>JADHEE010000020.1_pt1 | contig 176427 bp, 159 predicted proteins | sample 8952401 | NCBI WGS metagenome assembly JADHEE01 (sample SAMN16124438, study PRJNA663242) | bioreactor sludge metagenome | isolation source: sludge (ammonium) | place: India:Bengaluru | collected 2019-02-28 | reverse complement strand
TATCTCTTATCTGGAGATACAGCTACTGTCCGGTGTTTCAGGGGGCTACATCAGTCATTGCTTTTCCTTCTTAACAGAGGTTATTAAATTAGTGTGTTGTCCGGCATCTCCTCAGAGGGACCAGGAGACAGGACTTCGCGGATACAGCTGAAGTGCGGAAGAGCCCGGATAAAGCCCGCCTGTGTGGTTAACTGGCTGAGACGTTTTAGCGGGGTAAAAGTGGTGTTCAGAACCGTCACCGCATGGATAGTCGCCAGAGGATGCACGGTGATATACCCGTTAAGTTCACCAGTGAGGTACCAGCAGCCGTCGAGTGATATCAGGCGGTACGGGGCCAGCCCGTCACAGCGCTCTCCCTCGGCCAGCAACAGTACCCGCTGGCAGGCAGTAATGGCACTGACAAGACGGTAGAAGACCAGTGAGCTGGCCGGTGACACAGACTGTGGCGGCTGCCATACCAGACACGGCATCCCTCCTGCAGTGAGCAGCATGCCCGCCAGACGCCGGTCCAGCCCCGGAAAAATATCAGCCAGTCCGGCCCGGTGCGCGAAGGTCAGCGCATCGAGTTCCCCCTGTACGCCCCCACCGGTGCTGCGCAGGCGGCATTGCCCCCGTCGATACTCAAGGTCGAGGTACATCAGCCGTTCACGAAAATCCCGTCGCAGGGTACGGACTGACACTCCAAACTCTGCAGCAAGCCGCGTCATGTTCAGCGTTTCACCGGCAACCAGGCGGCTGATTATCAGTGACAGCCTGACAGCCAGCCGGTCATGACGGCGCTCTGCCTGTGTCATCTCGAATCTCCGTAATAATTAACTGACTGAATATGAAATGATTCTAAAGAGGGGGGCGGACAGGGTATGGACATGGAATGAACTATTTTTTCTCTGCCACCGGAGGCAGGCCCGACGCGGCACACTGTGAAATGCGGTGATAAAACACTCAATCCAATGGAGGTAAAACGGACAGGGAGCGTCCTTTGTTAACATGGCGATAACACTCTCAGGACTGAAACTCACTCAGCATAGCTTCCGCCATCACCCAGAGAGCCCGGTTGAGCTTCACATCTCCGTCGATACCACGCACGGCGCGGGTATGTGTTCGCCCGCCTTTTGCACTCCGGCCACTGAGCCCGCCCTTAATCAGGTTCTCCTGAATACGCTGGTATGTGGTCCACAGATCATTGCTCTCATCCTGCCAGCGGCGTGGGGAGAGTATCTGAGGTGCTGTCACCGGCTGGTGGTCCTCACCAAAACGGTACGTCAGTGCAGCCTGTGCCAAAGCCTGTTGTGCAGGTGGCGGCAGCATCAGCGACTGCATGGCATCCCGCTTCTCTTCCACACGGTCAAAAATACCCAGCACTTCATACGCCCCTTCAATCACCTGACTCACCACATCCCCTTTGTGCGGCACCCGCACCTCGCCAAACGACTCACCGCAGACGAGGCCGTTCTGGCATACCGCACGAAATAATCCCGGCAGCATCTGATACGAGCTGGTGCCATCATGGGAGTTGAGCAGAATAATTTCCGGGACCTGTTTACCGGTGATCTGTCCCTCCCGGCGCAGACGCAACATGTGCTTTGTGTGTTCCCGACGATTCGGGTCACGTACCCGGGTCTGACAGGCAAAGAATGGCTGAAAGCCTTCGCGCTGCAGGCTGTCCAGGAGGGAGATAGTCGGAATATAGGTATAACGTTTACTGCGGGATTCGTGTTTATCCTCGCTGAATACGCTGGGCACCACACGAAACAACTCTTCACGGGTTAACGGGCGGTCACGACGAATAAGGTTTGCTGCGCCAAAGCGCGAGGCCAGACGGGTCATAAGCAGACTCCTCATGATGGGAAAATAAAGACAGAAAAGCCCTGCCGCTCAATCGCGACAGGGCTCAGGAAACTACGGGTTAGAAGGGTTAAGTGTTCAGAAGAAGAAATTCCAGACAGCACGAGCGACCGATACCACGGTGTCGCGTGCAGCCTGAATGATTGCCCGTATTGGGGGCGGTATCAGTGGCATGGAACTTATTGTGTCCAGTACCGAGCCGACTGTTTCACCAAAATCGTCACGGGCTTTTTTATTAACGGCATCGGTACGAAGTGGAACACTAAGCTGTACCGCCACCGGACTACTGGCCTCCCGTGGCAGGCAACGAATCATCCGTTCAGCCATCACCCGCAGCCCCCACTGCAAACGTACCGACACCGCACAGACAGGGTTTACAGGTTGGAACAACTCATGCAGCAGACAGATTTTTCGGCTGATATTCTGTTTCTGCTCTGTAGACAGCTTTTCATCACCGCAGGTGGGTTCAACCTTGTCGGACTGACTGATAACAAACAACACCTTATGCCGGTATGCCTCACCAATCACCTCCCGGTAAAAATGCTCATCCACCGCCAGCGCTCGATCATCGGCCTTGATCAACCACAGCATCAGGTCGAGCCGGGGAAGTTGTTCACGGTAGAGTGCGGCATATTCAGCATCCCGTAGTTCAGACTCTCCAACACCGGGTAGGTCCATAATTGTCATAAAGCGTTTGCCGAGCTGCAGGCGAAAGCGCATGGGTTCGCGTGTGCAGGCAGCCACGTCGCTGACCGGTGAAACGTCCCCGGCAAACAGCGCATTGCACAGACTGCTCTTGCCCGCGCCGGTTTTCCCCATAATGCCTATTACTGGCTCGTAGTGGGTTAACTGATTTATCTGCTGCAGAATGCGTTCAGAGACCCACTGGGGCAGGCCGGAAAGCGGTTGCTGCAGTGACTGCAGACCGTCAATTTGTTTCATTACTGCTCCTCCGAAAAAGAATACAAAAACGGCAGAACCACGAGATTCTGCCGTTAATGGGGTATGTTCAGAGTGATGATATATATCTGTGATCTTTTTTAATTCTCCCAACTTTTCAGTTTAGCTTTTGCGTATGCATCATTGATCAGCATCTCAATCAATTCATTGATTTTCATTTCATTTTGGCTTGCTAGATAATCAAGCTGTCTCTTACTGTCTTTGCTAATATAGGTATTGAGAACTTTTTTGTTTGCAACACTATCTCTGAATTTTTTCTGACCCCATGCTTTTTTTGTTTTTATAATAAACAATTCACCTTCAGCATCGGATTTATTCTCAACCCATTGATCAAAGATTGAATGAACTTTCAGATTCAAATTTTTTTCAAACCAAAAATCAACATTACCATTAATCATTTTGTTCTTATCGAAGTAAGACATCACCCACTGATAATCCGCCAAGTATTTAGCATCATATCTGGTGGATGAGAACCAGAACGGATTGCCAAATTTTTTCTGGATACGGAGCCAAGAGTTTTTCAAACGCTCTAAGTTTGAGCGGATATGGTTAAAGCTTGATACACGACATTGATAGTCGATCAAAAGAATTAACCCCTCATAATTTACACCACCCTTGTCAGAATCAAGGCTCCATTCAGGTAAAGTGATATCAAGAAGAGAGGGGTTTTTATTATTGGTATATAGCTTATATTCGGAATGAATGTAATTAGAAACAAATGACAAAGAACGCTCACAATTAATCCACTCAAGTTCACTAAAAGGTATTAATTTACCCTCAACCTCTCGTTTACTCTTTTCAAAGAATCCCTCCGCACTCCCATATTCAACCATTTCTTTTTTATTCATACAGTTAATGCAAGACTCTTTGAAAAGATTGGCATCATCTATTCTTCCCACTATTTCACGAGACTCATCAACATGCATTAATGCTGAGCGAAAGATATCCCAGTAAAGCCATAAATTTACTCTTTTCGTCCAGAGACTGGTCACTCTTTTTCCTGCACTCATCATAACCTCAAACGTAACAACAATCGTAGAAAAAATCGTAGCACTCTACGTAGTAGACTACGTCATTTTTTTGTTATCACAAGCCTTTCAACGTGCACTACATTCCTGGATTTCAATGATACCTGAGAAACTTTGACGTACATCATGTAGAACGTTTACTTGGAACACTAAAAATTGGCTATGTGTCACCCCGACGGCTGTCACGGATAGCAGGCAATATAAATGTAAAAGCCATAAGGAAACTGTGGAGTGCCATCAGGTCAAAAAATAATTAAGGTTAATTGGTATTATAGAGAGTAGATCTCAATTTATAGCCATCTAACATCCCCACAGCAGGATAATTAATATCCGTCAAAAGCGATTGGACCCTGCTTTATAAGCATCCTTAAAGAGACAAAAAACAGATGTGCCATTTCCTTTGAATTCATCCAAAGGAACAGAACAATGCAAAGACATTACCCACACTTTAAAAAATTCACTCCAAATGATTTTCTGCTGAATATGATCAATCACCATCTTAATCAGATCCTGGCATGTCACTCCAAAATACTGGCGTTTCGAATGGATTTTGATTATCAGCGAAGTACCAACCGATTCATTCGTAATTCCTCATTTGAGATACAGGATAGCCTCCGGGAGTTAACCCAGGCTGTAATGCAAATGTCTCAATTCTGTGGCTGTTTCTGGGTACTGGAATGGACAAAGACAAATGCCATCCACGCACATGCCATTTTTTATCTCAAAGGACAGAAACATCAGAAGTCATTTCCGCTTATTGAGCAGACAGGTGAATTGTGGCGGAAGATAACTAACGACGAAGGGAAATACGAACGTTGCAAACCGAAGGACTGCTACCAGGACAACATCAATAACGTCGTTGACTATAACAACGACGAAGAAGTTAAAAGTTTGAGGCGTATTGCCAGCTATCTGACGAAAGAATCCCAGAAGAATGGTTATCTGATTTGGGGATGTAATGAGGATCCTGAACCTACAAGACAGGGCAGACCTAGAAAAACAAAATAAGCTAACGACACTTTTTTACAGCACCACCGGTTGCTATGCCGGAGAGGGCAGCAGTAATTCATAACCCTTCTTCGGTTTCCCTTTAGCTACCGGAGGATCTCATCATGACCACGACTTTACCCCTGCTCGAAGACCAGTTTATCGATATGGCATTCATTACCCGTCTCACCGGATTAACCGATAAGTGGTTTTACAAGCTCATCAAAGATGGTGAGTTTCCAAAACCTACCAAGTTTGGCCGCAGTTCCCGCTGGTTGCAGAGTGAGGTGGAAGTCTGGCTACTACAACGAATTAACGCTTCCCGTGGCGTTAATTCAACGCCATCCCTGACCAGCCACCCACAACGCCCGCTTACGATAACCGCAGTAAAAGATACGGGGGCATCGTTATCGTGAAAACGCCTCATTCCCGTCATGACTTCCTGCTGCAACATTACCAGCGCTGGCTGGACGATTTTATCCGACTGGATATACGGCACGGGTTGTGTCACCCGAATATTCAGGCCAGCCATCATCTCATCCTCGGTTCGCTCTGGTTCACGGACACGGATCAGGTCACTGCTGTTGTCCCCCATGCTCTGAACCGGCTATTTCACCGTAACCAAACGCCGGTTATCACTGTAACAGAGGACATGTCCACCCGGCTGGACTCAGACACCGCAATGCTGCTTCACCATCCCATGCTCGAAGGCATATTGCTGAGCGAATGCGCCGGCTGAAGTTGTTCCCGATACAACGGCATTGCTGAGGATGTTACAGCGGCTGACCAGTCAGGAGATTTGACACAAGATTGTCTGGCTGTGCTGGCGCGATTTGATGTGCGGAGTGGATCCCTGCTTCTGGCTCGAGCGCCTGGCTTCACAGCCAGACGAAGCACTGTATCTCTGGCTGGGTGACCGCTAGGATAACAATTCCGTTTTCACCCTGATGATGGATGAATACCTGCTGTTTACCGGCCACTGATATCAGTGAAGGCTTAGTTGCGAACGACGTTCGCACCCGTGACGAAAGAAAACGCGTTTTCCCCGAAAACCCCATTAATTCCCGCAGACAACGTCCCCTTCACCGATTCACGCAGGCGGAATGCTGCTGTCTGCCATTTAAAAATAAGGCGTTACAGATGAATTCAACCATTTTTACAGCTCATTGCCAGGCCTGGCTTGATGACCTTACCCGGTTGCATGTCACCCATGGGCTCTGTCGGCCTGAAATCAAAAAGTGGCACAGGCTGACCATGACGACCTGCCCGTTACCGGGTGATTTTACCGACCTACTCATTATTCCTCAGTTTTTACTGGAGGCTGTGCAGGCTGGCACTGTGGAAGAAGAATCCGTCCCGGGACGCATTATCAAGCGTGCTGAGGGGATTCCACTGATGAGTATGCTGCGCAGTGAATGTTACCGGCTGGGATTGAGCGCCCTTGCTGAACAGTTGCAGCTTTTAATCCGCCAGTATCCACAGCCCGGTATACGTGAATCGCTGACGCTACTGTGTTGGTGTGAACTGGTGGGTGGGATTGATCTGGGAGCATGGTACGCATTGCATTTGCCACTCCCCCACACACTGAAAAAGTGGATCAGCACACGACAAAAAAAGTTCAGTTGTCTGACAGCACTGACTAAAGAATACATTCGTATCAGTAAACCACTCTGAGGGCATGGAGCATGCACATTCAGAAATGCTATATCGCACAGCGCAAAACGGGTGAGATTTTCGCTATCAGCCAGCTTAACTCAACCGGGGACGAATGGTTCTGTCACCACTGCCAGTGCCCGTTGATTTTCCATTCGTCCACCAGAGCATCACCGCCCTGGTTTGAACACGATATTCCCAATGGACAACCGGAAGCGCTGCTACAGTGCCCTTACCTGGCACCAGCCAATGGGAAGTCTTCTGCCGTAGAGAAACTCCAGCAACTCGTGACACAGTTGCCCCCGGTTATGACGACCACCCGGTGGCGATGCACGATGTGCGGCCTGTCGTATGGCGGTGAGAAACGGTGCCCTCAGTGCAGAACGGGGATATACAGCCGGGAGGAATGAACAGAGTATTCGGACTCACGAACCACCAGTGCTTTACCGCTCGCAAAGAGGGTGTCACCAGGGGCATTTTAATTTCGGTTAATTAATATAATTAATACTCACTCCCTGTCTGTAATCTATTTTTTCTTTGCAGTCTGTAACCCAATAATCCCTGACGTTTGTTCCCTGTAATTCCCCCCACTCTCAGTATCCCATTGCTGCGTATGCAACACGCAGCATGTTGACTGCTGTATGGCGCACAGACACGACTACCACGATGCCCGCTTCAGGGCGTCGCTACTCTCCCACATATCCATTCAAACTGATCCTGTCCTCAGCGATCAGGAGGTCACGCTATGAAAAAACGCACCTGGGAACCGGACTGGTTTCTGAAATCTGTTCTTGATTCGCATATTAATGCGATGGTTAATCGCTATTCCTGCCTGAGGGTAATACGGCTGGATCTTTTCTATCGAAATAATACCGTTAAATATCGCCACCCGGATCACCGCCAGTTGGAGCCTGACGTCCGTCAACTCATGGATATGATGATGAGTATGTCCGCAGTGGTGGGTTATTTCTGGGTAATTGAATGGACCGAGGATCACCTGTTCCATGCGCATGTGGCTTTCTGGCTGGATGGTAATAAGACTCAGAAGCCCTTTTTCTGGATGGAGAAGGCCGGGGCATGCTGGCGTGAAATCACGGAACATGACGGCTGTTACTATCGTTGTGAACATAAACCGAACTACGAATCCGATATCAATATACCGGTGCACTACAGCGATCCGGGAAGCATTACCAACATGCGCCAGGTACTGGAGTACATGACCAAGATTGAACAGAAGAATGATTTATTACTGTACGGGTGCAACGAAGTACCCGATCGCCCATTAACCGGACGTCCCCGAACCGGTACAGAGGAACGGATTATCTGAGCTTATTTACGTCATCTTCCCATCGTTTGAACCACCGCATCTCTTGTTAATTCTTATCCCTCACACTTAACACATATGGCGTCTGTCTGCCCTTGCGGGACGGCTTACGCCTGCGTGTTGTCTGACAGGAACCTGAAATATGTTTGCCAAATCTTTTATCGCTCTCGACGGTAACGGTCGCCTGACCGGTGCCCGTACTGCGCAAACTGCACTCTACGACCGCTACACCTGCCATTTTTGCAACAGCGCACTGCAATACCATCCTGAGTACGAAACTGAGCGTCCGTGGTTTGAGCACATCGAAGCGGGCCTTACCGATAATGGTCAGCAACATTGCCCTTATGTGAAACTTGATGCGGGTGAAAGTCAATTAACCAGACGGCTACAGCGCTTCCTCCCCAATGTTATCCCCAGAGTCAGTAAAGCCGACTGGCAGTGCACACAATGCAAGACCAATTACTATGGTGAACGATACTGCCTGATTTGTCGTACTGGAAACTTCAGCCTTCCAGCAACTGTGGCAACATGAGAATGCTGAGGTTTTTTCTTGTCGCCAATCTTTAAACCATTAAGTGGGAACCACGCGCAGCGATCAATGTTGGGCAGTGGCCGGCGATAACCCGCAATTTAGTTGCATACTCAACCTGCACATAGGCTCACACTCGAAAACAGCCCGGATTAAGCTCGACCGGAATATTTTTGTCTATCAATAGAGTAGTGGTAACTAACTCAGAAATGCTAGGAAATCCTGGTTCTTATTGTTACTGTATAACAAAAAATGAGGTAACCATGAAAACTACGTTATACAAAGATTTCACCTTTGAAGCTGCACACCGTCTTCCCAATGTTCCGGAAGGCCATAAATGCGGCCGCTTACACGGCCACTCTTTTGTCGTGCGCCTTGAGATTACCGGTGAAGTGGATAAGCATACCGGTTGGATTATCGATTTTGCCGAACTAAAAGCAATTTTTAAACCGACTTTAGATAGGCTGGATCATTACTATCTCAATGACATTCCAGGCTTGGAAAACCCCACCAGCGAAGTGCTTGCTGAATGGATTTGGAATCAGATTAAGACACAACTCCCGATCCTTAGCGCAGTTGTCGTGAAAGAGACATGCTCCGCAGGCTGCATCTACCGTGGTGAATAACAATAAAGAATAGCAGAAGCTATTCCTTATTTGCTGTTTACCCCAGTGCACTGACGAAGGCGGCGATCATACTCGACGCCCCTTTACCTGAGGGATAGATTATCTCTTTGCGATAATCCGTCACGGTATAGAACGCCTGATGCTTTGAGCTGCCGCTGGCGAAGATAAAGTATTCAGCTTTTTCCGCCAGGTTCACCAGCGCCGGAGTAGCGACGTGATCGTGGTTGAGTTCCACTCGTAGCCCTGGATAAAGCTGAAGCAACGCCTCTTTCCCACGTCTTGCCGCCCCTTCCATCAGGCTATAAATCGCCAACGTTTTACCACTGAGATCGCGATGAAGCGAAGACGCTACACCCGGCGTATTATCCTCTTCCGGGAAAGCATGTCCCGCATGTTCGCCGAGATAGAGCCTTTCCACCAAGCGTGCAGAAAGTTGCATGCTGACATCCAGACGCTCCCAGCGCTGCTTGAGCAACTCCTGCAAGGTGACCCAGAAACCTAATCTGGCGGCATCGTCAGCCGTGACTTTATCATAAAGAAGTTCAGCAATATCAAGTGAGTAGCCCAAGGTTCTTACCGACAGGTTTTCAGAGCACAGCATTGCCACCGATTCAATTGCGGACGCATATTCCTCGCGGGTGAAGGTACCGGAAAGGAATTTATCCAGAATCATTCCACCGAGACGCACATCCTCCTCTGAGCGAATATCCTCAACGGCCAGCAGCATAAGCCAGTCCGGCCACAAGGAGGCAGATACCTGAACGTCATATTCTTCCAGCCAGTTCAGAAAGGTTGGCAGTACGTCTCGTAAAACTTTGCTCAACTGGGCGTTGGACTGCTGCTCCAGCAGCGCCTGCCACTGCGTTTCGTTGAAGGTTGACGGCGTCCAGTCCATGTAGTGAACGGTCGCCTGCTGGCGCAGTGATTCAAACCGTTCGGATTCCGTAGCCTGTTGTATATCTGCAAGCCAGCGGCTCCAGCCATAGTCTTGTGGTTCACAGCGTTTTTTCAGCGCCTGCCACGCCTCCCAGAGTTTGGGTATTTTTTGCAATGCCTGTCGTGTTGCTTCAGGCATCGCCGCCAGTTGTGCGTAGATCTCACTTTCGCGCTCAGCGTCCGCCAGTAGCGCTTCAAGTAACAAATCGGTCGCGTTTTCAAGGCTTATCAGCATGACAACCGGCGCCTGGATCAACGCCTGTTCTTCCGCTTCTATCGGCGCGGGCAGCGAACTTGCGCCTGTCACCCACCCCTCGACCTGCTGTATCCAGTCAGGATCTAATAGAGGCGACGCCGTTTGCCATTCGTCGATCCCCAGCAGCGCGGCCCCCATGGTCCACATTTGCCAGTCAGGCAGAAAACTCGCCTGATGAGCAAAGCGGGGCTTATGCTTGTACAGCGGCAATAAGCCCAGCACCAGTCGCCTTGCATCCTCACGCCTGTCCAGCGGGAAGTGCGCATCGCGGATGGCGTTAAGCATTAAATGGCCAGAGGATCGCAACAGCAGACGCTGGATACGCTCCGGCACCCGACCGCGCAACAATACTTCCAGCCGAGGGTGGTTGAGAATCGAGTCCCATTTTGCCGAAGCCGCCATCCCCTGTAGCTCAAGAAACAGGAGATTAAGAGAAGAAAGCATCTGATTTCCGCGTAACTCTTCCAGATACTGTTCGGCAATCTTGCCATCGCGAGCGTGGCATGCTGTGTAGAAATCTCTGAGGATTCGTCCAGTTTGCCGACTGACCAGCGAATGTAAGACGGGTCTCTGATGATAAAGATCCATCACCATTTGCAGCATGGCGTAGACCCGTTTCATTCGGGCTATCTGCCATTCTTTTACCTGTTGCGGCGATCCATCCGGCACCGGTAAAAAGTCAAAGGTCAGAATTCCGTCCGGATATTTATCCAGAAGCAACTGTTCCCCTGGATCGTTAGTGTGATAGAGGGATCTGATATCCGCATTAGTGTCGGCGGAACCCAGCGCCGCGGTCAAAATGCGCCGTAATTCGTCCAGGCTTCTCGCATTCTCTGCCAGAGCATAAAACACCGTTTTTCCCGTTCGCGTAGAAGGAACGATGCAGGGCATCCGTTGCGCAGCGGCCCGCTGAATCAGCGTGTTCATTTGTTGGATGCTATAACCGCCCTGCATCGCCCTGTCATAATCCAGATGTTTATCTTCAGCGTAAAAGTTTTTCAGCCAATCTGCACACATCAGAACGCTTCCTGTGATCCACTAAAAAGATACTGACTTTCAAATTCGGCCATCGCTTCACCGATCATATGCGAATCGCAGTTCAGTTCTACAAATTCTTCATTTCGATTGACGCCACTCCGGGTAAAATTCATAGAGCCCTTCAGGAAGACGTTAGGCGTCAAAAAACCTTTTGTATGCAGCTGGTTACGCCATTCCAGACGAAAATTCGCAAAGCTGCTCAGGCGCTTTTCCAATGCTTTTACAAAGATACGGTTCATAGGGTCGTCGCGGGTCACCAGCGAAAGCGACGCACCGTTATTCGCCGCACAGGCTAGCAGTTCAATGAAATCCATCTCCCGGCCTCCCCATGCAGGATCAATGCTGTCCCAATGGCCTGAGCGATTGTCCAGTAGTGGGAAGTTACTCACCCACGGCGAAACCAGCCAGATTGGCTCTGGCTGCATAATCAGAGCAACAAGCTGGGCGCTGAGGACTTCTCGCAACTGCCGTTGCCCTGCGGAGCCATGTAAAAAAATCTGCCGCTGTTTTGCTCGTCCGATCATTGCATCGCCTCCGCCAGTTCAATACGCAATATGAGCAAATCCTGCTCACGGCGGACTTCACCGAGACGCGGATACAGCAGCAGTCCCAAATGATCGATGGGTTCAATTTGCACGGTGGTAATGACCTGATGTAATTGATTTCGCTGCTGGCGAGTGAGGATCAGCTCCGCACGACCGCCTTTACGCAGCGCCGCATGCAAATGCCCAAGCCAGTCATCGTCAAGAGCAATCTTTTCGATTTGTTCGCTAAATAACGCGCCAGCAAGCAGACGCTCGGTTGTGACTTTGCGCGAGCAAAACATATTGTAAAAGCCGAGCTCAGCCTGGCGGATCGTGTAGCCACGCGGCCAGAGCAGGTTTTGGTTCCGGCACTGCGCGTTAAACACGACGGAAGCATCGGTTTCCACACTAAGCGCGTTCACCGCCAGCGCGTGTGCCATGGTGTTCATACTGAACTCAATACCCGCGCTCACTTCAAGCGACGACCAGTCCGACAGTAACTGATAAAGCTGGGTGTCTGTGTCATCGCTGCTGCCCGCCCGCAGAATCCGCGAGTACAGCACCGTGGTAAAGCTGTGGGAAAGGCGCAGACCGCGCTGTGAAAGCCGCAAATGCAGATTCTTGTTAGCCTCCCGCCGGGCGTCCATGTTGCTGGCTTCACGTACGGCTGAGATCGCCATACGAAGCGCCTCATCCGTTTGCAGCATCTGCAACACAGTTCGCAGATCGTAATCGATCTGCTCGTAGTCGCTGGCTGAAAGATTACGCACCAGCACATTGAGGAAGGAGACAGGATCTTCTGCCCACTTCTGCTGTAAACGAATCAGAATACCGCTACCACCAGACTCCATTTCACAGAGCCAGATCTCCAGCCATTCAGCGCCCTTGTCGGGATCGCTCATCCAAAAGGAGTCTGTCACCACCGCCCGCTCATCAACGTCTGGAAGCAGCGTGCTTAGCGTTTGCTGCACACCCGCAGCCAAGGTATCCGCTAATACCTGGCGTGCCCATTCAACAAAACCGTCGATTTCAGCCAGGGGTTTCCAGAGCGCCTGCGCGCAGTTCAGCAGCAGTTGCTGTATTTCCGGTCGCTGAAGAAGTTTGTTGAGGCCAATCTGTAGCGCCTGGTCAGTGCCTGCTTCATTGTCGGTATCCGGCTGGAACAGGCTGGCCGGGATCTCTGCCAGCCTTTCTACCCCTCTTTCGGAGGCCATTTCTCGTAATGCCGACTCAACCGAGGAGTGAGCGCCGTTTGCCAGTGTCTCCGCAAGCTGAGCCATAAAACATTCAATGGCCCAGTCCGCGTTGAAGCTGTCAAATTCAAATTCCGGCGACTGTCTTACAAGATGTTGAAAATAAACGGGGCGCATGCCTCGCTGAATTTCTTCCTGATGCAGCAGACCAAGCACATCATCACAGGTGAGGTTAAAACGCAGGCGCATTGCATCCACCCATTGACGACTTCCTACGCCAACCTGTTCCTCGCCATTAACCCAGGTGAAATCAACGTGAGCCCGCTCCTTATTCCTGAACCGAAGCGACGCCTGCGATCCGGTAGAAAAGCGGACCAGTTCCAGCGGGGTCATATGCTGGTGGTTGTAGAACGTGACATCACTCAGCGTGTGCTTCCAGGGTCCCTTCGGCACCTCGTCTGGCGTAGCAATAGCGGGGTTAATGACGTTGAGTACCCATTGCAGTTGCGCATTACTTTTATCATTTATACGGCGAATGTCGGCCCGGGTGGTCATGACCTTCGACGGTTTAACAACCTTGATGGTTTTTCCCTGATAGTCAACTTCACACTCGTTTAGCCAGCTATCACCGAACGCATCGCTTATCTGGAAATCAACGAATTGCCGCCCTTCCCCTGCCATCGGCTCGTAGGATTGTGGCACCAGCCAGTCGGTACTTTTGTTCGATTTGACGGCATAGCGTTTAGAGAGTCGCCCAGGCGCAAATTCACGTATTCCCTGCCAGAAAGAGAGAGTTTCCCAGTGGTCTTCATCGTCAAATCCACGCTTCAGGCGAATGTCCAGTTCCGGCAAATTCAGCTCGCTAAACAGGTTCTGCGGGATGTATTCCGGGGCGGGTGAATTGCTCCGGTGCTGTTCGCCCTTGCCATTCGGCTGATTCGGGCGCAGTCCGGCCCACTCCACGCCGTTAACCGACCAGCGAGTTCTGAGGTTACGTAGTATGGTTGGGAGAAACTCAAACATGACCGAGCGCGGCGGGCTCCAGAGGATATTCTGCACCGCGTCGTCAGATAATTGCAGGGCGTCCTGAAGGTAGCGCGTCAACTCGTTCAGCCGTCTGCCGCCGCTCAGAACCTCCTCAATCAGCTTGATAAGCGGGCCATACATTCGGTCATATTTCAGCTGATTATGTTCAACTTTTTTCAACATGCCCCAGAGGTCTTTGAACTGCCCGACTTTGCTGATCCAGTCGAGGGTCGCCATAGCTGCCTGCATTTTCTGCACGTGCTGGTTGCCCAGCGGGAGGCCCTGACGTTTGATCTCCGGGCTCATCAGCCCTTCATAACGCTGGAACTCGACGCGATCGCGGCCAAACTCGGAAAGCACTACCAGCATCCAAGGACGCATGCCCCGTGGACGTCCGGCACGACCTTTACGCTGTAAATAAGAGGCGACATCGTTAGGCGCTTTATGCTGAACAACAGCACCGACCAGCGGGTCGTTATATCCCACCTCGAGCGAAGAGGTAGCGACCACGACATCCGCTGATGCATCAACACCAGCATCCTGGCTCGACGTTCGGGAAATAGATTTGTTTTGCGCGAGGTCGTGACCAATCTCCATAGCCGCCTTCCAGTTCTGCCCCAGTTCGGTTTTAGACCGCTCAGGTGCAGTATCATCAAAGGGGCTGCGTAATACGGCCAACGGTGGGTGATCAATGCGCGACGCCCCTGGCCCCGTGACCCAGCCTTCGGCATCGCTGAGGTCATGGTACAGACGGTTGTTACCATCAAGAGTGTCGGTGAAGATGAAGGTTTTCTTACCCCACGTGCCTTTCGACTTATTCGCTTCACTATCCAACATGCGCGCCATCAGCATACTGGCCTGGATGGTGGTGGAGAGTAATGCCGTTTCAGAGACAGGATCGCCTCGCAGCGCCAGCAGGTACTCAGCCCCCTCTTCGATCATATCTTCCGCATAGGGGTGGATCAGCGCAACCTGCTCTTCAGGTGCGCCCACCAGTTTGGCAAAGAAGTGCCGCGCGTCGGCAAGCGTTGCCGACAAGCCAACAAAATGCGGCAGGCAATCGGTGCGCTGCATCCAGCGCCGTAGCAACAGCGCAGTTTGAGCGCCGGTGGTTCCGCTGTAGGTATGGACCTCATCAAGCAGGACCAGCGTCGGGCCATAGCCCTCTCCGACGCCAAACAGATGATTACTCCAGGTGGAGTTCAACTGGAGATTCAGCATCTCCGTTGTGGTAAATAGAATATCCGGGGCATCGCCGCGATTTTGCTGCGCATCACGGGTGATCATGATTTCACTCTGATCCAATTGATGCTGGCACTGCGTACAGGTGAGCACCTCTCGCGCGTCAAATATGTCCTCACGACGCCAAATCAATGCCCCTCCGCACGCTTGCTTAGGATGATGCGGGTGGGGATGCTGGCATTTCATCAACCCGAACGGCAGCCCAACCTTACCCTTAACGTCTTTCCTCGACCATTCCGCTTTCACTGGCGTATCGCCAAAAAAGGCGCCGATTCGAATTTTTCGTCCGGCCGCCGTGAGCATATAGTCGTCAAGCTTGCGGCACTGTGAAAAAGTTTCAGCAAACTGGTCCTTTAGCAGTTCTTTTCGCGGATAGATAGCGAGGATACGCACCTTGCGCTCAGGGTTGCTGCAAATCTCCTCGGCAAGACGGGTCAGCGCAGGCAGGTAAAACGACAGCGTTTTACCGCTACCGGTACCGGCACAAATAATGGTTCCGCTGGCCGTGTCGCTTTTCACCTTGTGATCCTGCCAGCACTGCATAATGCGTTCGGTAGATCGCACCTGAAAACCCGCCAGCAGGAAGGACTTATCTGACGCCAGCGCTTGGCGCATAATGTCACAAACGCGCTCGCTTAATTTCAGCTGCTTTTTCCAGCCAGTAATCAGCGTGGTCGGTTCGTAAATGCGATCGGGATAAGTGCGCGGCCGGCGAATAAAGCGATAGTCCGATACCAGCGTTTTGCTCTGGTCCAGCTTTTGCCCATGCATCCACTGGCGCAAGTTACGCAAGAGATGGACCGTCTCCCCCATTCGGGTTCGCCAGACAGGCATGCCGCTGAGGTGCGGCACTTGGATCAGCATGGCGGCGTCTAGCATCGCCAATTGTGTATTATCACATTCCTCATCGGTCGGAGTGCGTTTAAAAACAACGCCCAACTCTCTTCTGATGTGAGTCAGTAACTCTTCTTCACTGAAGAAGCCACCTGTGTCTCCCCACACCAGCAATGCATTTTCCTCTGCTTCAAGAGCGTCGAGGACGTGATGCAGCACAGCAGTAGTGATTTCACTCATCCCAGTAAACCTTTGCGCATCACATTGAATGAGTTCAGCATTTCTTTTTCCGTCAGCCAGCTAAGGACTTCAGGCGTCAGCAAAGTCAACGGTGCGCGATTGCTATTATTGAGCGCCTGGAAAAAATCAAGGACGCAGGCTGGCGCTTTAAAATCCATTTTGCCTTTTAACTCGACCATTTCATCACAGTACTGCTGTAGTTTTTTAATCACAATGGGATTAGCGGGCCCCATCATTTTCTGATGATTGAACCCATCAAGAGCCGTTCGGTACTCGTTGTAGATACGAATGAGCCCCAACGTCTTTTGCTGTTCAAGGAAGACAGTTTCCAGCATCTGTTGGCTTTCAAGATTGTGGATGAATGCCTGCCAGTTACTATCAATTTTATCTGCAAATTTCGACTGGACGGCCATCAGCGCATTGAGCGTCTCGCCTAATCCCCCTTTTTGCTGAGCCTCATCGGCCATATGCTGGTATTTTTCCGCAAATTCTTTCAGAGCGATTTCAGCGTCATAAATCGCCGCTTTTTCATGGCTATCAAGAGTGATTTGCGACAACGGTGAAGGCAGTTGAGTAATGACATCAAGCTGAGTTGCCGTCTCCTTTAAAGATGAAGCAACGTTGTGCAAATCGTCGCGAATTTGCCGGTACTTTTCGTAAACATTATCTTCTTGTTTCACCTGCTTCTTCAGTTGAAAATCCTTGCGAAGTTGGATGAGTTGCTGCTTAAGCGTGTTCATCGCTACCTCCTGCATTCTCTTTGAGGATCTGAAGATCCTGCATCATCTCCATCAGGACTCTGTCAATTTGCGCGCGACACTCACTGATTCGGTGACCACCTTTATCCTGGTTGTACCCCGTAATCGCACTAAAGGTTTGCTTACAAATCTTTTGCCACCGCTGCAGAGTATCTGTAAAACGCTTGAGTAATTTTCCATCTAAATCGCAAAGCAACTGCCACAAAGCAAGTGGTTCTTCTTTCTGCGTAATGCTTCGTAATTTGAGGATCATTGCCCACGTGCCACCTTCTTTTAAAGCACTTAGTTCTGCTTGCAGCGTACTGCAGTCCACCTCAGCATTAACCGGATAGTCACCTTCTTCACGTAACTCTTCCAACAACGATACGGCATCCTCGATAAGTTGAGCGAATGCCTCACTGTTTTCGCAATCAGAGAAATACGTGACCTCGGTCAGCGTTGACGCAATCTCTCTTACCGTTCTGTTCGCCGCCTGCTCTATCCTGCTGTCTGCTGGTTGTTTCAGGGCCTCCAGCACCATTTTCTGCACAATATCGCCTTCCAGTGCATGATCGTTTGGGGCATAGAGATTTAGCCATTTCGACTTCACCTCCTCCCACTTATCAAGAGCGTCAGAGCGTACTTTGGCAATGCTCTCTGTGGCGGCAGATTTATGTTGGCCGATCAATGCCTCTTTGTTCATTAGCAATTGATTCAGCACCTCTTTGGAGGTCGCATTCGGTTTGATAATGCCAAGGGCCCGGGCCAACTGCAGATGTTCAGTCAGTATCATCCCCTGATTTTCACGCTTGCTGCGCAGGAGTTCAGTGAGAGCGTAGGGCACCCAACGGTCAGCAAAGGACTGTATAACCAGATAATCTTCCGCAGCTTTCGAATAAGTCCAGTCCGGACCATTTTTTTTGTCCATATAGAGCCCGAAACGTGCAAGGGCCATCGATACCTCAGTTATCCAGACTGACCGTTTCTTATACTCCGCCTCGGAGACAAAATTCACTACCTGTTTCAGCCTGTTACCGTGCGCATTTGGGACATTAATGTTAACGAAATTCCCACTGCGAATATCGGGCTTAGACTTCGCACCATACCAGTCAGCATTGGCGTGCTGGTCATAAATCATTGCCAGCGAGTTACGGATATATTTCGCCGTATCCTGATCGAGTAATACATCTTTCAGTATCCAGTCGGAAACGCTGGCCTCCATCTTGTAAACACGTGCTTCGAGGGGATCAACAGGCTCAACCGATTCTTGCGGAACAGGGTTTGGCTTCACCGTTTTCGCACTGACAGGCTCGATTTTTCGTCCAACCGTTGCAGCATTACCGGGGTTGATCGCGCCTTTCTCAGTCGACGCGAGTTCGTTTGCCAAATCATTGAGGCCAAAGCAGCGCACAACCGCAGGAGGCAATGCGGTAGCAAGGGCGGGACCATTGTCTGCCGGATATCCCCAAATAGCCGCGACGGTTTCAGAGCGGTCCTGCTCCGCCAACGTTTTTCGACTCAGCCAGGTTCGCAGCCCATGAGGTGCGGTAATGCCATCAAGTTGCGGAGGCGGAAACCGTCCTTCTTGTGCCATAACCCGATAGTTGAACAAGATGTTTAACAGGATTTTGTTAAGGATGATTCTGGGATTAAATTTTATGCCCTTATTACCATCGCCACAGTGAACATCCGCCAGCGCATGAATTGCGCGTTCATTAAAGGGAAAAAGCGCATAGCCCAGAGAGCTGTAGCCAAAAGCATCAATACCCTCAATGGCTTCAGCATGCTGATCCCAGTTTGGCACCCAGTTCGTATCGCTGGTACGTTTTTTCCAGAACTCGAGCAAAGACTTATCCCCAAAACGCGCGGCATTGATATAGCGACTGCAAAAGTCGACAATCCGCTGCCGCGTCTCTGAACGCTCACCTACAACCTCTTCGATCCGCCATTCACCTTTCGCACGGTCACGCATACCCTGGCGACGACGGTTATATCCCTGATAACCTTCAGTCGTCGCAAAGGCCGAGCACACCGGACAAAGCACTTCTTCACCATCGCGCGTCCCCTCACGCTCCAGGCTGTCGATAAGCACATCTTCAATAGCGGTGATCAGAGACATATCTTCCACCAGCACCATCAGGGTCATTCCCCGTTCATGCAATGCTTTTCGAATCTGTAGAAATAGATCGGAAAAGCTGCGCCCCCGGAAATTAAACAGCTGATTAAAAAGGGTTTGTGCTGCTTTACCGAGCACCAGGTTCAGAATATCAGCGGCTTCCTGCCGACCAGGTTCATGCGTATTGAGTCGCGTCCGACTGATATACGAACGCGTCGGAAGGCTCAGATCACTTAGGTGTATTTGGAAATCAAGATCGCTGGCTTTAAGTTGCTGTTCACCCTCTTCAAGTTCATCGCTGTTTGCGCCACTGATTAGACGGCTGGCGAAACGGAACAGGCACTGTTCTTCCTTTAGTAAGAACTGTTTGAAATAAGCGTCGTTGATCAGCGTCGGCAGGGCATTTTCTGCGGCATGAATATTGATTTTCTTTAACTCAGAGGACTTCTTGCGCAGTGCATTCTGCTGCTCCGGGCTTGCTTCCGCCGCTTCCTGCTTAAGCTGCTCATAATCAGCGCTTGAACGCGCATGAAGATCGCGAAGCTCTTGCCCCATCAACATCAAAAGCCATTCAGCGATCTCTTTGGGTGAGCGTTTATCGCTGACCTTGTTGATATCCTCACGCGCTTCATCAAAAATTTCGCCCTCAAGCCCTTCCAGTAAAAGCTCAAGTACTTCCCGTAGGCTTGCACTTTTGGGTATACGGACAATATGCCACTGTTTATTTTTAAATTCAGGGCGCAGGCGCAGGTTCGCATCCAGCCAACGGATAATATGGGACTTCCCTACCCCTGTGTTGCCTATGATTGGCAGTGGGCGCTGCACTTCCAGAAAGTGTTTTAGCAACTGCTCTTCCGTTTCATACGCCAACGGACTGCCGTCGGTATTCATTCGTAAGATTCGGGCTGGCTCATGAACGGCCAGCAGCGTATGGTCCGAAAGCTCTTCCGCCTCGGTACGAATGCACTGTCTGATGTTCGGTAAAGACGGCCAATATTCCAGCATTTTCATTTTAAAAGCTCCCCAGGGCTAATGGCGCTTATCCGTTGGGTATTACCGTCCGGCCCGGTTAACAATAGCGCCTGATGATCATCAGCCCTAATCTCAAACTTTATCTTCAGTGCCAGCTCAAGACGCACCAGCGCCTGACTCAGAGAGGCGCTCAAATGTAATGGTTCTTTCGGTGTCCAGTTATCTGCCGTAATCATTGGTTCAACCTGCTGACGATAGCTTCCGCCATCGATCATCGGTAAGACTTCTGCAAGCCGGGATATGAAGTCAATTGCGGGAAGGTTGCTGTGGTTCTCCAGCACACGGTCTAGTACGCCCTCAATAGCTCGCGTCGGATCAACCAGATATCCATCCATAAATGGCTCAACAAAACCGAGGAAAAAAGCAAATTCAAGGAACGTTGTCGCTTCATTTGATAAGTTGATCTGGCGACGTACGCCTTCGTTGTTCGAATCCTTGAGCAGCGGTCCAACGCCTCCCGTGACACTCTCTTTTGTCAGCGTGCTCTTGCCGATGAAGGCAAAATTATCCTGCGCAAGCAACGCGGTGATACTGAGTAGGAAAGGCTGTCCACGGGTGCCTTCCAGCAATGACTCTTTTGGCTCGTTTGTTATCAATGTGCGTAATACGCGGCTCGGCAGATTGCGCTCATTCGCGAGTGGAGTATGTCGGGAAATACCCGCCTCAGTCTGCTGCCATAGCCCTTCTTCCAACCAGAAATCCAGGTTCTTCCGAAAACGATCCGCACCAATATCGGATTGCGGCAGCGCCTGGGGACGCAGCAGTTCAACCAAATCTTCATGCAAAATCGGTTTTCCTCCACGGCGATTGAGGACCCTATCAATTGTGCAGATCAAGCGAATCTGGCTACCCGGATGGGCGTTATTAATGATTGCCACTGCTTAAACTCCTTATAAATTGGTCCAGCGTACGAGCTCTGGGATCACTCTCCCACCACAGCCTTCCCCGAACGTTTTTTTCAGGGAGCGTCTCTGGGGCCACAATGATTCGTTTGATATCACTAAACGGGTCAAGTTCTGGCAGGCTCTCTCCGGGCAGGGCAAGTACCAGTTCATTCCAGTTTGTCGAGGGATCGTCATGTGAAAGCGCGCACCAGAATGGCACGCTCTTATAAAGTTGTTGGCTTAATTGGGATAGTACGGTCGAGCTTGCGCGGATGGCCTGAATCTCACGTGTGACTAGCAAACGTGCGATCCAGTCGATCCACTGGCGAAGCAGCAAAGCAGAGGATCGGGCCGGAGGGTAATAAATACGCATATCGCTACCGATGCGCTCGCGTTCTTCGCCAGAAATCAAATATGCATTCAAGCCCAGCGTAGGCGTATATGCTGACAACGCCTGAGAGCGACAACCTGGGCAACCACCACAAGCCAGTTCTGGGGCGTAACCATCAAGCGTGTAGAACGATTCAAGGACACTACATAGCGGATTTTCCTGATGATTCAACCAATCTTCAAGCACCTGAAACCCTTTTTGCCGGGCACGCAACTCTCTGGAACGCAGTTCTTTTAACGTGCCATTCCACTCCTGCACATCAAGATGACCTTCACGATGGAGTTTGACGCCAATATGGCTGAAATAATGGTTAAAGTACTGTTCTACCTTCGCATCGTCCACATTATCTGAGGCAAACTGTTCGAGATCCGGTGCAGCAAAATGCAGACTCAAGAAGCCGGCACGTTGGAGCATGAGGAGTGTGCGCCAGTTCCACGCGACATTAGCACGAGAATCAATTTTGATGCTGTCGTGCTTGGTATCCAGATAAACTGAGAAATAACCGGGTGATTCCGATTCCCGGTTCTGATGCATTTTTTGCCAACGTAGAAACCCTTTTTTTGCACCGATAAGGTTATCGCGGTTAAGGTGACGAGCCAAAGAGATCTGATCGTCCCTATAAATGAGTTGTGCTACTGAAGCATAGCCGTCACGCCCTCCACGCCCGCTCTCCTGATAGAGACGGTCGATGTTTTCCGGGACGGTAACATGCAGCACCGCGCGTACGTTGTTTTTATCCATCCCGACGCCAAATGCAGAGGTCGCAACCATGATATCAACGTTATCCTCAGCCCAGTCGGCTATCTGCTTTTCTCTCTGGCGTGGAGATACTTTACCGTGGACCAATCCGCAGCGCTTATAGCCGGCTTTGAGCAAATACTGGTGCCAGTCGATGGCGTCCTCGACCGTCGTAACGTAAAGGATCAACGGCCGCGGTAGCGTTGAAATCGCATCTTCCACCTGCCGACGATGATCTTCACGATCGTCAGCTTTGCTGACGTACCACATAGGCTCTGGTCGCAGGAAACTGCCGTTAACTTCAACGATCGCCTGAGGGTTATCACCGGCAAAGAGCTCTTTAAGGGTATTGAGCGTTGCCTGACTCCACGTCGCGGAAAGAAGTACCGTGCGAATGCTCGCCTTACTCACTTCCACCAATGATTTTACCAACGGCGCAAGCAGTTGGAATTCCGGCCGGAATTCCGCACCCCATTGATCGATAAGATGGGCTTCGTCCACGACCAGGGCGCCAATCATTTTCCGCTTGGCCAGTGAAAATAGAAGCAATAGCAGCGAACCACTGGATGCCGCCTCCGGTGAACAAAACAGTAACCTTTGTTTACCGGCTTTGATACGGGCCTTAATCGCCTCGCGTGCCTCTGGTGTTTGCCCAGAGTGCCAAGTGTATTCGCCACCATGGTCGGCGTTTGCCTGCAGTAACATGGACTGAGCGCGCTGAGCCTGCTCAATAGCAAGGCTGATAGTCGGAACAATCACCAGTGTCAGTTGACTTGCGGGAGTTGCCAGCATCAGAGAATGGATAATGAACGTCTTACCAGCCCCCGTTGGCAGGTTAATAAACAAAAAACGGTCTTTATCACTCGTCAACACCGTGCGTACAGCAAGCTGCTGCCCAACAGATGTGTAATGAGTGTATTTAGTGTCATTCAACAGAATCGGTAACAACGTATCCAGCGGCGGGGTCTGGAGCAGACGTCTTTTCTCCTTTCGCCACACTGCCAATAACTCTGGCGCGATCTGTAATGCGTTCTCGTCTAACAGAACCTCACCAGGATAATCCCGGCTGCGCCGTAGGCCAGCACGCAGTAAATCCTCTGATAAGATTCGCTCTTTGAGCGGCAGCCGCAACGGCAGAAGCCCATGAGCTCGGGCACATTGTAAAGCGTCATAATAGCCATGTAATCGGTCTGAGATCCCCGCGCCTGCATCGTTCAGACATCGCCAGAGACGATAGAAAAACTGACCGTCATCCTGATGGATTACAAAATTATTGTCCTGACACTCGTCCATCGCGAGTAGCTCACGGAGTTGCCTCCATTGGAATTCCATTCTTTACTCCATCTGGAAAGTCTCTTTGCTGCACAAAATTATCGCCTTCACCGCCATCAACTGGTGCCCAATAGGCAATACGTCACTCGAAGGGTAGCGAATTTGCTGACGCTGCTTCGCTTTTTCTGTTAACTCCAGCACCGTATTTTTCCAGGCTTCGGGATCAAACCAACGCGTCATCTGTGGCCATACATCGGTTCGCAGGTTCATATCTTCGTAGAGCACAGTCCCTTTTTTATCGTACGGTTTTTCCAAAACAGCGATAATCTTTTCATCAACTTCGCGACCATTAGCATCGAGCCAGAAGGTTTCCAGCCGCGGGGCAAAACGCTCATCTCCCTGACGTTGAGCTACCAGCTTATTATCGCCATCCAGGCTAGCGCTGCTTAACCATTGAAAATGGAAATAAAACTGTGGCGACGGGAGTTTAATCGTTTTCATCATGCGTAGGATCGCCATCGTCGTACCGCGAGGATCACTCTGCATAAGTTGCCAGACGGTATCCACGAAAGGTTGCCCGTAGCGGAGAGGATAAGTATTTTTGTGCAAACTAGCCTGGGTACGCGAGAGGGTCATGATTGCTGTAGAAGGAGGATAGCCCTCTGAAAAATCCAGTCCAAGCAAACAGTTGTCGATGAAAGTTTGCACATCAACGAGCGTGCGCCCCTTATATTCATCTCGTTCAAAGCGTAACCTGAACCCGGTTTTATCTTCCTCAATTTGTTGATTAAACTGGAGCGCTTTGGTGATCCATTGCAGCATGTCAAGCGCACGCTGTTCCGCATCATCTTCAGACTCCAGCAATGCCTCAGAAAATGCCTGTGAAGCAATGACCTCTTGCTCCATAGAAAGCAGGTTCTCCTGCTCAAACACTTTTTTACGCTCAACGGCTACGAACCCTTTTTCTCCCCCCAGGGCATCGATGGTAGTACTGATGACGGCAAGACCGCCCTCAAAATAACGCCGCCACATAGCCTCTATTTGCTCATCCAACACAAACTGCAGGCTGGCTACGCTTTGTCTGAACAGGTTAATGCCCTGATCTAAAAGCCTGGTCCACTCCGATGACAGGCCATCTCTTCCAGGCAGGATGACGAGGCTTTCTACCGGCTTGATGCCCCTTAAGTTGCCTGAGTAGCGGTTGAAGCGCCCAAGACGTTGCTCAAAACGGTTGAAATCGCGACTCAGGCTGTAATGAACGGCCAGACGATTTTTCCCATGAAGATTAAGGCCATCTTCCCCACGCCTGTCGCATATCAGCACCTGCCAGTGGTTGTTAAGCGCGTACTTATCCGGCGCGTGGCGGACGATTTTCCAAGTGGACTGTAGATCCAGCTTTGTGAAAAGATGAGCGGATTCCGCTTCTTCACTACAGAATATGACCGCTTTCCCTTCTTTGTGATTCGCAAACCATGCGTTAAGGGCGATCATCAATTGCTCGTCTTTTTGGCGTTGCTCTTGCTTCGCAATTGCCAGCGCTTGTTCAAGGTAATTTTGTTCATCTATGCTGGCGGGTCCCTGTTCCAGCGCTAAGCGTGCCCGACGTGAAAATGTCAGGGGACTGGTGAACAGCGCATCCACCCAATCGCTCAGATTCTCCGTGGTGATATGGCGATGCTTCTCAGGAGAATTTTTGGCACTAGAACGCCAGTCTTCAAGAAGTTCGTCTAAGGTGACATCTTCAGGCTTGACGGCCCAGTGCGCGATATTCAGCCCCGCTAACCCAGGGAAAAGCCAGGCAAGAGAAGGATCTTCGCGGCGGTTACGTAACAGTCGATGAAACAGACGGTAATGCTCACCTAACCAATTGCGAAGCGCCAAAATTTTCTCGCTACGCTCTTCGCCTTCTTCATCGGCGATAAAATCAACAAGCGGCCGCACCTCATCAATTAAACCCTGAAGTTCCTCATCATCAGGAAACTTTGCGGACAACTCCTCAAGACAGCTTTCGATAATCCCGTTGTCGTTTTCAGGCTGGAGCGCGGTATAGATCCCGCCAAGGCTCTCACGCTCTGCCACGCGTTGGATAAAATGCTCACAACCTGCCGGGTCCAGTGGCCAGGCTTCTTCATTGAGGCAATGCAACATCGCAAGAAAGTTCAGTTCGTTGCCATGCATCGGCGTCCCTGAGAGTAACAACACAATGCCCGTTTGATGGCAAAGTGTTGTCAAAGCGGTATATTGAGCGCGTTTAGCAACGTCTTCAGCCCAAGCGTGACGTGCGAGTTGGTGGGCTTCGTCCACCACAATCAACGTCGGCCCCCATGTTTGCATCAAGGAGTCGGTAATCTCATCATGGTTGCAAAGCCGGATTTGCCGCGTCCGCCCTCCTCCCATCATCACTTCACCTAATGCAAAGCGTCCGATCAACTCCTCACTCCACTGGCCTTTTAACGCTTGCGGCACGACTACCAAAACCCTGGCGTCGCGATTACATTCCAGAATATGCTCGCGGATGACCAGCCCCGCTTCGATGGTTTTGCCCAGTCCTACTTCGTCTGCCAACAGGTATTTGGGGTTTTGGTCCTGGAGAATTCGACGAACAACAGCAATCTGATGAGGCTCGACCTCAACGCGACTGCTGATCAACGAAGACATAGATCGGCATGCTGCACGCTGCTTAATCCACGCGCTGACAAATCGCTCGCGCAGAGGGTAAAAAAACGGAGCATCGTTTGAACGGGCAGCAAGAAAATGGGCTGGGTTCATTGCTAAGCCCTGCCCATAGTTGGGATAAAATATGTCTGCCAGATCCACAACGACATTCTGGCCAGAACGGATAATTATCAGATGCTTATTACCAGGCCTTGGTCCGCCATAGCGTCCGCGGCACCATAACCCACTTTCCGCCGATCGAAAGTAGACGGTACTTTCGTCATAAAGTTTTGCTGGCGCCAGCGTACAAATCTCTGCCATCTGGCGATTAACCTCTGATTCCAGAGGTGAAACAAACCATGCGATTTCAGCCTTTTCAGCTGAGTATAAACGCAGAATTTTAGCAATCCCACTAAATAACGGAGAAGTAACCAAGTCACCTTCTGATAATGTACCAGGTTGTGTAGTCATTGTATTTTTTCAGCCATGAAGGGAATCGTTGTTACGATCGGAAAAATAGCATTCCGTAATGAAAAAATAATACACGTGAAAGATAAGTTTGATCAATTCAAACAGACGATTGCCGCCAGCAAGAGGACTGAGAAGGTGTGATATAGTTCACATAACAAAAAAGACAATGAAATCAATCATACTTATGGATTGCAGCTCATGTTTTGAGATGAAAAATGAATACTATGCAGAAATAATCCCAACATGAGATTATTGCATTAACAATTAAAAAGCCCCCTATTAACAATAGAAGGCTTTTTATTTAACTTATGGATTAAATATCTGCATTTACGGTTTTCATATAGCTGGTTACTAAGTAATCAGTGACCAAAGATATATCTTTTGAAAGATTTTGCAGTTCATTCCATTTACGAATAACGGGCTGGCCATCAATGTCTGTTCCAAAGTTCCATACCCCGCTACTCCATGCGCAAAGCGGCTTAATTCGGTTTAACTCTTCGACAAAACGAGTATAGGAAGGGATCTCAGTCCAACCAGGTTCACCTTTATAGTCCTGATGTACATGATCGATTTCATCCATCAAGCTTCCAAGCGCAAGAATACCAACGCCATGTAACAAGCGGGAATAGCGAGGCTTTTTATCCCAGTCATCAGTAAACACGGTTTCCACAGCTGACCAGAAGTTGTTCAGCAGCTTCACCATCTTCCCTTCATCCCCCAACCCTGTCGCCGGATCACGGAAGCGATACAATGCTCCCTCACGAAGACTGGCATCAATCATTTTGATCATCGAGTTGTCAGCAATAACCCCATCAGGATTGGTCGCCGTTTTGATGCGCCCCGCAAGTGGACCTTCGCCGAAGTTCAGTCGTTGAGTCAGCAGTGAAGGAAACTTACGCATTTGCAGATCGGATGGCAGACGGCCGTGGGTATGCGGTGCCAGTTCGTATAACAACGTTTTGGGCAACGGTTTTGTGGAGTTAACCAGCATAAACTGTTCACGCTGTTCTTCTGCGTCATTAGCGATAAAAGCGGAGACCGGCATCATAAACGAGTCGATTTCCGCATCCCGCAAAGCAGCGGTACGTTGTTGACCATCCACAATAAACCCTGGCTTCTCAAAATCCTTATCTTCGGAGAAAGGTATCACCAGATGCCCCATGTCGCCATTATCTGTAAGCGGTTCAAAACGCACACGCTTATCAAAAGCGATAATCACCGGGTTTGGTATCATCGGATTTGCGCTCTCAATGTAGCGCTGAATTTCGCGAATATGGTTACGTACTTCTGGACGCTGATAACCAACCAAACTCTCTTCGCCGCGACGAATACGCGAAATCGCTGCAATTTTGCTGATCTGTTTACCTTCTATCGCAAGGCTATAGAGTTGCCTCTCCTCACCCTGTCGGATTCTCAGGGCGGGAACACGATATTCACTCATGACAGTTCCTCTGAGCGTAATGACAATGTGTGCTGTAAACGGTTGTACAACACCTGAATATTATGGAAACCGCGGCGACGGTTACGTTCTGCTCCGCGGAAAATGATGACGTTGATACCGATGGCCTGGCAAATATTGCACTGGCATTGTTTCCAAGGGCGTTCTCCCAGCGTGCGTTCATAATCCGCACGGATTTTGTCGGCCTCTTTTTCACCCGAATGCAGGCGTTCATAAGCCAGGACTGCATCAAGAGTCTTCTCAAGGGACAAAGCCCCTTTATCGTATTCGAACAGGGCATTCATGGCATCCTTTTCCAGATGCCGTGCAATATCCTGATCAATCACGCCAGATTTTATTTTGCGACTCAAACTTGGATTCGCATCAAACTGAGGGACACGCACAGCGGTATAGGCCGGGCCATCAAGCATATGGTAGTTATTTTTCCGATCTTTGAAAGCCTGCTGCAGAGGTGTAGTTGAGTCAATGCTGGTCACACCAAACTTGATAAAGTCGGCGAAACTCTCTGGACGGGCAATGCCAAGCAAGTGGACACGCGTATCACTTTTCAGCAACGGTTTAATCTCTTCGAGAGTCTCAAGGATCTGCGCCGTTTTCAACGGCACCATCCCCCCCATGGTGATATTTTTATATCCCATGGCCAGCAGAGCCTCTACAGACTGACGGTAGGAGGTTTTGCTCCATCCATGTGCAACGCCAAAGGCGGTGAAACAAGATCTTTGGGACTTGTTCAAAAACTCTTGAGCCAAGGTCAGCGTGATATCCTGGCGTCGGCGGCATTCAGCCAACACGTCACCACTGAATACTTCACCTGGCTTCTCATAGCCAAAGACGATGTGATCGAGAGAAACGCCATAGTTAAAGCGGGAAGTTTCGTAGAACTCAATTACCTCTTCCACACGGTATGGCGGGACGTCCTGGTTAACATAGGTGAAGGCTCCGCAATCACCCATAGTTTCCATATTTTCCGGCAGGCGGAAAAAGTGCTTCATTCCATTACGGAAGTAACGCAAACGCTGGGCACGAGTATATTTACTCTCACCACCGCCAAGACCATCTACTACAGCTTTAGAAACCAGCATACCATCGTAAGGATGAGGAAAAACCTCATGCGGATAATGATCGTCACGTTGACGCACGCGATGTTCGTTACGCGTTTCGCGGAAGAAGTCGAAACTGGGATCGATAAAATCCTGACTATCAGGGAAAAAATACTTTAGCTTCGACAACTTACTCTCCTGTGATGCCACTGCAAAGCCTCAAAAAACGGGGGATTCTACCATGAAACCCAGGCAAGTAGAATTAAGGTTTAGCTTCCATCAGGGCCTTAAACTCAGCCCGGAAACGTTTTTCCTCAAATGAATTTCCCGCGTCGCGAAACTCTCGCAACGCATGTGTTGCACTGATACCAGGTTTTTGTTGCATAAGCTTTAAAATGAAAGACTTAACTTCCGCTGGGCTGCGGCGAATTCCTTTTTTTACTTCACGCTCAGGTAACTCCTTGAGTTCTTCTACTAACTTTTGAGATAACTCATTTAAATCATTAAGTTGTTTTGACGTAAATTCCTTCACAATGTATTTTGCCACACTGATATTAAGCATGAGCATATTGCATCTTAACCACTGAGCCATATTTTGGTTGGTTTTGAAAAGATATGCAGTCAACCTGCCATTGATTTTTTTGGAAGTGATAATAAGCAGTTGTTTTTTTGCATCAACCAGATACTCAAGACCATTAATAATATCCAGTTCAATTGCATTAATATAATCTGGAGAACCACAGATAATATAATAGTCTTTTTTTCTTTTTTTCATTAACTCTACAATAGATGTAGGATGCTTAGATTTAAAAATAGACCTATTGGTTATTTCTTTCCACCATGTTCTATGAAAACTTTTCCCTACATATTCTTGAGAATATAATGGTATTGATTCATCATATCCAACAGCAAAGGTCGCTTTATACGGTACTACATTGTCTTTGTGGTGAAGGAGGCCCAAGCCAGCAGAAAGCACCCATAAATCAATAGGATAATCATTTAAAATCACTTTAGCCGTCGCCCAGTGCCCACCTTTATAAAGATCCTCTACACATACTGTTGCAGATGTAGATATAGCTTCATTCAGAGCATTACACCAAGAATTTACGAGCACACTTGAAGAAATTCGGCCTGATGAAAATTGACTCAGGCTCAATATATCTCCGCAACCGAAGTGTTTTCCATTTGTACATGTAGTTATTAAGTTGATGTTGCTCACAATCGCCCCCCCCCCGAATCGTGTTACACAAGCTACAGTAGAAAAAGGGGGATGACAAGAACGGAGTTATCTGTCCCTGAAAATTTTTTCAGGGACAGATGTTAGTGGGGAATATACTCGAAATACTCATCTTGAGAATGAGAACATCTGTGGCATCGTCTCAAAATGCCTTTTTCCTCAAGCGATAAACAAAAGCTTCGACATGACTCAAGAAGGACGTCAGGGCTTTCATTTTTATCTTTAGAAATCAACGCTCTAGCAAGAGTGTCATAACTAAAACCTCCAGTTGAGTGCGATACAATGCTCATCGCAAGTTGGGCATCGAAAGTTTTCATAGTGCACCTCAGAGTCGCCTGAATAATACAGTTATAAAAAAGTATTGATTATAGTTCAAGCCGGCTTTTCAAATTCACGCATAGCAAGCGCCAGGAATTATACTATTTACCAAAATCATAAGGGCTAACTTCCCTTGCCCGATTCGCATCCAAAAAATCAGCCCACCACTGCAGCATCAGTCGCCGCTCATCAAGATGCTCAGCCTTATGAATGTAAGCAGCACGTACTGAGTTACGTTCCATATGGCTCATTTGCCGTTCCACTGCGTCCCTTGACCACAATCCAGATTCGATCAATGAACTACAAGCCATTGTCCTGAAACCATGTCCGCAAACCTCTACCTTCGTGTCATAACCCATAACGCGCAGGGCCTTGTTCACCGTGTTTTCACTCATAGGTTTGCGATGGTCGTGATCGCCAATGAAAACAAAATCGCGATCGCCACTAAGTTTGTGAACGTGTTTAAGGATTGCTAACGCTTGTTGAGATAGCGGCACCAGATGAGGCGTACGCATTTTTGAGCCACGCTGGGAGTATTTTACCCCTTCAATAGTTTCTCGCTCAGCTGGAATCGTCCACATTGATGTTTCAAAATCGATCTCAGACCACCGAGCAAAGCGCAATTCGCTGGAACGAATAAAGATCAATAACGTAAGTTCGACGGCCAAACGAGTCATAGGGCGACCTGTGTAACCATCAATTCTGCGGAGTAGTTCTGATAAGCGTTTCAGCTCAAGCGCTGGACGATGGACACGATTACTTGAAGCTACAGCCCCAGCCATTTCCTGGGCCGGATTGTAATCAATCAACCCACTTTGCACGGCGTACCGCATGATGGCTGTGGTTCGCTGCTGAAGGCGAGAAGCAACTTCAAAGCGGCCTGTTGCTTCGACAACTTTAATAGGTGCAAGCAGATCGCGAGTCTTCAGCTCTTCAATGCTACGCTTGCCAATAGTTGGAAACAGATTATCTTCTAGGCTCTTCAGCACCCGTCGGCTGTGTTCCTCAGACCATTTCTTGTTAGTTGCATGCCACTCTCGGGCAACAGACTCAAAGGTAATAGCCTCTTTCGCCTGTTCTTCTTTCACAGCACGTTTATGCTCGCGAGGATCGATTCCAGCAGCAACAAGCCTCCTTGCCTCTTCCCTCTTCTGCCTCGCATCGGCTAATGATGTTTCAGGATAAACACCAAATGCGATCAAGTGCTGCTTACCACCAAAGCGAAAGCGGAACCGCCAGTATTTTGAGCCGTTAGGATGAACCAGCAAAAACATGCCATCCCCATCGACAAGGGTGTACTCCTTTTCCTGCGGTTTTGCAGAACGCACTTTGATATCTGTCAGAGCCATAAAAGTTCTCCTTCCATGTGCCGCTGTGAGTATACAACCATTATCGAACCAGCATATATACTCGGTTCTATACTCACAAGCGACTTGATGTGGGTTGACTCAGATTGACTTCTGTTGAAAGGAAAATCGCGGAAAGCCTTGTGTGGCGCGGATTTCAGGCACAAAAAAAGACGTCCGTTGACGTCTATTGATGTTCCGATGGTGCCGAAGGCCGGACTCGAACCGGCACGTATTTCTACGGTTGATTTTGAATCAACTGCGTCTACCGATTTCGCCACTTCGGCACTGAAGGGGATGCGGAAACGTTGTGGATTATACCTGTCGCGCGCCGCCATGCAAGCGACGACGCGTTAAACCCGCGCTAAGTGCCCAAAAAACCAGCGCCCTTCGTCACTCCAGCTCAGACACCGCCAGGCGAATCACACCCGCCGCCTTCTGCTCCGGCAGCGCCAGCACCTTCGCCCACATCTCCTGCACCATATCGCAGGAGAGCTTCTCTTTGCCCGCCGCCTTCTCCGGCATCTGCAGCAGCTGGATGTCCTCGCCGTACTTATCGGCAAGCGCCTTCATAATCGGCCGCACATCTTCGACAGCCGCCTCGCGCTCGGCCTGGGTCACGGTGTGGCGGTTTTTGCCGTAGGCCGCGCGCATCATGTCGGCGTCGGCCTGCATGCGCCGCGCCATCAGGTCTTTATCCAGCATGCGCATCGGGTTCACGCCGCCCTTCACCGTCGGGTAGAGGAAGCGGAAGCAGGCGTCGTCGCTCACCTTCTGGATGGCGGCGGTCTGCTCCATGTTGATGGTCATGTAGTTCACCACGTTGGCGTCCGGGGCGTTTTGCAGGCGCATCATCTGCAGATGCAGGATCTGCGGCTGGATGGTGTCGATAATCTGCTGCTCCGGCTCGCCCGCTTTTTGCAGGGCGGCCATCTGGTCGAGGATGCGCTGATGCAGCGCGGGCTCCTGCTCCTTAATAACCTGCCAGGCGGGCATCGCGTTGAGGGCGTTATCCATCTGCCGTTCCGGAGCACGCTGCTTATCGAAAAATACCCAGAACGCCACGGCGGCGGCCGCGACGACGACAATCACAATACGGGTCCACGTTTTATTCATCTCGCATCCTTATCCTTGAGTTGTGCCGGTTTACACCGGCACGCCGCTGTGGAAGCGAAACTCGTGGTCCGGTGTCGAGATAAGTGTGGCTTCAATTTCGCCAAAATGCTGTATGCGCGGTGAGATATCGTCGTCGCTCACCTGCCGGGCGAGCGTCAGGTAGTCCTGATAGTGGCGCGCTTCCGAGCGCAGCAGCGAGAGATAGAACTTCTGCAGGTCGTCGTCGAGGAACGGGGCCAGCGCGGCGAAGCGTTCGCAGGAGCGGGCTTCGATGTAGGCGCCGCAGATGAGCTTGTCGATCAGCGTCAGCGGTTCGTGGGTGCGTACTTCCTTCAGCATCCCTTTGGCGTAGCGGCTGGCGGTGATTTTGACGTACGGAATGTCGCGGGCCAGCATCGCCTCGCGCACCTGCCAGAAGTGGTGAAGCTCCTCTTTGATCAGCAGCACCATGCTGTCGATGAGCGCCTGGCCCCACGGGTCGTCGGTTTTGGGCATCACACTTTTGCCAATCTGCCTGTGCAGGGCGATGAAGTCCGGCTCCGGGCCGTCGCGGAAGGTGAACTGTTCGTAGGGTTTGAGCCAGTCGAGCAGCGCGTCGGCACCGCTTTCGTCGGCGACGTATTTACGCACGAGTAACAGCGCGGTCTGGGCGGCCTTGAGCTCGCACACCATGTGGTCGGTGAGCAGCAGCGGCAGGTTCGCCGGGTCGCGGGCTTTATCAATCCATGCTTGCGGGGTCGGGCACTGGAGGAAGTTGAGTACGGGGGCGAGTATCTGCGGGTAATCCATGGTTCTGCCTTGAAAAAGCGGTGGCGCGCGCCACCGCCTGAAACGCTTAGTGACGCACGCCGTCGTCGTCTTCGTCGACGTAATCTTCGTCGTCGCCTTCTTCGCCGTCTTCACCGTTCGGATCTTCGAAGTAGGTTCCCCAGCCGTCGTATTCCACGTCAAACTTCTCGGCCAGGTTCATCAGCTGTTCTACCTGCGCGTCGATCAGCTCCGCCTTCAGCGCGCCTTCACTCAGGATGTCGCAGCAGATGACGGTGTCGCCCTCTTCCACTTCCAGCTCTTCCGGCTCGGTCACTTCGTAACCCAGCTTGAAGGCTTCTACGGCCATTTTTTCCAGCGCGTCGAAATCATCCGCAGAGAAATGGTGCTCGATGGTGTAGAGCGCGTCCGGATCGCTACCGTCTTCCAGCAGTTCTTCAATAATCAGACGCGTCTCTTCGCGTTGCTCTTCCAGGTGTTCCGGGTTTGCCATGGCTCAATCCTCTTTAAAGTGCGGCAGATACTTCTATTTTCACACACGGACGGGTTTGCCTCCACCTTTGTAAGAAAGAATTGTGAAACGGGGTTGCAAATGAATAATTACACATATAAAGTGAATTTTAATTCAATAAGTGGCGTTCGCCATGCGAGGATAAAATGTCCGATTTATACAAGAAACACTTTCTGAAACTGCTCGACTTTACCCCTGCACAGTTCACTTCTCTGCTGACCCTTGCCGCACAGCTCAAAGCCGATAAAAAAAATGGCAAGGAAGTACAGAAGCTTACCGGTAAAAATATCGCGCTCATCTTCGAAAAAGACTCGACCCGTACACGTTGCTCTTTCGAAGTTGCCGCATTTGACCAGGGCGCGCGCGTCACCTATTTAGGGCCGAGCGGCAGCCAGATTGGGCATAAAGAGTCAATTAAGGACACCGCGCGCGTGCTCGGACGAATGTACGACGGCATTCAGTATCGCGGCCACGGCCAGGAAGTGGTCGAAACGCTGGCGCAGTACGCGGGCGTGCCGGTGTGGAACGGGCTGACCAACGAGTTCCACCCGACGCAGCTGCTGGCGGATCTGCTGACCATGCAGGAGCACCTGCCGGGCAAGGCGTTTAACGAGATGACGCTGGTCTACGCGGGCGACGCGCGCAACAACATGGGCAACTCGATGCTGGAAGCGGCGGCGCTGACGGGGCTGGATCTGCGCCTGGTGGCCCCGAAGGCCTGCTGGCCGGAAGAGAGCCTGGTGGCGGAGTGCAGCGCGCTGGCGGAGAAGCACGGCGGGAAAATTACCCTGACGGAAGACGTGGCGGCGGGCGTGAAGGGCGCGGACTTTATCTATACCGACGTGTGGGTGTCGATGGGTGAAGCCAAAGAGAAGTGGGCGGAGCGGATCGCGCTGCTGCGCGGGTATCAGGTGAACGCGCAGATGATGACGCTGACCGGCAACCCGAACGTGAAGTTCCTGCACTGTCTGCCGGCGTTCCATGACGACCAGACCACGCTTGGCAAGCAGATGGCGAAGGAATTCGACCTGCATGGCGGGATGGAAGTGACGGACGAGGTGTTCGAATCGGCGGCGAGCATCGTGTTCGACCAGGCGGAAAACCGGATGCATACGATTAAGGCAGTGATGGTGGCGACGCTTGGGGAGTGATTGACTCCTCTGCGGTCTGGTGCCCTCACCCCGGCCCTCTCCCACAGGGAGAGGGAGAAAACACTAAAAATGACAACAGCGTTATCGTCAGGCAGAAAAATTCATTTTACTGACGCTTTCTCAGATACGCATTAACCATAATAGGTATTTATCTTTTTATTAACCATTATTTACTGAGTAGATAATGGTTAATATCAGGTCATTATCAATTACAAAACACCTTATATTATCGGCGTAATATTTCCTTATTGCTGCATTTCATTAATAAGGATTGTTTATGTCATGGAATAAACATGAAGCTGTGTCATACGCCCGTAGCCACGCACTAACCCATACTGGACACTATTGCGCTCGAGCAATCGCCGCCGCCATTCGAGCCGGAGGGCTTAAAATCGAAGGGGCAAACGCTAAGGATTTCTGGCGTTCTCTTGAAAATGCAGGGTTCACAAAAGTCTATGGCACCCCCATAGAGGGGGATATCGCGGTGATTGATGCCTTGCCCGGCCCGAATCAGTACGGGCATGTCTGTATTTATGATGGCGCTGGAACCTGGTATTCAGATTTTAAACAGAGAACACTGTACCCGGGGCCAACCTATCGCCAGCTCCAGCCAGCCGTAACCTTATACAGGCATTATTAATATGAATAAGCTCATCTTAATTGTGTTATTCAGCACAGCCGCATTGGGGGCCGAAGATTTTCAGATACCGATGCAGCGCGCCCTTGAATTCAATCGCTGGTACGTCAAACAGGTGAACAACGATCGTTATCCCATCCAAGAGGGAAATGAAATCGATAAGTTCGTTACGGCCAGCACCATGAAAAAATTACGTCATGCAGACGATCCCCGTTATGCCGACGCTGAATTTTACGAGGCTGATTTTTTTATGAAATCGCAGTATATCGGCGAGGACTGGGCTGAGAATGTGGCTATTGATTCGTATGTTTCAGACCCGGTCTGTGTAAACGTGAATATCACGTTTGGCAAAAAGACCCAGCACACAGTCATTGATTGCATGGTTAAAGAAGATGGGGTCTGGAAAATCCAGTCTGTTGCCGCCCGGGATAATAATTGATGCCCCCCGCTAACAATAATGTAGCCGCCTTTGTTGCCGGGTGGCACTGCGCTTACCCGGCCTACACAACCCGTAGGCCCGTGCAAGCGTAGCGCCGCCGGGCAAATCAGGCAGCCCCTCTCCCACGGGCAGAGGGAGAACATCGGCGCCATTTCATTGATTTTTCACCCCGAAAAAGGTACGTTTTCGCCTTAATTCCAGCGTGGACATGCCAGCATTATGCCGATTATTCAGTCTGTTGAACGTGCGTTGCAGATCCTCGACCTGTTCAACGAGCAGGCCACCGAGCTTAAGATCACCGACATCAGCAAACTGATGGGGCTGAGCAAGAGTACCCTCCACTCGCTGCTGAAAACCCTCCAGCTTCATGGCTATATCGATCAGAACCCGGAAAACGGTAAGTATCGCCTCGGCATGAAGCTTGTCGAGCGAGGTCATTTCGTCGTGGGCTCCATCGATATTCGCCAGAAGGCGAAAGGCTGGCTGACGGAGCTGTCCCGGCGGACCGGGCAGACCACCCATCTGGGGATCCTGGACGGGCGTGAAGGGGTTTATATCGAGAAAATTGAAGGCAAGCTGGCTGCCATCGCCTATTCGCGCATTGGCCGCCGCCTGCCGGTTCACGCCACCGCTATCGGCAAGGTGCTGATTGCCTGGCTGGGCGAGACCGAGCTGAACGCCCTGCTGGAGGGCTATCAGTACACCACCTTTACGCCTTCCACCCTCGCCTCTCGCGAAGCCTTAATGACCGCCCTGACGCAGACCCGCGATCAGGGTTTTGCCCTGGACCGCGAAGAGAACGAGCAGGGCGTGCGCTGCGTGGCGGTGCCGGTGTGGAACCATGAATCTCGCGTCATCGCCGCCCTGAGCCTGTCGACGCTGACCTCCCGCGTGGACGACGCGGAGTTGGCTAATTTCCGCGAGCAGCTTCAGCAGGCCGGGCTCGAGCTCTCACGCGCGCTGGGCTACCCGGCCTGAGCCGTTAGACCGGCTCGTAGGTGAAATAGTCGAAGTCCGCGTGGCAGCCGTCGCCGCTGATGTCCTCGCAGTGCAGCCCCACAAACGCGCCGGTGAAGAAGCCGCGCCCGCCGATGTAGTCGTCCGACAGCTTCCACGCCTCATACGTTACCGGCACGGTGTGCCACGTCTCGCCGTCGAACGAGTAGCTGTAGCGGTAGACCAGCGTATCCACATCTACCCGCAGCCAGACGCTCTCCGCGCTCTCCGGCACCGGAATGGGCTGCTCGTGCAGCGGCCATGACGGTACGTTGTGGTCGAGCTGGATAACCTTAATCGTTCTGCCCTGCCTCTCCTCGTAGTCCACAAAGCAGTAGCTCCAGTTTTTGCTGTTGTAGTAGCAGGTCAGCCCCGCGCTCTGCTGGAAGTGGACCGGCGAAAACTGCATCCGCGTTTCTGAACGGAAGGCGAAGTGCTGCCAGCGGCGCGCCACGGTCGACTGGGTAAAGGTCGAGTTGAGCGAGTCGTTGCCGTAGAGCCGTAAATAGCCCGGGCGCGCGGTGAGCGAGCCGAGGGTGTCGTCGAACGGAATGCGCAGGGTCTGCAGTTCCGGGTCGAGCGAACTGGCGTCGAAATCGTCCCGCCAGGTCGTCTGAACGGTAGCGGGCTGCTCGGCCATCTGCGGGCCGGGCACGGTCAGCTGCGCATGCTTGCCGCCTTCCACGTACGGCCAGCCGTCGCGCCATTCAATGCGGGCGATGCCGGTCTCGCGCCCCAGCGGGCAGTAGCCGCGCCCGCCGGCGGCCAGCAGCGGCACGCCTGGCAGGCGCAGCGGGCGGCTGGTGAGGTAGGCCATATACCATTCATCCGTATGCGTCTGCAGCAGCGAGCCGTGGCCGCTCTTCTGCAGCGGGTTCTCCGGCAGGTGCCAACTGGTCATCATCGTTACGTCCGGGTGCAGCTCGTACGGTCCGTCGATATTTTTGGAACGCAGCACCACGACGGCGTGCTCGTAGCTGGTGCCGCCCTCGGCGACCATCAGATAGTACCATCCCGCGTGGCGATACAGGTGCGCGCCTTCGGTGTAGCAGAGCGGCGTGCCGGTAAACAGCGTTTTGCGCTCGGGCGAGAGCGTGCCGGTCTGCGGATCAAACTCCTGCATCACGATGGTGTTGTGTGGGTTGCTGTGGTGGCGCGGCCCCCACGGGCGGTAGATATAGTATTTGCGGCCATCGTCGTCGTGGAACAGGGACGGGTCAAACCCGCCGTTGCCCATCGGGATCGGCTCGCTCCACGGTCCCTCAATGGAGGGCGCGGTGACAAGGAAGTTACGGCCGTTTTTCCACGGCGAGTCGACAATCTTCACGTCGGTGTAAAGCAGCCAGAATTTACCGTCGGCGTAGCTCAGGCACGGTGCCCAGATGCCGCCGGAGTCCGGGTTGCCCTTCATGTCCAGCATCGACACGCGGTCCAGCGGGGTGCTGACCAGCGACCAGTTTTTCAGGTCGCGGGAGTGGTAGATCCGCACGCCGGGGAACCACTCGAAGGTCGAGGTGGCGATGTAGTAGTCCTCGCCCTGGCGGCACAGGGACGGGTCCGGGTTAAAGCCGGTGAGTATCGGGTTGGTGATTTCCATATTGCCTCCGGTTAATGGGATGCGGCTGTCGCGGCGTCGGGAATGGCCTCGCCCTGCGCCGCGCGGTGTTTGATCAACTGCTGGCTGATGGCCTCCACGCGGACATCGGTGAGCTTGTAGAACGACAGCATGATGAACATGCCCGCGTAGAGCACCACCGGCACCACGCAGAAAAGAATTTTGATGGTGGTGAGCACCTCAACCGGCTGCACGCTGCTGCTGGCGGAGTAGTTCACATACGCCAGGATCCAGCCCACCACCGCCCCGCCAATCGCCAGGCCAATCTTCAGGCTGAACAGGTAGGTGGAGAACACCAGCCCGTCGAGGCGGCGACCGCTGCGGCTCTCCTCGTAGTCCACCACGTCAGAGGCCATCAGCCACTGCAGCGGCGTGGTGGTGTTGAAGACGAACAGAAACAGAATGTTGAGGGCAAAAATCAGCGCGATATGCTCGGCCGGGGTGACGAAAATCAGCAGGCTGATCAGCGAGTAGGCGACGATGATCCACTTGAAGGCGGTGACGCGGTCAAAGCGGCCCAGCAGGCGGGAAGAGCAGAGCGAGCCGAACATGGTGGCGAGGCTGCCGTAGAGCAGGAACTGGGTCGCCATCTCCGGATGATCCATCACGTATTTCACGAAGTAGAGCGTCGCCCCGCCGCGCACCACGTTGGAGCAGGTCGCCATCATCTTGAACGCGCACATGATCCGCCACTGGCCGTTGCCCAGCAGCAGCTTAAGATCTTTCGCCACCGACGAGCCCGGCTGCACCTCAAAGGTATAGCGCTCTTTGGTTGTGAAGAAGCAGACGTAGAGCAGCACCACGCCGCTCAGCCCCAGCACGCACATGGCGCCGAAGTAGCCCACCTGCTCGTCCCCTTTGCCGATGATGCTCACCAGCGGCAGCGCGATGCCGCTGATGGCGAGCGAGCCCGCCGCAGCCAGGAAGAAGCGCCAGGACTGCAGGGCGTGACGCTCTTTCGGGTCGGCGGTAATGACGCCCGGCATGGCGCAGTACGGCACGTTAACGAAGGTGTAGACCAGGGTCAGGAGAATGTAGGTCACGCAGGCGTAGATGATTTTGCCCTGCACGGAGAAATCCGGCGTGTAGAAGGTCAGCACGCAGACGATGCCGAACGGAATGGCGCCCCACAGCAGGAACGGGCGGAACTGGCCGTGCCGCGTGCGGGTGCGGTCTACCAGCAGCCCCATCAGCGGGTCGGTGACGGCGTCGAGCACGCGGGAGACCAGAAACAGCGTGCCCATAATGCCCGCCGACAGGCCGAAGACGTCGGTGTAGAAGTAGGCCAGCAGGAACATCGTGGCCTGCCAGACGAAGCCGCAGGCGGTGTCACCCAGCCCGTAGCCAATTTTGTCTTTCATGGTTAATTGCGTCATCAGAATTACACCCTTATGTAGTGTGCTGAATTACAACATCGTGTTAATGGAGTGTAATGAGCTGTTCAATTAACCAGCAATGGTCATATCTTATTTCTGAATTACGTTATTTTGCTTTTGTGACGCCGACGATATATCTCAACCTATTGTTTATATTATTAAATAACAGAAACAGAAAAGCCGTCCGCGGAATATTTCCCGCAGACGGTTTTATCTCTGAAAATAATTAAATGCCGAGTGCTTTTTTACCGGCGTTAATTACCTCAATGATTTTATCGGTGTCATAAATACAGCCTTTCCAGGTGCCGCCGCTCACCGACTGCAGTGCCGCCCACAGCCGGGTATCGTCCGGCAAAAAGTCGTGGGCGTGCAGGTCCGGGTGCGTCTGCCGCCGCGCCAGCTCGCGCGCGCCCTCTTCCGGCGTCAGCGGGTTGTCCGCGGTGCCGATAAAGTTCACGCAGCCCGTTAACGTCAGGCGGTCGACGGCGATCTCGATGATGTCGTTATCGCGCAGCTTGCCAATCGGCCCGCCCGCCAGCGCCTCCGGCGACACGTGGCCGAAGCAGGCGCCCGTCGACACACCCGAGAAGCGCGCATCGGTGATTAACGACACTGTCTTGCCCCACGAAATATGCTTCAGCGCGGAGGTGAGCTGGTAGGTCTCTTCCATGCCGGTGCCGGACGGTCCGCCGCCGATCACCACCATGATATCGCCCTGCGCAATCTCTTCCCGCTTGATGGCCTTGATTGCCTGCGCTTCCGAGACAAACACCCTCGCCCGGCCAGTGTGGCGGTAAACTCCATCTTCACCGACGACCGACGGGTCGATCGCCGTGGCCTTGATCACCGAACCTTCCGGCGCGATGTTGCCCGTCGGGAAGCAGACCGTCGAGGTCAGTCCCTTCGCTTTTGCCTTCGCCGGCGGCAGGATCACGTCATCCGGATCTACGCCGTCCTGCTCGCGCAGGCACTGGCGGAAGCGCGCCCGGCGCTCGGACGCCTGCCACCAGTCAAGGTTCTCGCCCACCGTCTGGCCGGTCACGGTCATGGCGTCCAGGTGCAGCAGGCCGAGATCGCGCAGGTGGAGCATTACCTCCGGCACGCCGCCCGCGAGGAAGGCGCGAACGGTCGGGTGATAGTCCGGGCCGTTGGGCAGCACGCTCACCAGGCGCGGCACTTTACGGTTGACGCGCGTCCAGTGCTCAACGTCCGGGATCGTGCAGCTCGCCGCGTGGGCGATGGCCGGAATGTGTAGCAGTAAGTTGGTGGAGCCGCCGAACGCCGCGTGGATCACCATCGCGTTTTCGATGGCTTTGTCGGTGAGGATATCGCGCGTGGTGATGCCGCGGTTATCCAGCTCGCTGACCGCACGCGCCGACTGGCGGGCGATCTCCAGCCACACCGCCTGCCCGGACGGCGCCAGCGCGGAATGCGGCAGCGCCAGGCCCAGCGCCTCCGCGACCACCTGCGAGGTGCCCGCCGTGCCGAGGAACTGACACCCGCCGCCCGGCGAGGCGCAGGCACGGCAGCCCAGCTCGGCGGCCTCCTGCAGGGAGAGTTCGTGATTGGCGAAGCGCGCGCCGATGGTCTGCACCTTGCCCGCATCTTCCCCGACGGTCGGCGGCAGCGTCGCCCCGCCCGGCACCAGAATGGTCGGCAGATTGTGCATCGAGGCCAGCGCAATCATGGTGGCGGGCAGCCCTTTATCGCAGGTTGCCACGCCAATCACCGCCCGCCGCGTCGGCAGGGAGCGGATCAGGCGGCGAAATACGATCGCCGCGTCGTTGCGGTACGGAAGGGAATCGAACATGCCGTGCGTGCCCTGCGAGCGCCCGTCGCACGGATCGCTGACGAAGGCCGCGAACGGTATCCCGCCGCTGCGGGTGATCTCCTTCGCCGCCGCCTGCATCTGCATGCCGATCTCCCAGTGCCCGGTGTGGTAGCCCAGCGCGACCGGGCGTCCATCCCCGGCGCGGATGCCGCCCTGGGTGCCGATGATCAGCACCTCTTTGCCGGTCAGCCTGTTGGCGTCCCAGCCCATCCCGGCGTTCTGCGTCATGCCGAACAGGTTGCCGCTGGGAGATTCCATCAGCATCTGCGGGGTCAGCGGCAGCGCGCCCTGCGGCCCCGCCGCGTGGGTGATCACCGCATAAAACGCGTCGTCCTGTGGGGTGAAAATTTTCTCAATGGTCATCGTTATCGTCCGGCTCAGCAGAGCTTGAGCTGTTGCAGCAGGGTTTTCAGCTGCGCCTTACGCGGCTCGTCCAGCGGGGAGGCGGGCGGCAGCACGTGCGTGGAGACAGGGCGACCGCAGAGCACGATCGCCTCTTTAATCACGTTCACAAACGGCGTATCCAGCTGATACATCTGCGGAATTTGCAGTAAGGTTTGATGATACTCAGCCGCTTTCGCCACGTCCCCGTCGCGCCAGGCTTTCAGAAGATTCACCGACACCTGCGGGGCAAAGTTACCGCTCGCCGAGATCGCCCCGTCGCCGCCGAGCAGCAGGGTATTAAACAGATGATCATCGTAGCCGCAGAGCACCGTGAAGTGCGGGTGAGCGGCTTTGACGGTATGGATCATGCTGCGCAGGTGGGCGACGGAGTCGATGGTGTCTTTGATGCCGATAATATTGTTGCGCGAGTCGGCAAGGGTTTTCACCAGCGCCGGGGTCAGATCCTGCCCGGTCAGCGCCGGAAAGTTATAGAGCATCACCGGCAGCGTGACGCTGTCGGCCACCTGCTCGAAATAGCGGATCAGGTTCGCTTCCGACACTTTCCAGTAGTAGGGGTTGATCACCACGATGCCGTCCGCGCCCGCCTGCTGCGCGTGCTGGCTCAGTTCAATGGTTTCCCGGGCGTTGGTGCCGCCGGTGCCGATCAGGACCGGCACGCGACGATCGACGTGATCGATAGCAAAGCGGGCAATTGCTTTACGCTCTTCGGCGCCGAGCTGGGAGAACTCGCCGCCGCTGCCCAGGAAGAACAGGCCGTCAACGCCTGCTTTGATGAGATCGTCGATCAGCGCGGCAGTGCCCGTCTTATCGAGCTGGCCGTCGGCGGTAAAGATGGTGGAGACAGGGGGAATGATTCCCGTGAACAACGCGGACTTCGGCATGAGATCTCCTTGCTGAATCATTTTGTTCTACATTATAGAACAGCGTTCATTATTTTAACGATCATACTATGACGCAGAAAAAGCGCAGGTAAATGGGAAGGGAAGAGGGAGTGTGGGAAATTTAAGCTGGATCACATATTGCGTGGGTGCGGTCTGGTGCCCTCTCCCACAGGGAGAGGGGGCTTTTACACCCTCTCCCCGTGGGAGAGGGCCGGGGTGAGGGAAAATTACTCCACCAGCATTTTAACAACCACTTTCCTGACCTTCGCAGGCGCACCCACCGCGCACAGCGGCTTGTGCACCTCACCCGGCCAGAACACCACAAAATCCCCTTCGCTAAGCACCACGGTTTTCTCCTGCTCGCCTTCCGGCAGGAACGCGATGTCTTTGTCCGCCAGCCAGTCGGTGTCGGGCGTACCGTGCGGCAGGGTGCTGAAGGTCATCCCCTCCTGGCCCTTCATGATTATCTGGATGTCCAGATAGCGCGCGTGGTACTCGGCGCGGCGCTCGGCGAACGGCTGGGTCATGTCTTCCGAGACCAGATAAAAGAGGCTGCTGCCGTTGATGTCGTGCTTGCCGAGCGGCGTGGCGTCGGTAACGTGGGCTTTAACGTGCTCGATGGCCTGACGCAGATCGTCAGGCAGCCAGGAGTGCAGATGGTGGATGTTGCCGATAATCATGTGAAATCCCTCTATGTAAAACAACGTTTCATTTTTATCTTTTATACGAGAGTTAAGGCTGCCATACCAGCGCTTTTTAGAGGGGTTTTGCGCGAACGCATGTTTATCGGGAATGGTGTTAATTTGCTGTTAAGCCCTCGCAGGCATTTATGCAGTCATTATGCATATCTTCAGCTCTTCGTTATCACGCCCTTGCGCTAACTCATTGATCGCCAGGCCTTAACAACAAAACTCGCTACCGCTTCACATTTTATCACTTTGATAATTTGCTATTAAATTCAATAAATATTTATTGATTTTCCTTAAGCCAAAAATAGTTAATTAGCAATAATGCATAGTCATTCCACAAAAACTATAAAAACAATTAAAATCAATATCTTAACAAAATATTTCGAAGCATTAAATTCTACAAAACACTAACAACTGAAAATAATGACAACGGATAGTGCTTAGCTATTCACCTCGCCAGAATAATCAATTAATCATTATCTGATGCGAATCATGCAAATGAAAACAAACCGCTTAATATCCATTTTCGCGTGAGCAACATCACAATAAGGATTATTTAATAGCCTAGTATGAATCACGAAATCAATTGAGCTTAGCCGCCATGCAATTAAATACATGACATGGCGCATGCCCTTTTTATTCTGAAAAACAGTTAAAGGAATAATTATGGAAAAGCATTACGTCGGTTCTGAAATTGGTCAATTGCGTAGCGTTATGCTGCACCGTCCTAATTTAAGTCTGAAACGTTTAACGCCATCAAACTGTCAGGAGCTGCTTTTCGATGACGTGCTCTCGGTTGAGCGGGCGGGTGAGGAGCATGACATCTTCGCCAACACGCTGCGCGAGCAGGGTGTGGAAGTCCTGCTGTTGACCGACCTTCTGACGCAATCCCTTGATATTGCAGAAGCGAAAGCCTGGCTGCTGGATACCCAAATCTCCGACTATCGCCTCGGCCCAACCTTTGCCGGCGACGTGCGCGGCTGGCTGGCAGATATGCCGCACCGGGAACTGGCGCGCAGGCTGAGCGGCGGATTAACCTACGGCGAAATTCCGGCGGCGATTAAAAATATGGTAGTGGATACCCACACGGCGAATGATTTTATTATGAAGCCGCTGCCGAACCATTTATTTACCCGCGATACCTCCTGCTGGATTTATAACGGCGTCTCTATTAACCCAATGGCCAAACCGGCCCGTCAGCGCGAAACCAATAACCTGCGGGCAATATATCGCTGGCACCCGGCGTTTGCCGACGGCGATTTTATTAAGTATTTCGGCGACGAGAATATTAATTACGACCACGCCACCTTAGAAGGCGGCGATGTATTAGTCATTGGCCGCGGCGCGGTACTGATCGGCATGTCCGAGCGCACGACGCCGCAGGGCGTGGAGTTCCTCGCCAACAGCCTGTTCAAACACCGTCAGGCCGAGCGCGTGATCGCCGTTGAGCTGCCCAAACACCGCTCCTGCATGCACCTCGACACCGTCATGACCCACATAGACGTGGATACCTTCTCCGTCTACCCGGAAGTGGTGCGCAAGGACGCCCAGTGCTGGACGCTCACCCCGGACGGACGCGGCGGCCTGCTGCGCACTCAGGAAACCGACCTGCTGCACGCCATCGAGAAAGCGCTCGGCATTAACCAGGTGCGCCTGATCACCACCGGCGGCGACGCCTTTGAAGCCGAACGCGAGCAGTGGAACGATGCCAACAACGTGCTGACTATCCGCCCGGGCGTGGTGATCGGCTACGAGCGCAACGTCTGGACCAACGAGAAGTACGACAAAGCGGGCATCACCGTGCTGCCTATCCCGGGCGACGAGCTCGGACGCGGCCGCGGCGGCGCGCGCTGCATGAGCTGCCCGCTGGAACGCGACGGAATTTAAAGGAGCCATCATGGAACGAAAACCCACTCTGGTTGTGGCCCTGGGCGGCAACGCGCTGCTCAAGCGCGGCGAACCGCTGGAAGCCGAAATCCAGCGCCAGAACATCGAGCAGGCCGCCCGCACCATCGCCGGCTTAACGGAGCAGTGGCGCGTGGTACTTGTGCACGGCAACGGGCCGCAGGTCGGGCTGCTGGCGCTGCAGAACAGCGCCTACGACAAAGTCACGCCCTACCCGCTGGACGTTCTCGGCGCCGAAAGCCAGGGAATGATCGGCTACATGCTCCAGCAGGCGCTGAAAAACAGCCTGCCGCAGCGCGAGGTGAGCGTCCTGCTCACGCAGGTGGAAGTGGACGCCGCCGACCCGGCCTTCAGCAACCCGACCAAATACATTGGCCCGGTGTACAGCGAAACCCAGGCGAAAGCGCTCGCCGCGGAAAAAGGCTGGATGTTCAAGGCCGACGGGAGCTACGTCCGCCGCGTGGTGCCGTCACCGCAGCCGAAACGCATCGTCGAGAGCGACGCCATCACGGCGCTGATCCAGCGCGATCACCTGGTGATCTGCAACGGCGGCGGCGGCGTGCCGGTAGTGGAGAACGCCAACGGCTATCGCGGCATTGAGGCGGTGATCGACAAAGACCTCTCCGCCGCCCTGCTGGCGCGCCAGATCGAGGCCGATGCCCTGCTGATCCTGACCGATGCCGACGCGGTGTACCTCGACTGGGGCAAGCCGACCCAGCGCCCGCTGGCGCAGGTGACGTCGGAGCTGCTCAGAGGCATGCAGTTCGACGCCGGATCGATGGGGCCGAAAGTGGCCGCCTGCCGCGAGTTCGTCGAGGCCTGCAACGGTATTGCCGGGATCGGCGCGCTGGGCGACGGCGCGGAGATCCTGGCGGGCGAGAAAGGCACGTTGATTCGCAACTGAGTCGTTTTCCCCTCACCCTAACCCTCTCCCTAAGGGAGAGGGGGACGATTACACCCTCTCCCCGTGGGAGAGGGCCGGGGTGAGGGCATCAAACAGCAAATTTTAAAAAGGATTTACCCATGACCATCAATCTGAAAAACCGCAACTTCCTGAAACTGCTGGACTACACCCCGGCGGAGATCCAGTACCTGATCGACCTCGCCATCGAGCTGAAGGCCGCCAAAAAAGCCGGACGTGAAAAGCAAACCCTGGTCGGGAAAAACATCGCTCTGATCTTTGAAAAAACCTCCACCCGCACCCGCTGCGCCTTCGAAGTGGGCGCGTTCGACCAGGGTGCGCAGGTCACCTACCTCGGCCCAAGCGGCTCGCAGATCGGCCATAAAGAGTCGATGAAAGACACCGCCCGCGTGCTGGGCCGCATGTACGACGGCATTGAGTATCGCGGCTACGGCCAGGCCATCGTTGAGGAGCTGGGCGAGTACGCGGGCGTGCCGGTGTGGAACGGCCTGACCGACGAGTTCCACCCCACGCAAATCCTCGCCGACCTGATGACCATGCTGGAGCACGCGCCGGGCAAAACCCTGCCGGAGCTGAGCTTTGCCTATCTCGGCGACGCGCGCAACAACATGGGCAACTCGCTGATGGTCGGCGCGGCCAAGATGGGGATGGATATCCGCCTCGTCGCGCCGAAATCCTTCTGGCCGGAAGCCGGGCTGGTTGAGCAGTGCCGCGCCATCGCGAAAGAGACGGGCGCGCGCATCACCCTCACCGACGACGTGGAAGAAGGCGTGCGGGGGACCGATTTCCTCTACACCGACGTGTGGGTCTCCATGGGCGAGCCGAAGGAAGCCTGGGCCGAGCGCGTCAGCCTGATGAAGCCGTATCAAATCAACGCGGACGTGATGAAGGCCACAGGCAACACGAACGTCAAGTTTATGCACTGCCTGCCGGCGTTCCACAACGAACACACCAAAGTGGGCCGCGAGATCGAGATGGCACACGGCCTGAAGGGGCTGGAAGTGACGGAAGAGGTCTTCGAATCACCGAACTCCATCGTCTTCGACGAAGCAGAGAACCGCATGCACACCATTAAAGCGGTCATGGTGGCGACACTCGGCGACTAATCACCGCCCGGCGCGCCAAGGGGTGCGCCGGGTTTAAGGAGAACATCATGGGCAAGTTTAAGTTTCCCTCCGCTTACACCATTCTCTTTTTTCTGATTGCCGTTGTGGCGGCGCTGAGCTGGGTCGTCCCCGCCGGTCAGTACCAGATGGCGATGAACGAAACCCTCGGTAAAGAAGTCCCGATTGCCGGAACGTACGCGCACGTGGCGGCACATCCGCAGGGGCTGGTTTCCGTCCTGATGGCGCCCATCGCCGGGCTGTACGATCCGGTCTCCGGCCAGGCCGGGGCGATCGACGTCGCGCTGTTTATCCTGATCATCGGCGGTTTTCTCGGGATCGTCACCAAAACCGGGGCGATTGATGCCGGGATCGAACGCGTCACTACGCGACTACGCGGGCGCGAGGAGTGGATGATCCCGATCCTGATGGCGCTGTTTGCCGCGGGCGGCACGATTTACGGCATGGCCGAAGAGTCGCTGCCGTTCTACACCCTGCTGGTGCCGGTGATGCTGGCCGCCCGGTTCGATCCGGTTGTCGCCGCCTCTACCGTGCTGCTCGGGGCGGGGATCGGCACGCTTGGCTCTACCATTAACCCGTTTGCCACGGTGATCGCCGCCAACGCCGCCGGGATCCCCTTCACTAACGGTATCGCCCTGCGCGTGGCGCTGCTGGTCATCGGCTGGATCATCTGCGTGGCGTGGGTGATGCGCTACGCCCGTAAGGTGCGCCAGGATCCGTCGCTGTCGATCGTTGCGGATAAGCAGGAAGAGAACCGCGCCCATTTCCTCGGCGACAAGGGCGAACAGTCGCTGGAATTCACCCTGGTGCGCAAAATCATCCTGGTGATTTTCGCCCTCGCCTTCGCGGTGATGATCTACGGCGTGGCGGTGCTGGGCTGGTGGATGGCAGAGATCTCGGCGGTGTTTCTCGCCAGCGCGATTATCGTCGGCCTGATTGCCCGCATGAGCGAAGAGGAGCTGACGTCGACGTTTATCAACGGCGCGCGAGATTTGCTGGGCGTCGCGCTGATTATCGGCATCGCGCGCGGTATCGTAGTCATCATGGATAAGGGCATGATTACCCACACCATTTTGCACAGCGCGGAAGGGCTTGTCAGCGGGTTGTCCACGGTAGCGTTTATCAACGTGATGTACTGGCTGGAGGTCGTGCTGTCGTTTCTTGTGCCTTCTTCATCCGGCCTGGCCGTTCTGACGATGCCGATCATGGCGCCGCTTGCCGATTTCGCTAACGTCAACCGCGACCTGGTGGTGACGGCTTACCAGTCGGCCTCCGGCATCGTTAACCTCGTCACGCCCACTTCTGCCGTCGTGATGGGCGGGCTGGCTATCGCCCGCGTGCCCTACATGCGTTATCTGAAATGGGTGGCGCCGCTGCTGGGCATTTTAACGGTGGTGATTATGGTGGCGTTAAGTCTGGGTGCCTTGTTGTGATTTGCCGGATGGCGCTGCGCTTATCCGGCCTACGGATCGGTGCGGTGCCACCGGTTATTTCAGGAACTGATATGGGAACTATGATGGATTACGAAGAGTACTCTCCCAAAGAGCAACTACAGCTGACGGTCTGCCAGCGCCTGATCGCAGAAAAGAGCTATCTTTCTCAGGAGGAGATCCGCCGGGATTTGCAGGAGCGTGGTTTTGAAACCATCAGCCAGTCCACCGTTTCACGTCTGCTTAAATTGCTCGGCGTCATAAAAATTCGAAATGCCAAAGGGCTTAAGATTTATTCGCTGAATCCCCAGCTGCGCCCTGCCCCCGACGCCGCGCGTACCGTGTCCGAAATGGTGGTCAGCGTCGAGCACAATAGCGAGTTTATCCTTGTTCATACCGTCGCCGGATATGGCCGCGCGGTGGCGCGTATTCTGGATTATCACCAGCTACCGGAAATTTTAGGCGTGGTGGCCGGCAGCAGTATCGTCTGGGTCGCACCCCGGGTCGTGAAGCGCACCGCCCTGGTGCATAAGCAAATTAATTATTTACTCAGAACGCATTAATATTCATAAAGAACCGTTTGCATTGAGTAAAGCGTGCATTAAATCGCTTGATCCGAAAAGCGAGCTGCGTATAATGCCCGACAATTTGCCGGGAGGAAGCATGGTCAAGCGTGTACGACATAACGTCTTACCGCGTCTGAAATCAGACGCTGGCCTGCCGTTTTTCTTCCCGTTGCTAAACCTATTCCCAGAGCCCCTCATTTGAGGGGCTTTTTTTTGCCCGGCGTCAGGAGATAAACATGAATCCGCTTTATCAAAAACACATCATTTCCATAAACGACCTCAGCCGCGAAGAGCTGGAACTGGTTCTGGAAACCGCGGCAAAACTGAAGGCCAATCCGCAACCGGAGCTGCTGAAGCACAAGGTGATTGCGAGCTGCTTCTTCGAAGCCTCGACCCGCACCCGCCTCTCCTTTGAAACCTCCATGCACCGCCTGGGCGCGAGCGTGGTGGGCTTCTCGGACAGCAGCAACACGTCGCTGGGTAAAAAAGGCGAGACCCTGGCGGATACCATTTCAGTGATTAGCACCTACGTCGACGCGATTGTGATGCGTCACCCGCAGGAGGGCGCGGCGCGCCTGGCGACCGAGTTTTCCGGCGGCATTCCGGTGCTGAATGCCGGTGACGGTGCCAACCAGCACCCGACGCAGACCCTGCTGGATCTGTTCACCATTCAGGAGACGCAGGGCAAGCTCGAGAACCTGAATATCGCCATGGTCGGCGACCTGAAGTATGGCCGCACCGTCCACTCCCTGACCCAGGCGCTGGCGAAATTTAACGGCAACCGCTTCTTCTTCATCGCCCCGGACGCGCTGGCGATGCCGCAGTACATTCTCGACATGCTGGATGAGAAAGGCATTCAGTGGAGCCTGCACGCCAGCATCGAAGAGGTGATGAGCCACGTGGATATTCTCTATATGACCCGCGTGCAGAAAGAGCGTCTGGATCCGTCCGAATACGCCAACGTGAAGGCACAGTTCGTGCTGCGCGCCAGCGACCTCGAGGGCGCACGCGACAACATGAAGGTGCTGCACCCGCTGCCGCGCATCGATGAGATCACAACAGACGTGGACAAAACGCCGCACGCCTGGTACTTCCAGCAGGCAGGAAACGGCATCTTCGCCCGCCAGGCGTTACTGGCACTGGTTCTGAATCGCGAATTAGCTCTGTAAGGGGAGACGACCATGACGCACGATAACAAACTCCAGGTTGAAGCCATCAAGCGTGGCACCGTGATTGACCACATCCCTGCGCAGGTGGGCTTTAAGCTGCTGACGCTGTTCAAACTGACCGAAACGGACCAGCGCATCACCATCGGCCTGAACCTGCCGTCCGGCGAGATGGGCCGCAAGGACCTGATTAAAATCGAGAACACGTTCCTGACCGACGAGCAGGTCAACCAGCTGTCGCTGTACGCGCCGGACGCCACCGTCAACCGCATCGACGAGTATGAAGTGGTCGGCAAATCCCGCCCGAGCCTGCCGGATCGCATCGAAAGCGTACTGGTCTGCCCGAACAGCAACTGCATCAGTCACGCTGAGCCGGTTTCTTCCAGCTTTGCAGTGAAAAAACGTGCCGATGACATCGCGCTCAAATGCAAATACTGCGAAAAAGAGTTTTCTCATTATGTGGTGCTGGCCAACTAATTGAGGTTGGTAATGAAATCCCGGCTGTTATAATGGCCGGGAACATTCTTAACGCTGTCATTCTGGAGAAAACATGAGCAAAGTACTCGCGACGGAAAATGCACCCGCGGCTATCGGCCCTTACGTTCAGGGCGTTGATCTGGGTAGCATGATCATCACTTCCGGGCAGATCCCGGTGAACCCAAAAACCGGCGCGGTGCCGGAAGACGTCGCGGCGCAGGCGCGTCAGTCGCTGGAAAACGTGCAGGCTATCGTTGAATCTGCCGGTCTGAAAGTGGGCGATATCGTGAAAACCACCGTTTTCGTGAAGGATCTGAACGATTTCGCGACCGTTAACGCCACTTACGAAGCGTTCTTCACAGAGCACAACGCCACCTTCCCGGCGCGCTCCTGCGTGGAAGTGGCCCGTCTGCCAAAAGACGTGAAAATTGAAATCGAAGCGATTGCGGTACGTCGCTAATTCGTTTTGGCGATAAAAAAGGCAGCCCGGGCTGCCTTTTTTGTTGCTTGCTACTGATTCCTCGTCGCCCTGAGCAGCGTCTCCAGCGGATAGACCGCCGCAATCACCACCTCGTCCTGAACCTTCGCCGCGTTATCCAGCTCGCTCTGAATCGAGGCTATCTCTTTATCATCCAGCGTGCCCTGGCGCGCCACCAGATCCGTCAGCCTCAGGCCAATGGAGGCCAGCTTATCCACCTCCTGGATCACCGGCTTCATCGCCTTCAGCTGATAGCTGTTTTCGCTTAACGCCAGCGCGTCGCTGGTGTTGCTCTGCCAGCGGTTAAAGACGTGGCGCAGCGCGTCGGCGCTTTCCGCGTCTTCCGCATCGCTCACCAGGCGGTCCGCCCATTTTTTCATCTGGCGCACGGTGGCACTTTCGGCGTTCAGCGCATCGGCGAAGCGGTTGAGCGGTTCGAACTGATGATAGTTTCCCGCCTGGAACTTCAGGTGCTGGCGGGTGTAATACTGCGCGGGCTCTACCGCCTGAGCGAGGATCTGCAGCGGCAGCGTGTCGGCATTACCGGCAAGGCGCGTGAACTGCACCTGCTGCTGGGTATGCTGCTGCAGCCCGACCGACACCGTCGACCAGCTGTCCATCGCCTGCAGGCGGGTGTACATGTTATCGACGTCGTTGACGTCCTGCGCGGACCACAGCCTCTCCGCCACCGCGAAGGTGCGCGGCCACAGGCGGATATCCAGCACCGGCGCCACCACGTTTTCCGCCCACAGCGCGGCTTCCCCGCCGAGCAGGTTGGCCTGGTTCGCCGCGTCCGGCACGACGGGCGGAATGCCTTTCGGCACCGCGTCCAGACGCGTGCCGCTGATTGGGTAACGCGTATTCCCCACCAGGAAATAGCCGGTAAGCTTGTCGTTATCAACGGAGACCACCGGGCGCGTCTCGCCCATCCACGTATCGACGGTGAAGGTCACCTGGCTGTCATCGCGCCATTCAATATCCTGCACCGCGCGGCGGGATTTCCCGGAAAAATCAATAAATCCGCGCCAGCCTGCGTCCCCTTTCACCAGCGTGAAGCTCCCCTCCACCGGCTTGCCCTTCAGGCGCGGCATGGAAAAGGCCCAGCTCTGGACGCTGTCGGTGTCTGCAATCACGTCCACGCCGTTCAGGCCCTGCGGGACAATTTCGTTGCGGTAGTGATAGGCGGTGGACTGGGGCTGGTCGAGATAGAAACCGGTGGAGAGAATGCCCTTGTAGCCGTTCTGCGCCACCTGCCCCAGCGCGTCCTGGCCCTGCCAGGACTGGATCAGAATGCTTTTCGGCAGGTCGGGATGGTAGATCTCGTCCCAGCCGACCATCTGCCGGTGATGCTTCTCAAGGATCGTCTCCAGTTTACGGTTGAAATACGCCTGCAGCGCGTGGCTGTCCGCCAGCCTGTTGTCGCGCATGAAATTCTGGATCGCGGCGTTCGCTTTCCACTGGCTGTCATCGACCTCGTCACCGCCGATATGCAGATACGGATCGGGGAAGATCGCCGCCAGTTCGCTGACCATTGCGTCGGCAAAAGCGTAAGTTGCGTCTTTTGTCGGATCCAGCACCGGCTTCAGCACGCCCCAGTGGCGTTCCATGGCGTACGGCCCCGGCGCGCTCATCAGCTCCGGGTAGGCCACGGCAATCGCCGAGGCGTGGCCCGGCATGTCGATCTCCGGCACCACGCGAATGCCGCGCTCGGCGGCGTAACGCACCACCTCGCGCATCTGTTCAGGCGTGTAGTACAGCCCGTCGCTGGCAAGCTGCGTCAGCTTAGGGTAGCGCTTCGAGCTGAAGCGCCAGCCCTGATCGTCGGTCAGGTGCCAGTGCAGGACGTTGAGCTTCGCCGCGGCCATGCCGTCGATCTGGCGCTTGATATCCGGCAGCGGAATAAAGTGGCGCGCCGAGTCGAGCAGCAGCCCGCGCCACGGGAAGCGCGGCGAATCTTCAATGGTGACCCACGGCAGCGAGGTGTTTTCCGCGCCGTTCTGCATCAGCTGGAGCAGCGTTTCCATGGCGCGCAGCGCGCCGAAGCGGGTGTTGGCGGAGATATCGACGCCGCTGGCGTCCACCGTCAGCCTGTAGCTTTCATCGCTGTCCGGCAGAGGCTGCGGCTTCACCTTTTTGGCAACCGCGATGCGGATGGTCGGTTTGTCTGGCTTTTCAGCCTGCGGCTGCAGCGTCCAGCCGGTTTGCAGGGCCATGCGCTGGCGCAGGCGGCTGACGGCGTCACCGAGATCGTCCCCGCTGACGCTAATGGATACGTTGTTGCTGAGCACCAGCGCGCCCTGGGTCGTCGGGCGTTCGACCTTGGCAGGCCAGGGCATCAAAGGGAGATCGCCTGCCGGGGCGGCAAACGCAGAGGCGCCGAGCATCAGCCCGGCGGTTAAGAGACTGTACCGTAACATGAATGTTCCTTATCTGACGGGCCAAATAAAGGCAAAACATTCTGTTAACATGCGCTCAATTTGTCGTCAAGCGAATGCGCCGACAGAGATCACAGGTTGTTGAATTTGGGAGGAAAGCCAGTCCCCTCTCCCCCAAGGGGCGAGGGTGAAAGGCGGCACCGAGCGGCCCCCTCTCCCTTCCAGGGAGAGGGTTAGGGTGAGGATATGTTTTTACTGCCATCCATACCGACGCGCATAGAATCCTTTCACCATCTGCGTCAGCACCATATAGCCCGCAAGGATTGCCACCAGCCACGGGAAGTAGCCCAGCGGCAGCGCCTGAAGCTGCAGATAGCCTGCCAGCGGCGAGAACGGCAGCGCGATACCGAGCGCCATCACAATGCCCGTCATCACAATCAGCGGCCATGCGGCACGGCTCTGGATGAACGGAATGCGGCGGGTACGGATCATATGAACAATCAGCGTCTGCGACAGCAGACCTACCACAAACCAGCCGGACTGGAACAGCGTCTGGTGTTCCGGGGTGTTGGCGTGGAACACAAACCACATCAGGCAGAACGTCAGAATGTCGAAGATGGAGCTGATCGGCCCAAAGAACATCATAAAGCGCCCGAGATCCGCCGGGTTCCAGTGCTGCGGCTTCTGGATCTGCTCGTCGTCCACGTTATCAAACGGGATCGCCACCTGAGACACGTCGTACATCAGGTTCTGGATCAGCAGGTGCAGCGGCAGCATCGGCAGGAACGGCAGAAACGCGCTCGCCACCAGCACGCTGAAGACGTTACCGAAGTTGGAGCTGGCGGTCATTTTGATGTACTTGAGCATATTGGCAAAGGTACGGCGACCTTCGATCACGCCCTCCTCCAGCACCATCAGGCTCTTTTCCAGCAGAATGATATCCGCCGCCTCGCGGGCGATATCCACCGCGCCATCGACGGAGATACCGATGTCCGCCGCACGCAGCGCGGGCGCGTCGTTGATGCCGTCTCCCATAAAGCCCACCACGTGTCCTTCGCGCTTAAGCAGGGTGACGATGCGCTCTTTGTGCATCGGCGTCAGGCGGGCAAACAGCGTGGTACGCTGGGCAAGCTTCGCCAGCTCGTCATCAGAGAGATGTTCAATATCGCTCCCCACGACCACGTCGCCCGCGTCCAGCCCCACTTCATGGCACACTTTGGCCGCCACCAGCTCGCTGTCGCCGGTGAGAATTTTGACGGTAATACCGCTCGCCTTCAGCGCCTTCAGCGCCGGCGCGGTGGTCTCTTTCGGCGGATCGAGGAAGGCGATGTAGCCCTCGAGGATCAGATCGGATTCATCGATACGCTGATAGTCACCCTCGCGCGCGGGCAGGAACTTGCTCGCGACCGCCACCACGCGCAGCCCCTGACGGTTCAGGTTATCGGTGACGCGCTTGATGCGGCGCAGCATGGTGTCGTCCAGCGGCACGATGTCGCCGTTATAGCGAACCTGCGTCGACACGTTGAGGATCTCCTGCAGCGCCCCTTTGCAGATCAGCTGGTGCACGTCCGTCTGCTCGCTCACCACCACCGACATGCGGCGGCGCTCGAAGTCGAACGGGATCTCATCCACCTTCTGCCAGCGGCCGGAGAGCGTGCGGGCGGATTCCTCGTCCACCCCTTCCAGCACCGCGACGTCGAGCAGGTTTTTCAGCCCGGTCTGGTAATGGCTGTTCAGCCACGCGCTGTGCAGGACGCGCTCGCTGGTTTTGCCGGAGATATCGGTGTGGTTCTCCAGCACGATTTTGTCCTGCGTCAGGGTGCCGGTTTTATCGGTGCAGAGGATGTCCATCGCGCCAAAGTTCTGGATGGCGTCGAGGTGTTTAACGATCACTTTCTGTTTAGAGAGCTTCACCGCCCCGCGCGCCAGCGTGGAGGTGACAATCATCGGCAGCATTTCCGGCGTCAGGCCAACGGCCACGGAAAGCGCAAACAGGGCCGCTTCCCACCAGTCGCCTTTGGTGTAGCCGTTGATCAGCAGCACGATCGGCGTCATCACCATCATAAAGCGGATCAGCAGCATGCTGACGCGGCCAATCCCTTTCTGGAAGGCGTTTGGCTCGCTCTCCTGCTCGCTGACGCGCCCGGCAAGCTGTCCAAACCAGGTGTTGCCCCCGGTGGCGGTGACAATCGCCTGCGCGGTGCCGCTGACCACCGTGGTGCCCATAAAGCACAGGGTGTCACACTCGAGCGGGTTCATCTGCTGCGGGTCGCGGCTGCGCGCTACCTTTTCAACGGGCAGGGATTCCCCGGTCAGCGAGGCCTGCGCCACGAACAAATCGCGCGCCTGGATGATGCGTAAATCCGCCGGGATCATGTCTCCCGCGGCCAGCTTCACCAGATCGCCCGGCACCAGCTGGTCGATAGGCAGCTCCACCCAGGCGTTTTCGCCGAGATCGTTAATCACGCGCGAGACGGTCGCGGTGTTGCTGACCATCGCCTTCAGGGCGTCCGCCGCTTTGGTGGAGCGGGCCTCCTGAATAAAGTTCAGCAGCGTGGAGATACCCACCATCAGGGCAATCACCCCTGCGGCAAACAGATCTTCCGTCGCGTAGGAGATGAGGCCGAGCACGGTCAGCAGCAGGTTGAACGGGTTGCGGTAGCAGAGCCACAGGTGCACCCACCACGGAGACGGCTTTTGCGCCGGGATCTGGTTATCGCCGTGTACGGCGCGCATTTTTTCCACTTCGGCCGCGTTGAGCCCTTCCGGGTGTCCGCCGAACGCGCGCCATACTTCGTTTTCATCCATCGCCGCCACGTTCAGGCAGCGTTCGGTCAGGGACGCGGGGATCGCCGCCCCCGCCATGTTTTTGGCGTTTGGCAGCGGGTCGCGCTGAACAAGACGGTGTGGCAGGTGGCGGCTCAGCAGCGCCTGCAGCTGCCGGGTGATATTTTTAAACATAGTCATTCCTCCGCATCCGCCGGGGCGGATGCAGCAATTCCTTCAGGCGTGGCGAAGCCGTACCTGAGAGGCACTTAATTTTTTAAGCAGGAACGTTTAAGACGTTGCTGCCTCACGCCGGTGAGACAGCAAAAGCTGGCTTAACGGAAAGAACGCATTCTCCCGTTCAGGAGAGGTGTGGGATCGGGATCCATGAAGCCTCCGGTAAGTAAAAAAACAGGGTGTTGCCGTGCAGTCCAGGGATTTAGGCATACCCTTTATGACGATTCGGGCGGTATTATACCCCCCTGCAAATAAACCAAACGTAAACCAGACTTTGCCCATAGCGAAATCGCGCTATAGCATTAGGCTCAATTCACTACATCGTCGTTGTTACAGGGAATACAGCATGCAGAACCGCCTTACGATTAAAGACATCGCGCGTTTAAGCGGCGTGGGGAAATCGACCGTCTCACGCGTGCTGAACAACGAAAGCGGCGTCAGCGAACGCACCCGCGAGCGCGTTGAGGCGGTCATGAATCAGCACGGTTTTTCTCCTTCCCGCTCCGCGCGCGCCATGCGCGGGCAGAGTGACAAAGTCGTCGCCATTATTGTCTCGCGTCTGGACTCTCTGTCTGAAAATCTCGCCGTGCAGACCATGCTGCCCGCCTTCTACGAGCAGGGGTATGATCCGATCATGATGGAGAGTCAGTTCTCTGTGCAGCTGGTTGAAGAGCACCTGGGCATGCTCCAGCGGCGCAACATTGACGGTGTGGTGCTGTTCGGTTTTACCGGCATTAAGGACGAGATGCTAAAACCCTGGCAGCCTTCGCTGGTGCTGCTGGCGCGCGATGCCCACGGGTTTGCCTCCGTCTGCTATGACGACGAGGGCGCGATTATCACCCTGATGCAGCGCCTGTTTGACGAAGGCCATCGCCACATCAGCTTCCTCGGCGTCCCGCACGCGGACGTCACCACCGGCAAGCGTCGGCATGAGGCCTACCTGGCTTTTTGCAAAAAGCACAATCTCTCCGCCGTGGCCTCCCTGCCGGGGCTGGGCATGAAGCAGGGCTACGAGCAGGTCGCCAGCGTTCTGACGCCGCAGACCACGGCGCTGGTGTGCGCCACGGATACCCTGGCGCTGGGTGCGAGCAAATATCTGCAGGAGCAGCGCATCGATAACCTGCAGGTGGCGAGCGTCGGCAGCACGCCGCTGATGAAGTTCCTGCACCCGGAAATTATCACCGTCGATCCGGGCTACGCCGAGTCCGGCAGGCAGGCCGCCGCGCAGCTGATCGAGCAGATAAACGGGCGTTCAGAGCCCCGTCAGATCGTCATTCCCGCTCACCTTTCGTAACCCCTCTAAAACAGATTATTGTGATCTTCGCCCGATTTCGGGAACGTTCCCATTTTCGCCGTCACGCTGAAGGAGTAGGCTTGCGCTCAGGTCATTACACCCCTCACCATCTGTCATGAGGTTTCATGATGAGTAAAGTCAAACAAGCAGATATCGATCAGTTGATCGTCCTGGTCGGTGGCCGCGAAAACATCGCTACCGTCAGCCATTGCATTACCCGCCTGCGCTTCGTGCTGAACGATCCGGCCAAAGCCAACCCGAAGGCCATTGAAGAACTTTCCATGGTCAAAGGCTGCTTCACCAACGCCGGGCAGTTCCAGGTCGTTATTGGTACCGAAGTGGGCGATTACTATCAGGCTCTGCTGGCGACAACCGGGCACTCCTCCGCCGATAAAGAGCAGGCGAAGAAGGCCGCGCGCCAGAATATGAAGTGGCACGAGCAGCTGATTTCCCACTTCGCGGAAATTTTCTTCCCGCTGCTGCCGGCGCTGATCAGCGGGGGCTTAATCTTAGGCTTCCGTAACGTCATCGGCGATGTACCGATGAGCGACGGCAAAACCCTGGCGCAGATGTATCCGGCGCTGAAAACCGTTTACGATTTCCTGTGGCTGATTGGCGAGGCGATCTTCTTCTATCTGCCGGTCGGGATTTGCTGGTCCGCGGTGCGCAAGATGGGCGGCACGCCGATTCTCGGTATCGTGCTGGGCGTCACGCTGGTCTCTCCACAGTTAATGAACGCTTACTTACTTGGTCAGCAGGTGCCTGAGGTGTGGAACTTCGGCCTGTTTACTATCGCCAAAGTGGGCTATCAGGCGCAGGTCATTCCGGCCCTGCTGGCGGGTCTGGCGCTGGGCTTTATTGAAACGCGCCTGAAGCGCATCGTGCCGGATTACCTCTATCTGGTGGTGGTGCCGGTCTGCTCGCTGATTCTGGCGGTGTTCCTGGCGCACGCCTTTATCGGTCCGTTTGGCCGCATGATCGGCGACGGCGTGGCTTTCGCGGTGCGTCACCTGATGACCGGCAGCTTCGCGCCGATTGGAGCCGCACTGTTTGGCTTCCTGTACGCCCCGCTGGTGATCACCGGCGTGCACCAGACCACACTGGCCATTGATATGCAGATGATCCAGAGCCTCGGCGGCACGCCGGTCTGGCCGATTATCGCCCTGTCTAACATTGCACAGGCGTCGGCGGTTACCGGCATCATCATCGTCAGCCGCAAGCACAACGAGCGTGAGATCTCCGTTCCGGCGGCCATCTCTGCCTACCTCGGCGTCACCGAACCGGCGATGTACGGTATCAACCTGAAGTACCGCTTCCCGATGCTCTGCGCGATGATCGGTTCCGGTCTGGCGGGCCTGGTGTGCGGTCTGAACGGCGTAATGGCAAACGGGATTGGCGTCGGCGGCCTGCCGGGCATTCTCTCCATCCAGCCCGCTTACTGGCAGGTGTTTGCCCTGGCGATGGCCATCGCGATTATCGTCCCAATGGCGCTCACCACCGTGGTTTACCAGCGTAAGTTCCGTCAGGGCTCGCTGCAGATTGTTTAACTTCTTCTTTCGGGGCGCAGTTGCGCCCCTTCGCATTTGCAGGAACGCATTATGAATACCCTTCCTCACTGGTGGCAGAACGGCGTCATCTATCAGATTTACCCAAAGAGTTTCCAGGACACCACCGGCAGCGGCACCGGCGATCTGCGCGGCGTGACGAAGCGTCTGGACTACCTGAAAATCCTCGGCATCGACGCCATCTGGCTGACGCCATTTTATATCTCCCCGCAGGTGGATAACGGTTACGACGTGGCGAATTACACCGCCATCGATCCGGCCTACGGCACGCTGGATGATTTCGACGAGCTGGTTGCCCGGGCGCACGAGCGCGGCATCCGCATCGTGCTGGATATGGTGTTTAACCACACCTCCACGCAGCACGCCTGGTTCCGCGAGTCGCTGAACAAAGCGAGCCCGTACCGCCAGTTCTACATCTGGCGCGACGGCACGCCGGAGCAGCTTCCCAACAACTGGCGCTCCAAGTTTGGCGGCAACGCCTGGCGCTGGCACGCCGAGAGCGAGCAGTATTACCTGCACCTGTTCGCCCCGGAGCAGGCTGACCTCAACTGGGAAAACCCTGAAGTGCGCGCCGAGCTGAAAAAGGTGTGCGAGTTCTGGGCCGATCGCGGCGTGGACGGCCTGCGTCTCGACGTGATTAACCTGATTTCAAAAGATCAGGATTTCCCGGACGACAACACCGGAGACGGCCGCCGCTTCTATACCGACGGGCCGCGCGTTCACGAATATCTGCAGGAGATGAGCCGGGACGTCTTCACCCCGCGCAACCTGATGACGGTGGGCGAGATGTCCTCGACCTCGCTGGAGAACTGCCAGCAGTACGCCTCGCTCGACGGCAGCGAGCTGTCGATGACCTTTAACTTCCATCATCTGAAAGTGGACTACCCCGGCGGCGAAAAGTGGACGAAGGCGAAGCCGGACTTCGTGGCGCTGAAAACCCTATTCCGCCACTGGCAGCAGGGCATGCACAACAGGGCCTGGAACGCGCTGTTCTGGTGTAACCACGATCAGCCGCGCATCGTGTCGCGCTTTGGTGACGAAGGAGAATACCGCGTACAGGCCGCGAAGATGCTCGGCATGGTGCTGCACGGCATGCAGGGCACGCCGTATATCTACCAGGGCGAAGAGCTGGGGATGACCAACCCGCACTTCAGCCGCATCACCGATTACCGCGACGTGGAGAGCCTGAACATGTTCGCCGAACTGCGCGCCAACGGCCGCGAGCCGGATGAATTACTGGCGATTCTGGCGAGTAAGTCCCGCGATAACGGACGAACCCCAATGCAGTGGGACGCGTCGCACAATGCGGGCTTTACCGAGGGCGAGCCGTGGATTGGCGTCTGCGATAACTACGAGACGGTGAACGCCCGCGCGGCGCTCGACGACCCGGATTCGGTGTTCTACACCTACCAGTCGCTGATTAGCCTGCGCAAAACCCTGCCGGTGCTGACGTGGGGAGATTATGAGGATCTCCTGCCGGAGCATCCTTACCTCTGGTGTTACCGTCGTCAGTGGCAGGGACAGACGCTGATGGTAGCGGCGAACCTGAGTCCTAGGCCGCAGGAATGGCAGACAGACGCTCTCAGCGATAGGTCGCAGGCGCTGATGAGTAACTACCCGGCACCGCAAACGACGTCACTCCGTCCGTTTGAAGCCGTCTGGTGGTTGCAGCAGTAACTTTCCCTGCCGGGTGCGGCTCAGCACCCGGCTTACTTTACTGTTTTTGTTGAATAATTAATCAGATTTTTCTCGCACGCCTTTACAATCGCTGAAGCGCCCGTCGTTTGTACTCTCGTCTTTTTACTTTGTTCTGCATCAAATAAATCGCAAACATGTTTGATGCAAATCACTATATGTAGCACTTAAAATGCACGCCAACCCAACATCTTGTATTTATCGTCTACTATTCCAACAACAAGACGGCGCTTACGCTGGCCGGAATTGTGGATAACACGAACTGGGAACGCGGGAAGTCTTTGGCCCGGCGGGGAATACGCCCGGTTATTACTTCTCCACCTCTGTGGATAACCTGTTTTCAAAAAATGGAGTGATCATGACACCGCATGTGATGAAACGTGATGGCTGTAAAGTGCCGTTTAAATCAGAGCGCATCCAGGAAGCCATTCTGCGTGCAGCTAAAGCAGCGGGAGTCGATGACGCAGATTACTGCGCCACCGTCGCAGAAGTCGTTAGCAGCCAGATGAACGAACGCAGCCAGGTCGATATCAACGAGATCCAGACCGCGGTTGAGAACCAGCTGATGGCGGGGCCTTACAAGCAGCTGGCGCGTGCCTACATTGAGTACCGTCACGATCGTGACGTGCAGCGTGAGAAGCGCGGTCGTCTGAACCAGGAGATCCGTGGCCTGGTGGAGCAGACCAACTCCGCCCTGCTCAATGAAAACGCCAACAAAGACAGTAAAGTGATCCCGACCCAGCGCGACCTGCTGGCCGGTATCGTCGCCAAACACTATGCCCGTCAGCACCTGCTGCCGCGCGACGTGGTATCGGCGCACGAGCGCGGTGAAATTCACTACCACGATCTCGACTATTCGCCGTTCTTCCCTATGTTCAACTGCATGCTGATCGACCTGAAAGGCATGCTGACCCACGGTTTTAAAATGGGTAACGCCGAGATTGAACCGCCTAAATCAATCTCCACGGCCACTGCCGTCACCGCGCAGATTATCGCCCAGGTCGCCAGCCATATTTATGGCGGCACCACGATTAACCGCATTGATGAAGTGCTGGCCCCGTTCGTGACGGCAAGCTTCAACAAGCATCGTAAAACGGCCGAAGAGTGGCAGATCCCGGACGCCGACGGCTACGCGCACTCCCGCACCGAGAAAGAGTGCTACGACGCCTTCCAGTCGCTGGAGTATGAAGTGAACACGCTGCATACCGCCAACGGCCAGACGCCGTTTGTGACCTTCGGGTTTGGTCTGGGCACCAGCTGGGAATCGCGCCTGATCCAGCAGTCCATCCTGCGCAACCGCATTTCCGGCCTCGGCAAGAACCGCAAAACGGCGGTGTTCCCGAAACTGGTATTCGCTATCCGCGACGGCCTGAACCACAAGTTTGGCGATCCGAACTACGACATCAAACAGCTGGCGCTGGAGTGCGCGAGCAAGCGCATGTACCCGGACATCCTGAACTACGATCAGGTCGTCAAAGTGACCGGTTCGTTTAAAACGCCAATGGGCTGCCGCAGCTTCCTCGGCGTGTACGAAGATGAAAACGGCGAGCAGATCCACGACGGGCGCAACAACCTGGGCGTTATCAGCCTGAACCTGCCGCGCATCGCGCTGGAGGCGAAAGGCAATGAAGCGGAATTCTGGACGCTGCTGGACGAGCGCCTGCAGCTGGCGCGCAAAGCGCTGATGACCCGAATCGCGCGCCTTGAAGGGGTCAAAGCCCGCGTCGCGCCGATCCTCTATATGGAAGGGGCCTGCGGAGTACGTCTGAAAGCGGACGATGACGTGTCTGAGATCTTCAAAAACGGTCGCGCGTCGATTTCGCTGGGCTACATCGGTATTCACGAGACCATCAACGCATTGGCGGGCGATACACATATGTACGACAGCAAGGCCCTGCGTGAGAAAGGCATTGCGATTGTTCAGCGCCTGCGCGACGCGGTTGACCAGTGGAAAGAGGAAACCGGCTACGGGTTTAGCCTCTACAGCACCCCGAGCGAGAACCTGTGCGACCGCTTCTGCCGTCTGGACACCGCCGAGTTCGGGATTGTGGAAGGCGTGACCGACAAAGGGTATTACACCAACAGCTTCCACCTCGACGTGGAGAAAAAGGTGAACCCGTACGACAAGATCGATTTCGAAGCGGCGTATCCACCGATCGCCAGCGGCGGCTTCATCTGCTACGGCGAGTACCCGAACATTCAGCACAACCTGAAGGCGCTGGAAGACGTGTGGGATTACAGCTATCAGCACGTGCCGTATTACGGGACCAACACGCCAATCGACGAGTGCTACGAGTGCGGCTTTACCGGCGAGTTCGAGTGCACCAGCAAAGGCTTTACCTGCCCGAAATGCGGCAACCACGATGCGGCTCGCGTCTCCGTGACCCGTCGCGTGTGCGGCTATCTCGGCAGCCCGGATGCGCGTCCGTTTAACGCCGGGAAGCAGGAAGAGGTGAAGCGTCGCGTGAAGCATTTGGGGAATGGGCAGATCGGGTAAGTTCTGCGCAGGGTTCTACCCCTCTCCCTCAAGGGAGAGGGAACCGATCGAGCACATTGTTATTCCGGCCGCCGGTTTTCTCCCTCTCCCTGTGGGAGAGGGTCGGGGTGAGGGCATCAGCACGCACAAATTCTCTGGACATTTTCTATGCGATATCATCAATACTACCCCGTCGACATCGTCAACGGCCCCGGCACCCGCTGCACCCTGTTCGTCTCAGGCTGCGTCCACGAATGCCCCGGCTGCTATAACAAAAGCACCTGGCGCCTGAATTCCGGCATGCCGTTCAGCGCCGAAATGGAAGACCGGATCGTCAACGACCTTAACGATACGCGAATTCACCGTCAGGGAATTTCGCTTTCCGGCGGCGATCCGCTGCATCCGCAAAACGTGCCGGATATCCTGAAGCTAGTGAAGCGCATTCGGGGAGAGTGTGCGGGAAAAGATATCTGGGTCTGGACAGGCTACAGGCTGGATGAGCTGAACGCGCAGCAAATGGAAGTAGTGGATCTGATTAACGTCCTGGTCGACGGCAAGTTTGTGCAAGATTTAAAAGACCCGGCGCTCATCTGGCGCGGCAGCAGCAATCAGGTTGTGCACCATTTACGATGATCGCTAAAGCCGTTTGTTTGCATCATGATAAACAGCTGATTTCTCTCGCTTACCGATAGCGATAACAAATACCGTTACAACGTTGTCCTGAACCTGATAGACCAAACGATAACCCTGCGTTCTGAGTTTTATTTTGTAGCAATCCGGCAGACCATGCAGGCGGGCCGATTCGACCCTGGGGTTCACCAGCACGTCCGCAAGTTTCTTCTTAAACAGGTCTTTTACAGTCTGCCCCAGCTTGCACCACTCCTTTAACGCCCTCGGGTCAAATGCCAGTTCATAAGTCATCCAGACTAACCTTGATTCCCTTTTGCGGATTCGCCAGTCGCTCCCGGACCGTCTGTATCAGCGCATCTTCGCTGTCGCTAATCGTGACCGTTTTCACCGGCATACGTCCCGTCTCCGCGACGTACTGAAACAGTAATCGCACGGCTTCCGTTGGGGTGATATTGAGTTTTTCCAGCACGGCATAAGCCTCGTTTTTGAGTTTGTCATCCAGACGGACGTTCAGCGTGGCCATTATGCCTCCGGTAAAATCGAATGTGTAATGCAGTTTAGCATTACATTCGCATTACATCGAATTCTGGATAACGCCTCTCAAAACCGACTCAAACTCTCCATTGCCACCGCCTTAAATTCGGCAAAGTCACTGCAGCTACAGAGCCGCGACATCGCCCGTTCACGCAGGAAGGTGACGAAGATATCGTAAATCGCCATCGCCTCTTCGTATTCGCTTTTGCTGATGGCGAGCAGGAAGATGACGTGCGCGGTTTCGTCGCCCCACTGTACGCCGTGCGGGGCGAGGACGGTATAGACCACGGTTTTCTGCGCTAAAAGGCCGAGGGAGTGCGGCAGCGCGATGCCGTCGCCGAGCATGGTGCTGACGATGGCTTCACGCTCAACAACCGAATCCAGAAACTCCGCGCCGACAAACCCCTCGCCTTCAAGCTGCGCGCACAGCTCGCGAAACAGCGTTTGCTGGTCAACGGGCTTGTCGATAATGCGGAAATGGGCCGCGTCGAAGTATTTATCCAGCATCCACGGGCGGGTGCGGTCCACCAGCACCAGCTTGCCGATCTGCTCTAACTGGTAATCGGTCGGGAACGGGGCGATCGTCACCACCGGTTTGGACTTTTCGCTGACGCGGGCGGTGGCGATCACAAAGTCTTCGCTAATCGTTTCCGCCAGCTCGTACTCGCGCAGGGTGAGCGTGCGGGCCACCTCAATTTGCGGGTACTTGCGCTGCAGCACCGCTTCAATCATGCGGACCATGGCATTACCTGCGTCGCACACCAGCAGTACGCGCGGCTGACGCTGGTAGCCGATGTTGTAGTGGCGCTCCAGCCCGACGCCGATATGCAGCACCAGGAAGCCGATTTCGTTTTCGCTGATCACATAAGGCGTGTATTTTCCCCAGCTCGACACCGCCGCCAAGGTCATATCCCACGCCATCGGGTAGTGCTGCTTGATGTTATCCAGCAGCGGATTGGGGATCATGATTTGATACCGCACGCGGGTGATCATGGTTTTGATGTGCGTGAGCAGGTCCGCGTGCAGCTGCGCGTCGCTCAGCAGGTTGTAGTTATAGTGGGTGTTGATATAGCGCAGGATGTAGTTGACCAGCGCTTCGTCGTCATCCGCGTTAATTGCGCTCGGGGCAATCTCCTGAATCTGCCGCGCCGCAATGTGCACGCACAGCCAGCTCTCCTCCGAAGGTGAAAGCGCTTTGCCCGCCAGCTGCTGGATAGTGACGGCGATATCCTTCGCCGCCTCGCGCACGTTCTCTTCCACGTCTTCGGCGTGGAATTCCGGCAGCGGATAGCCTTCGCTGATACGACGTACCGATACCGCACAGTACAGGCGCAGGAACAACTCACCTTCGTCGGTCAGGCGGATGTGATGACGCGTCAGCGCCTCGTGCAGCACGGGCACCATCTGCTCCGCCACGCCTGCATTCAGCGCCACGTCGGTCACCAGCGGGTTCAGGCTGTCCTGCTGCGCAAGCTCCCAGAGCAGATCGGTCAGGCACGCGCGGGTCGACATCTCGCTGCCAAACAGCTTCATGCCGTGGCGAGGACGCGTTTCCAGCGTCAGGTTATAGCGGTGAAACCACTCGCGCACTTCGGCCATATCGCTTTGCAGCGTGGCGCGGCTGACAAACCACTCGTCCGCCAGATCCTCAAGCTTAAGAGAAAACGCCGAGGTGAGAAAACGCACCACCAGATAGTGCACGCGCTCCGGCCCGGTCCGGGGAATACGCAGCGCGCGCGGGTGGGATGCATGCAGCTGCTGGTAGCGCTGGGCATCATCAATTTTGAGCTGATAGCCGTTGCCACGGCTCAATATAAACTGCGCGCCGTGGCTCGCCAGCAGCGCGTTCAGGGCCGTGATATCAGCGCGGACGGTTCGCGTGGAAACCGACAGCCGCTGCGCCAGCTCGTCCTGCGGCAGCGTCTCGTTTTGCAACAGATCGAACAGTTGCGCTAAACGTTGGTTCGGAAATCGCACGGGCTTGCCCTCTTATTACAGCTTAAGGTGAAATGACCATCTGGGATGGGCTGCCGACCGGAGTATAGTCTGGCTCGAAGCTCAATTTCCCGTCCTGCGCCACGCGGAAACGGGTGATGTTGTCGCTGCGCTGGTTCATGACGTACAGCCAGCGCCCCTGCTTATCGAGCGTCAGGGTGCGCGGGTAGTCGCCGCCCGTCCAGACGTCGTCCTGATGCGTCAGCGTTCCCTCCGCTGTTACGGTAAAGTGCCCGATGCTGTTATGCAAACGGTTAGCCACATACAGCTGTTTACCGTCGGCGCTTAATGCGAGCCCGGCAGCAAAGCTGGTGCCTTTGTAGCCTTCCGGCAGGGCTGAAAGCGTTTTGCCCTCTTTTAAGGTGCCGTTGGTGCTCACGGTATAATGGGTGAGCGTAGACGCCTCTTCGTTAATCAGCCACAGGGCATCGCCTTTTGGCGTAAAGACAAAGTGGCGCGGCCCGGCGCCTTTTGAGGAGGCGTTGATAAACGGCGGATCGTTCGGCGTCAGCTTCCCTGTTCGATCGTCAAAACGGTACTGGTAGAGGCGATCCAGCCCAAGATCGGTGGAAAAGACGTATTTCCCGCTCGGATCGGCGGCGATCATGTGCGCGTGTGGGCCGTTATGATCGCTGATGGCAAAGCTGCCCTCTGCTGCCGCTTCCGGCTTCGCCGCGCCCGGCTCGCCCTGATCCTGATGCTTATCCGTAGCCTCACCCAGGCTGCCGTCTGCTTTAACGGGCAGCACTGCGATAGATCCGCTGACGTAGTTCGCCACCAGAAGATGGCGACCGTTCGGCGTCAGCGACAGGTAAACCGGCCCCGCGCCGCCGGAGGCCACCTGATTCAGCTCGCTCAGCTGGCCGTTATCCCCCACCCGCAGCGCCTGCACCACGCCCTGCTCCACTTCGCTTGCCAGATACAGCGTTTTGCCGTCGTGCGAGACGGCCAGCTGCGCGGCATTCGGCAGCTTGCTCACCAGCGTTTTATTCGCCAGCGCGCCGCTTTGCGGGTCAACGGTAAAGCGGTACAACCCTTCGCCGTTGGGATTATAGGTGCCCACCCAGGCGTACTGCGTCTGGGCGATAGCGGCGGTGGCGAACATTGAGAGTGAAGCAACAAGCAGGGTACGGGTGTGCATGGTGGCTCCTTCAGGTTTGTGCGGTTTGTTTTCCCTCACCCCGGCCCTCTCCCAAAGGGAGAGGGGGGTAAAGTTTCCCTCTCCCTTTGGGAGAGGGTTAGGATGAGGGCAGATACTACTTCACCAGCTTCTTCGTCATTTCCAGCAGCGTACGCACGTCTTCCGGGCGCGTGTCGCCGCTGGCTTTGTCGATAATCGAGCTGTAGATATGCGGGATGATTTTGCTCACGCCCGCGTCGAGGGCGATCTGCAGGATCTCCTCATAGTTTTCCAGATCGATACCTCCGGTCGGCTCCAGCCAGAAGTCGTGACGGGCGCAGGCTTCCGCCACCGCGTTGTACTCGTCACGGCACTTCAGGCCGCCCATCGGGAAGTATTTGATGGAGCTGCCGCCGAAATCCTTCAGCAGGGCAATCGCGGTTTCAACCGGTACAATGCCGTCCGGAGCGTTGCTGCTCAGCGGTCCGGTGGAGATTTTGACCATCCCGACGGTGCCGGTTGGAGAGACCAGACCGTTGACCACCGACTCATTCTGCCCCAGCAGCGCGCGGCTGGTGGCCACGCCGGTAAAGACCTGGTTAACGTGCTGCGGCTGCACCTGACGGGAGATCTCGCTCACCATCGCCGACTGGTTCGGATCCCCCGCGCCGAGGCCGACGGAGAGCGCGTTATCAATCAGCGCGGCGTATTCGCGCATATCGGCAACGGCGCTCGCCACGTCCGGGTAATTTTTGGAGAGCACGCCCACCAGCACGTGACCTTCCGCCGCCTCGTAAATGGCGCTGGCGTTGGCTTTCGATCCTGCCAGCACGTTCAGGCAGACGCGGTCACGGTAAAAGTTAGGGGTCAGTTTCATGCTTTTTTCTCCTGTCCTAATACTTCGCTAATGCGGCGGTAGACGATGTTCAGCTGGTCAGCGTTCACGCTGCGCACGTCCGCCTCGATAATCCCTTCATTGGCCTTGTAGCCACGGAAGTAAATGGCGTATTCGCCCTGCTTGAGCTTCGCCACAAGATCGCCCGTGCCGACGCCCGTTGTGGCTTCATCAAACTTAATCTCGGTGCGGGCGATATCGCGACCGGCGCTGTCCCAGACCACGCGCGCGGTCACGCCGTTCAGGGTGTTGAGCGCCTCGATAAACGGCGTCATCTTCGCCACCATCTCGGCCCCGCTCTCTTTGGTCGCGGTAAGGTAGTGTTCGATGGCGCAGGTCAGGCCGAGGATTCCCTCTTTGCCCACCTTCATCGCGCGGCCAATGCCCGCGGTCTGACGCTTCACCCACTCAACGTACTGGGTTTTGCCGATCACCAGCCCGCTGGTTGGGCCTTCAATCGCCTTCGCGCCGCTGTAGATCACCAGATCGGCGCCGGATCGGTAGTACGCGTGCAGATCTTCTTCCGCCGCCGCATCGACGATCAGCGGGAGATCGTGCTTGCGCGCCACCACCGCCGCCTGCCCGACGCTGAGCATGCTTTTCTGCACGCAGTGGTGCGATTTGATGTAGAGGATCGCCGCCGTGCGCGGGGTGATCGCCGCCGCCAGCTGATCGGCAGAGCATTCGTTGGCGTAGCCCGCCTCCACCAGCTTGCCGCCGCCCAGCGCCACCATGGTGCCCACCGGCGCGCCAAAGTTTACGTTGTGGCCTTTCGGCAGGACGATTTCGTTGTTCTCAATCGGGGTCACGTGCAGGTTTTCCAGCAGCCAGTCGCTGTCTTTGACCAGCACCGCCGCCACCGACTGGGCTATGCCCGCCGACGCGCAGGAAACCACCGTCGCGCCTTCCACATCCAGCAGCTTCGCGATGTATTCCCCGGTTTTATTGACCAGATCCTTCATCTCGAAATAGTGATTCATGCCGTCCATCGCCGCCTGCACCACTTCCGGGCGCGGCGTGGAGACGCCCAGCGCCGTCATGCGGCCGGAGGTATTGATCACCTGCTTTAAGTTGTACTTCTCATAAATCGAAGGCATGTTCCGTGCTCCCTTGTTCGGTCATGTAGCCCTTGCCCGCGCGGATCGCGGCAAGCGGCACCAGAATGTGTTCAGCCTGCAGGCTGTCGTTTTCGGCATCCGTCAGCACCGTCGGCTGGCGTTTAATCGTGAACAGCGTCAGGTCGGCGTCGAGACCCGGCTGAATGCGGCCCTTGCGCGCCAGGCGCAGGCCGTCGGCGGCGTTCGCAGTCACGCAGTCAATCACCTGCGGCAGCGACATGCCGATGGCGAGAAACTTCGACATCACGCTTGCCAGCGAGCCGACCGGACCGTTGATGCGGTTGCGGCAGTAGATATCCGAGCTGATGGTGTGCGGCAGAATGCCCATCGCGATGGCGCGTTTCGCCACCTCAAAGCTGAAGCTCGCCGTGCCGTGGCCGACGTCCAGACGCACGCCGCGCTTCAGGGCGGAGGTGATGGAGGCGCGCAGCTCGCCGGAGGGCGTAAGAATGCGGTTGGGTTTGCCGTTGTAGCAGTGGGTGATGATGTCGCCGGAGCTCAGCAGCTCGGCAATTTCGTCGAGGTTCGGCGGGTTGTTGCCGATGTGCACCATCAGCGGCAGGTCGCCGTTCTCTTTCTGAATGGCTTTGGCGCGCTCCAGCGGCGTGATGCCGTTTTCACCGACCACGCTGCAGCTCATGCGCGCCTTCAGGCCGACGATAAAATCAGGGTGGCGCTTCACCGCCTGCTTCACCGCGTCGGCGTCGATATTCGCCATGTTGGCCAGCTCGTTCTGGGCAATCAGCCCCACGCGGGAGATATTCAGCAGGGCAAATACCTCGGTGGAGGCGCTGCGGATGATTTTATAGAAATCATCCACGTCGTCGGCACCGGTACTGCCCGCGTCCACTACGGAGGTGACGCCGGTGGCAATACCCACGCTGTCCGGCTCGTCGTGGTAAATCGGGGAGTTCGGGTAACAGTGAACGTGAGAGTCAATCCAGCCTGCGCTGACGAACACGTCGCCGTTAAGCTCCACCGTCTTGCGGGCGGGAGCGTCAATGTCGCCCGTCGCGGCAATTTTCCCGTCCTGAATGGCGATATCGGTCAGGGTATCGTCGGCAAGGCGCGCACGGCGCAGGAGTAAATCAAACATGAGGATCTCCTGAAAAGGCGGGCGCCGGAGCGCCCGCGGGTATTAAAGGGCAACCGGGAACAGCCAGCCCAACAGCATCGCGCCGAGAATGGCGCCACCGGTGATCGGCTTCTGCCAGATGTAGAACACCAGCGCCCCCAGCAGGGAACCGACGCCGATAGGAATGGAGGCGGTCATGGCGCTGAGGATAATCAACGGCCCGAGGAAGCGGCCGGAGGCGTTGCCCGCGCCCATCATCACGTCTGCGCCGTAGGTGGAGTTGCTCTGGTTGATGGTGAACTTACGCGCCAGGATGATGACGTAGCCAATCGCCAGACCAATCACCAGGCCGGTAATCAGCGCGGCAATGAAGTTGGTCACCGGGAACATGATGCCCGCTCCCAGCAGCAGCGCCGGAACGCCTAGGCCCACGCCGGTCTGGATGGCGCCGCCGATGTCGAGAATACCGACCAGCGACCCTTCGATAATACGGGCGAACAGGAAGCTCGCGCCGAACGCCGCCACCGCGCCGTAGACGCCGGTATCGATCCCCGCTTTTAGCATCGCTACGAAGGCCACTTCGTTAAACGCGCCGATGCCGTAGAGGTAGTACATGTGCGTCCCGGCGAAAACGCCGGAGGAGAGCAGGCCAACGAAGATCGGGAACGACCAGTCGGCATACCAAAAACCTTTATTCTGTTCCATTTAGAGGCTCCTGTTACTTACCGCTGAGCGAGTTGTGGATCATGTCGAGCCAGTTCGGCACGGTCAGATGGAAGGATTCGATCATCTTCATGTCGAAGCCGCGGAAGAAGCCGCTCAGCACGAAGAGCAGGACGATCGCCGCCATCATCACTTTGGTGACGTGGTTCCAGCCGCTCTCTTCCACGCCTTTCCCGATCAGGATCCCCAGTACCAGGCCCGGTACGGCGTTGCCCATGATCAGCTGCGCCGCGCCGCCAAAGATGGTGGCCCAGAAGCCCGATTTTTTACCCGCGTCGATGGCCGCCAGCCAGAAGATCACCGGCATCACGGTGTTCACCAGCAGGTTTGCCGCCGGTACCAGCACCTTCACGGCGGTGACCTGAAGCGCTGCCGGAACGGAGGAGGCGGTCAGGTTCAGGAAGGTGACGACGAGCATGCCAATCACGCCGCAGGCAATTGCCATTTTGCGCGGGTCGTGCAGCGTTTCGCCGACGTTACGGTTTTTGATCATCAGTGCAGCAGCACCCCAGTTCGGGATGATGCGGTGGTCAACGTCCTGTGTGAAAGCCCCTGCGGCCACGGAAGAGGCCCAGGCGTTAAAGAAGAAACCTAACCCAAAGGAGAAGTGGGACGCCGGATCCCCTTCACAGGAGTTCAGTTCCCCCAACGTACGAAACGCGCCCATACCCTGAGTGGTAGGCGCATGAAACATGCGTGCAGCCCCGGCTCCGACACCGACGCCAACCAGGCCGCCAATGATGAGCGATTTTATTAATATAATTAAGAACATCAGTCTGCCCTTTTATGAATAATCAGCGTTGCGTGACGAAATCCACCTGGTCAAGATTGATGGCGGTCACGTTGACGGTCACATCCAGCTCCACGCTGTAGGTGCGTCTTTCCCGGCGCAGAAAGAAGAACAGAAACGCTTCTTTTCGCACCGCTTCTTGCGCCTGAACGACCTGCACATCCTGTGGCTCAATACGCAGTAAGATATGCGGTGAGGCTTTCATCACCGCGGCCTGAACGTGGTTGAGCGCGTCGGCAAAGGCGCGCGCTTTGGCGTCGCCTTTGCCCTTCACTCTCACCGTGGTTGTGAACTGTTCTTTCATGCTTATGCGCCGTATTTCTTCTGCCACGCCTGCACCAGACGCTCGCCCAGCTCTTCTTTATCCATAAAGCCGAAGCCCAGCACGTTGCAGCCTTCGTTGATGGCGGTGACGCCTTCATCCACGGAACGCATACCGTATTTGGCCTTGTAGCCATATTTGGTTTGGGCGGTGATGGCACCCGCGCCGCCGCTGCCGCAGAAGGAGATGCCGAAAGTCGCGTTTTCCGCTTTCATCACGTCACCGAGCTTCATATCCGCCGCCATGCCCGGTACGACCACCGCGCGTCCACCTGCTTTTTCCACACCGGCCGCCACTTTCTGACCTTTACCCAGGCGATCGCCAATCACGACTGTAATCTGTTCCATGTGTTGCTCCTTAAAGGTTGTCTTTCGCGACTTCAAAGTGAACGGAGAGCAGCCAGGCTTCTTCATCAGGAAGATTGCCAAACTGCGCGACCACTTCACGGGCAAGCCGCATTGAATCCGGTGAAATTTCGTCAAACAGCTCTGCTTCAACCTCCGGCAGCGGCTCGCCGGTCACGGACCGGTGCGCCATGGCGCGCACGTGGGAGGTGAGCATCTGCTCCTGTACCGCATTGGGGATGATGTTGTTCCGGGCCAGCAGGGCATAAACCTGCTGCAGCATGGTGTTCGCGAGCTGTTCTGTTTGCTCCGCCTGTTCCCCAACGTCGTTCATTACCGCTCCGTTAATCACTGGTCTTACCCCGTTAATGGCTCTGGAATAAAACTAACGTTGGGGGGGAATTGTTTGTAGCGAGTTGTTTTCCACTTCGAAGTGGAAAGGCGAGCCGCAGCAGTGATCTGTGCCACATAAATGCGGTGAATCTGAATTAATCCCGGTATTTGCGTGATGAATATCACGTATTCCAGCGGCAAAACGCGCGCAAGGGAAACGAAACGTTCAGGCGTGGTGACGCAAAAATGTGATGGCGATAGGGTTTACTTATTACCGCGCAAAAAAACGGGAGCCACTGGCCCCCGCTGGTTGTTTGTCAGATGCGCGATCGGTTAACGGTATTTCTTGTGATACGTGTTACGGGTCGTCACAAACTGCTCGGCCGCCGCCTGGGCTTCCTTCACTTTGCCTTCGTTAGCCAGCTTCAGCGCGCCGTCGATCTGGCCGACCAGCACGTCAAAGCCGTGGCGGTAGTCTTTCATCTCTGCGCTGTCTGCCGCTTTGCTTTCCAGCTTAGGAGGCGTCGCTTTTTGTGCGTCCAGCGCCGCTTCACGCATTTTGGTCAGCGCGTCTTTCATTTCAGCCGCATTGTCGGTTTTCTGCACCACCTTCAGGTTTTGACCGAGGATGCCCATGTCGTCTTCAAGATCGGCAGCAAACGCAGAAGAGCCAAGAACCAGCGTTGAAGCCGCGACGATCGCTAACAGATGTTTACGCATTGCTCACTTCCTTTTTTATTATTAAAACGCCTTTACGGATATTACTGACCGGCGATTTTCATTTCCGGCAGAAGTACAGAACCACACTGTATATTGCTACGTGTTTCAATATCGTTACCGACCGTAACGATATTGCGCCACATGTCCTTAAGGTTACCGGCGATGGTAATTTCGCTCACCGGATACTGGATTTCGCCGTTTTCCACCCAGAAGCCCGCCGCGCCGCGCGAGTAGTCTCCGGTGATGCCGCTTACGCCCTGGCCCATCAGCTCGGTGACCACCAGACCGGTGCCCATCTCTTTCAGCATCTGCTCAAAGTTCAGGCCCTGTCCGGCAATGCGCCAGTTGTGGATGCCGCCAGCGTGTCCGGTGCTTTTCAGCCCCAGCTTGCGCGCGGAGTAGTTGGTCAGCAGCCACTGGGTCAGAATACCGTCTTTGATGATATCGCGACGTTCGGTGCGCACGCCTTCGCTGTCGAACGGCGTGGAGGCCAGCCCTTTCAGCAGGTGCGGATGTTCTTCAATGGTGAGCCATTCCGGCAGGATCTGCTTGCCCAGCGAGTCGAGCAGGAAGGTCGATTTACGGTAAACCGAGCCGCCCGCGATAGCGCCCACCAGATGGCCAAACAGACCGGTTGCCACTTCGTTGGCAAAAATGACCGGGGCCTTCATGGTGGAGAGTTTACGCGGCGACAGGCGTGACAGCGTGCGTTCGGCACACTCTTTACCCACCCACTCAGGAGACTGCAAATCCCCCAGCGCGCGGCCAATGGTGTAGGCGTAGTCACGCTCCATGTCACCGTTCTCTTCGGCGATCACGCAGCTGGAGAGCGAATGACGGGTGGAGCAGTAGCCCTGCAGCATGCCGTGGCTATTGCCGAAGACTTTGATGCCGTAGTGGCTGTTAAAGCTGCCGCCTTCGGTATTGGTGATGCGCTTATCGGCCTGCAGCGAAGCCTGCTCGGCGCGCGCGGCCAGTTCGATCGCTTCGTCCGGGGTCACTTCCGCCGGGTGGAAAAGATCGAGATCCGGCGCGTCAAACGCCAGCAGGTCTTTATCCGCCACGCCTGCGTAAGGATCCGGGGAGGTATAACGGGCGATATCCAGCGCAGCCTGCACCGTGCGGGCAATGGCATCCGGGCTGAGATCGGTGGATGACGCGCTGCCTTTGCGGTTCTGGTGATACACCGTGATCCCAAGCGCGCCATCGCTGTTGAATTCTACGTTCTCCACTTCACCATAGCGGGTACTTACGCTGATGCCGGTGGTTTTGCTGACCGCCACTTCGGCGCCATCTGATTTTTCTGAAGCAAGCATCAGCGCGGTGGAGACGGCTTCTTCCAGAATCTTACGCTGCGCTTCAACTTGTGAGGTTACTTTCATCGCAAATGCCATACTGTAAGAGAGAGTTAACTGAAGTCTAACAGAGAACCGTTTTTCAGTGCGCGTCTTAACTGGTAACATTAGCCTCTTTTTTTAAGGAGCCTGACATGACTAAGCAGCCCGAAGACTGGCTCGACGACGTTCCCGGTGATGACATCGAAGACGAAGATGATGAGATCATCTGGGTCAGTAAAAGTGAAATTAAACGTGACGCCGAAGAGTTAAAACAGCTTGGCGCGGAAATGGTAGAACTGGGTAAAAACGCGCTGGACAAGATCCCGCTCGACCAGGATCTGCGCGATGCCATTGAACTGGCACAGAAAATCAAGAAAGAAGGCCGTCGTCGCCAGCTTCAGCTTATCGGGAAAATGCTGCGTCAGCGCGACGTCGATCCGATCCGCCAGGCGCTGGACAAGCTGAAAAACCGCCACAACCAGCAGGTTGCGCTGTTCCATAAGCTGGAGCAGATCCGCGATCGTCTGATTGAACAGGGTGATGACGCCGTGCCGGAAGTGCTGAACCTGTGGCCGGATGCCGACCGCCAGCAGCTGCGTTCCTTGATCCGCAACGCGAAGAAAGAGAAAGAAGGGAATAAGCCGCCGAAGTCTGCGCGCCTGATTTTCCAGTATCTGCGCGAGCTGTCTGAGAACGAAGAGTAATCTCTTCCCCCTCACCCCGGCCTTCTCCCCGGAGGGGCAAGGGAGTAAACACGGGAAAGTAGGCCCGGTAAGCGTGAGCGCCACCGGGCTTTTTTTACTCTGCGGCTGCCGCTTCCGCTTTCTTCGCCAGACCGTCCAGCAGCTTCTGATGGATCCCACCAAAACCGCCGTTGCTCATCACCAGAATGTGGTCGCCAGGCTGAGCGGCTTTCACCACCATATCCGCGAGCGCATCCACATCCGCACTCCAGTGCGCAGGCTGAATGCAGGCATCGGCCACTTCCGCCACCTGCCACGGAATATGCTGCGGCTGCAGCAGGAAGACCTCATCGGCGCGTCCTAACGACGGCGCGAGATCGTCTTTGCAGATGCCCATCTTCATGGTGTTCGAGCGCGGTTCCAGCACCGCCAGAATGCGGGCCGTCCCGCCGACCTTGCCGCGCAGGGCGGCAAGCGTCGCCAGAATGGCCGTTGGGTGGTGCGCGAAATCGTCATACACGCTAACGCCGTGGGCTTCACCGCGCAGCTCCAGGCGGCGACGGGCATTGATAAACGAACCCAGCGCATTGGCCGCATCCGCAGGCTGAACGCCCACGTGACGCGCCGCAGCAATGGCCATCAGGCCGTTGTGCATGTTGTGCTCGCCCACCAGGCCCCACTTCACCTCACCCACTTTTTCACCGTCGAGCAGCACTTCCCACTCGGAGGCATCGGCGTTGAGCTTCTTCGCCTGCCAGTGGCCCTGCTCGCCCACCAGCTCCTGCTCGCTCCAGCAGCCCATCGCCATCGTCTGCTTCAGGTTGATGTCGTTTTCCGGCAGGATGATGCGCCCCTGGCCCGGAACAATGCGCACCAGGTGGTGGAACTGTTTCTGGATCGCTTTCAGATCGTCAAAAATATCCGCGTGGTCAAACTCAAGGTTGTTGAGGATCAGCGTGCGCGGGCAGTAATGCACGAACTTGGAGCGCTTGTCGAAGAACGCGCAGTCGTATTCGTCGGCTTCGATCACGAAGAACGGGCTGTCACCCAGACGTGCGGAGACGTCGAAATTACCCGGTACGCCGCCAATCACGAAGCCCGGCTTGTAGCCGCAGGCTTCGAGGATCCAGGTCGCCATCCCTGCGGTCGTGGTTTTGCCATGGGTACCGGCAACGGCAACCACCCAGCGGTCGCGCAGGACGAAGTCATGCAGCCACTGCGGACCGGACATGAACGGAATATTGCGTTCCAGAACCGCCTCGACGCACGGATTGCCGCGGGTCATGGCGTTGCCAATGATCACCAGGTCCGGCTCGGGATCCAGCTGGCTGGCATCATAGCCCTGAATTAACGAGATGCCCTGTTTCTCCAGAAGTGTGCTCATTGGCGGATACACATTGGCGTCCGAACCCGTCACTTCATGGCCCAGCGAGCGCGCCAGCATTGCCAGTCCGCCCATGAAAGTGCCACAAATCCCCAATATATGAATGCGCATACGTCACTATCCTTCTTCAATGTGGCGCACATTTTACTCACATGTTAGCGGGTGTGAAACGCATTTCAGGAAAATCCGTATCCTGCTGGCGCGATTCACCTCTGCGCTACTATTTGAATATTTGTTAAGATTGTTGGGCTTTAGTCGTTTTAGTGAACATACAATCGCTCTACTCACAAAGATGCAGGGAAAGTGTTATGAAAACGTTAGGTGAATTTATTGTCGAAAAGCAGCACGAGTTCTCTCATGCTACCGGTGAACTCACTGCTTTGCTGTCGGCAATAAAGCTGGGCGCTAAGATCATCCACCGCGATATCAACAAGGCCGGTCTGGTCGATATCCTGGGTGCCAGCGGTGCCGAGAACGTTCAGGGCGAGGTTCAACAGAAGCTCGATCTGTTCGCAAATGAAAAATTGAAAGCTGCACTGCGCGCGCGCGACATCGTTGCGGGTATCGCCTCCGAAGAAGAAGATGAAATTGTTGTTTTCGAAGGGTGTGAACACGCTAAATACGTTGTTCTGATGGATCCGCTCGACGGTTCCTCAAACATCGACGTTAACGTTTCTGTCGGTACCATTTTCTCCATCTACCGCCGCGTCACGCCTGTCGGTACGCCGGTAACCGAAGAAGATTTCCTGCAGCCGGGCATTAACCAGGTTGCTGCCGGTTACGTCGTTTATGGCTCCTCCACCATGCTGGTGTACACCACCGGTTGCGGAGTTCACGCCTTTACGTACGATCCGTCATTGGGCGTTTTCTGCCTGAGCCAGGAACGCATGCGCTTCCCGGAGAAGGGCAACACCTACTCCATCAACGAAGGCAACTACATCCGCTTCCCGAACGGCGTGAAGAAGTACATTAAATTCTGCCAGGAAGAAGATAAAGCGACCCAGCGTCCGTACACGTCGCGCTATATTGGCTCTCTGGTCGCGGATTTCCACCGTAACCTGCTGAAAGGCGGTATCTACCTCTACCCTAGCACCGCCAGCCATCCGGACGGGAAACTGCGTCTGCTATACGAGTGCAACCCGATGGCGTTCCTCGCCGAACAGGCGGGCGGCAAGGCGAGCGACGGTAAAGAGCGCATTCTGGATATCGTGCCGGAAAGCCTTCACCAGCGCCGTTCATTCTTCGTCGGCAACAACCACATGGTTGAAGACGTTGAACGTTTTATCCGCGAGTACCCGGACGCGTAATGCCTCTCTACAGGGGAGCCGTTCTGGCTCCTCTGGTCATTTATATATTTTACCGTATAAGTGTTTATAAAAAACATGCTTTAATATTCACCACTGCTCCTGCATTATTTCCATAACAGTTTGACAGATATTTCGTGGAGCAGAAACGTAATGAAAAATTATTCCCGTGCTAATACCGGCATTGATTTAAATCTTATCCCTGTATTTATTGAAGTCGTCCGCTGCGGCAGCATGGCAAAAGCCTCTTTGCGTCTGGAGATGTCACGTCCGGCGGTGAGCCTGGCCTTAAAGCGTTTTAATCAACTCTTTGATGAACCGTTATTTTTCCGCAAAGGTTTATACCTTGAACCGACGGAAAAAGCGTTAGCCTTAACCAGTTCGCTGGAAATATTAATGGGTGATATTCACGATAATATTGCGGCAGTTAATTCCGGAAAAAATAAAACCCCGGAACAGAACGTACCGGGGCTGGGTAATATTATGCAGCGGTCTGAGTCGTCACTTTGAATGATGACATGGCTTCCATCAGCTGACGCGACTGCTCCTCAAGGGAGCGGGTCGCGGCGGAGGATTGCTGCACCAGCGCCGCATTCTGCTGCGCGGTTTCGTCCATCTGATTCACCGCAATATTCACCTGCTCAATACCACGGCTCTGCTCCTGAGACGCGGTCGCAATCTCACGCATCAATTTGGTCATGCGCAGCACTTCTGTTGCGATTTCGTCCATGGTTTCGCCAGCCTGCTGGGCCAGCTCGCTGCCCTCGTTAACGTGGGTCTGCGAATCGCTGATAAGCGATCGGATCTCTTTCGCCGCGTCGGCGCTGCGGCTGGCAAGGTTTCGCACTTCGCCCGCGACGACGGCAAACCCGCGCCCCTGCTCGCCCGCGCGCGCCGCTTCCACGGAGGCGTTAAGCGCCAGAATATTGGTCTGGAAGGCAATACCGTCGATCACGCTCAGGATGTCGGCGATGCGCGCCGAGCTGCCCGAGATATCGCGCATTTTTTCAATTACGTAGCAAACCATTTCGCTGCCGTGATCGGCCGTGTCGGACACCGACTTCGCCAGCTGGTGCGCCTGCTCGGCGTTATCGGCGTTGAGCTTCACCGTCGCGGTGATCTGTTCCATGCTGGCCGCCGTCTGCTCCAGCGACGTGGCGGTGGATTCCGTACGCTCGGCAAGATCGCGGTTCCCCAGCGTCAGCTCGCGGCTGCCGGTGTCAATTTGCGAGCTGGCATCGCGTACCCGCATAACCGAGTTCATCAGCGACTGTCGCATCTCCTCTATCACCGCGTTGAGGCGGTTAAATTCCTGGCTCGCGGGGGCATTCAGCGTATGGGTTAAATCCCCCGCCGCCACGTTCTCCAGCTGAGCGATCGAGGCCGAGAGCGGCTTGAGCAGCATATGGCGCAGCGCCAGCCACGCGAGCACGATAATGCCCGCCGTCAGCAGCGCGGCGACGATAATCAGGATCAGGACGCGAGTTTTGCTCGCCTGCACGGCACTCACTTCCGCCTGACCACGCGCTTCGCTCCATTTCTGAAACGCCTGCATATCGTTATCAAACTGCTTCGCCACCGGAATCAGCGTCTTCTCCAGCAGATCGTAATACCCGTCCGCGCTCTGGTCATTCAGGGTTTTCAGCATCGGGTTGATCCCCTGCTGGCTATAGGTCGACAGGCTGGCCGCCACTTTATCGAGCAGCTGTTGCCCCTGCTCGTCAGCCACGCCGCCGTCGATCACGCCTTTCAGCGTTTTCTGGGCCAGGGCAACTTCCTGATTGATGTTTTTTACCGCTTTGGCCGCATCGTCCAGCATGCCGATTTCCATCATGCGGACGGCCTGGCCCGCCTCATTGCGCGCGCGCAGGATCAGCGTATAGCCTGAATTAAGCTGCACCATCTGCTCACCCTGAAGGTGATTAATACGCTGCAGTGAAGAAGAACTCTGTGTGAGGGCATAAATGCCAATACCGCTGACAATCAGCAGCAGAAGGGTCATAACGGCCAGTAAAGAGAGCAAGCCGGTACGAATCGATAGCGTTTTCAGCATGATATTATTTCCGGTAGCGAGATATTTCTGGGCATAAAAAAAGAGTATCGGCCGCTACCGGAAAATGTTTAGACTTTAAGCAAATTCAGCGTGTTATCGCCCTGTTACCGATGTGTTTACGCGGGTAACAGGTGAGCTTTGGCGGTTCTCCCAGAGCACCGTCAGCCCCCGCTGCAGGGCAATAAAAATAAACAGCAGAATGCCGATGGCGATCTTCGTCCACCAGGAGCTGAGCGTGCCGTCAAAGTTGATATAGGTTTGTATCAGCCCCTGGATAGCCACGCCGAACAGCGTTCCCAGCACGGTACCGACCCCACCGCTCAGCAGCGTGCCGCCGATAACCACAGAAGCAATCGCATCCAGCTCCACGCCCACGCCTGCAAGGGCATAGCCCGCCTGGGTATACACCGAGAAGACGATACCCGCCAGCGTCGCCAGGCCGGTCGAGAGCATATAGATGCGGATGGTGGTGCTGCGGGTGGAGATCCCCATCAGGTTTGCCGACGTGGCGTTACCGCCGATGGCGTAAACCTGATTGCCAAACCGGGTACGGTGGGCGAGGAAGGTGCCAATCACCACCACGCCCAGCATCAGCAGCCCCATCGCGCTCAGGCGGCCGCCGCCGGGAATTTTCCAGGCCAGGCTGGAGAGCGTGTCGTACACCGGATGGTTAATCGGAATCGACTCTTCCGACACCAGATAGCTCACTCCACGGAGGAAGAACATTCCCGCGAGGGTAATGATAAACGCCGGAATTTTTAACGCGTCGATCAGCAGCCCCATAAAGGCGCCAAACGCGCAGCCCATCGCCAGCACCAGCGGAAACGCCACCAGCGGAGAGATCCCCCAGAAGCCGATCGCCTTCGCGAGGAACACGCCCGTAAACGCGATCACCGACCCGACGGAGAGATCGATCCCGCCGGAGAGGATCACAAAGGTCATCCCGACGGCGATGATGCCTAAAAAGGCGTTATCGGTCAGGATATTGCAAATCACGCGCGTCGACGCAAAACCGGGGAATTGGGTGAGGCAGTAGAGGTACCCCAGCACAAACACGCCCAGCGTGATCATCAACGGTAAATTACGTTTTATCATGGCCACGGATCCCCTTAATGATGCTGACAAAGCGCGGCGACTGGACGATCAGCACGCAAAGCACGACCACCGCTTTCACCACCTGGTTGAGTTCCGGCTGGAACCCCGAAAGCAGGATCCCGGTGTTCATTCCCTGAATGATCAGCGCGCCAATCACCGAGAGCAGCAGGTTAAAGCGCCCGCCCATCAGCGACCCACCGCCGATCACTACCGCGAGGATCGCGTCCAGCTCCAGCCAGAGTCCCGCGTTGTTGGCATCGGCCCCGCGAATATCCGCCGCGACGATGACCCCGGCGATGGCGGCGCAGACGCCGCTCAGCACGTAGGTCAGCATCACTATCAGGCGGGTGTTAACCCCGGCGTTGCGCGCGGCGCGGATGTTGATCCCGACGGCTTCAATGAACATGCCCAGCGCCGTTTTGCGGGTGAAAAGCCAGAAGACAATGAGCGTGACCAGGGCAACGATCACCGGCGTCGGGAAGAACAGCAGGTTGCCGCTCCCGATCCACGCCAGGCTCGGCGAGTTAAAGGTGACAATCTGCCCGGAGGTAATCAGCTGCGCCACGCCGCGCCCGGCCACCATTAAGATAAGGGTGGCGACAAAGGGCTGAATTTTCAGCACCGCCACCAGAATGCCGTTCCATAATCCGGCCAGCACGCCGGTGCCTAAGGCCGCCAGCAGTACCACCGGCAGGCTGTGTCCGGATACGGTCATGGAGGCTGCCGTGGCCCCGGCGATGGCCATCACCGCGCCGACGGAAAGGTCAATCCCGCCGGTGGCGATGACCAGCGTCATCCCGATGGCCAGCAGCGCCACCGGCGCGGCACGGTTTAGAATGTCTATCGGGCTGCCAAACAGGCGACCATCCTGCACGATAATCTGGAAGAAATGCGGCGCGACCAGGCTATCAACCAGCAGAACAACCAGCAGCGCTGCGATTTGCGGCGTGCCGGTTGGCCAGCTGAATCGGCGCTTTGACTCACCGGTTTGCGAAAGCGAACGGGGCATCACGATTTACTCCTTATGCCGCGATGGCATTCATGATCGCCGGAACGGACAGCTTATCCAGCGGGATCTCTGCCACCTGTTTGCGATCGCGCATGATGATGACGCGATCGGCATAGCCCACCAGCTCTTCCAGCTCGGACGAAATAACCAGCAGCGCCAGACCGTCCGCGCACAGAGTTTCGATAAGCCGGATAATTTCGGCGTGCGCCCCCACGTCAATGCCGCGGGTTGGTTCATCGAGGATCAGGAACTGGGGTTTGGTCAGCAGCCAGCGGGAGAGGAGAACCTTCTGCTGGTTGCCGCCGGAGAGGAACTCGATGGGCTGTTCCGCGCTCGGCGTGCGGATACCCAACTGACGGATAAAGCGCTCGGCGATGGCGTTTTGCTCTTTACGGGGGATCGGGCGCAGCCAGCCGCGCTGGGCCTGCAGCGCCAGGATGATATTTTCCCGCACCGAGGCCGCGGCAATAATGCCGTCCGTTTTCCGGTCCTCCGGGCAGAAGCCGACGCCGAGACAGGAGGCCTGATGCGGCGATCGCAGGGTTTGCGGTTTGCCCTTGATCAGCGCGCTGCCGCTGTCGGCCGGCTTGATCCCGAAGATCACCTCGGCGGTCTCGGTTCGACCCGAGCCTAACAGGCCCGCCAGCCCGACAATTTCGCCTGGCCGCACCTCAAGGTTAAACGGCGAGATGACCCCTTTTTTACCGTAATCGCTGAACGCGGCGACCGGCTTCTCGCTCAGCAGCGTGCGGCCCGCGCGCTGAAGGGCGTTGGTCTCCAGCTCGCGGCCCAGCATCATTTTGACCAGCTCGATCTGCGGCAGCTCGCGGGTTTCGCGGCAGCCGACAAAGCTGCCGTTGCGCAGCACCGTAATGCGATCGCTCACCTCATACACCTGATCGAGGAAGTGGGTAACGAAGATCAGGCTGACGCCCTGATCGCGCAGCTGGCGCATCAGGGTAAAGAGCATCTCCACCTCCTGGGTATCGAGGCTGGCGGTGGGTTCGTCGAGGATCAGCACCTTTGCCGAGAGGTCTATCGCGCGACAGATGGCGACGATCTGCTGCATCGCCACGGAAAAGCGGTTCAGCGGCTCGCGGACGTCGAGGGAGAAGCCGTACGATTCCATCAGCTTTGTCGCCCGCGCCTCCATCTCTTTGCGGCGCAGCAGGCCAAAACGTCGCGGCTCACGGCCAATAAACAGATTATCCGCCACCGACATATTCGGCAGCAGGTTTACTTCCTGATAGACCGTCCCGATCCCCAGCTGCTGGGCATGGGCGGTGTTTTTGGGCGAAATGGCGTTACCTTCCAGCCAGATGGTGCCGCGGTCAGCGTGATAAACACCGGTCAGGGATTTAATCAGCGTCGATTTTCCCGCGCCGTTTTCGCCCAGCAGCGCCATGATCTCCCCGCGCCGCAGGCTGAAATCAACGTTATCCAGCGCCTTTACGCCGGGAAAGAATTTACTCAAGCCCTCTGTGCGGAGGATTTCCTGGTGTTGTTCAGTGGTCATGGTTTCCCCCTGCATCAAGCCGGATGACGCTGCGCTTATCCGGCCTACAAAAGAGCGTATCGTAGGCCGGGTAAGCGCAGCGCCACCCGGCATGTTCAGACAGGCTTAGTAGCCCATATTTTTCTTCTTCTCTAACTCTTCTTTCGCCGTGTCAGGCAGGTAGAGCGTGGACTTGGTGACCGTCACTTTCTCCGGCATCGTGCCGTCTTTCTTGAATTTCTCCAGCGCGTCGAATGCCGGGCCCGCCATGTTTGGCGTCAGCTCCACGCTGGCGTTGGCTTCGCCGTCGATCATCGCTTTATAGATGTCCGGCACGCCGTCGATAGAGCCGGTGAGGATATCTTTGCCCGGCTTCAGGCCCGCTTCTTTAATGGCCTGAATCGCACCGATCACCATGTCATCGTTGTGGGCGTAAACCATGCAGATGTTCTTGCCGTTGTTTTCAGCCTTAATGAAGCTCTCCATGACCTCTTTACCTTTGCTGCGGGTAAAGTCGCCGGACTGAGAGCGGATAATCTTGATGTTTGGCGCTTTCGCGATGGCTTCAGCAAAGCCTTTTTTACGGTCGATGGCCACGCTCGCCCCGACGGTACCCTGCAGCTCAACGACGTTACACGGCTTGCCGTCGACCTGTTTTACCAGCCAGTCACCAATTAACTGCCCTTCCAGCACGTTGTTGGCCGTCACGGTGGTCATATAGAGAGATTTGTCTTTGACGTCGATGGAACGATCGAGCAGGAAGACCGGGATCTCAGCGTCTTTCGCTTCCTTCAGGACGGGTTCCCAGCCGGTCGCCACGACGGGGGCAATAAAGATGGCATCCACGCCCTGGGCGATAAAGGAGCGCACGGCTTTGATCTGATTCTCTTGTTTTTGCTGACCATCGGCGATTTTCAGGGTAATACCGCGTTTCTGTGCTTCGCTTTTCGCCACGTTGGTTTCTGCCGCTCGCCAGCCAGATTCAGAGCCGACTTGCGAAAAACCTACGGTTAAGGGAGCGGCCATCGCCATAGACGACATGGCTGCCGAAACGGCTGTGACCAGGAGTAAGCGCTTCCACATATGAACGTCCTCGTAGGGTGAGTTATTGTTGGTTAAAAGATGTTCTGCGGAATGACTATAGCCCATGAAATATGTAACGAATTGCGTTACATCACACTTCAGAAAAGTGAATAAAACGTTAATCACAAGTTTGTAATCGCTTTCATTTCTCCATGAAAAATGCGGCTGAGTTTATGGATTTTTCTGTCATGGAAACGGTCTGAAAAGTGGGAAGAACGTGGAGAGAAGGCGAAAACAGGCGGAGACATTCAGCGCGAGTTGGCTATAATACCTGCCACTTGTTTACCATCCATTTTAAAGGACACCGACATGAGCTTACTCAACGTCCCAGCAGGTAAAGAACTGCCAGAAGACATCTACGTAGTTATCGAAATCCCGGCTAACGCAGATCCGATCAAATACGAAGTGGACAAAGAGAGCGGCGCCCTGTTCGTAGACCGTTTCATGTCTACCGCGATGTTCTATCCGTGCAACTACGGTTACATCAACCACACCCTGTCTCTGGACGGTGACCCGGTTGACGTGCTGGTCCCAACGCCATACCCACTGCAGCCAGGCGCAGTGATTCGCTGCCGTCCCGTTGGCGTGCTGAAAATGACCGACGAATCCGGTGAAGATGCGAAGCTGGTTGCGGTACCGCACACCAAGCTGAGCAAAGAATACGATCACATCAAAGATGTGAACGACCTGCCAGAACTGCTGAAAGCGCAGATCACTCACTTCTTCGAGCACTACAAAGATCTCGAAAAAGGCAAGTGGGTTAAAGTTGACGGCTGGGACAACGCAGAAGCGGCGAAAGCAGAAATCATCGCCTCTTTCGAACGCGCTGCTAAGAAGTAATTCTTACTGCTGTTAATGAAGGCCCCGCGAGTCGGGGCTTTTTTATTTCCCTGGTTAAAAGCAGTATAAACGGATTTTTTAAGAAGAATCCCATTCCTTTTGGTCACGGTATTAAAAACAAAAAAGACACCCTATCATTTATGGTGGGAGTGGTTGAATAGCCTGGCTGTTAATAACATACTGTCATGATGAACATTAATCCCCATTCATTTTAGGATTCATATGTCATCCATTAACATTGATGTTGCCCGCCCAACTGGAATTTATTTTATCATTGAACGACTGTATTCCCGCGATGGCTTATGCCTTCTGTTGGGGAAATCAGCCCCTCTTTGACACAGGTGCACCGTACCGTCATTCAGCTAAAACGCAAGCAAGATATGTTTATGGATGGTGTTAAGGTTATCCCTAAAGATATTACCCTTTGGCAACAGATAAAATATATTACAGGTTCAAAAGTAACGACCAAAGATACAGATGCGTTAGTGTATACGACCGATTTTATCGGCTCCCTTGTTGCCACAACGCCTTTAGGTAATATTGAGCATGAAAATATTCCTCGCTTCCTCACGACAGAGTCTATCCACTCTCTTCCGCAGGCGGTGAGTTATGGGCGTGATCCCATCCCACAAGTTCTTCTTTATGGTCGTAAGGATATTGTCTTCTTTATGGACAATGGTGGTAAAGGTACGCCAACTGCTATTGCAAAATATAACCACAACACTCGTGATCTTGCCATAATCAAAGATCAGCTAGAAGCCAGTAAAACGATGAAGGAACTGCTATCTAAGGGAGCAAAATTATGAGTAAGAAAAGACATATCGTGAGTCTATTCGTCCTTATTATTGCCGCCTTTATCTTTGGCAGAAGCACGTATAATGAATACCTCGCATGGTACTATGGAAGCGATAATTTAATATTCAGCGAAATAAATAGCTTCTTACTATCCAGTTTATTTAACGGACTTTACTTCGCTCTATCATCAAGCATTATTTATGCGTTACTCACTCTATTAAAAAGAATTCCCAGAAATATCGTCGTTTCTTGTCTGCTGCAGTTCTGTATTAACATCGGGCTATATACGCTTTTTGTTGCAGTAGATAGAGGATATAGTAAGTTGCATACGTTAGGCTCGGGTGCTACTGATATCACCCACGGCTATTTTTTAGGGGCGTTGCTGACGAGCACACTCCTGACCGTCGCGATCGTGAGCGTTATACATGCTAAGTTTCTTTCTTCAAAGCATAAAGATGGGCTACATAAAGGCGTTTGACTGTTACGGCAAAGACAGCAAATGGCAGTATCTCTGCATCATGACATTCCAGCTTGCCTGGTTTTTGTTTTACTTATGGATCCCTTATCGAAGCGATTATGTGATTCTGCTGTTTTTACTGTTTTTTCTGCCCGTCATTTCAAGCAATACACGGTGCATAAACTACTATGGCCGTTCACGAGCCTTGTGTTTTTTATGGCTTATTGCCCCGTACATCATGCTGTTCGTTCCTCTGTTTTTAACCCGACGCCGGGATACAGAAGAGAATTGAAAGAATAAAAAAACAACGCCACCTCACGGTGGCGTTGTTTTTTTTTCAGTACTGGTCTCTGTCTAACCAGTTACCGCTTACAATCCGCGTTAACCCTTCGACCGGACGCTGGTAGACGTACATCCACGCACTTCCGTACGGCGTCTGGATCAACTGGCGTGCGTATTCACCGCCCCTGGTGCGCAAGGCATCAAGTTCGGCAAGCGTCGCGTTATCAATACGATAGACTTCACCCTGTACTGTTCCTTCGCCCGGAACCGCGCCTGGATAGTGGCCCAGGCTGTACAACTGGTAGTTCTCGATATTGTAATTCCCCAGCAGCAGGGCATTGGTCATCCAGTGACTGTTGCCTTGCTTGGTTCGTAAACTGCCGTAGACAAATATTCGCATTGCTAAAACTCAAACTGATAGAGCAGATCAAGTGCCTGGTCTACGCCGGACACTGCTTCCAGATATAGCTTGGGCATCAGGCGATAGCGTAACGTGAGAGTTGCCAGTGAGTCAAAGATCCCCACACCATATTTTACCTGCAGACCCGGCAGTACATAGCCGCTGACCACCACCTGCGAGGAGTCACCCACGCCCTGGGTGTCCAGCGCCAGATTGCTTACGCCGAACGTCTCGCCGATTTTACCCACAACCTGCCCACTTTGTGCAACCCCCAGACCCACTAACATCGAGGTCATCGCCGCACTGTCGCTTTGTCCGCTGTCCAGACCTTGTCCACGCAGCAGATAAGAGAGAGCTTCCTGCTGCGACATCGCCGGGTCAGAGAAGATCTCCGCCTTCGGCTCGTCGGCAGAACCGGTGACGCGAACGCCAGCAATGACGTCGTTTTCCGTCGCTTCCGGGTTACGAATCGCTTCGATGTTCAACAGGGGCTGATCCGGTGGACCGGAGAACAGCAGCTCGCCTTTGCGCACAATCAGATCCTGACCATAGGCGTGGAAACGCCCTTCAGGAATATTGATCTGCCCGTTCAGGCCAAGCCCCTGTTTATCCTGCGCCACTTTCAGATCGCCCGTGAGCCTCGCCTTCAGCCCAAACGCATCCAACCGCACGTTATTCCCCACGTGCACGATAAGGTTGCTATTAATCGGTATGCCCGCGCTCTTCTGTTCTATAGGTTTCAGATTTTCATTGAGCATAACTTCATCACTTGAGACGCCGACCGCGCTTTCCGGCACGTCGTGAACCACGATGCGCGCCCACGGCACGTCGACGCGTCCGTCAAGCGTGAAGAGGCTTGGCGTGGCTTCAAAGACCACATCAGGCGAGACGTCCAGGCGCACCATCGGCGGTACGGTGATGCGCACCTTGCTGCCCTTCGCGGCAATACGGGCGCGCCAGTTGTCGAGCTGGCTCCAGTCCGCGTCGCCGCTCAGGTTGATTTGCCCTTGCTGCGTCAATACCGAGCCGCTCAGCGTCGAGCTCATGCCGTTGAAGTTCATCGCTATCTGGCTGGGCTGCATGTCAAACGGCATGAAGTTGCCGTCGATATCCACGCCGCTGAGCCGCATCTGACCGAACAGCTGCGGGCTTTGCACGTTACCGGCCAGGCGCAGGTTAGCGTTCAGCATACCCTCCGCTTTTTCCCCGCGCGCGAAAATCGGGTTCACCATCGCCAGGTTGAAGTTACGGACGTTGACGTTGCCGCCCAGATTACGCCGTCCCTGCGGATCGGTAATCTGGACCTGCCCGTCCAGCTGACCGTTGTTGGTCAGGCGGATCGTCCACCCCAGCTGTGCGCGATTGTTATGCAGATCGGCACTCAGGTTCAGGGTGTCGAACGCCACCGGCAGCGGCGCGTCGTTGACCTCCTGCGTCACCTTCACGTTACGCCCGGACAGCGTGACGCTGCCCTGCGGCAGCCCCTCTTTGGTAGTGTCCCAGGCCACATCGGCTTTCCCGCTGAAGACGCCGCTGGCCTGGGTTGTGTCCGGCATAAACGGCTTCAGCATCGCCAGATCGAAGCGGTTGAGGTTGATCTGCGCGCGCCCTTCCGCACCCGCATCGATGGTCTGCGGCACGCACAGCTCCGCATTCGGGTTGGTCCAGCAGTGTGGCCCAATGCTGATCTTCTGCTCGGCATTGCGGTAGTCGAGGGCAATGGATCGCGAGAGCGCCAGCGGCCCGACCGGCGTATTGAAGCGGGTGTTGTCCAGCGTCCCTTTCCAGCGTTCTTCCTTACGGTCGAAGCTGCCGGTGAGGTGAAGCTGGCCGGAGACCGGCTCGCCCTGCACGCGCAGCTGGAGGTCGTGCTGCTTCTCGTTCCCTTTGGCGTCCAGGGTGACCAGGCTAATGTTCACGTCCGGCTGAGAAATGCGCTCCACGCGCAGGTTCAGGCTACCGCCGATCTGATCGGTGGATTTCACATCCCCTTCCACGCGGACGCGGGCAACGCTCAGCTCCTGCCAGCGCAGGTTATTGGCGGTAATGTCCGCCAGCAGCTGCGGTGCCTCCACCGTACCGCGCACTTTCACGAGACCTTTCGCCGTGCCGCCCAGACCCGGCAGGGCGTTGTCGAGATTCGGCGCGTCGATGGTGGCGTCCAGGTTGAGATCCTTCACCCCCAGCTCGCCTTTGATATCCGCCGTGTTGCGGCCCAGCGCCACGTGCAGCCCCGGGATAACCCACTGCAGATAGCTGTTGCCTTTTACCGAGCCTTCAACGTTAACCTTGTTCTGCTTCACGTTCCCGGTGAGCTTGATTTCCGGCACGTCCATCTGCCACGTACCGCCGTACAGGCTGCCGCGGGTTTTAATCAGGCCATCCAGCTTCGACGGCCAGTCCGGCACCTCTTTGGCGGTGTTAATGCCCGTCAGCTTCAGCTCGCCGCGCCAGCTGATCGCCTGCTGCCAGTCAAGCAGCGCGGTCAGCTCGGTTTTACCTTCCAGCGCCGCGACGGTCAGCTTGTCGAGGTTGACCTGCTGTTCGTTGCCCTTCGCATCCAGCGTGATGTTCGCGGGCGGCACGCCCTGCCCCTTCACCGCGGTGCGGAACGAGAGCGTGTAGTCGGTCATCTTGCCGCTCAGCTTCAGCTTCAGGTCATCGGCCTGGAACTGCTTTTCGCCGGTGAAGGGCCAGTAAAGCTGCTTGCTGACAACCTCAAGATTGAGCGGCAGCCCGGCTTCCGCCAGCTGCGTTTGTGCGCGCAGGACCATGTCCACCGGGCCGGAGAGATTCACCCCGACGTCCAGCTTATCGCGCAGCGCCCCGCCCACTTTGACCTTCACCTTTTCGCCTTTCAGCGGATCGATGTTGAGGGCACTGTTAAGCGTAATGTCCACCGGCCAGTTGTCGCGCAGCAGGGCATTCCCTGACGCATTCACCGAGCCCTGGTTGGTGTCGATATCTAGCGCGTCGAGCTTCATATTGCCGTCAATGCTGCTGACTTTCAGCAGCATGTTATAGACCGTCAGATCGGTATCGCCGGTCAGGCGCAGCTGCTCGCCTTTGAACTCCTCGATGTTGAGATTCAGCGGCAGATGAACGTCGGTCATTTCCGGCAGCACAGGCTTCGAGAAGAGATCTTTCAGCGTTTCGCCCAGCGGCTTTTCTTCCGGCTGCGGGTTCTGGATCTTCGGCTCGACGATCTCTTCCTGCGCCACGTCGGTCACCTTCGGCAGCGCGATCAGCAATCCCTGCAGGGATGTCGGCGTCAGGGTGAGGTTTTTCTCCTGCCAGCGCAGGCCGGAGGTGAAATCCATCACGGACACGGTAGTGTCGTCGATTTTGATATTGACGTTATCGAGCGCGACCCGATAGAGCGCGATCGGGTACGGCGTGGAGAGATTCAGCGGGCCGCTGTCCTCCTCCTCGACCGGCGCAGGCTTCGGCATTTTTTTCGAATCTATCGCCACGTTGACGTCTTTTAGCGACAGATCGTTGACGCAGAGCTTGCTGTCACGCAGGCAGCCCAGCTTCACCGCCAGGTGGAACTCCCCGGCGTTCACCGCCACGCCCGGCTGCTCGTAGCGGATGTTCTTCAGACGCAGATCGCGCCAGCCGCCCGTTACCTGGCCAATCTCCAGCCCCGGCACCCAGCGGTTCGCAGCGTTAAACAGCAGATGCAGCCCGGTCGTCGTTCCCACCAGAAACGCCACCGTACCGAGCAGCAGCACGATAAAAATCAGCACCCCGAGGCTTATTTTCTTCCATAAACTCATAATTCAGGCCCCAGACCGATGTAAAACTGTAATCCGTGTTCATCTTTGTCGCCGACAGGCACGGCGAAGTCGAGCTTGATGGGTCCGACTGGCGACTGCCAGCGTACGCCCACGCCCGCGCCGGTTTTAAAGTCGCTGCGGCGGATATCGTTCACCGCTTCACCGCCGTCAACAAACATGGCGCCCCACCACTTTCCGCTGACGTTGTACTGATACTCCAGCGATCCCGTCGCCAGTTTTGACGCACCGGTCAGTTGGCCCTTTTCGTTCTCAGGTGAGATCGATTTGTACTTATACCCACGAATGCTGCGATCGCCCCCGGCGAAGAAGCGCAGATCCGGCGGAACGCGCTCGAAGTCTCCCGTTTCAATCCAGCCGAGATTGCCGCGCATCACAAAGCGGTGTTTGTCATACAGCGTGCGGATCCAGACGTTTTGCGCCTGCAGGACGGAGAAATCCACGTCGGAGCCCCAGGCGGAGTTGGAATAATCAATGGAGTAGCGCTGTGAGTCGCCCCAGGTAGGCATCAGGCCCCCGCGCGAGCGGGTACGGCTGATCATCACGCCCGGATAAAGCAGCATGGTGGTATTGGTGACGTTGGCCTGGGTAAAGTGGTCCAGGCTCCAGCGCAGGTTAATGGCGCGCTGCCAGCCGCTGGAGAGATCCCAGAAGCGGGAGACCGCAAGCGTCGTGGAGTCCTGCTTGGTGTCGTTCAAGTCGGTGCGCTTAAAACCGCCCTGCACAAGGTAATATTGCTCAAGCGGATTTTTCAGCAGCGGCATTTTGTAGCTGAAATCCAGCTGCTGCTCGGGCGCAGAGAGGCTCAGGCTGGTGGTCAGGCTGTGACCGTACGAGTTCATCCACGGTTTTTTCCACGAGGTTCTCACGCGTGGTCCAACATCCGTCGAGTAGCCAACACCGGTCTCAATGGTGTTCTCGGTGCGCGGCGAGACAACGCCATGCAGCGGCAACACCTTCGTTTTGCGAGACTTATCAAATTCCGGTGCGACAACCACGGAGTTAAACCAGCCGGTAGCGGAAAGACGACGGTTCAGTTCCGCCAGGTCCCTCGACTGGTAGTAATCCCCTTTTTTGAACGGCACGAGGTTTTGCAGATACTCTTCACGAATTTGCGAACCTTCAAACGTGACATCGCCAAAACGGTAGCGTTCTCCGCTGTCGTAGTCGATATCCCAGAAGGCCTGACGCCGATCCAGCGCAATCCCCAGCTGGCTTTTATTGAACTGGCTGTCGAAGTAGCCCTTACGCAGGGAAACGTTCGTCAGCTCTTTTTTGAAATGGTCGTAGTCACCGTGGTTAAGCACGGTACCGATTTTCGGCCGCGTGCTGAGCAGGTCCAGATAATCCCGGTCGGTACGCGCCCCGCCGCGCAGGATGACGTTCGTGCCGCCAATCAGTACCGGCTCCCCCGGCGAAACGCGGGCAATAAGGACCTGGCGCCCCTTCTTTGGCGGCGGGCGAAGATCGAAATCAATGGTGGGTTCGTAATACCCCAGCGCTTTCAGCCCTTCACGGATGGCGTCATCCACGCGCGCGCGAAAACGCCGGTCCGGCGTCACCTCATCACTCTGGATGGTCGACAACTGCGCACGCACGTTTTTTTGTAGCGCCCCGGATAACCCCTCAACCTGCAAACGGACATTCGCCGCGCTGGCAATCCCGCTTGTCAGCAACACACTGACTAAACATAACTGGCGGATTTTTGTCACGTTTTCTCCTGAATATCCCTGTTTCCACCCTGGAAGCAAATGAAGTGCCGCTCCGCGGCAAAATACGGCCTGTAGCCAAAAACCCGAATCGCGGGTTGAAAATGGGTGTAACACCCAAATATTTCTTATGATTAAATCTAGACTGATTCAGCGCATTTATTGTGTTCAATTAAACGCTTCGTGACAACCTTAACTGAAACATCGCACCCCGGGAGGCCCCATCGTGAGTTTATTCGACAAAAAGCATCTGGTTTCACAAGCTGATGCATTACCGGGACGCAACACCCCTATGCCTGTGGCGACCTTACACGCCGTCAATAACCATTCCATGACCAACGTGCCGGAGGGAATGGAAATCGCCCTGTTCGCCATGGGCTGCTTCTGGGGCGTTGAGCGCCTCTTCTGGCAGCTACCCGGCGTTTACAGCACGGCGGCTGGCTATACGGGCGGCTACACGCCGAACCCTACCTATCGCGAAGTCTGCTCCGGCGAAACCGGGCATGCGGAAGCGGTGCGCGTGGTCTATGACCCTGCGGTAATCAGCTACGAACAGCTGCTGCAGGTCTTCTGGGAGAACCACGACCCGGCGCAGGGCATGCGTCAGGGCAACGACCACGGCACACAGTACCGTTCGGCTATTTATCCGCTCACGCCCGAACAGGATGCCGCCGCGCGCGCCAGCCTTGAGCGTTTCCAGCAGGCCATGCGTGAAGCGGGCGATACGCGCGAGGTGACCACGGAAATCGCGACGGCGAAACCGTTCTACTATGCCGAGGACGATCACCAGCAGTATCTGCATAAAAACCCGTACGGCTACTGCGGTATCGGGGGCATCGGCGTCTGCCTGCCGCCACAGCTGGCCTGATACCTACCCAGCGCCACGCGAGCCGCGTGGCGCTCAAAGAAGCGACAGCGTTGTCTCATAGCTTAACATCCACCCACCAGCCGCCCCCGCCAGCCATCTTCGCCAAATTGTGACCTCTGGCAGATTTACATCTCTTTACGCTATACTACCCGCTGAAATAATCGGCTCAACGCTACGAGCTGATTTTCAATGTGTTTTCACACAAATGGTATCAACTCCCCTTCTGAGGATCTGGCGATAAGCCGGATAAACTATGTTAAACAGTATTTTAGTAATACTTTGTCTGATTGCCGTCAGCGCGTTTTTCTCGATATCTGAGATCTCGCTGGCCGCGTCCCGTAAAATCAAACTGAAGCTGCTTGCCGATGAAGGCAACATCAATGCTACCCGCATCCTGAAAATGCAGGAAAACCCCGGGATGTTCTTCACCGTGGTGCAGATTGGCCTCAACGCGGTCGCCATTCTCGGCGGTATCGTGGGTGATGCGGCGTTTTCCCCGGCGTTTTATAGTCTGTTTGTTAAGTACATGTCCGTTGAACTGGCCGAACAGCTCAGCTTTATCCTCTCCTTCTCGCTGGTAACCGGCCTGTTCATCCTCTTTGCAGACCTGACCCCGAAACGCATCGGTATGATTGCGCCAGAAGCTGTGGCTTTGCGTATCATCAACCCGATGCGCTTCTGTCTGTACGTGTTTCGTCCGCTGGTGTGGTTCTTTAACGGCCTGGCGAACGTGATTTTCCGCATCTTTAAGCTGCCTATGGTGCGTAAAGACGACATCACCTCTGACGACATCTATGCGGTAGTAGAAGCCGGCGCGCTGGCCGGGGTGCTGCGCAAGCAGGAGCACGAGCTGATTGAGAACGTGTTCGAACTGGAATCCCGTACCGTACCGTCTTCCATGACGGGCCGTGAAAGCATTATCTGGTTCGATTTACATGAAGATGAGCAGAGCCTGAAGAACAAAGTGGCGCAGCATCCGCACTCTAAGTTCCTGGTCTGTAATGAGGATATTGACCACATCATCGGTTACGTCGACTCCAAAGACCTGCTGAACCGCGTGCTGGCAAACCAGAGCCTGGCGCTTAACAGCGGCGTGCAGATCCGTAACACCCTGATTGTGCCGGACACCCTGACGCTCTCAGAAGCGCTGGAAAGTTTCAAAACCGCCGGGGAAGACTTCGCGGTTATCATGAACGAATACGCGCTGGTGGTGGGTATTATCACCCTGAACGACGTGATGACCACGCTGATGGGCGACCTGGTTGGCCAGGGGCTGGAAGAGCAAATTGTTCAGCGTGACGATAATTCATGGCTGATTGATGGCGGCACGCCGATTGAAGACGTAATGCGCGTGCTGGATATCGACGAGTTCCCGCAGTCCGGTAACTACGAGACCATTGGCGGCTTTATGATGTTTATGCTGCGTAAGATCCCGAAACGTACCGACTCGGTGAAGTTCTCCGGCTACAAGTTTGAAGTAGTGGATATTGATAACTACCGCATCGACCAGCTGCTGGTGACGCGCATCGACAACAAACCGACCGTACTGGTGCCAAAGCTGCCGGACGCGGAAGAGAAGGTTTCGGCGTAAAATTCTGGCCCCACAAACATCAACGGCTCCCATTGGGAGCCGTTTTTTTAACTACTGCATAGCACGTTGGTTAAGCCATCTCAGTCTGCAGACGCATAACCTGACGGTTGACTTCGGACATCACAGACAGGTGCTGTTTGTCCTTCACTTTTGGGACAAGGATCTTGCCCTTATCAAACTCAAAAGCGCCAACATCCTTGATATACAACCGTCCACGGAACAGGATCTTCACGTACTTCGCCACCTGAAGCGGGTTGTAGCGTTGGAAAATTTTCATTCTTGTATCTCCTGCGAATCATACGCTCTTGCGGTGCCACAATCGGCCCGACTGTCCTGAGCGCAAATTTTAATGCCCAATGACTATAGACCAGAACTACGGTGTTACCCAGTGTGCATAAGTTTATTTACCGTTTGATTACAATTATTCAGAATAATCTTTGCAAAGCGTGACCGGGCGCAGTATAAGCCGTCGTTTTTTCATGGATATGTGCGTTCGCCCGCAAACTGGCATCCGGATTGCGGGAAAACCACATTGATCGCACTTATGATTAAAAGCGCAAGACCAAGTGGTCGGATCACCTGCAAACAATAAGGAAACGCCATGACCCTACGTAATATCATTGCAGCAGCCTGCCTGCTGCTGCCCCTGTGGGCTTCCGCTCACAACATTGAAAAAGGACAACGTGTACCGCCAGTCGGCATTGCTGACCGGGGAGAATTGATTCTCGACAATGATAAGTTTAGCTACAAACCCTGGAATAGCGCGCAGCTCGCGGGCAAAGTGAGAGTTGTACAACATATTGCCGGTCGTACATCCGCAAAAGAGAAAAATGCCAACCTGGTGGAAGCGATCAAGGCCGCAAAATTCCCTCACGACCGCTACCAGACGACCACCATTGTTAACACCGACGACGCCATTCCGGGCTCCGGAATGTTTGTGCGCTCCAGTCTTGAGAGCAATAAAAAGCTCTACCCGTGGTCGCAGTTTATCGTCGACAGCAACGGCGTAACCCGTAAGGCCTGGCAACTGGAGGAAGAGAGCTCCGCGATTATCGTGCTGGATAAAGAGGGCCGCGTACAGTGGGCGAAAGACGGCGCGTTAACCCAGGAAGAGGTGCAGCAGGTTGTCGACCTGCTGCATAAGCTGCTGGCTCAGTAGATAGAGACGCGGAAGCCGGGGTTGAGGAAGGATTCACGCGGGGTATAGTCAAGCGGCTTGCCCTGCCAGTCATGAACATGCGCCCCGGCGGCCGCGGCAACGGCATGACCTGCCGCGGTATCCCAGACGTTGGTTGGCCCAAAGCGAGGGTAGAGCTGCGCATGGCCTTCCGCCACCAGGCAGAATTTCAGCGATGAGCCAATCGAGGTGGTCTGGTGTTCACCCAGCTGCTGCAGGTACTCCTGCAGTTCGCTGTCGCTGTGCGAGCGGCTAATCACCACCAGCGGCGGACGCGCATCGCGCACCTGGATCTGCTTGCGCACGCCGCACTCTTCCTTCCACGCCTTCCCTTCTGCAGCGCTGTACATCACCTTCATTACCGGCGCGTAGACCACGCCCAGCACCGCTTTTCCCTTCTCAATCAGGGCGATATTGACGGTGAATTCACCGTTGCGCTTGATGAACTCTTTTGTCCCATCCAGCGGATCGACCAGCCAGTAGCGCTGCCAGTGCTGGCGCTCGTCCCAGCTTTGCGGCGCTTCTTCTGACAGAACGGGGATGTCCGGCGTTAAGGCCTGTAACCCTTTCAGGATCACCTTATGCGCCGCGATATCCGCCGCCGTGACCGGAGAGTCGTCGGCTTTGCTGACCACCTCCATAGGTTTACTGCCGTCATATACCTGCATGATGGCATCTCCCGCATCCCGTGCGAGCTGACAAATTTTATCTAGCATTTTCCACCTCTTTGTTAACGCAGTGAGGTTAACTCTTTGTTTTAGTTATATCGTAATGTGAACAATTCCGCTATCTGTGAAGCAATTCCGGTTTCAGGTTACTTTTTTCTGTCAGGATTCACATTTCTGTAAGCAACAAGCTATAGATACATACTCTTTTGTGCTCTGCATCGAAAAAAGGACTCCTCTGATGATTAAGTTTAGTGCAACGCTTCTGGCGACGCTGATTGCAGCGAGCGCGCAGGCGGCGACGGTAGATCTGCGTATTCTGGAAACGACCGATCTGCACAGCAACATGATGGACTTCGATTACTACAAAGATACCCCGACGGAAAAATTCGGCCTGGTACGCACGGCAAGCCTGATCGATGCGGCGCGTGGCGAAGTGAAAAACAGCGTGCTGGTCGACAATGGCGATCTGATTCAGGGCAGTCCGCTCGGGGATTACATGGCGACCAGGGGGCTGAAAAAAGGCGAGATCCATCCTGTTTATAAAGCGATGAACACCCTGGACTATACCGTCGGCAACCTCGGTAACCACGAATTCAACTACGGTCTGACATACCTGCACGATGCGCTCGCTGGTGCGAAATTCCCGTACGTTAACGCCAATATCATCGACGTTAAGACCCAAAAGCCGCTCTTTACCCCTTACCTGATTAAAGAGACCAACGTCGTCGACCAGGACGGTAAAAAACAGACGCTGAAAATCGGCTATATCGGCTTTGTGCCGCCGCAGATCATGACGTGGGATAAAGCTAACCTCGACGGCAAAGTGACCGTTAACGACATCACCGAAACCGCGCGGAAATACGTGCCGGAAATGCGCGAAAAAGGCGCCGATCTGGTAGTCGTTGTCGCCCACTCGGGTCTCTCCGCCGATCCGTATCAGGCCATGGCAGAAAACTCCGTTTACTATCTGAGTGAAGTTCCAGGCGTCGACGCGATCCTGTTCGGCCACGCCCACGCGGTCTTCCCGGGCAAAGATTTCGCCAGCATCAAAGGGGCGGACATTGAGAAAGGGACGCTCAACGGCGTGCCGTCGGTGATGCCGGGCATGTGGGGCGACCATCTTGGCGTGGTGGATCTGGTGCTGAATAACGACGGCGGCAGCTGGAAGGTGGCGCAGTCAAAAGCCGAAGCGCGCCCGATTTACGACGCTGCGGCTAAAAAATCTCTGGCGGCGGAAGATAAAAAACTGGTCGACGTGCTAAAGCACGATCACGACGCCACGCGCGAATTCGTCAGCAAGCCGATCGGCAAATCCGCCGACAACATGTACAGCTTCCTGGCGCTGGTGCAGGATGACCCGACCGTTCAGGTCGTCAACATGGCGCAGAAAGCCTATGCCGAACACTTTGTGCAGGGCGATCCGGATCTGGCAAAACTGCCGGTTCTGTCAGCCGCTGCGCCATTCAAGGTGGGCGGACGTAAGAACGACCCGGCAAGCTATGTTGAAGTCGAAAAGGGCCAGCTGACCTTCCGTAACGCCGCCGATCTCTACCTCTACCCGAACACGCTGGTGGTGGTAAAAGCGACGGGCCAGGAGGTGAAAGAGTGGCTGGAGTGCTCTGCCGGACAGTTTAACCAGATTGACCCGCACAGCAGTAAGCCGCAGTCGCTGATTAACTGGGACGGCTTCCGTACCTATAATTTCGACGTGATCGACGGCGTGAACTACCAGATTGACGTCACCCAGCCGGCAAAATATGACGGCGAGTGTCAGGCGATCAACCCGCAGGCGGAGCGCATCAAAAACCTGACCTTCAACGGCAAGGCGATTGACCCGAATGCCACCTTCCTGGTCGTGACCAATAACTACCGCGCCTACGGCGGTAAGTTTGCCGGTACGGGAGATAGCCACATCGCCTTTGCCTCGCCGGACGAGAACCGCTCGGTGCTGGCGGCGTGGATCAGCGCGGAGTCGAAGAAGGCGGGCGAAATTCATCCGGCAGTGGACAACAACTGGCGTCTCGCGCCGATCCACAGCGATACGAAACTGGATATCCGCTTCGAAACGTCGCCATCCGATAAGGCAGCCGCGTTTATCAAGGATAAAGCCCAGTATCCGATGAAGAAGGTCGCAACGGATGATATTGGGTTCGCGATTTATCAGGTGGATTTGAGTAAGTAAAACCAAAACGGCAACATGCGTTGCCGTTTTTCGTGTTTGTTCCCTCTCCCTGTGGGAGAGGGTCAGGGTGAGGGCATCAGGCCGCATATATCCGGCGTTTAAGCCGCACGATCGTCCCGATTCGCCATCACCTTCGGCGTATTCACCTCAATCCAGTCCGCCAGCGCGGCGACCTTCTCGCTCACCTCAATCCCCATCGGCGTCAGACTATACTCTACGTGCGGCGGCACCACCGGATACGACACGCGATCGACAAACCCGTCCAGCTCCAGCGCCTGGAGTGACTGGGACAGCATCTTTTCGCTCACTCCGCCCATTTTACGGCGCAGATCGCTAAAGCGATGCGTACCCTGGCGCAGGGCCAGCAGAATCAGGACACCCCAGCGGCTGGTGACGTGTTTGAGCACTTCGCGTGAAGGGCACTGTTCCGCGAAAAGATTGCCATCGCGCACGAGTTCGCTGAGCGTCGGTATCGTTGTTTTCATACTTACCTTTTTGTACGTACTTACTAAAAGTTAGCTATGGTGCTAGTGTGCCACAACACCAGACAAACACGAAGGAGATTCATCATGATCGCGATTACCGGCGCTACCGGCCAGCTTGGCCATCTCGTTATCGAACAGCTGCTGAAAACCGTACCGGCCAGCCAGATTGTGGCCATCGTACGTAACCCGGCGAAAGCGCAGGCCTTAAGCCAGCAGGGAATTGTGGTTCGTCAGGCGGACTACAGGGATGAAGCCGCATTCACCGCCGCGCTGAGCGGCGTGGATAAGCTGCTGCTGATCTCTTCCAGCGAAGTCGGCCAGCGCGCGACCCAGCACCAGAACGTCATTAACGCCGCCAAAACGGCTGGTGTGAAATTTATCGCCTACACCAGCCTACTGCATGCGGACAACTCCCCACTGGGCCTGCACGTTGAACACGTTGCCACTGAAAAAGCGCTGGCGGCATCCGGCATTCCTTATGCCCTGCTGCGCAACGGCTGGTATACCGAAAACTACCTGGCGAGCGCGCCGCCTGCGCTGGAACACGGCGTCTTTATTGGTGCGGCAGGCGAAGGCAAAATTGCCTCTGCCACCCGTGCAGACTATGCCGCGGCGGCAGCGAAAGTGATCGCAGAAGAGGGCCACGCGGGCAAGGTCTATGAACTGGCGGGCGACCACGGCTGGACGCTGAGCGAACTGGCGGCAGAACTCAGCAAACAGAGCGGGAAGCCGGTAGCCTATCAGAATCTCAGTGAAGCGGATTTTGCCGCCGCGCTGAAAAGCGTCGGCCTGCCTGCCGGGCTGGCAGATATGCTGGCGGACTCCGATGTGGGTGCGTCCAAAGGGGGACTTTTTGACGATAGCCATACGCTGAGCAAACTGATCGGGCGCGCAACGACGCCGCTGGCGCAGAGCATTAAAGCTATTCTGTAACGGCCTGAGCGTTTTTTCCTGCGGCCGGGTCATTCATCTTACCCGGCACGCTATGCTGCGCAAAAATAAGGTGCCTGAGAAAATACAGGCACCTTATTTTATTAATAATAAAAACAGAGATAACGATTAAAAGTCCGGGTATTGTTTATCCGTCGCGTACGTTATCGGCTTTTCAAATCCGGGAATGGTGATGCCATTCATATCAATCTTAATATCTTCCTCATTTATTCCCTGCTGTCCGAACAGATAAATGACATTGAGTTCACCCTGCGACGCCGCCTCGTCGTACGCGTTAGCCTGACGTCGCACCTGGCGGTTACTCTGCTGATATTCCGCAAACACAGCGTCCCCATAGCGTTTGCGCAACCATTGATGGGTAAGCTTTGGCGAGTAAACCACCCCCGTGGCATTATTACCGCCAAAGCCTTTTGAATTAATAAAGGCGATTTGTCCCTGGTCTTCCTCTAATTTGCAGTCCTGAAGAGGAATGGCTAAGCGCGCGTTGTTCACCTGCGGCGCGATGTGGGACACGCTTTTAATTCCCGGCAAAATACCATAGCGGAATACGCCGAGGCAGCCGATCAGCTGGTCGCCGCTGGCGGGCCCCAGAGAGTGGCCGAGATACGATTTCACCGCCGTCACCGGCCAGTCGCGAATCGAAAAGGCTTGCGCAACGCGGTCAAAAATATCCGCCTCGGAGACGCAATTCTTCGGCGTGCTTGATCCGTGCGCCTGAATAAACGATCCCTTCTGCACCGTCTCCATCCCGGCCATCGATACCGCAGAGGCTACGGCTTTCGCCATGGTGATGTAGTTCCCCGGCCCCGGCGACGCAATAGAACGTTTAAAGCCGTCAGCGTTGATGAAGACATTCCCCACCGAACCGTGGATCTCTGCGCCAAGCTGCAGCGCCAGCTCGTCGTCCATTAACACGACATACTGGCTGGATTCTGCGATAACAAAACCGCAGCTGTTGCCAAACGGGCGGCTGCTGTTGCGCCAGTCGGCCGTTTCCGTTTCATCAATGTGCTTAAGCTTGCTCTCCGTTGCCAGGGCGCCCATGGCATCGAAGCCTTCAATCACTTCAGAGGTAACCGGCGCTTCGGCGCTGCCAACGACGGCTACGCGAATGCGCCCCGCTTTGATATCTTCGACTGCCGCATTCAGGTTATACAGAAACGTGGCGCACGCCTCCAGCGTGGCGCTGGTATGACCGACGCTACCCAGCACATAGGCATTGAGGAAATCGGCGCACATGCTGTTCAGGCCCAGCGGGCACTGTTTGGCGCTGACGCGATGGCCTTTCAGGCGCGACTGCAGCATTCCGCCAAAGCCATAATCGTCGAGCTGCCCCATGATATTGCCCGAATAGACGCCGAGCTGATCCGGCGTGATTTTGGCCTGTATCTCTCGCCACGGGATCCCCAGGGCATTGATGGCGTCTGACGCCCCGACAATCGCCATCTGTAACGCCCGCGGATGGAACTGCGAATTGTAATGGTCGCCCGGACGGAATCCCTGCGGCAACAGCCCTGCAGCCTGAACCTCCGTGCGCAGCAACGCCTCAATTTTGCAGTCCATCTCTCCCTGAACGGTAATACGGACACGCCGATCCGCTAATTCTTCAACGTGCCATCCCGCCGGTAAGGGTTGAGGTAATTGCCTGGCAGATATATTAAAACTGAATCCCTCTTCGCCTGAAGCCATATTCAATTTTGCATGGCTGGCAATAGCATCGACATCAAAATAGTCGCGCGTAATTTTTCTGATAAGGGTTCCCTCAAGCACCTCGTCTTTTATCCTCGCGGCGGCCTGAGCAGGTGTGAATCTTTTACCAGAAATATCGCAATACCCACCTTCATCATATTTAAGCATACCCATCAGAATGGCTAACGATAATAATATTTCCTGCCTTTCCTTTTCCGATAATGACTCAATAATCATGCGACGAAATGCATGATGTGAAGAACTACGACCAGCTGGACCATAGCCACCAAAAGCCGTTATTACGGGTAATTTCACCATAATTCATCCTCTCGTGGTCGTGCATTTATTTTATTAAGCAAGTGCGATAATTTCAGATATTAGTTTACAAATCACCGACAAAAGCTAATATGAAAATCCAGCCAAAACGCTGACTTTTTTGGCCACGGCAACGATGAGCTACCAAAAATAATAGTCAAAACAGGTATTAATCAAAAATGACAAATACACAAATAGGATTTGTGTTATGTGAACGCATGCTAAGTTCCGGTCTCAGTCTTCCGATTGAAATGTGGAAAGCGGCAGCCAGTAGCTATTTAGCTGAGCAAAAAACAACATCCCACGCAGGCACGCACAAACCGGAGAAGTCACCCTTCAGGCTCTGTCGCCCGGAGAATATTCTGAAGGTGAATACAATTGGCATAAACAGCGAGCCCATCCTGACGCACAGTGGCTTTAGCATTACCGCCGATACCACCCTTGCCGAAGACAGACACTATGACGTTATCTATCTTCCTGCCCTGTGGCGCAATCCTCGCGCAGTGGTCAGACAACAGCCTGAACTTCTGGAATGGCTGACCGAGCAGGCCGCGCGAGGAACCCGCATCGCCGCCGTCGGAACGGGCTGCTGTTTTCTGGCGGAGTCGGGACTGCTCAACGGAAAGCCCGCCACCACCCACTGGCACTACTTCAAACAATTCTCGCGCGACTACCCCAGCGTAAAATTACAGACAAAGCATTTTCTCACTCAGGCCGATAATATTTTCTGCGCCGCAAGCGTTAAGGCCCTGTCAGATCTGACGATCCATTTTATAGAAACAATATACGGGAAACGTGTAGCCACACATACTCAACGGACATTTTTCCATGAAATTCGTAGCCAGTTTGAACGTCAATGTTACAGTGAAGAAAACAAACCCCATCCGGATGAGGATATTATTCAAATTCAAATCTGGATAAAAGCCAACTGCGCTTCGGATATATCCATGCAAAGTCTCGCAGATATGGCCGGCATGAGTTTGCGCAACTTTAATCGCCGCTTTAAAAATGCCACCGACATGTCTCCTCTGCAGTATTTATTAACCACCAGAATTGAATCCGCCATGACAATGCTGCAATCCACCAATCTTTCCATTCAGGAGATCGCGAATGCGGTTGGATATCAGGATATTGCGCACTTTAATCGCCAGTTTAAGCATAAAACCACGGTTTCACCGGGGGATTACCGTAAGACCGTCCGGGCAAAGATGTTTAGTGCATAAACGCCGGTCATCTCTGATAATGAAAAGATGACCACGAGGAGGCTCAACGTGCAAGGCGTACCGGAACAGTTTAATGATGAAAGAGACAGCGCGCGCTTTCGCCATCTGGCGCAGCTGCCGGGGCTGGAGCTTTATCACGCGCATATTTCTGACTACGCCTTTGAGCCGCATACCCATGAAGCCTTCGGGATCGGCACCATTGAAACCGGTGCAGAACGCTTTCGCTATCGCGGTACCCAGCATCTCGCGGCGGAAAAATCCGTCGTCACCATGAACCCGGACGAGATCCATACCGGTGAATCCGCCACCGAAGGCGGCTGGCGCTACCGGATGGTCTATATCGAACCCGACCTGCTGGAAGAGGTGACCGGCCTGCGGCACTGGTGGTTTAGCGATGTCACGCGTCATGACCCGCTGCGCTCGCAGCAAATCGGCAGGCTCATTTACGGCCTGTGGCACACGGACGATCCGCTTGCGCAAAAAGGATTACTGCTGGATCTGATTGAGACCTTCCGGCCGCTGGCCCATCACGCGCCGGTGATTCAGGAAGGCGCACACCGCTTCGAACGCGTGCGCGAGTATCTGCACGACAACTATATGCGCGCCCTGACGCTGGACGAACTGGCCAGCGTCGTATCGCTCAGCCCGTACCATTTCCAGCGCCAGTTCAAAGCCCATTTTCACGTTACGCCGCACCAGATGCTGATGGCCATTCGCCTCTGGCGCGCCAAAGCGTTCCTCACCCACGGTATGCCTGCGGCAGAGGTCGCCGCCGCGACCGGACTGACGGACCAGTCTCATTTAACCCGCGCGTTTACCCACCGCTACGGCATTACGCCCGTGCGCTACCAGAAGCAGGTCACCCGGCGCTAATGCGCAACCTCATACAATACGCGCGCATTTTCCCCTCCTACACTGCATGCAGCGTAAATACCTGTGGATGGAAAAATGATTAGTGGAGTGTTGTATGCCCTGCTGGCCGGGATGATGTGGGGACTGATTTTTGTCGGCCCGCTGATCGTGCCCGAGTATCCGGCAATACTGCAGTCGACCGGACGTTATCTGGCGCTCGGGCTGATTGCTCTGCCCCTGGCGTGGCTGGGACGCGCGCGCTTGCGTCAGCTCAGCCGTCAGGACTGGGGCACCGCGCTGGCGCTGACCATGATGGGCAATCTTATCTACTACGTTTGCCTTGCGAGTGCCATTCAGCGTACCGGTGCGCCGGTATCTACCATGATTATCGGCACGCTGCCGGTCGTCATCCCCGTCTTTGCTAACCTGCTCTACAGCCACCGCGATGGCAAACTGGCGTGGTCAAAAATGGCGCCGGCGCTGGTATGCACCGCCGTGGGGCTGGTGTGCGTCAATATTGCCGAGCTGCGTCACGGGCAGGCGGATGTTGACCTGTGGCGTTACGGCTCTGGCATTGTGCTGGCGTTCATTTCCGTGGCGTGCTGGGCATGGTATGCCCTGCGCAACGCGCGCTGGCTGCGGGAGAACCCGGACAAGCATCCGATGATGTGGGCGACGGCGCAGGCGCTGGTCACGCTGCCCGTCTCGCTGGTGGGCTATGCCGGGGCGTGCATCTGGTTAGGCCATCAACTGCCAGACTTCGCCCAGCCCTTCGGGCCAAGACCCTGGGTGTTTATCGGCCTGATGATTGCGATTGCGGTGCTGTGCTCATGGGTGGGCGCACTGTGCTGGAACATTGCCAGCCAGAAGCTGCCAACGGTGATTTTAGGGCCGCTGATTGTCTTCGAAACCCTGGCCGGACTGCTTTATACCTTCCTGATGCGTCAGAGCGTGCCGCCGCTATTTACGGCCTGCGGGATCGCGCTGCTGGTGGTGGGAGTGGTGATGGCGGTAAGAGCGAAGCCGGAAAAACCGAGGGTCGTTCCGGCGTCGGAGGTGTGAGCATTGCCCAGCGGCGCTGCGCTTGCAGGGCCTACAAAATCGTAGGCCCGGTAAGGCGTAACCGCCACCGGGCAAGTCCTTAAAACGTTTCCCAGTTCCCTTCAGACGCCGCCGCTACGGGCTGCGCTTTGGGCACATAGGTTTTCACCGGCGCCGCTTTGACCGCCTGGTTGCGGGTGATTTTGAACACCGCCACCGCTTCGTTCAGGCGTGCAGCCTGATCTTCCAGCGCCGCCGCCGCGGCCGCAGACTCTTCTACCAGCGAGGCGTTCTGCTGGGTCACGCGGTCCATCTCGGCTACCGCCTGGCCCACCTGGTCAATACCGCGGCTCTGCTCGTCAGAGGCCGAGGCAATTTCGCCCATGATGTCGGTGACGCGGGTGACCGCATTAACGATCTCCGCCATCGTCTCCCCGGCTTCGTTAACCAGTTGGGAGCCCACGTTCACGCGCTCGCCGGAATCATCGATCAGCGCTTTGATCTCTTTCGCCGCCTGGGCGCTGCGCTGGGCGAGAGTGCGTACTTCCCCTGCCACCACCGCAAAACCACGGCCCTGCTCGCCCGCGCGCGCCGCTTCCACCGCCGCGTTCAGCGCCAGAATGTTAGTCTGGAAGGCAATTCCGTCGATCACGTTAGTAATTTGCGCGATTTTACTGGAGCTGGTGGCGATTTCGTCCATTGTACGCACCACGCCTTCCACCACGTTACCGCCCTTCTTCGCCGTTGAGGAGGCGTCCAGCGCCAGACGGGACGCCTGACGCGCGTTATCGGCGTTCTGCTTCACGGTTGCCGTCAGCTGTTCCATGCTGGCTGCCGTCTCTTCCAGAGACGCGGCCTGCTGCTCGGTACGGGAAGAGAGGTCGTTACTGCCCGCAGAGATTTCGCCTGCACCGGTGTAAATCGTATCTGCGCCTTCACGCACCACGCCCACGGTGTTCGCCAGCGAGGTCTGCATCTCCTGAACGTTGCGCGCCAGGATAGCCATTTCGTTCTTACCTTCAGCCTGAATCGGCTGGGTTAAATCCCCTGCCGCAATGGCGCGAATATGGTTAATCACCTCTTCCAGAGGCAGCAGCAGCACGCGGCGCATGGCTACCCAGCTGGAGATAATCACCACAATCACCAGCAGCATAACCGCAGAGAGGATCCACAGGATGCGCTTGTAGTCGCTTTCATTGTCCTGGATGCCTTTATCGGTAAGCGTTGCCTGCGCTTCGCGCCATTCACGGTAAACCGCCTGCATCGCAGTCTGCTTTTGCTCCGCGTTCTGCTTGAACATGTCTTCCAGATTGCCCTGACTCAGCAGGACGTTCATTTGCGTCAGCGTTGAGGAGTAAATGCGGTACTGCTCTTCCAGACGCTTGGCCAGGTTCTCGTCCAGGCCCGGCGTATTTGGCAGGGCATAGTATTTATCGTAATGGACCTGCGCATCGGCGAGCAGATTTTTCGCCGTGTTGACCAGCTCATTGAGCTGCCCACCGTTAATCTGAGAGGCCATGCTGCTTTGCAGACGCAGCATCCCGCGGTTCAGCGTCACGCGCGCCTGGTTCAGGCTGATCCACGCATCGGTAAACTCCGCCACGTTCTTGCTGGAGAGCTGCGACACGGTGAAATTGTCTTTATCGTTATTCAGCGCGTTGATAAAGATACCCGCGGAAATCACTTGCATGATGCCGAGCACAAGCAGCACCGAAATCAGAAGGGTAATGACTTTTATACGTTTAAACATGCGTTGCCTTTGTTATATGCAGGTTTGTCTGACGTGGATATATCGGCAGGCGCGGCGGGTTGTTTACTGTTTCTACACCTTTAAAAAGTTTCTAAACCACTTTCCTGAGCCCATTCAGAGAGTTAAACGGGGTATTTTTTTGTGATCTACATCTCACTTTCCCCCTTCCCTCTAAAGGGTTATAGCGCCGCCATAAAGATGCATTTAATATGCACTTTATATTATTTATGACGAGGTAACTGCTATGGCCTTTCGCGACCAACCACTGGGCGAGCTGGCGCTCTCCATTCCTCGCGCTTCTGCGCTGTTTCGTAAATACGATATGGATTACTGCTGCGGCGGTAAGCAAACCCTGGCGCGTGCGGCCTCACGAAAAGAGCTGGACGTTGAGGTGATTGAATCAGAGCTGGCGCTGCTGGCCCAGCAGCCCGTCGACAAAGACTGGCGAACCGCTCCGCTCGCGGAAATCATCGACCATATCATCGTGCGTTATCATGACCGTCACCGTGAACAGCTGCCGGAGCTGATCCTCCAGGCGACCAAAGTCGAGCGCGTGCATGCCGACAAACCTTCCGTACCGCGCGGTCTGGCGAAATACCTGACCCTGCTGCACGAAGAGCTTTCCAGCCACATGATGAAAGAAGAGCAGATCCTCTTCCCGATGATTAAACAGGGAATGGGAAGCCAGGCGATGGGGCCTATCAGCGTAATGGAAAGCGAGCACGATGATGCGGGTGAACTGCTGGAAGTGATCAAACACACCACCCGCAACGTCACGCCGCCGCCAGAAGCGTGCACAACGTGGAAAGCGATGTACAACGGCATTAACGAGTTGATTGACGACTTGATGGAACACATCAGTCTTGAGAACAACGTTCTGTTCCCGCGGGCATTAGCTGGGGAATAAAAAAGGCCGCTGCGGCCTGATGCCCTCACCCCGCCCCTCTCCCACGGGGAGAAGGTGCAAAAACTAAAAACGGCAACCGAAGTTGCCGTTTTGCTTTTACCTTACGCCTGCCATACGTTTCTTACCGATAAACACCCAGCCCAGCCCCAGCGCGATAAACCATAGCGGCGTGACGATGAGTGCCTGACGGGTATCATCTTCCAGCGTCAGCAGAACCAGCACGAAGACGAAGAACGCCATGCACACCCAGCACATCAGCTTGCCCAGCGGCATCTTGTAGATCGACTTCTCATGCAGGTGCGGACGCTGTTTGCGATACACCAGATAGGAACAGAGGATAATGGTCCAGACGAACATAAACAGGATCGCCGAGACCGTGGTAATCATGGTGAACGCGCCAATCACGCTTGGGTTTACGTAGAGCATTACCACGCCGCCCAGCAGGCACATGCAGGAGAAGGTCAACCCTTTTGCCGGTACCGCGCGCTTCGACAGCTTGGCGAACGCGCTCGGCGCCACGCCTTCCTGTGCCAGGCCAAACAGCATACGGCTGGTGGAGAACACGCCGCTGTTCGCGGAAGACGCCGCAGAGGTCAGCACCACGAAGTTAATCAGGCTCGCGGCGGCAGGCAGGCCTACCAGCACGAACAGCTCAACGAACGGGCTCTTGGTTGGCACCACGGAGCTCCACGGCGTCACGGACATAATAATGATCAGCGCGAAGACGTAGAACATGATGATACGCAGCGGAATAGAGTTTATCGCGCGCGGGAGAGACTTCTCGGGATCTTTGGTCTCCGCTGCCGTCGTGCCCACCAGCTCAATTCCCACGAACGCAAATACCGCGATCTGGAAGCCGGCAAAGAAGCCGCTAATGCCTTTCGGGAACCAGCCGCCGTCATTCCACAGATGGGTAAACGACGCCTGAACGCCCGTTGGCGACTGGAAGTGGGTGAGCACCATCACCAGACCCACGACGATAAGCCCGACAATCGCCACGATTTTGATCATCGCGAACCAGAACTCCATCTCACCGAACATTTTAACGGTGGCGAGGTTCAGGCTCAGCAGCAGAACAATGACCGCCAGCGAGGCGACCCAGTCCGACAGCCCCGGGAACCAGAACTGCGCGTAGGCGGTAATCGCCACGACGTCCGCCATACCGGTGACGACCCAGCAGAACCAGTAGGTCCAGCCGGTGAAATAGCCCGCCCACGGCCCGAGCAGGTCAGACGCGAAGTCGCTAAAGGATTTGTATTCGAGGTTCGAGAGCAGCAGTTCACCCATTGCACGCATCACGAAGAAGAGCATAAAACCGATGATCATATAAACGAAGATTATCGACGGCCCGGCGAGACTGATGGTTTTGCCTGACCCCATAAACAGCCCGGTACCGATGGCACCCCCAATCGCAATGAGCTGAATATGACGGTTTGTGAGATTGCGCCGTAGCGACTGTTCAGACGTCGCCTCTTCTGTAGCGGCGACTTTGACCTGATCTACCATGTAATTTTCCTGTTTATGCCTGTCTGTGTTGTTAAGGCTCTTCTGGCCTTTAAAAACGTCAAAAAAATGACGGTCCCTTTGTAAGGGTTTATCGATATTAGGTAAGAATCGGCGGGATGAGTACTATGATTTAGATATTATGTTAATAATATGTTGAAAGTGAGTGTCATATCACTCATACAGCGCGAAACAGCTCACAAAAATACACGCAACAGTTTCGTTTGCAAGATAAAATGTTGATAGCGCCATAACTATAGGTTTTTGCACTATTTTCCTCTCCCCAACCGGGGAGAGGAAATAAGAAAATTCGATTACAGAATTTCCAGCAGCTCGACTTCAAAGACCAGGGTGCTGAATGGCGGAATGGACGCGCCAGCGCCGCGCTCGCCGTAGGCCAGGTTATGCGGGATAGTCAGTTCCCATTTGGAACCCACTGGCATCAGGGTCAGAGCTTCAATCCAGCCAGCGATCACGCCGTTAACCGGGAACTCAGCCGGTTCGCCGCGCGCCACGGAGCTGTCGAACACGGTACCGTCGATCAGTTTACCGGTGTAATGCACGCGAACGTGATCGGTACGCGCCGGGATTGCGCCGTCGCCCTGATTGATCACGCGGAACTGCAGACCAGACTCGGTGCTGTTCACGCCTTCACGCTCACGGTTCTCTTCCAGATATTTCACACCTTCGGCTGCCATCTCTTCGAAGCGCGCGCGACGCACGGCGTCAGCACGTTCGTGGATTTCACGCAGCGCACGGTGCACAACGTCTACCGGAACGGCAGGCTGTTTGCCTTCCAGCGCGTCAGCGATACCCGCCACCAGCGCTTCTGGTAACAGACCTTCCAGGCCGGATTCGCTCAGCTGCTGTCCTACCTGCAAGCCGATACCGTAACTTGCCTGCGCTTCGATAGTGTCAAAAGTCGGGGTGGTCATGGGTTTTCCTTCCATCACATTTAAAGTAGCGGGCAGCATATCAGCCATGCCCTTATGGGTAAAACTTTGTCTGAAGTTAAGGTGACAAACCGCGACGAAACAGAAACAATAGAGATAACCAGGATTAATCCCGAACTGATGTCACGGATGTCGGGTTTACTACGCCGTTCAGGCAGTTAGCAAACTATACTTCGGGGCACAGGATAAAAAATACGCGGAGCAGGAGGAGTGCCATGCCCGGGCGATTTGAACTGAAACCTACCCTGGCGAAAATCTGGCAGGCGCCGGACAATTTTCGCATCATGGACCCGCTGCCTCCTCTGCATCGCAGAGGGATCATCATTGGCGCGCTGATGGTGATCGTGGGCTTCCTGCTTCCTTCCGGGGGCGATGATGTCGATACCACCCCCGTCACCCGCAATGCCCAACTGGACATTCAATCGCAGACGCGGCCGCAGCCTGACGCACAGCCGATGCAAACGCAGCTTGTGACCCCGTCTAACGATCCGGGTCAGGTCGCGCCGGTTGAGCCAGAACCCATTCAGGATGAACAGCCGCAGGATCAAGCCGCCGCCCCGTCTCAGCCTCAGACGCAACAGCCTACCGGCATTGAGCAACAGTGGCGTTCCTATCGCGTAGAGCCGGGCAAAACGCTGGCACAGCTGTTCCGCGACCACAACCTGCCGCCAACCGACGTGTATGCTATGGCGAAGGTGGAAGGTGCGGGTAAACCGCTCAGTAACCTGCAGAATGGACAGATGGTACAGGTTCGCCAGAATGCCAGCGGTGTGGTGACAGGATTAACAATTGATACGGGAAATGGACAACAGGTGCTGTTTACCCGCCAGCCAGACGGCAGTTTCATCAGGGCGCGTTAAGACCTGGATCTATAAAAAGCAAAACGCCGGCACAAGGCCGGCGTTTCAACGTGAGCAGAGTAAAAAATTACTCAGCTACAACGTTAACAACCAGTTTAGCGAACACTTCGCTGTGAACTTGGAAGTCAACTTCGTGCTCACCAGTGGTACGCAGAACGCCGTTCGGCAGACGAACTTCGCTCTTAGCCACTTTAACGCCTGCAGCAGTTACTGCATCAGCGATATCGCGGGTACCGATGGAACCGAACAGTTTACCTTCGTCGCCAGATTTAGACGCGATGGTAACGGTGCCCAGTGCGTTGATTGCTTCAGCGCGAGCGTTAGCAGCCGCCAGAACGTCAGCCAGTTTGGCTTCCAGTTCAGCGCGACGTGCTTCGAAAAACTCTACGTTTTTCTTGGTAGCAGGAACAGCTTTACCCTGTGGAACCAGGAAGTTACGAGCGTAACCCGCTTTAACGTTAACCTGATCACCCAGGCTGCCCAGGTTTGCTACTTTATCAAGCAGAATAACTTGCATTACCTTATCCTCTTAAAGTCGTATTAATGGACCGTGCCCGATTACTGATGACGATCAGTGTACGGCAGCAGGGACAGGTAGCGAGCGCGTTTGATAGCGCGAGCCAGCTGACGCTGGTATTTTGCACGAGTACCGGTGATACGGCTTGGGACAATCTTACCGCTTTCGGTGATGTAGTTTTTCAGCGTTGCGATATCTTTATAGTCGATCTCTTGAACGCCTTCCGCGGTGAAACGGCAGAACTTGCGACGACGGAAATAACGTGCCATATGGCTAGTCTCCAGAATCTATCAAATCAATCTGCTCGGCATGCAGAACCATTTTGCTCAGGCCGTTCTTTGCCTTGTGGCAAGAGATGAACCCCTGAACGATTACTGCGCTACCGACCGTTAAACTGTGAGTAATGGCCTGGTTTTCGTGTCCGCTAATAATAACGGGCATTTGGCACCACGCCTGCCGGTGAAACCCGGCTTCCTCCTGCACTGAACGATGCTCAAGCACGAACTGGCAGTGCGGAATTCCTGATGGGCTGACCTTACGAAGGGGGGTCCTGCACACGGTACCGGACAACGCCAGACGGTTGGTCATCAGAAATTACTCTTCAGAATCCCCAGCATCAGAATCATCTGCGGTTTCGTTTGCGAAATCATCGCGACGCTCACGGCGCTCGTCTTTCGCTTTAACCATCGGAGATGCTTCGGTAACTGCGTTTTTGGTACGCATAACCATGCTGCGGATAACGGCATCGTTGAAGCGGAAGTTAGTTTCCAGCTCATCGATCACTTCCTGCGGTGCTTCAACGTTCAGCAGAACGTAGTGAGCTTTGTGCAGTTTGTTGATCGGGTAAGCCAGCTGACGGCGGCCCCAGTCTTCCAGACGGTGGATCGTGCCTTCTGCTGCAGTGATTGCACCAGTGTAACGCTCGATCATACCCGGAACCTGTTCGCTCTGGTCAGGATGGACCATAAAAACGATTTCGTAATGACGCATCGAATTGCTCCTTACGGATTATTCAGCCTCCTGTCTGGGTCAGCCGAGGCCCGGGGAGGCAAGGAACGTGTTAAAGGTCGGCTGAAAAATTGACGCGTCATAATACTTGCGCGCCCCTGGAAACTCAAGCTGATTGCACAAATAATTCGCACAAAGCGCGAAGCGGGTCTAAGTGGGTGATTTAAAATTGGTCACACCCGGAAGCGTTGTTTTTTTGAACAACTGCATCAGAAATGGTCACGCATCCCCGCCGGATGAGTGATTACACTTTAATCAGAGATCGCCTGAATTAAAGAAGGAGCATCCCCCCTCTCGCAGCACGTAGTCGTGGAGCGCATATCATGAAAAAAATCGCATTAGCCATAATGGCGGCGCTTTTGCTCAGTGCAAACGCGATGGCAGCCATTAAGATAGACAGCCGACAGGCCAGAAACATGGATGATGTGCAAAGCTTGGGCGTAATTTACATCAATCATAATTTCGCCACGGAAAGTGAAGCAGATCAGGCATTAAACGCAGAAACCGATGCGCAGGGCGCAACCTATTACCACGTGATGTTAACCCGTGAGCCCGGCAGCAACGGCAACATGCACGCCAGTGCAGATATTTACCGATAACGCTTTAACGCTAGCACCAGGAAAGCCAACAACGAGAACATAGCCATAGATGACGTTGCCCCCTGCCCGGGGGCTTTTTTTTGTGAATGGCTCCGGAATACTACCGGTAAAATAACCCCTCAGAGATCCTCCATAAGCGGGAAGATATGGACATCAAAGTCCTGCGCGTTTACAGGTGCTGGCGGAAAAACGCCACCGTGGCGTCGAGCGCCGTTGGCGTGATGCGGTGGCGGACGCCCGGTTCCCACAGGCAGGTCAGATTACCGTCCAGCCCTTCATTCATTAACGCCTGCTGCAGACGGAAGGTTCCCTCAGGCGGGACCACATCATCCGCGTCACCGTGCCACAGCAACAGCGGGCGATCGGCCACGCGCGGCAATGCCCGGGTCACTTCCCACTCTGCCAGCGTCGCGGTCATTTCCGTTAAATCCTGAGGGGGAAAAAGGGTCTTCGCCAGCGAAGTAAAGTAGCCCGAGCCCATCAGACAGGCGACAGACTTCACTTCAGGATGATGCGTCATAATCCCCAGCGCCGTCATACCGCCCATCGACGCCCCGGCTACCGCCAGACGATTGTCGGCCACCAGCCCTGCCTCATAAAGCGCATCGCGCAGCCCGGAAAACTCGGTCAGACTCCCGTGCAGAATGTGCCAGAACTGCCCCAGCCGCGCCTGTTCATTACCCGTAAAGCGTGCGCCGTGGTCGGGTGCATCTGGCATCACCACGCGAAAACCCGCCTGCGCCAGCGCTACCGCAAAATAACTGTAAACCAGCTTCGATGAGGTAAACCCATGATAAAAAACCACAACAGGCAGCGGTTTATCACGTTTACCCGCTGGCATCGCGTGTAAAACTTCATGGTCGCCGAGGTGGCGTATTTCAATTTCAATCATTGTCGACCCTGTGCGAATCTATGATTCATAATGTTGAGAACTGGGTTACGCTTTCGCGTCATTTTCATTCGAAATATACGTCCCAGATAACACTTCGGGAACATTCCCCCAAAACTAAATTCACAGACAACTACACTATGGCTATCAGGAAACGAGATATGGTTATGCGCAGGTTTGCTGCTTTATTGCTGGTCTTTCTGCTGAGTGGCTGTAGCGCGCTGCAGGGAACGCCGCAACCCGCTCCACCGGTCGCCGATCATCCACAGGAGATTCGTCGTAATCAGACGGAAGGATTACAACGAATGGGCACCATCTCCGCGCTGGTTCGCGGCTCTCCGGATGACGCAGAATCGGCAATAAAAGCGCAGGCCGTCGCTGCCAAAGCAGATTATTACGTCATCATTATGATCGACGAAACCATCATAACGGGACAGTGGTATTCACAGGCTATTTTGTACCGTAAATAATGGTTTTCCTTTGAACGAGATTTACACTGCTTTGCGTCCATAGACATTTTCCTGTCCACAATAAACTCCACGCCCGCATCAATGGAAGGGAGTTTATTAGCGAAGGATTGCCCGGCGGATACCGGATATATGTGAAATGGAGCTGACGATGAAACGAACTCTTGCTTTGACCTCACTGTTGCTCTCAGCAGGCCTGCTGAGCACCACCGCGCAGTCAGCAGAATTCGCCAGTGCTGATTGCGTGACTGGCCTGAATGAAATTGGCCAGATCTCCGTGAATAATATCTCGGGGAGCCCGCAAGACGTTGAACGTGTCGTGGCATTAAAGGCCGATGAGCAGGGTGCTTCATGGTATCGCATCATCCAGATGCAGGAAGATAACCATATCGACCACTGGCGGGTACAGGCCATTCTCTACGTGTAAACTCCCTCCCGATAAAAGCCACTTATTTTTAGTGGCTTTTCGTTTTTGCAAATTTTTTATCTTGTATAAAACCAATGAAGAACAATTGAATAACATTCTGTTACATTAAAACAGTAAACGTAATCCCCGCTCTGCCGTTGAAGAACCATAACTTTTCAATGATGAGCAATTTATGATCAACTTTTTTCGCCGTGCGGGCCTGGGGTCGAAACTCTCGCTGCTGACTGGCGTCAGTGTCGCCACGCTGTTTCTGCTATTCACTTTTCTGCTCAGCCAAAAAGCCAGCCAGCAGCTTGAAGCCCTTGCGGTCGAAGATCTGCATAATCAGTCCACCGGCATGGTCGACATGGTGCAGATGTTTAATACCAGCCTGAGTGAAGAGGTTGAGAGCTATACCCGTCTGTTTACCACCTTTTTACCGCAGCCCCTGAACATTGATAATTCCCAACCCCAGACGATTAACGGACTTAGCGTTCCGCTTCTGAAAGGCGGAGACACCGGGCTGCATGAAAATAACACCCTTTCGGACGAGTTCCTGAACCGTACGGGAGCCATTTCGACGCTGTTTGTACGCAGCGGTAACGACTTTGTTCGCGTAGCCACTTCCCTGCGCAAAGAGAATGGCGATCGGGCAATGGGTACCGTTCTGGATAACGCCAGCCCGGCCTTTGCCGCCGTCAACAAAGGTGAAGTCTACCGCGGCCTGGCGCTGCTGTTTGGCAAACGCTACATCACCCAGTACCAGCCCGTTAAAAACGCCGAAGGGCAGGTCATTGCGATCGTCTTTGTCGGGGTGGACATCACCCACTCCTGGAACGTCATGCGCGAGAAAATCCTAAACCGCCGCCTGGGCGAGAGCGGTCACTTCTTCGTGCTGGATCGCAGCAACGGCAAAACGCGCGGGCAATACCTGTTCCATGCCGGCGAAGAGGGAAAACTGCCGAAGTGGGACGCAGCGACGCAGCAACAGCTTCTGAGTGACAAACCCGGCACGCTGGAGCGTACAAGCGACGACGGCCGGACGCTGAAAATGGCCTATACCCCGCTGCCGGGCTGGAACTGGACTATCGTGGGCGAAGTGGATAAATCGGTGCTGCTCTCAAGCGTTACCGCCATGCGCGATCGCTTCCTGCTGGCCGGCGTGGTCTTATCCATCCTTTTTGCTGGCCTGTTCGTGGTCATTATTCGCCGCGTGCTGACCCGACCGCTGCGCAGCGTGATCCATCTTGCCAGACAATATGCCGCAGGGGATCTCCGTTCCAGCCTGCCCGTGACGCGTCAGGACGAAGTCGGCCAGCTGATCGATGCTATCAACGGCATCGGCGGCGGCCTGCAAAAAATTGTGCTGCAGGTTCGTGAGGCCGCAGGCGAGATCCATTTGGGCACCAACGCGCTGGCCGCCGACACTGGCGAGATTTCAGAGCAGATCAACAAGCAGGCCAGCAGCGTGGAAGAGACGTCCGCCAGCATGGAGCAGCTGGCCGCCACCGTTCAGCAAAATGCCGCAAACATGGAGCAAACGCAGCAGCTGGTGGGTGAAACCTCGCTCGCGGTTCATCAGGGCGGTGAGACGGTCACCCACGCGGTGTCGACCATGGACGACATTCGCGAAGCGTCAAAACGCATCGAAGACATCACGCGCGTGATCGAATCCATCGCTTTCCAGACCAATATTCTGGCGCTGAATGCGGCAGTGGAAGCCGCCCGCGCAGGCGAGCACGGAAAAGGATTTGCGGTAGTCGCGCAGGAAGTTCGCGCGCTGGCGGGACGCAGCGCTAACGCGGTGAAGGAGATTGAACAGCTGATTGGCTATACGCTCAGAAAAGTGAGTGAGGGTCATGCGCTGTCTGAACAAACACGCCTGGCGATGGACGACATCATCATTCATATCGATAACATCAGCCAGCTGGTCACCGAGATTAACCATGCCTCACGCGAGCAGTCCGCCGGGATCGGCCAGGTGAACCTCGCCATGACCCATATTGGCGAAGCGTCGCATATCAATGCCGATCGCATCTCACGCAGCGAACAAACGGCCCAAACGCTGCGCGAGAAGGGTTCGCACCTGACTCAGCTGGTGAGCCTGTTCCAGCTAAAAGGCTAACCGACTCTGCCCGTCGCACGCAGCAGCAGGTCGCTTTGCACCTGTTCGCTCATCAGCGTGCCGCCACGGGTGTCCAGCATCATGCGGCACCACGCCTGCGCCACCGGGGGCGATGCGTGCCGCAGCATCTGGCTTCCGGCACCCAGCAAGAAAAGCTGCTGTGCGATCTCCCGCGCCTGCGCCTCCTGCGGTTTACGCAGTTTTTGCTGAAGCTGTCGCCAGCTGCGGTCGAAGTGTCTGTCCTGCCCTTTCACCTGCGCAAACTCGTCGGCAAGCAGGTCGTGAATACCCGACTGCTTCGCCAGCACGCGCAGCACGTCCAGACACATGATATTACCTGACCCTTCCCAGATGCTGTTCACCGGCATCTCGCGGTACAGGCGGGGAAGTTCGCTCTCTTCGCAATATCCGATCCCGCCCAGCACCTCCATCACCTCCGCGACAAACGGGATGCCCGCTTTACAGACGCTAAATTTCGCCGCCGGGGTAAACAGCCGCGCCCAGGCGGCCTCTTGCGGATCGGCACGCTTGTCCCACGCGCGGGCCAGGCGGAACAGCAGCGCCGTTTGCCCCTCCAGCACCAGCGCCATCCGGCTTAATATCTCGCGCATTAAAGGCTGATCGATGAGGTTTTTGCCGAAGGTCTGACGCTGATGGGCATGGTACAGCGCCACCGAGAGCGCCCGACGCATCAGTCCGTGGCTGCCCAGCGCGCAGTCAAAGCGCGTCAGACCGCCCATTTTGAGGATCTGCCGTACCCCTTCGCCCTCTTCCCCCAGCAGCCAGCCGGAGGCATCAAGAAACTCCACCTCGCTGCTGGCGTTGGAGCGGTTCCCGAGCTTGTCCTTGAGGCGCTCCAGCCGGACGGCGTTGCGCTGTCCGTCAGGCAAAAAGCGCGGCACAAAAAAGCAGGATAGCCCGCCCTTCGCCTGGGCCAGCACCAGATGCGCATCGCTTTGCGGGACGGAGAAAAACCATTTATGCCCCACCAGCCGGTAGCTGCCGTCGCTGCATTTTTCCGCTTTGGTGGTATTGCTGAGCACGTCCGAGCCGCCCTGCTTTTCCGTCATCCCCATACCGATCAGCAGGCCGCGCTTTTGCGCGCCGGGGGCCAGATGCGGATCGTAGCGATCGCTGAGCAGCGGTGTCAGCCAGTCGTGAAATATTTTGGGGAGCGCCTGCTGCAGCAGCGGCGTGGCGGCGAACGTCATGGTGACAGGGCACAGCGTGCCCGCCTCCACCTGCGCATGCAGCACAAAGCGCGCGGCCCGAGCGACAAACGACCCTTTACGCGCTTCCTCTTCCCACGCCAGGTTATGCACGCGGTTGGCGCAAAGCCCCTGCATCAGCAGATGCCAGGCCGGATGAAAACGCACGTCGTCCAGCCGCTCGCCCGTGGCGTCATAGCGTAACAGCTCGGGCGGATTAACGTTTGCCAGCCTGCCCAGCTCCAGTGATTCCGCCGTACCCAGCTGCTGGCCAATGCTGGCGAGGAGTTCGATATCCCACTCGGCCCCTTCACGCGCGACCGCATCGCGCAGGGCGCAGTCCGAGAGGAAAAGGTTGCTGTTGGAAAGCGGTGCAGGTTGATTGAAAACGGTGTGGGTCTGCCAGTGCATGCTGTCTCCCTCCTTCAGTGGCAATGACGATAAGTATGGACAGACCGCGCACGCGCTGCATGGGAGGGGAGTCACACGTTCACGATCCCGCTGATATCATTCGTGAAATAGCTCACAGAACATAAGAATAAACTATTTCATGACTCCGCTTTTGTTGAATAATTTATTCTCACACCTTAAGTGAGGATCGTTATGCAACCGGACGCGCACAAGCGAGCATTAATTGCAGGCTCCATTGGTAACTTTATCGAGTGGTATGAGTTTGCGGTCTACGGTTTTCTGGCGACCGTGATTGCGAAAAACTTCTTCCAGCTTGAAGGAGAGGCGGGGCTGACCAGCCTGATCCTCACCTACGCCTCGTTTGCCATCGCCTTCTTCTTCCGCCCGCTGGGTGCGGTGGTGTTTGGCCGCATCGGCGACCGGATTGGCCGTAAGCCGACGCTAATCATCGTGCTGGTACTGATGACGCTCGCTACCGCCGCCATCGGCATTGTGCCGGTCTACGCCAGCATCGGAATTGCCGCGCCGCTGATTATTACGCTGCTGCGCATCCTGCAGGGGCTGTTCGCGGGCGGCGAGTACGGCGGTGCGGTCTCGCTGATGACGGAGTTCGCCCCGCGCGGCAAGCGTGGGCTCTATGGCGCGTGGCAGTCCTTTACCGTGGCGCTGGGACTGTTAGCGGGCGCAGGCATCGTGGCGCTGCTCTCCGCCCTTCTCACGCCTGAAGCTCTGCACGAGTGGGGCTGGCGCATTCCGTTCTTCCTGGCGCTGCCCATGGGCGTTGTGGCGCTGTGGCTTCGCGTCAGCATGGAGGAGACGCCCAGCTTTGTGCAGCAGCAGGATAAACCGGCTGTCGCTCAGGCGGATACTGCCGCTACGCTCCGGGCCATCGTGATGGGGATTGGGCGCGTAATGGTCTGGTCTGCGGCGGGGTATACCTACCTGGTGATTATGCCGACCTATCTTCAGTCGGCGCTGCACACCGGGTTTAACCAGGCGCTGCTGATAGCGGTGATTTCGAATATTGGGTTTGCGCTGACCATCATTCCGTCGGGGATCCTGAGCGACCGGATCGGCCGCCGCACGGTGATGATTATCGCCACCGCGCTGCTGCTGATCCTCGCCCTGCCGCTGCTGAAAATCCTGCAGGCGGAGTCGAGTACGCTGGCGGTGAAGGCTGGTGTGGTGTTGATTGCGGGCGGTCTGGTGGGCATGCTGGCGGGGCCGGGCCCGGCGATGCTGTCTGAGATGTTCCCGACGCGCGTGCGCTATACGGGGCTGGGGCTGGCCTACTCATTGTCGAACGCGATTTTCTCGGGATGCGCAGGGCTAATCATTACCGGGCTGATTAAGCAGACGGGCAACCTGGATATTCCGGCGTATTACGTTATGGCGACGGCGGTAGTGAGTATTTTCGCGCTGATGACGCTGAGGAAGGATGACCATTTGCGGTCGTTAGAGGAGTGAGGTTGTCAACGTCTGGTGCCCTCTCCCACGGGGAGAGGGATAAAACACAAAAGGCCGTCCTGTGGACGGCCTTGCTGTTTATTCTCCGCGCTGACGCACCGCTTCAAACAGGCAGATGCCCGTTGCAACGGAAACGTTCAGGGACGACACGCTGCCCGCCATCGGGATGCTGATCAGCTCGTCGCAGTGCTCGCGGGTCAGACGACGCATGCCTTCGCCTTCCGCCCCCATCACCAGCGCCAGACGGCCGGTCATTTTGCTCTGGTACAGAGTATGATCCGCTTCACCGGCGGTACCGACGATCCAGATGTTCTCTTCCTGCAGCAGACGCATGGTGCGCGCCAGGTTGGTCACGCGGATCAGCGGAACGTTTTCCGCCGCGCCGCAGGCCACCTTCTTCGCCGTCGCATTCAGCTGCGCGGAGCGATCTTTCGGCACGATCACTGCGTGCACGCCCGCCGCATCGGCGCTGCGCAGGCACGCGCCGAGGTTGTGCGGATCGGTAACGCCATCGAGGATCAGGAAGAACGGATTCTCCAGCTCGGCGATCAGATCCGGCAGATCGTTTTCTTGATACTGACGACCCGGCTTCACGCGGGCAATGATCCCCTGGTGGACCGCGCCTTCGCTTTTCTCATCCAGGAACTGGCGATTCGCCAGCTGAATCACCACGCCCTGCGCTTCCAGCGCGTGGATCAGCGGCATCAGACGCTTATCTTCACGCCCTTTCAGAATAAACACTTCCTGAAAACGCTCCGGTGCGCGCTCGAGAAGGGCCTGCACCGCGTGGATGCCGTAAATCATTTCACTCATTGATGGTTCTCGTAATAAGTATTTCCCCTCCCCCCGTTGGGGAGAGGGTCAGGTTGAGGGGAGAATTTACTCCGCCTGCTTTTTCTTGGCCGCGCGCTTCGCTTTGGTGGCGGCAGCGATTTTCTGCGTTTTCGCGGAAGGCTTTTTCGCTGAGCGGGCTTCTTTCTTCGCCGCCTTCGGCTTCTGTTTCTTCTCACCGCGGAACGCGCTGTCCGGCTCGAAGTTTACCTTCTTGCCCGCCTGACGACGTTTACCGCCGCCCGGTTTACCGTTACCGGTTTTTTTCGCCCTTTCACGCTCGGTTTTACCGACGTTACGCGGCGCGCGCTCGCTGGAGATCAGGCTGAAGTCGATCTTACGGTCGTCCATATTCACGGCTTCGACCTTCACTTCCACACGGTCGCCCAGACGATACGTCTGGCCGCCAGATTCGCCAATCAGGCGCTGGCCGACCTGGTCGAAGCGGTAGTAGTCGTTATCCAGGCTGGAGACGTGCACCAGACCGTCGATGAACAGCTCGTCCAGACGAACGAAGAAACCAAAGCCGGTCACGCTGGCAATCACGCCTTTGAAGACGTTACCGACCTGATCGAGCATAAAGTCACACTTCAGCCAGTCCGCTACGTCGCGTGTTGCTTCATCGGCACGACGTTCGGCCATGGAGCAGTGCTGACCCAGCTGCAGCATCTCTTCCATCGAATAGTGGTAGCCACCGGTTTCGGTGGTGTTCCCTTTATGGCCCTGCTCCTGCGCCAGCAGATACTTGATCGCACGGTGTAGAGAGAGGTCAGGATAACGACGGATCGGCGAGGTGAAGTGGGCGTAAGACTGCAGCGCCAGGCCGAAGTGTCCGCGGTTTTCCGGATCGTAAATCGCCTGCTTCATGGAGCGCAGCAGCATCGTCTGCAGCATTTCTGCGTCAGGACGGTCGCCAATGGACTCCAGCAGCTCGGCGTAATCGCGCGGCTCTGGCTTGTTGCCTCCAGGCAGTTCCAGACCCAGTTCAGCCAGCACGGAGCGGAACGACGTAATGGCTTCCGTGGTCGGCTTATCGTGAATACGGAACAGCGCTGGCTCTTTGGCTTTCTCGACGAAACGTGCCGCCGAGATATTCGCCAGGATCATACACTCTTCGATCAGCTTGTGCGCGTCGTTACGCTGGGTCTGCTCGATACGCTCAATGCGGCGTTCGGCGTTGAAGATGAATTTCGCCTCTTCACTCTCAAACGAGATCCCGCCGCGCTCTTCGCGCGCCTGATCCAGCGTTTTGTAGAGGTTATGCAGCTCTTCGATATGTTTGACCAGCGGCGCGTACTGTTCGCGCAGATCCTGGTCGCCCTGCAGCATATGCCAGACCTTGGTATAGGTCAGACGCGCGTGCGAGCTCATCACCGCTTCGTAGAATTTGTAGCCGGTTAAGCGCCCTTTGGTGGAGATGGTCATCTCGCAAACCATACAGAGGCGGTCAACCTGCGGGTTCAGGGAGCACAGACCGTTAGATAGCACTTCCGGCAGCATCGGCACGACCTGGGACGGGAAGTAGACCGAGGTGCCGCGGCTGCGGGCTTCGTTATCCAGCGGAGTGTGCGGACGGACGTAATAGCTTACGTCTGCAATAGCGACCCACAGGCGCCAGCCACCGCCGCGTTTTTTCTCACAGTATACGGCGTCATCAAAGTCGCGGGCGTCTTCGCCATCAATAGTGACCAGCGGCAGGGAGCGCAGATCCACGCGGCCCACTTTGGACTCTTCCGGCACTTCTTCGCGCAGGCTTTCGATCTGATCTTCAACCGCTTTCGGCCAGATGTACGGAATTTCATGGGTGCGCAATGCCATATCAACGGCCATCGTGGTGCCCATGTTATCGCCAAGCACTTCGACGATTTTACCTACCGCTTTGGTGCGACGGGTTGGGCGCTGGGTGAGTTCCACCACCACCACAAAGCCCATGCGGGCCCCCATCACCTCTTCAGGTGGGATCAGAATGTCGAAGCTCAGACGGCTGTCGTCCGGCACCACGAAGCCCACGCCGGCGTCGGTAAAGTAGCGGCCGACGATCTGGCTGGTTTTTGGCACCAGAACGCGTACCACGCGCGCTTCGCGGCGGCCTTTACGGTCAGCTCCCAGCGGCTGCGCCAGGATCTGATCGCCGTGGATGCACATTTTCATCTGTTCAGATGAGAGGTACAGATCGTCTTTACGGCCTTCCACGCGCAGGAAGCCGAAGCCATCGCGGTGACCAATGACGGTCCCTTTCAGCAGATCGAGACGTTCTGGCAGCGCGTAGCACTGGCGGCGGGTAAAGACCAGTTGCCCGTCACGCTCCATTGCGCGCAGGCGGCGGCGAAGGGCTTCAATTTGCTCTTCACCTTCAATGTTTAATTCAACGGCAAGTTCTTCACGATTGGCGGGTTTTTCGCGTTTTGTTAAGTGTTCAATGATGAACTCGCGGCTGGGAATAGGATTCGCGTATTTTTCGGCTTCGCGTTCCTGGAAAGGATCATGTGACATGTCGGTTCCTCCGTTGTCAGCTCCGGTGGAAATTTTCTTCATTCCACCAGCAATAATTTATAAAGCGGTTGATTCTCTTCAACCAAATCGGCCAGCGTGTAGTTATCCAGTTCCATGAGAAAACTTTGCACGGCCTTTGAAAGCGCCTTTTTCAGGCGGCAAGCGGGCGTGATGTGGCAGAACTCGCTGCTGCAGTTCACCAGAGACAGCGGCTCCAGTTCACGTACCACATCGCCAACACGAATACTCTGTGCCGGTTTACCGAGACGGATCCCACCATTCTTCCCGCGGACGGCAGCAACGTATCCGGCACGACTAAGTTGATTGATTATTTTGACCATATGATTACGGGATACGCCGTAGACCTCTGTGACTTCAGAGATACTGGTCATCTTCCCATCGGGTAACGACGCCATGTAAATCAGCGCACGTAAGCCGTAATCGGTGAAACTTGTTAACTGCACATCAACCTCAGGAAAAAGGGAAAACGCGGTTAAACCGCAGAGATATTCATTAATGATGATAAACCAGCCAGATAGTGAGCGGCTAATTTATTTGACAGACGGGGCGAAAAAGCGGAGATCCAAGAGCGGTCGCCGGATGGCGCTACGCTTATCCGGCCTACGGGTCTCCCCGCAGGCCAGCAGTCACGAAGATTATGCGTCGAACGGGTCGCGCAGGATCATCGTTTCAGTACGATCCGGGCCGGTAGAAATAATATCGATCGGCACTTCGGTCAGTTCTTCAATACGCTTGATGTAATCCAGCGCCGCCTGCGGCAGGCCGCTACGCTCTTTCACACCGAAAGTGGTCTCAGACCAGCCCGGCATGGTTTCGTAGATTGGCTCAATGCCTTCCCAGTCGTCAGCAGCCAGCGGAGTGGTGGTCACTTCGCGGCCATCTGGCATACGGTAGCCTACGCAGATTTTCACTTCTTTCAGGCCGTCCAGTACGTCCAGCTTGGTCAGGCAGAAGCCAGACAGGGAGTTGATCTGCACTGCACGACGCACGGCAACCGCATCCAGCCAGCCGGTACGACGACGACGACCAGTGGTCGCGCCAAACTCGTTACCCTGCTTGCACAGGAACTCGCCGGTTTCATCAAACAGCTCGGTCGGGAATGGACCCGCACCCACGCGAGTGGAGTACGCTTTGATGATGCCCAGAACGTAATCCACATAACGTGGCCCCAGGCCAGAGCCGGTCGCCACGCCACCCGCGGTGGTGTTAGAGGAGGTTACGTACGGATAGGTACCGTGGTCGATGTCCAGCAGCGTACCCTGCGCACCTTCGAACATGACGAAATCGCCACGCTTGCGCGCCTGGTCCAGCAGATCGGACACATCAACAACCATACCGGTCAGAATGTCAGCGATCGCCATGACGTCATCCAGCACTTTCTGGTAGTCAACAGCGTCAGCTTTGTAGAAGTTCACCAGCTGGAAGTTGTGATATTCCATCACTTCTTTCAGTTTTTCAGCGAAGGTTGCTTTGTCGAAGAGGTCACCCACGCGCAGACCGCGACGTGCAACTTTATCTTCGTAAGCCGGGCCGATACCACGACCGGTGGTGCCGATCGCTTTCGCGCCGCGCGCTTTCTCACGCGCTACGTCCAGCGCCACGTGATAATCCAGGATCAGCGGGCAGGCTTCGGAGAGCAGCAGACGCTCACGAACAGGGATACCACGGTCTTCCAGACCTTTCATCTCTTTCATCAGCGCAGCAGGAGACAGCACAACGCCGTTACCGATGATGCTGGTGACGTTTTCGCGAAGAATGCCTGATGGAATAAGATGGAGGACGGTTTTTTCACCGTTGATTACGAGAGTATGGCCTGCGTTGTGACCGCCCTGGTAGCGTACAACATATTTAGCCCGTTCAGTCAGAAGATCAACAATCTTCCCTTTACCTTCGTCACCCCATTGGGTGCCCAGTACGACGACGTTGTTACCCATTTTTTTCAAAATCACCGTTTGCTTAAAAATGGATTCTACCATCGCTTTTTCAGATATACAGCACTTTTTGACCTCAAAATACGCCGATTGCGTCTACTTTTTGATCAGCCAATCGTTTTCCTCAACATGTAGTAGATCACGATGCCCGCAACCACAAGACCGCCGCCAAAACGACGCAAAATATTATCCGGCAGCTGGCTCATCGTGGCGATCATTCGGCGCCAGGCGCGCGGATAAAGCATCGGTCCAAGACCTTCCAGCACCAGGACCAGGGCCAGTGCGAGCCAGATCGTTGAATTCATTTTTATTCCTTATAAAAGAAAACCACCGCTCCGTTGAGAGCGGTGGTTTGAATACTCAAACGAGCCTGAGTTTATCGCGTTGCGTTAGTCGGCGTCTTCATATAACGGAAGAAATCGCTGTCCGGGCTGAGCACCATGACATCCTGGTTGCTCTGGAAGCTATTCTCGTAAGCGCGCAGGCTACGGATAAAGGCGTAGAAGTCAGGATCCTGGCTGAAGGCATCAGCAAACAGCTTCGCCGCTTCGGCATCGCCTTCACCGCGCAGGATACGGCCCTGACGCTCAGATTCCGCCAGCGTCTTGGTCACTTCGTAGTCCGCTGCTGCACGCAGCTTCTCAGCCTCTTCCTGGCCCTGCGAACGGTGACGACGGGCTACCGCTTCACGCTCGGCGCGCATACGGTTGTAAATCGCCTCGGACACTTCCGCTGGCAGGTTGATCTGCTTGATACGCACGTCAACCACTTCGATACCCAGCGCAGCCATACTGTTCGGGTTGATCACCGGCACTTTACCGTTAGTCTCCGCCTGAACGCGTTCAGCCGCTTTGGCAATCGCATCATCTGCTGCCGGCGTTGAAACTTCATCTTCAGTGCCCGCTGTACCAGAGTTCAGCGCATCGCGAACTTCCAGGGTCAGACGACCACGGGAGTCGGTCACGATGTCTTTCACATCCAGACGACCAATCTCGGAACGCAGACGGTCAGAGAACTTACGTTTCAGCAGCACTTCTGCCTGAGAAACGTCGCCGCCGCCCGTTGCCAGGAAGTAACGGCTGAAATCGCTGATGCGCCATTTGATATAGGAATCAACGATCAGGTCTTTCTTCTCTTTGGTCACGAAACGGTCGGCCTGGTTATCCATGGTCTGGATACGTGCATCCAGCGTTTTCACGGACTGAATGAACGGCACCTTGAAGTGCAGACCCGGCTCGTAAATCACCGGGCGTTTGTCGCCATCACGCACGACACTGCTGAACTGGAACTTAATCCCACGCTCGCCTTCTTTCACCACAAAAATCGAGGTATAAAGCGCGACCAGTACGATGACGATGATCGCAATAACTGACTTACGCATCCTTATTCCCCCTGACGCTGGTAGTCGTTACGCTGCGCGTTAGCACGGCGTTGGTCCATAATGTCACCATCGTTCGAAGAAGGCGTTGTGTTCGTGCTGGCGCTGCCTGTTGAGGCTGGAGGCAGACGCAGCAGGTTGTTCGCGCCGCTGGTGTCGCCTTTCGCTGCTGGCGCAGAACCGCCTTTCAGCATCTGATCCAGCGGCAGAACCATCAGGTTTCCGCCTTTACTGTCGTTAACCAACACTTTGCGGGTGTGGCTCAGCACTTTTTCCATGGTCTCGATATAGAGACGCTCACGGGTAATTTCCGGTGCCGCTTTATATTCCGGCAGGATCTTCGCGAAGCGGGCCACTTCACCCTGAGCTTCCAGGATGGTCTGCGTTTTATACGCGCGCGCTTCTTCCAGAATACGCTGCGCCTGACCGTTAGCGCGTGGCTGAACTTCGTTGGTGTACGCTTCTGCTTCACGGATGTACTGCTGTTCGTTTTCACGGGCAGCAATCGCATCGTCAAATGCGGCTTTCACCTCTTCCGGCGGACGCGCAGCCTGGAAGTTGACGTCCAGCAGGGTAATACCCATGTTGTACGGACGAATGGTCTCTTCCAGCTCGCGCTGGGTATCGCTACGAATAACGGTACGACCTTCGGTCAGAATACGGTCCATGGTGTATTTACCGATCACACCGCGCAGGGCGCTGTCGGTCGCCTGACGCAGGCTGTCATCGGCGCTGGTCACGCTAAACAGATAACGCTCAGGATCGGTCACGCGGTACTGCACGTTCATCTCAACGCGCACCACGTTTTCGTCAGAAGTCAGCATCACGCCAGAGGCGGCCAGTTCACGGACGGATTCCACGTTTACCGCGGTCACGTCATCAATGAAGGTCGGCTTCCAGTTCAGACCCGGCTCAACCAGATGGCTGAACTTACCGAAACGGGTGACCACGCCGCGTTCTGCTTCTTTAATGGTGTAGAACCCGCTGGCTGCCCAGATGATGACTACCGCAGCGGCCACGATGCCCACTACGCGGCCACCCATTGGCGGGCGCGAACTCTGAGTGGAATTGCCACCCGAGCCAGAACCTTTTCCTCCGCCAAGGCCACCAAGCTTCTTGCTCAGTTTGCGGAAGATATCATCCAGATCCGGCGGCCCCTGCTCGCGACCACCTTTGTTGCCATTTCCCTCAGAGTTGCCGCCAGGTTTGCTGCTTCCCCACGGGTCGCGGTCTTGTCCGTTATTACCGGGCTGATTCCACGCCATGTATATGCTCCATATTTGTTATGCAAGGGCGAATTATTCAGGCATCCCCTTTCTGATCAGACGATATAGTCGACCAGCACAGGTTCTTGTTTACAGAGGCGACGCCAGTCAACGATCGGCATACGCACCTGCATCCCCACGCTGCCGTCATCCTCCATCCACTCTTTTTCTATCGCCTGAAGCTGATAAAACCGGCTGCGCAGCCTGCCTTCCTGTGGCGGCAGTCGCAGCGTGTGCTGAGCTACCTCACCGGAAAGACGTTCTGTCAAAGCCTGGAAAAGCAGTGGCACACCAATACCGGTCTGGGCAGAAAGCCAGACCCGAATCGGTTTGTTTTCTTCATCTCTGTCGATACGCGGTTCGAAATCGTCCAGCATATCGATCTTATTCATGACCAACAGCGTTGGGATCTCGTGGGCGTCGATCTCTTCGAGCACCACGTTCACCGCGTCGATGTTCTCCTGCACGCGCACGTCTGCCGCATCAATCACGTGCAGCAGCAGAGTCGCCTGTCGCGTCTCCTGCAGGGTGGCTTTAAACGCCGCCACCAGGTCATGCGGCAGGTGGCGGATAAACCCTACGGTATCCGCCAGCACCGTTTCACCGACGTCTGCAACGTCAATACGGCGCAGCGTAGGGTCCAGGGTCGCAAACAGCTGGTCTGCGGCATAAACCTGGGCCTCGGTTATCTGGTTAAACAGGGTGGATTTACCGGCGTTGGTATAGCCCACCAGCGACACCGTCGGGATGTCGGCTTTGGTTCGCGCCCGACGCCCCTGTTCGCGCTGTTTCTCTACACGTTCCAGACGTGAAAGGATCTGGGTAATTCGGCCACGCAGCAAACGACGGTCGGTTTCGAGCTGGGTTTCACCCGGGCCGCGCAAACCAATCCCGCCTTTTTGTCTTTCAAGGTGTGTCCAGCCACGCACCAGACGCGTTGCCAGATGGCGCAGCTGCGCCAGCTCAACCTGCAGTTTCCCTTCGTGGGTACGTGCACGCTGAGCAAAAATATCTAAAATCAAACCCGTGCGATCGATAACACGGCATTCGCAAAGGGCTTCCAGGTTGCGCTCCTGGGCTGGAGACAGCGCATGATCAAACAACACGACTGACGCGCCGGTTGCTTTTACGGCATCCGCAATTTCGACTGCTTTACCTTCACCAACAAAATACTTTGGGTGCGGCGCTTTACGGCTACCGGTAATCACCTGCATTGCTTCGACACCGGCGGAAGAGACCAGAGATTCAAACTCCTGGAGGTCTTCCATATCTTTGTCTTGCGAAAAATAGATGTGTACCAGCACCGCCTGCTCACCGGCATCATAACGGTCAAACAAGCGTAAACCTCTCTAAAAAGATCAGCGGGGAACGCAGGATCCCTGGCTCCCCGTGTGGATAACAGTGCGAAACCTTATTCGGTTTCGTCGCTGTCCTGCGCCGGCGTTGAAGAACCCTGCGCGTTGCTGCCATGATGGTAGTTACTACCAGTGCCGCCGCCAGCGTTATTGCTGTGATGAGATACCGGACGGGACGGAACAACAGTAGAAATAGCGTGCTTGTAGACCATCTGACTGACCGTGTTTTTCAACAGAATCACAAACTGATCGAAAGACTCAATCTGACCTTGCAGCTTAATACCATTCACCAAATAAATAGAAACTGGAACACGTTCCCGACGCAATGCGTTCAGGAACGGATCTTGTAAAGATTGCCCCTTAGCCATTCTATCTTTTCCTTATATGCTTGTTTTGTACTTAGAACCTTGCGATTCTGAAAAATTGCGCACGATACGTCTCAATTGTACACATTCAGTGAGCGATATCACCAACAACCTCAATCACTTCGTTTAACGCCTGTTGCGGTTTTTCACTGTCTAACCAGTGAACACCCTCCCAACCGCGCAACCAGGTGATCTGGCGCTTCGCTAACTGTCTCGTGGCGCAAACACCTCTATAAACCATTTCATCGTATGAAATCTCACCTTCAAGATACGACCACATCTGGCGGTATCCCACACAACGAATGGAAGGCATGTCCGTATGCAAATCTCCACGGGCAAATAGCGCCCGCACTTCTGCTTCAAAATCTGAAGCTAACATCTGATGAAAACGCTGCTCAATTCGCTGATGGAGCAGTTCACGGCTCGCCGGGGCGATGGCGAACTGATGCACCTGATACGGCAGAGCGTCTCCTGACGTTTGCGTCAGTTCCGTTAAAGTTTTACCCGAAATGAAAAAAACTTCCAGTGCCCGGGAAAGCCTTTGCGGATCATTTGGATGGATCCGTGCTGCTGCAACCGGGTCAATCTCCGCCAGTTGCTGATGCAAAACGTCCCAACCCTGCTCTGCCGCCTGCTGCTCAATTTTCGCTCTTATTTCCGGATCCGCGGATGGCAGAGGTGACAACCCCTCCAGCAACGCCTTGAAATAGAGCATGGTTCCGCCAACCAACAGCGGTATACGTCCCGCCGCCGTTATCTCGGCCATCTCGGCTAAGGCATCCCGACGGAAATCCGCTGCGGAGTACGCCTGAGCCGGGTCGAGAATATCCAGCAAACGGTGCGGTGCCGCACGCAGCTCTTCTGCGTCAGGCTTCGCCGTGCCGATGTCCATCCCTCGGTAGATGAGGGCGGAGTCGACGCTAATCAACTCTACAGGCAAAACTTTACGCAACTCAATGGCTAGCGCCGTTTTGCCGGAGGCCGTTGGGCCCATTAAAAAAATTGCCTTAGGCAGGCTCGCCTTACTTGCGTCAATCATGTTTCAGGGCGTTCATCGCCGTTTTTAAATCAACAGGTTGTAATAACCCACCCGGCGGCGTTTTCACCAGATGCGGACAGAGGCGTTCCACCTCCGCCAGCACGCTAATGGCCTGCGCCATACTCCACGGCGCGTGTTCGCTTGCCAGATGGCGGGCGATCCACTGCGCGGTGTTGGCGGCATCAAACGATGTTTGCTGCGCCAGGTAGCCTATCAGTTCAGGAATCAAGTTTTGTAAATTTTGTTGGCGTAAGGGTAAAGGCACTGCACGAATTGTCACATGTTGTGGTTCGAGCACAGTTTCAATACCCATTTGCGCCAGCTGCGGCTCTGCGCGCTGCAAAACCCTTGTTTCATCAGGGGATATTTTCAGCCGAACCGGAATTAAGAGCGGCTGCGCGCAGGCTGCATTTTCGCCTGGCGTAAGCTGCACCTGCTTGAGCCAGCGTTCGGCGACCGGCAGTGCCAGAAGCATCAGTTTGCCGTCACGTTCAAGCAGTGCCATATCCGGCGCGATAATTGTCAGCACCCGGCCAAAACTCTGGCTATGCCCGTCCAGAGAAGGCTGAGCGGCCGGAATGTGCTCTTTACGCTCCACGGCTGGCGTTTCCAGCAGCTTGCGGTACAACGCGCCCTGCTGCTTCTGATAGCCAGGCTGTGCATTCGGATAGTTCGCGCCCGTTGGCCGCGGTGCGCTCCCGGCCTGGGAGAAACGCGGAGCTTCCGGTTCACGCGCGACGGCAGGCTCCGCAAAATGGTTGCGGCCTGCCGCGACACGGTTTTCCGGCAGCGGACGCGGTGCAGGGGCGTCGTTCTCCAGCGGCAGCGTTGGCTCTGCCTGCTGCTGCAACACGGCGGCCACGCCCTGATAAATAAAGTCGTGAACCAGACGCGACTGGTGGAAACGCACCTCATGCTTGGCTGGATGAACGTTTACATCCACCTGATGGGGGTCGATTTCCAGATAAAGGACGAAAGCTGGCTGCTGATCGGCCCCGAGTTTGTCTTCGCAGGCCTGGCGAATCGCGTGATTGATGAGACGGTCGCGCATCATGCGGCCGTTCACGTAGCAATACTGAATTTCAGAGAACGCAGCACTGCTCGCGTTTGGATCGGCAACCCAGCCGCGTAAAGCCAGATCGCCGTGCTGCCACTCAATGGCCAGAGCCTGTTCCAGGAACGGCGTACCGCAGATCGCCCCCAAACGACGCTCTTTCTGTCCGCCTTCAGCCACCGCACGGTACTGGCGCATCACCTTGCCGTTATGGCTGAGGTTAATGGTGACATCGAAACGGGCCAGCGCAATACGGCGAATGATCTCGTCGATATGGCCGAACTCGGTCTTCTCGGTACGCATAAACTTGCGTCGGGCGGGGGTGTTGTAGAACAGATCCAGGACTTCCAGCGTCGTGCCGACAGGGTGCGCCGCGGGTTTGACCGTCACATCCATATCGCGCCCTTCGGCGTAAGCCTGCCAGGCTTCCTGCTGTTCAGCGGTACGGGAGGTCAGCGTTAAGCGCGAAACGGAGCTGATACTGGCCAGCGCTTCGCCGCGAAAACCGAGGCTAATAATCGCTTCCAGATCGTCCAGAGAGGCGATTTTACTGGTGGCGTGACGAGCCAGCGCCAGCGCCAGCTCCTCTTTTTTAATGCCGCAGCCGTTGTCGCGAATGCGGATAAGCTTCGCGCCACCGCGTTCGATATCAATATCGATGCGGGTTGCGCCCGCATCGAGGCTGTTTTCCACCAGCTCCTTCACCACCGACGCAGGGCGTTCCACCACCTCACCGGCGGCGATTTGGTTCGCGAGCTGCGGCGGTAGAACCTGAATCGGCATGAATTCTCCTTAGTTGGTCGCGGTCATCTCACCCGGCAGCGCTGCGCTGGCCGTCTGGGCAGAGCCGCTCTGTGGCGCAGACTGCAGAGGATGCGCCTCAAAATATTTGCGTAAACCGTTATAAATCGCTTCGGCAATTTGCTGCTGGTAACTGTCGCTTCCCAACAGACGCTCTTCACCGTTGTTACTGATAAAGCCCGTCTCCACAAGGATGGACGGGATATCTGGCGAGCGCAGAACGCCGAGGCTGGCATGTTCCGGACGGCGTTTATGCAGCACGCCAACGCTTTGCAGCTGGTTCAATACGTTAGTGGCGACATCATACCCGACGCGCTGAGAATGACCGAACTGTAAATCCAGCACCGCCTGGCTGAGGTATGGATCGGACTGGCTGTTCGCCAGCACGTCGCCCGCGCCGCCTAACAGTTCAGACTGCTTCTCATGCTCTTCCAGCCAGTTGGCCATTTCGCTGTTAGCGCGACGGTTCGACAGCACCCAAACCGAGGCGCCGGTCGCGCTACGATTCGGTGCGGCGTCCGCATGAATGGAGACCAGGAAGTTCGCGTTTTGCTTACGCGCCACGTCCGAGCGTCCCATGACGGAGATAAAGTAGTCCCCGTCGCGGGTCAACACGCCTTTAAACATAGGGTCGTCATTGAGCAGCGAACGCAGTTTACGCGCGATAGCGATAGTCACGTTTTTTTCTCGCGTGCCGCCAGGGCCAATCGCCCCCGGATCTTCCCCGCCGTGACCCGCATCAATGGCGATAATCACTTTGTCACCGCTGACCGTCGCGCGTCGCGCGCTGGCCGCCGGACGCGTCACCGTATTGCTGCTGGTTGCCGCGGTAATGCGATCGTTCTGCGATTTAAACGGATTACGTGCAGGTTCAGAAGGACGCGGCGTATACACCGGTTCTTCCACGCGCTTCGCTACGACCGGCGGCGGTGGAGGCGGCGGCGCGTCGGCATTGATGGTAAACACCACCGTATAGTTCGCCCCGTTTTGCTGCTTCACCGCCTTCGTTTTGCCCTTTTCGGTCAGATCAACCACCAGGCGTAACGACTGGCTATCCTGCGGCGTTCCCGAACGAATACTTTTCACAAGGTTGTTACCGCTGAACCGCAGCGGTAGCCCCTGGATCACGCCTGTTTGTTTGATATCCAGCGCCACGCTGTGGCTGTCTGGCTGTGAAAACGCATATTCAGGATCGCCCATAAAGCTGAACGTGATCCGGGCCTGGCTTTCGCCGTTTGATACCTGAATATCTGAGAGGTTTGCCGCCCCGGCCTGCGCGCACAGCAGCACGTTGGCAGCCAACAACCAACCTTTAACGCGATTTATCATCCCGTCATCCCTACGCTTAACCGGCCAGTCGCGCCAGTAAGGAACTGCCTGATGAGGAAACAGCACTGATGCGTGCCTCACGCCCTTGTGCCTGGTAATCTAAGTGAATTTCGACATCCGGGTCAGGCAGCACACCCGCACCTTGTTGCGGCCACTCCACCAGGCAAATGGCGTCGTTGGCAAAATAATCACGGATCCCCATAAATTCCAGCTCCTCAGGATCCGCAAGGCGGTATAAATCGAAGTGGTACACCATGAGATTTTCAAGGGTGTACGGTTCAACCAGCGTGTAGGTTGGGCTTTTCACATTCCCGTTATGCCCTAACGCCTGCAAAAAACCCCGACTGAAGGTGGTTTTACCCGCACCTAAATCACCATACAGATAAATGACGGTTGCCCCCTGACAGGCCTGCGCCACGCGCTTGCCGAGTTCTAAAGTGGCTTGTTCATCAGGTAAAGGAATCGCTCGATTAGTCATTTTCTACGTCAATCACATCCGGGTTAACAACACGCCGCAGCGTGCAAAAAAGATCGGTGGCCAGCATGCCGCGTGTACCGTAACGCGCGGCCAGTTTATCCGCCGCGACACCGTGGGCCACGCAGCCCGCGCAGGCTGCATCATAAAGGGGAAGTTTCTGTCCAAGCAATGCGCCAATGATGCCGGAAAGCACATCGCCCATGCCGCCGCTTGCCATGCCCGCATTTCCGGCATCGATAATGCCCTGCGACTCGTCACTGGCGACAACGGTTCCTGCCCCTTTCAAAACAGCAACACCTCCGTAACGTTTTACCAGACGCTGAGCAGAAAGTAAGCGATCGCTTTCAATTTCTGCCACGCTGCAGTTAAGCAGGCGCGCGGCTTCGCCGGGGTGTGGCGTCAGAATGCGATTGTGACGCTTATCGGGGTTTATTGCCAGAAGGTTAAGCGCGTCGGCATCCCACAGCATCGGTTTACGAAAATTCTCGACCTTTTGCAGGGCCTGTTTACCCCATGCCTGCTGTCCAAGCCCGGGGCCGATCGCCACCACGTCCGCCCATTCCAGGCTTTCTTCAAGCGACTGAGGCGTAAGCTCATGGACCATCAGCTCCGGTCGGGCCGTAACGATCGGCGCTATATTCTCAATGCGAGTGAGTACTCGCACTAATCCGGCACCGCAGCGCAGAGCCGCCTCGCTGGTCATGCGAATCGCACCTGCCGTACCACGATCGCCGCCAATAATCACCAGCCTGCCGTGATCGCCCTTATGGGACGTTGGTCGGCGCGGCGGGAGCCACGCTGCAAGCTGCGACGCATCAAAACGCGCGAGGTACGTTTCCTGCCCAGCCAGCCAGCTCTCCAGCCCCAGCGCATGGTGGTGCAAAACGCCAACGACGTCTCGTGCTTTACCGGTCAGTAGCCCCGGCTTGAGGGCGATGAAGGTTACCGTATGTGCAGCCTGAATGACCGCTCCCGGCGTCGCGCCGGTTTGTGCGATCAGGCCTGAGGGAATATCCAGGGCGACGACCGGCGCGGAGTGTCTGTTAGCGTGTTCAATCAGGGCGGCAATGTTCTCGCGAGGCGCACTGCGTAGCCCGGTACCCAGCAGACCGTCAACAATCAGATCCACCTCTTCCGGCCAGACGATATCAGGCGCATGAATCACACCGCCTGCGTTAAGCCACGCCTCCCGCGCCGCACTGGCCTCTTCCGGCAGCGGTTTATCACTCTCCAGGGCCAGCAACGTCACGCGGATACCTGCCGCAACCGCCAAACGGGCGACAACGTAGCCGTCGCCGCCGTTATTGCCGTGACCACACAGAATCAGCCAGCGGGCGGCCTGCGGGTACGCGCTGCGGGCAACGTTAAACGCCGCCTCACCCGCGCGCAGCATCAGTTCATAAAGGGTAATCCCGAGGCTGTCTGCGGCCTCTTTTTCGGCGCGCCGGAGGTCATCCGCATGCCAGATGGAATGTGGTATACTTGCGGGGTTTTTCTTCACCGTATGGTCCGTCATGTCACAGCCCCTCGATCTCAATGAATTAGCGCAAAAAATAAAACAGTGGGGTGCTGAGCTTGGCTTCCAGAAAGTGGGTATTACCGATACCGACCTTTCCGCCAGCGAGCCAAAACTGCAGGCCTGGCTGGACAAACAATACCACGGCGAAATGGAGTGGATGGCGCGTCATGGCATGATGCGCGCCCGCCCTCACGAGCTTTTGCCGGGCACATTACGCGTCATCAGCGTGCGCATGAACTATCTGCCCGCCAACGCGGCCTTTGCGCGCACGCTAAAAAATCCCTCTCTGGGTTACGTCAGCCGGTACGCCCTGGGGCGTGATTACCATAAGCTCTTGCGTAACCGTTTAAAAAAACTTGGGGAAACTATTCAGCAGCACTGTGTTTCGCTGAATTTTAGACCCTTTGTCGATTCTGCGCCTATTCTTGAGCGCCCGATCGCCGAAAAAGCCGGGCTTGGCTGGACAGGTAAGCACTCACTTATCCTTAGCCGCGACGCCGGATCGTTCTTCTTCCTGGGTGAACTGCTGATTGATTTACCGCTGCCGGTAGACGGCCCGGTAGAGGAAGGCTGCGGCCGCTGCGTGGCCTGCATGACCATCTGCCCGACGGGTGCCATCGTCGAGCCTTACACCGTTGATGCGCGCCGCTGCATCTCCTACCTCACTATCGAACTGGAAGGAGCCATTCCAGAGGAATTTCGACCGCTTATCGGCAACCGCATCTACGGCTGCGACGACTGCCAGCTGATCTGCCCGTGGAACCGCTATTCGCAGCTCACGGACGAAGAGGATTTCAGCCCGCGTAAGGCGCTGCATGCGCCTCAGCTCGTTGAGCTGTTCGCCTGGACCGAAGCCTGGTTCCTGAAAGTGACGGAAGGTTCGGCCATTCGCCGTATCGGTCATCTGCGCTGGCTGCGTAATGTTGCCGTCGCGCTGGGTAATGCCCCGTGGGATGAAGCCAATATTCGGGCGCTTGAAAGCCGTAGAGGTGAGCACCCACTTCTTGATGAGCACATAGAATGGGCGGTTGCGCAGCAAATAGAGAAGCGTAATGCCTGCGCGATCGAGGTGCAGCTACCGAAGAAACAGCGTCTGGTGCGGGTGATTGAAAAAGGGCTTCCGCGGGATGCCTGAACTATTCACAGCCTGTGAATAAAATTACAAACTCAAGCGCCATCTGGGCTGGAGAAGAGGTCAAGTGATCTCAATAACATTTTGAAATGAAAATTTATTCACTAAATACAGCACGTTACAAAGATATTATTCACCCTGCTAAGCTTTAACCCTGTTACGGTTAAGCGTAGTTTCTGTGGATAACTCTGTTCACAATAGTATTTCAGAGACAATAGAAAACGTCCCCAACGACTCTTTTCGCTGTGGATATTTTAAAGATTAAGAAGAATTTGGAGCGGGAAACGAGACTCGAACTCGCGACCCCGACCTTGGCAAGGTCGTGCTCTACCAACTGAGCTATTCCCGCTTGGGTGGTCCGTGCTTTAGAAGCACTTTCAAATTTTGGAGCGGGAAACGAGACTCGAACTCGCGACCCCGACCTTGGCAAGGTCGTGCTCTACCAACTGAGCTATTCCCGCTTGGGTGGTCCGTGCTTTAGAAGCACTTTCAAATTTTGGAGCGGGAAACGAGACTCGAACTCGCGACCCCGACCTTGGCAAGGTCGTGCTCTACCAACTGAGCTATTCCCGCAAATCTGCACTGCTTTTGTTGCTGTCGTAACGTGTAATTCTCTGTCGTTACGGGAGGCGCATTATACGAGAAATCCTTTTAGCTGCAACCCCCCTTAAAGCGATTTTTTCGAAATTAAGTTCAAATGCTTAATTAATCGGCAAGCTGAACAATTTAACGACAAAAACCCGGCCACGCAAGGCGCCGGATCGCAAAATCACAGCTTAATAAAGTTTTCGCGGTAGTAGGAAAGCTCCGCCACGGACTCACGGATATCGTCCATCGCCTGGTGAGTCCCCTGCTTTTTAAAGCCATCGAGGATTTCAGGCTTCCAGCGACGCGCCAGCTCTTTCAGGGTGCTGACATCCAGATAGCGGTAGTGGAAATATGACTCCAGCTCCGGCATGTACTTAAACAGGAAACGGCGATCCTGGCCGATGCTATTCCCACAGATAGGCGATTTGCCTGCCGGAACCCACTGTTTCAGGAACTCAAGCGTCGCCAGCTCCGCCTCGCGATCGCCGAACGTGCTCGCCTTCACGCGCTCCACCAGGCCACTGCCGGTGTGGGTGCGCACGTTCCATTCATCCATCAAAGCCAGCTGGTCGTCGGACTGGTGCACCGCAATCGTTGGCCCTTCAGCCAGGATATTCAGGTTAGCGTCCGTCACCAGCGTTGCAATTTCAATGATGCGATCGCGCTCGGGATCCAGCCCGGTCATTTCGAGATCGATCCAAATCAGGTTGTTTTCATCCGCGCTCATGTTATTTTCCACCCTTCTCGCATAACCGGCAGTAGCAGGTTAACTAGTATTAATTAGAGTGTATCATAGAGGTTTTGCCCCTTACGGGCGACCAGGAGCCAGCGCGATTGAGTAAAAATAAACTCTCCAAAGGGCAGCAGCGCCGCGTAAACGCCAACCACCAGCGCCGTCTTAAAACCACTTCGGAGAAGCCGGATTATGACGACAACCTGTTTGGTGAAGCGACAGAAGGCGTAGTCATCAGCCGTTTCGGTATGCATGCCGATGTCGAATCCGCCGACGGGGATATCCACCGTTGTAATATCCGTCGCACCATCCGTTCACTGGTTACCGGCGATCGCGTGGTCTGGCGACCGGGTAAAGAGGCGGCGGAAGGCGTTACGGTAAAAGGTATCGTTGAAGCGGTTCATGAGCGCACGTCCGTTTTAACCCGCCCCGATTTCTACGACGGGGTCAAACCCATTGCCGCCAACATTAACCAGATCGTCATTGTTTCGGCGATTTTACCTGAGCTTTCTCTCAACATTATCGACCGATACCTCGTCGCCTGCGAAACGCTGCAGGTTGAACCGATTATCGTGTTGAACAAAATCGATCTGCTGGATGACGACGGCATGGCCTTCGTGAATGAGCAGATGGATATCTACCGCAAGATTGGTTACCGCGTGCTGATGGTCTCCAGCCACACCAAAGATGGCCTTAAACCGCTGGAAGAGGCGCTGACCGACCGTATCAGCATCTTTGCGGGCCAGTCCGGCGTGGGTAAATCGAGCCTGCTGAACAACCTGCTTGGCCTCCAGCAAGAGATCCTGACCAACGATGTGTCCAACGTCTCTGGCCTGGGCCAGCACACCACCACCGCCTCGCGTCTGTATCATTTCCCGCACGGCGGCGACGTGATCGACTCCCCGGGCGTGCGTGAGTTCGGTTTGTGGCACCTTGAGCCGGAACAAATCTTTAACGGATTTGTCGAATTCCATGATTATTTAGGCGCTTGTAAATACCGCGACTGTAAACACGATAACGACCCTGGCTGCGCTATCCGTGAAGCGGTTGAGAAAGGCGAGATCGCGGAAACCCGCTTCGAGAATTACCACCGTATTCTTGAGAGCATGGAAGACGTAAAAACGCGTAAAAACTTTTCTGATTCTGATAACTGACAACTAAGCTAAGCATCGCTAAAATCGTCCCCTTTTTTCAGGTTCCGGCGGCTTAACGCCGGATCAGGAACGACAAAACAATGGCCTGGAGGCTACCTTGTTAAACGCATTTAAACTTTCGCTTCAATACATTCTGCCAAAACTGTGGCTCACTCGCCTGGCGGGCTGGGGCGCAAGCAAACGCGCGGGCTGGCTGACCAAACTGGTCATCGACCTTTTCGTAAAATATTACAAGGTCGATATGAAAGAGGCGCAAAAGCCGGATACCGCCAGCTACCGCACCTTCAACGAGTTCTTCGTACGCCCATTGCGTGACGAAGTGCGCCCGCTGAACACCGATCCTAACGTCCTGGTGATGCCGGCAGACGGCGTGATCAGCCAGTTGGGTAACATCGAAGACGACAAAATCCTGCAGGCGAAGGGCCATAATTACAGTCTGGAAGCGCTGCTGGCGGGTAACTACCTGATGGCGGATCTGTTCCGTAACGGTACGTTTGCCACCACCTATCTGTCACCGCGCGACTACCATCGCGTGCATATGCCGTGTAACGGTATCCTGCGTGAAATGATTTACGTCCCGGGCGACCTGTTCTCCGTAAACCACCTGACCGCGCAGAACGTGCCGAACCTGTTTGCCCGTAACGAGCGCGTCATCTGTCTGTTCGATACTGAATTTGGCCCTATGGCGCAGATTCTGGTCGGTGCGACCATCGTAGGCAGCATCGAAACCGTCTGGGCCGGCACCATCACCCCACCGCGCGAAGGCGTGATCAAACGCTGGACCTGGCCTGCCGGTGAAGCGGAAGGCTCGGTGGCCCTGCTGAAAGGTCAGGAGATGGGTCGCTTCAAGCTGGGCTCTACCGTAATCAACCTGTTTGCGCCGGGCAAAGTGAAGCTGGCTGAACAGCTCGAAAGCCTGTCGGTCACCAAACTGGGCCAGCCGCTGGCGGTCTCTACTGAAACCTTCGTGACGCCGGATGCAGAACCTGCTCCTCTGTCACAGGAAGAGATTAACGCCGAGCACGACGCCAGCCCGCTGGTTGACGACAAAAAAGACGAAGGCTAACAACAGAAGGATCGCTGACGTGCGCCCGATTATCGTTCTACTGATGGCCTGGTGCCTCAGCATGGGGGCGTACGCAGCGACAGCCCCCGACGCCAAACAGATAACCCAGCAACTGGAGCAGGCAAAAGCGGCCAAACCCGCTCAGCCAGAGACCGTCGAGTCGCTCCAGGCTGCCCTGAACGCGCTTGAGGAGCGGAAAGGCTCTCTTGAGCGCGCTCAGCAGTATCAGCAGGTTATCGACAACTTCCCCAAACTCTCGCAGACGCTGCGCGCGCAGCTCAATAATCTGCGTGACGAACCGCGCGACGTGCCCGCAGGCATGACCTCCGACGCCCTGAACCAGGAGATCCTGCAGGTCAGCAGCCAGCTTCTGGAAAAGAGCCGCCTTGCCCAGCAGGAGCAGGAGCGAGCGCGTGAAATCGCCGACTCCCTCAGCCAGCTTCCGCAACAGCAAACCGATGCCCGCCGCCAGCTTAATGAAGTTGAGCGTCGCGTGGGTACGCAAAGCGGCAATACGCCACAGGCTCAGGCCCAAAATCTGGGCCTGCAGGCAGAATCGGCTCGCCTGAAGGCCCTTGTCGATGAGCTGGAGCTGGCGCAGCTTTCCGCCAATAACCGCCAGGAGCTGTCGCGGATGCGCTCTGAACTCGCTCAGAAGCAGAGCGAGCAGCTGGATGCGTATCTCCAGGCCCTGCGCAATCAGCTCAACAGCCAGCGTCAGCGCGAAGCCGAGCGTGCCCTTGAAAGCACCGAACTGCTGGCGGAAAACAGCGAAAACCTGCCTGCCGGTATCAACGAACAATTCAGGGTCAACCGTGAGCTTTCTGCCGCGCTGAATCAGCAGGCGCAGCGCATGGATCTGGTTGCATCCCAGCAGCGTCAGGCGACCAATCAAACGTTGCAGGTGCGTCAGGCGCTCAACACCCTGCGCGAGCAGTCCCAGTGGCTCGGGTCATCAAACCTTCTCGGCGAAGCGTTACGCGCCCAGGTCGCGCGCCTGCCGGAAATGCCGAAGCCGCAGCAGCTGGATACCGAGATGGCCCAGCTGCGCGTTCAGCGACTGCACTTTGAAGATCTTCTCAATAAACAGCCGCAAATCCGCCAGATCCGTCAGGCTGACGGCCAGCCCCTGACCAGCGAGCAAAACCGTATTCTGGAAGCCCAGCTGCGTACCCAGCGTGAACTGCTGAACTCTCTGCTCCAGGGCGGAGATACGCTGATTCTGGAGCTGACCAAGCTAAAAGTCTCCAACAGCCAGCTGGAAGATGCGCTGAAAGAGGTGAACGAGGCGACGCACCGTTATCTCTTCTGGACCTCCGACGTGCGTCCGATGACATTCTCGTGGCCGATTGAGATTGTCCAGGACCTGCGCCGCCTGATTTCGCTGGACACCGTCAGCCAGCTGGGACAGGCCAGCGTGATGATGTTTACCAGCAAAGAGACCATTTTCCCGCTGCTCGGGGCGTTGATTCTGGTGGGCTTCAGCATTTACTCGCGTAGACATTTCACCCGCTTCCTGGAGCGTTCCAGCTCCAGGGTCGGGAAAGTCACCCAGGATCACTTCTGGCTGACGTTGCGCACCGTATTCTGGTCGATTCTTGTCGCCTCCCCGCTGCCGGTGCTGTGGATGACGCTGGGGTATGGCCTGCGGGAAGCCTGGCCCTATCCGCTCGCGGTCGCGATTGGCGATGGCGTCACCGCCACGGTGCCGCTGCTGTGGGTGGTCATGATTTGCGCCACCTTCGCGCGCCCCAATGGCCTGTTTATCACCCACTTTGGCTGGCCGCGTAACCGCGTTGCACGCGCCATGCGTTACTACCTGATGAGCATCGGGCTGATTGTGCCGCTGATTATGGCGCTGATCATGTTTGATAATCTCAATGACCGGGAGTTCTCAGGCTCGCTGGGGCGCCTCTGCTTCATGCTGATTTGTGGGGCGCTGGCCATCGTTACGCTCAGCCTGAAACGCGCTGGCATTCCGCTCTATCTGGATAAATCCGGCAGCGGCGACAACATGTTCAACCGGCTGCTCTGGAACCTGCTGCTTAGCGCACCGTTGGTTGCGATGCTGGCAGCCGCAGTAGGTTATCTGGCGACCTCGAAGGCGCTGCTGGCGCGACTGGAAACCTCGGTGGCCATCTGGTTCCTGCTTCTGGTGGTGTACCACGTGATCCGCCGCTGGATGTTGATCCAGCGGCGGCGTCTGGCGTTTGACCGTGCCAAGCATCGCCGGGCAGAGATTCTTGCCCAGCGTGCGCGGGGAGAGGAAGAGCCAAACCATGTCAACAGTACGGAAGGCACAACCGAAGCGGACGAGGTCGAACTGGATCTGGATGCCATCAGTACCCAGTCCCTGCGCCTGGTTCGTTCCATACTGATGCTGATTGCCCTCCTCTCGGTCATCTTCCTGTGGTCCGAGATCCACTCCGCATTTGGCTTCCTGGAGAACATCTCTCTGTGGGACGTGACGTCCACGGTGCAGGGCGTTGAAAGCCTGGAGCCGATTACCTTAGGGGCGGTGCTGATTGCCATACTGGTGTTGATTATCACCACGCAGCTGGTGCGCAACTTCCCTGCCCTGCTGGAGCTGGCGCTTCTGCAGCATCTGGATTTAACCCCGGGGACGGGCTATGCGATTACGACCATAACTAAATATCTGATCATGCTGTTTGGCGGGCTGGTTGGCTTCTCGATGATCGGTATTGAATGGTCGAAGCTGCAGTGGCTGGTGGCGGCACTCGGTGTTGGGTTAGGTTTTGGCTTACAGGAGATCTTCGCCAACTTCATCTCTGGCCTGATCATTCTGTTCGAAAAACCGATCCGTATTGGCGATACCGTAACGATTCGCGATCTGACCGGCAGCATCACGAAGATCAATACCCGTGCGACGACGATTAGCGACTGGGATCGGAAAGAGATCATCGTGCCAAACAAGGCGTTTATCACCGAGCAGTTCATCAACTGGTCGCTGTCAGACTCCGTTACCCGCGTGGTGCTGACGGTACCGGCGCCGTCGGACGCCAACAGCGAAGAGGTGACCCAGATCCTCTACACCGCCGCTGAGCGCTGCTCGCTGGTGATCGACAACCCGGCGCCGGAAGTATTCCTTGTGGATCTACAGCAGGGGATCCAGATTTTCGAGCTGCGTATCTACGCCGCCGAAATGGGACACCGTATGCCGCTGCGCCATGAGATTCACCAGCTGATTCTGGCGGGCTTCCGCGAGCACGGTATTGATATGCCGTTCCCACCGTTCCAGATGCGCCTGGAAAGCCTGGACGGGCGTAAAACGGGAAGAACGCTGACGTCAGCGGCGCGTACGCGTCCGGCGGGAAGTTTGTAAGATAAGCGGTGCAACCCTCTCCCGCGGGAGAGGGTAAACTGCCGTCAGGCGCGATCTACGGTAAACGCAATCACATCGCCAAGCTGCTCTGCGCCCAGGGCCAGCATCACCAGACGGTCAACACCCAGCGCCACGCCGGAGCAATCCGGCAGGCCCGCTTTTAATGCTTCAAGCAAATTCACATCAATAGGCTGCTGCGGCAGACCTTGCGCGGCGCGCTTGCGGTTATCCTGCTCGAAACGCTGCGCCTGCTCGCGGGCGTCGGTCAGTTCGTGGAAGCCGTTCGCCAGCTCAATACCTTTGTAATAGACCTCAAAACGCTCTGCGACACGATGATCTTCGGTACTGATCTGCGCCAGCGACGCCTGGCTTGCCGGGAAGTGATAGACAAAGGTCGGACGATCCTTGCCAATCTGTGGTTCTACGCCGAAGGTGAACAGCAGCTGCAGCAGCGTGTCGCGATCCTCTTCGGTATCCGCCACGTTGCTGAGATCCAGTTTTGCCGCCACTTCGCGCAGCTGGGTTTTGTCCGCCGATAGCGGATCGATTTCCAGATGGCGCTGGAAAGCCTGCTGATAGGAGAGCGTTTCGGCTTCCGAGCAGTCCAGCACCTGTTGCAGCAGATCGTCCACCTCATTCATCAGGCGGTACATATCATAATGCGGGCGGTACCACTCCAGCATGGTGAATTCCGGGTTGTGGTGACGCCCCATCTCTTCATTACGGAAGCTGCGGCATAGCTGATACACCGGACCACATCCCGCCGCCAGCAGGCGTTTCATGTGGTATTCCGGGCTGGTCATCAGATACAAATTCATGCCCTGAGAGTGGCCGGGGCCAACAAAACGGGTTTCAAACGGCACCAGATGAATATCCGTTACCGTTGCCTGACTCATGCACGGCGTTTCCACCTCCAGGACTCCGCGGTCGGCAAAGAAACGGCGGATCTCCGCCATAATTGCAGCGCGTTTTAACAGATTAGGGATGGATGCGCTCGGCTGCCAGGTGGCCGTTTCGCTCATGAGTTGTTCTCCGATTTCAGACAAGGGCACGAAGTCTACTCGTTAGCAGGGGCAGAGACAAATTTTGCGCAGTAAAAAAGCGCATTTCATTTAGGTGAACTTTTTCGTGACGTATTTCATCAATCTTCATGATAAATCGCCGTACAGAACAGCAAAAAAATCGAACACGTCAAATTTCCCTGACATCTACACGGTTATACTGTTTTACCCATAAAGGAGCAGTGGAAACGCTTTCGCAATCGTCCTTTTGGACGGGTGAACTACCTTTAGTTTGTCGCGTTGCGAAATAACAAAAATCTGGAGGAATGTCGTGCAAACTTTTCAAGCCGATCTTGCCGTAATAGGCGCTGGCGGGGCTGGATTACGTGCTGCGATTGCTGCAGCACAAGCTAATCCCAACGCTAAAATCGCATTGATTTCAAAAGTCTATCCAATGCGTAGTCACACAGTGGCAGCAGAAGGAGGGTCCGCCGCCGTTGCGCAGGATCATGACAGCTTTGAATACCATTTCCACGACACGGTTGCAGGGGGCGACTGGCTTTGCGAACAGGATGTCGTTGACTACTTTGTGCACCATTGTCCCACGGAAATGACCCAGCTTGAACAGTGGGGATGTCCGTGGAGCCGCCGTCCGGACGGCAGCGTCAACGTTCGCCGCTTTGGCGGTATGAAGATTGAACGCACCTGGTTCGCCGCCGATAAAACCGGCTTCCACATGCTGCACACCCTGTTCCAGACCTCCCTCCAGTTCCCACAAATTCAGCGCTTCGATGAACATTTCGTCCTCGACATTCTGGTTGATGACGGGCAGGCGCGTGGCCTGGTGGCGATGAACATGATGGAAGGCACGCTCGTCCAGATCCGCGCCAACGCCGTAGTGATGGCGACGGGCGGTGCGGGTCGCGTTTATCGCTACAACACCAACGGCGGCATCGTCACCGGTGACGGCATGGGCATGGCGCTCGGCCACGGCGTACCGCTGCGCGATATGGAGTTCGTGCAGTATCACCCAACCGGTCTGCCGGGCTCCGGCATTCTGATGACGGAAGGCTGCCGCGGTGAAGGCGGTATTCTGGTCAATAAAAACGGCTATCGCTATCTGCAGGATTACGGCATGGGCCCGGAAACCCCGCTCGGCGAGCCGAAGAACAAATACATGGAACTCGGCCCGCGCGACAAAGTCTCTCAGGCCTTCTGGCACGAGTGGCGCAAAGGCAACACCATCTCCACGCCGCGCGGCGATGTGGTCTATCTCGACCTGCGTCACCTTGGCGAGAAGAAACTGCTGGAGCGTCTGCCGTTCATCTGCGAGCTGGCGAAAGCCTACGTCGGCGTCGACCCGGTGAAAGAGCCGATTCCGGTGCGTCCAACCGCGCACTACACCATGGGCGGGATCGAAACCGACCAGCAGTGCGAAACCCGAATTAAAGGCCTGTTCGCCGTCGGCGAGTGTTCCTCCGTGGGTCTGCACGGCGCCAACCGTCTCGGGTCTAACTCGCTGGCAGAGCTGGTCGTCTTTGGCCGCATGGCGGGCGAGCGCGCGATGGAGCGGGCGGCTACAGCAGGCGAAGCCAACGGTGCCGCGCTGGATGCGCAGGTCGCAGACGTTGAAAAACGCCTGAAAGATCTGGTGAACCAGGAGGGTAACGAGAACTGGTCTAAGATCCGCGACGAGATGGGCCTGTCGATGGAAGAAGGCTGCGGTATTTACCGTACGCCAGAGCTGATGCAAAAAACCGTCGACAAGCTGGCGGAACTACAGGAGCGCTTCAAGCGCGTGCGCATCACCGATACCTCCAGCGTATTCAACACCGACCTGCTCTACACCATCGAGCTGGGCCACGGCCTGAACGTCGCGGAATGTATGGCGCACTCTGCGCTGGCGCGTAAAGAGTCGCGTGGGGCCCACCAGCGTCTGGACGAAGGCTGTACCGAACGTGACGACGTCAATTTCCTGAAACACACTCTCGCCTGGCGCGATGCAGATGGCACCACACGTCTGGACTACAGCGACGTGAAAATCACCACGCTGCCGCCGGCTAAACGCGTGTACGGTGCAGAAGCAGAAGCCGCCGAGAAGAAGGAGAAGGCGAATGGCTGAGATGCAAAAAATGAAAGTTGAAGTGGTGCGCTACAATCCGGAAGTGGACGCCGCACCGCACAGCGCTTTCTATGAAGTCCCTTATGACGAGCAAACCTCCCTGCTGGATGCGCTCGGCTATATCAAAGACAACCTGGCGCCAGACCTGAGCTACCGCTGGTCCTGCCGCATGGCAATCTGTGGCTCCTGCGGCATGATGGTCAACAGGGTGCCGAAGCTGGCCTGTAAGACCTTCCTGCGCGAGTACACCAAAGGCATTAAGGTCGAAGCGCTGGGCAACTTCCCGATTGAACGCGATCTGGTGGTCGATATGACCCACTTTATCGAAAGCCTGGAAGCCATTAAGCCGTACATCATCGGTAATCCGCGCACGCCGGATCAGGGGCCGAATACCCAGACGCCGGCGCAGATGGCGAAATACCATCAGTTCTCCGGCTGCATCAACTGCGGCCTGTGCTACGCCGCCTGTCCACAGTTTGGCCTGAACAAGGAGTTCATCGGCCCGGCCGCCATTACCCTGGCGCACCGCTATAACGAAGACAGCCGCGACCACGGTAAAAAAGAACGTATGGCGCAGCTTAACAGCCAGAACGGCGTCTGGAGCTGTACCTTTGTGGGTTATTGCTCCGAAGTTTGTCCGAAGCACGTCGACCCGGCCGCCGCAATTCAACAGGGTAAAGTGGAAAGCTCGAAAGACTTTCTTATCGCTACCCTGAAACCACGCTAAGGAGTGCATGATGACGACTAAACGCAAAGCCTATGTGCGGCCTGTGCCGTCCACCTGGTGGAAAAACCTGCCGTTTTATCGCTTCTATATGCTGCGTGAAGGCACGGCGGTACCGGCGGTCTGGTTCAGCCTTGAGCTGATGTACGGCGTTTTTGCCCTCAAGCATGGCCCGGAAGCCTGGGCCAGCTTTGTCGGTTTCCTGCAAAACCCGATCGTTGTTGTTCTGAACCTGATCGTGCTCGCGGCCGCGCTGCTTCACACCAAAACCTGGTTTGAGCTGGCGCCAAAAGCGGCGAACATCATCGTAAAAGACGAGAAAATGGGGCCAGAGCCGGTGATTAAAGGGCTCTGGGCAGTGACGATTTTGGTCACTGTGGTCATTCTGTTTGTCGCATTGTTCTGGTAAGGAGACACCTGTGATCAATCCAAATCCAAAACGTTCTGACGAGCCGGTCTTCTGGGGCCTGTTTGGCGCAGGCGGCATGTGGAGTGCCATCATCGCCCCCGTCATCATTCTGCTGGTCGGCATTATGCTGCCGCTGGGGCTGTTCCCGGGCGATGCGCTGAGCTACGAACGCGTACTGGCGTTCGCGAGCAGCTTTATCGGCCGCGCGTTCATCTTCCTGATGATCGTCCTGCCGCTGTGGTGTGGCCTGCACCGTATTCACCATGCGATGCATGACCTGAAAATTCATGTACCGAGCGGGAAATGGGTGTTCTACGGTCTGGCGACCATCCTGACCGTGGTGACGCTGATTGCCGTGGTCACCATCTGACGCTTCTGGCCCGCCATCCGGCGGGCCTTTTATTTCTGCATCTTCCCCACCAGCCACTGGGCAAATTCGCGCATTGCGGGCGTTTCTGACCGTGACTGTAGCCTTGTCAGCCAGTAGCTGCCGAGATCAATCTGCGTTGCAAACGGCTGCACGATGCGCTCGCTGCTGAGTAAATGGGTAAACATGTCGACAGGCGCAATGGCAATCCCTACGCCTGCCTGCGCGGCTTCCAGCATGGTCACGGACGAATCAAACACCATCACCCGGTGCGTCGGCGAGGGAGAGTGTTCGCCCGCTGCCTGCATCCACGCAGCCCACTCGTCGCGCCGGTAGGAGCGCAGCAGGGTAAACTTCAGGATATCTGCCGGGCTTTTGAGAACTGAGGCAATCTCGGGTGTACAGAGCGGAGACAGCGGCGCAGGGCAAAGGAATTCAGCATCGGTTCCATGCCACGCGCCGCCACCGTAGCGAATAGTGTAATCAAGCCCTTCGGCCGCTGGATCGACGCGATTGTTATGGGTGGAAAGCTGAAGATCAATATGCGGATAGCAGCGGCGAAAGTCCGCGAGCAGCGAGAATAAAACACCCGTGGCAAAAGTCCCTACCACACCTATTTTGAGCTTCTCCTGAGCGCGCTGGCTGGCAAAACGATCCAGCATTCCGGCGATGCGATCGAACGAGTCATTCAGCACCGGCAGCAAATTCTCGCCTTCGGTGGTCAACATCAGCCCTCGCGAAACGCGGACAAACAGCTGGCAATTAAGGTGCTGTTCCAGCGCCTTGACGTGCTGGCTAATCGCGGAATGGGTGACATTCAACTCGATAGCGGCATGAGTAAAACTGAGATGCCTGGCGGCTGCTTCAAACGCCCGCAGGGAATTAAGAGGGAGATAGCTGCGCGTCATGGTCTCGTCCGTTAGAAAAATTAACAGCTAATGCTAAATTTAACCGTTTGTCAGCCATAGTCAAATCCAACAGACTACAGCGGTCTGACGGGCCCGGACACTCCCTTGAACTGCTATTACGGAAGATAAATGATGATGACTAAATCCCTTTGCTGCGCCCTGCTGCTCAGCACCTCCTGCTCGGTATTGGCTACCCCGATGTCAGAAAAACAGCTGGCTGAGGTGGTGGAACGGACCGTTACGCCGCTGATGAAAGCGCAGGCCATTCCGGGTATGGCGGTGGCGGTGATTTATGAGGGTCAGCCGCACTACTTCACCTTCGGTAAAGCCGATGTTGCGGCGAACAAACCTGTCACTCCACAAACCTTGTTCGAACTGGGTTCTATAAGTAAAACCTTCACCGGCGTACTCGGTGGCGATGCCATTGCTCGCGGTGAAATATCGCTGGGCGATCCGGTGACAAAATACTGGCCTGAGCTGACAGGCAAGCAGTGGCAGGGGATCCGCATGCTGGATCTGGCAACCTATACCGCAGGAGGTTTGCCGTTACAGGTACCGGATGAGGTCAAGGATAACGCCTCTCTGTTGCGCTTTTATCAAAACTGGCAGCCGCAGTGGAAGCCGGGCACCACGCGTCTTTACGCCAATGCCAGCATCGGTCTTTTTGGCGCGCTGGCGGTCAAACCTTCCGGCATGAGCTATGAGCAGGCCATAACGACGCGGGTCTTTAAGCCGCTCAAGCTGGACCATACGTGGATTAACGTTCCGAAAGCGGAAGAGGCGCATTACGCCTGGGGATACCGCGACGGTAAAGCAGTACACGTTTCGCCAGGAATGCTGGACGCTGAAGCCTATGGCGTAAAAACCAACGTGCAGGATATGGCAAGCTGGGTGATGGTCAACATGAAGCCGGACTCCCTTCAGGATAATTCACTCAGGAAAGGCCTTACCCTGGCGCAGTCTCGCTACTGGCGCGTGGGGGCCATGTATCAGGGGTTAGGCTGGGAAATGCTTAACTGGCCGGTCGATGCCAAAACCGTGGTTGAAGGTAGCGACAATAAGGTTGCACTGGCACCGCTGCCTGCGAGAGAAGTGAATCCACCAGCGCCCCCGGTCAACGCATCCTGGGTCCATAAAACAGGCTCTACCGGCGGGTTTGGCAGCTACGTGGCATTTATTCCTGAAAAGCAGCTCGGTATTGTGATGCTGGCAAATAAAAGCTATCCGAACCCGGCACGCGTTGAGGCGGCATACCGTATTTTGAGCGCGCTGTAGTAAACATTGCCGGGTGGCGCTAACGCTTACCCGGCCTACAAAATCCACAGGGTGGCCACCCGGCGAAACACACCGCACAAAAACCACATTTTTCTTGCCGTCATCTACACTTAACAAAAAACAGTAAGGAAACTCCTATGCGCATTCTGCCTGTTATCGCCGCGGTGACAGCCGCGTTTTTAGTGGTTGCCTGCAGTTCCCCTACCCCGCCTCCAGGCGTTACCGTCGTCTCGCCTTTTGATGCACAACGCTTCCTTGGAACATGGTATGAAATCGCGCGCCTCGACCATCGGTTTGAGCAGGGTTTAGAGAAGGTCACTGCGAATTACAGCCCGATGGATGATGGCGGTATTCAGGTGATCAACCGGGGCTATAATCCCGATCGGGAGATGTGGCAGCAGTCGATTGGGAAAGCGTACTTCACGGGCGACCCGCGACGGGCCGCGCTCAAAGTCTCTTTCTTCGGCCCGTTTTATGGCGGCTATAACGTGATCGCGCTCGACAGAGAGTACCGTCACGCGCTGGTCTGCGGGCCGGATCGCGACTATCTGTGGATACTTTCCCGCACGCCAACTATTTCGTCAGAAATGAAACAGCAGATGCTGGACGTCGCGACCCGGCAAGGGTTTGATGTGTCAAAACTTATTTGGGTAAAACAACCCCATTAATGGGTACTGAGCTTCAGCCCAACGATCCCGGCCACAATCAAGGCGAGGCTGGCGATACGCGCCAGACTCGCTGACTCTCCCAGCAGCAGAATGCCGGTGATGGCGGCCCCCACCGCACCAATGCCCGTCCAGACGGCATAAGCCGTTCCCACAGGCAGCGAGCGCATTGCCCAGGATAACAGGACAATACTCACGATCATCGCGGTGACGGTTATGACGCTGGGCGTCAGGCGGGTAAATCCGTGGGTGTACTTGAGACCAATTGCCCATACCACTTCGAGCAGGCCAGCAATAAAAAGAATTATCCAGGACATTTCAGGCTCCTTAACTTAATACAAGTTGGGGCCGTCCCCGGTGAAAGAAACGCTTACGGGTCGTCCCGTAAGGCAGAGATTACGCCCCATATTGTGGTTAGCGTGCTATTTTTTTTCAATCATTTTTTGCTGAACACGTTAAGGCAAGAAATAGCCGCAGTATGGCGCGTAGTTCCGGCATTTAGCACTCATCCGACTTCTCTATGATGATGTGCTTTCTGATGGCAGGAAGCCAAACCACTAGCCGACTGCGAATAAAATATGTTCAAAATTCTTTTGATTGACCGTTGTCACTTCACCCGCACAGGGTTTGAAGCATGGCTCAATCATTCCGGTTTGTTCCCGGGACACTACGTTGTGACCGGGTTAAATAATCTGTTCCTTGCCAGGGAGCACATTCTGCAATGGAAACCCACGCTGGTTATCGCCGATCTTTACGGCTTCAGGCAGGATATTCATCATTTTCAGCAGCTCTCGTCGTTGCTGAGTGCCAGTGAACGATTACCGTTTATTTTGCTGCAATCGGGAGAGGACCGCGGCATGACCGACTGGCTCGGACAGTTCCCGGTGTGGTCGTCGCTGTTGAAAAACGCCAGTCTCGAAGAAGTGGCAACGACGATCAACGACGCATTAATCTCACGCGCCAGCGCTGACAGGCCAACGGCGGCGGCCCCCTTGCTGACCCGACAGGAAGAGAAAGTGCTGACATTGTGGATGGACGGTGCGAGCAATCAAAAAATTGCCGCTCACCTGAGTATCAACGGAAAAACGGTGTATACCTATAAACGCAATATCCGCATGAAATTGCATATGGATACGCGTTTTTCTCCGTTCTTATCCCTCCAGGAATCAGAAAGCTGACGGTACGAAACCCGCTGGTCTCGTACCGTATGTTAATTACTGCTGAGCTTTGGTTGCCGCACCAGAGATTGCGCTACCACCTTCAGAAATGTCCTGACCGACGCCACGCGTGGTATTACAGGCTGTTAAGACTGAAGAAAGTACCAGGACTGAAAAGATCGCTGCAATTGTTTTCTTAACCATAATATCTTCCTTTTATAGCCAAAGTTGTTTTGTGTATAGCAACTTAAGAATAGACAAGATCCCGCCGGTTGACGGAAAAGGAAGCATTTTTAGGAAAATTAGACGAACTTAGCTGACGGCGTGAGAAATGATATGACCGAGATCCTGGATATCTTGTCCCATCCCACGGGTGGTGTTACAGCCGGAAAGCAATGCGCTGGAAAGCGCTAACAGAAGCAGAATTTTAACGGTACGTTTCATCATCCCTGCCTGCAAAAATCAGGCGCAGCGGGCGCTGCGCCTTCAATCATGACGTAAATTACTTCACGCGGGATACGTATTCGCCGGAGCGGGTATCCACTTTGATCACTTCGCCAGTCTGTACGAACAGTGGAACTTTAACCACTGCGCCGGTAGACAGTTTGGCTGGTTTACCGCCGGTACCTGCGGTATCACCTTTCAGACCTGGATCGGTTTCAACGATTTCCAGTTCAACGAAGTTTGGTGGGGTGACAGCGATAGGCTGGCCGTTCCACAGGGTCACGATGCACTCAGCCTGATCCAGCAGCCATTTAGCGCTATCACCTACCGCTTTCTCATCAGCAGACAGCTGTTCGAAAGTGGAGTTGTTCATGAAATGCCAGAACTCACCGTCGTTGTACAGATAGGTCAGGTTCATATCAACAACATCAGCGCCTTCAGCGGAGTCAGTAGACTTGAAGGTTTTCTCAACACGGGTACCGGTCAGCAGACGGCGCAGCTTAACGCGTGCGAATGCCTGGCCTTTACCTGGTTTAACGAATTCGCTGGCTTCAACCGCGTACGGTTCGCCGTCCATCATGATTTTAAGACCAGCACGAAAATCGTTGCTATAGTACGTTGCCATAAGGCCCTCTAAATTTGTTAACTGGTAGCTAAGCCACAAAATGGCGCATATTGTAACCCTAAACACCCCGTCCAGAGAAGATTGGTTATCGCAACTTGCCGATGTAATCACCAGTCCTGATGAATTGCTGCGTCTTTTAGACCTCGATCAGCACCCAGAGTTGCTTGCAGGCCGCGAGGCAAAGCGCCTTTTCGCCCTGCGCGTTCCCCGTGCATTTGTGGCGCGAATGGAGAAAGGCAACCCCGACGATCCACTTTTAAAACAAACGCTTACTTCGCAGGATGAGTTTGTCACCGCGCCGGGATACAGCACCGATCCGCTGGAAGAGCAGAACAGCGTGGTGCCGGGTTTACTGCACAAGTATCTCAACCGCGCCCTGCTGCTGGTAAAAGGCGGTTGCGCGGTAAATTGTCGTTATTGCTTCCGTCGGCACTTCCCCTATGCCGAAAACCAGGGCAATAAACGCAACTGGCAGGTCGCGCTGGACTATATCGCCGCCCATCCGGAGCTGGATGAGATTATTTTTTCCGGCGGTGACCCGCTGATGGCAAAAGATCATGAGCTGGACTGGCTGCTGACCCAGCTTGAAGCCATTCCGCACATTAAGCGCCTGCGTATTCACAGCCGTTTACCGATTGTCATTCCGGCACGTGTCACTGACGGCCTGGTGTCACGCCTGGAGCAGTCAAGATTGCAGGTGCTGCTGGTGAACCATATCAACCACGCGAACGAAATTGACGATGACTTTCGCGCGGCGATGGCGCGTCTGCGTAAAGCGGGCGTGACGCTGCTGAACCAGAGCGTGCTGCTGCGCGGCGTGAACGACAGCGCCCGCGTGCTGGCTGACCTGAGCAATGCCCTGTTTGATGCGGGCGTGATGCCCTATTACCTGCACGTGCTGGATCGCGTTCAGGGCGCGGCCCATTTCATGGTGACGGATGAAGAAGCCCGGCAGATTATGCGCGAACTATTAACGCTGGTTTCAGGCTATATGGTGCCGAAGCTGGCACGCGAGATTGGCGGAGAGCCGAGCAAGACGCCGCTGGATTTGCAGCTGCGGCAGCACTAGTTTCCCCTCACCCTAACCCTCTCCCACAGGGAGAGGGAAAAAGGCAATCAGTTCGGGCACTTGTAGACCTGGCCGTTCATCTGGCTGGCGGTCGGTACGAAGCTGGACAGCATACTCTGCGTTGGGCTGCTCACGCCGTAAATCACGTTACCGCCCATTGCCGCAGCCTGGTTACGCAGGGCATTCGCCGCACCGCGCATCGAGCCACCTTCCTCGCCATGCTGACCTGACATCCAGTTACTTTGCTCACCGGTTGCCGTGCCTAACAGCTGGCATTCACTGCCAGGCTTATCTTCCACAAAGCGAACGCCCTGGCCCGCTGCCGACAGCTCATTGCTGGAGCTACAACCCGCCAGCAGCAATGCTGCCCCTACAATCCCTGCACAGACTTTTACGCGCATGTTATTCCTCGTTTTCAATAAGCTGGACAGTAGTTGTCCGTGTGTAAATCTTATACCTAAAAGATGACCAAAAGAAAAACCCCCGAGCATTTCTGCCCGGGGGTTTTTCACATTCTACGACGTAGAGCGCACGATTACATCATGCCGCCCATACCGCCCATGCCGCCCATGCCAGCAGCACCTAAGTCAGGTGCATCGCCTTTAGGCAGGTCGGTTACCATGCACTCGGTGGTGATCATCAGGCCAGCGACAGATGCCGCGTACTGCAGAGCAGAACGGGTCACTTTCGTTGGATCCAGGATACCGAAGTCGATCATGTTGCCGTATTCTTCAGTTGCTGCGTTGTAACCGTAGTTACCTTCGCCCGCTTTCACGTTGTTCGCAACCACAGATGGCTCTTCACCGGCGTTAGAAACGATCTGACGCAGAGGGGCTTCCATTGCGCGCAGCGCAACTTTGATACCCACGTTCTGATCTTCGTTCTGTGCAGTCAGGCCTGCCAGTTTAGCGGCAACACGCACCAGCGCAACACCACCACCAGCAACCACGCCTTCTTCTACCGCAGCACGGGTCGCGTGCAGGGCATCGTCAACGCGTGCTTTCTTCTCTTTCATTTCAACTTCGGTAGCTGCACCGACTTTGATTACCGCAACGCCGCCAGCCAGTTTCGCTACGCGCTCCTGCAGTTTTTCACGGTCGTAATCGGAAGTCGCTTCTTCGATCTGCTTACGGATCTGACCCACGCGGCCCTGAATAGCGGCTTCTTCACCCACACCGTCGATGATGGTGGTGGTGTCTTTGTTGATCACAACGCGTTTCGCCTGGCCCAGGTCTTCCAGGGTCGCTTTTTCCAGCTCCATACCGATCTCTTCAGAGATCACGGTACCGCCGGTCAGGGTTGCGATATCCTGCAGCATCGCTTTACGGCGATCGCCGAAGCCAGGTGCTTTAACAGCAGCCACTTTCACGATGCCGCGCATGGTGTTAACCACCAGGGTCGCCAGCGCTTCGCCTTCAACATCTTCAGCGATGATAACCAGAGGCTTGCCTGCTTTCGCAACGGCTTCCAGTACTGGCAGCATTTCGCGGATGTTGGAGATTTTCTTGTCAGCCAGCAGGATGAACGGGCTTTCCAGCTCAACAGCACCCGTTTCTGGCTTGTTGATGAAGTATGGGGACAGGTAACCGCGGTCGAACTGCATACCTTCAACCACGTCCAGTTCGTCTTCCAGACCGGTACCGTCTTCAACGGTGATCACACCTTCTTTACCGACTTTGTCCATCGCTTCAGCGATCAATTTACCTACGGTTTCGTCGGAGTTAGCGGAGATAGTACCAACCTGAGCAATGGCTTTAGAGTCAGAGCATGGTACGGACAGTGCTTTCAGCTCTTCAACAGCGGAGGCGACAGCTTTGTCGATACCACGTTTCAGATCCATTGGGTTCATGCCCGCAGCAACGGCTTTCAGACCTTCGGTGATGATTGCCTGCGCCAGTACGGTCGCGGTGGTGGTACCGTCACCAGCAGCGTCGTTTGCTTTAGAGGCAACTTCTTTCACCATCTGCGCGCCCATGTTTTCGAACTTGTCTTCCAGCTCAATTTCACGTGCAACGGAAACACCATCTTTGGTGATGGTTGGCGCGCCGAAGGATTTATCCAGCACTACGTTGCGGCCTTTCGGGCCCAGAGTCACTTTAACTGCATCTGCCAGTACGTTTACGCCGCGGAGCATTTTTACACGAGCGTCGTTACCGAATTTTACGTCTTTAGCTGCCATGTTCTTATTTCCTCAAATTCTCGTGCGTAAATTACGCTTCAACAATTGCCAGAATGTCGCTCTCGGACATGATCAACACTTCTTCATTGTCGATCTTCTCGGATTTCACGCCGTAGCCATCGTTGAAAATTACGATGTCACCAACTTTAACGTCCAGTGGCTGCACAGTTCCGTTTTCCAGGATGCGGCCCTTACCGACAGCGATGATTTCGCCACGCGTTGATTTGGCTGCTGCAGAACCGGTCAGAACGATGCCGCCAGCAGACTTGGTTTCAACTTCTTTACGTTTGACGATCACACGATCATGTAACGGACGAATACTCATTGATAGCTCTCCTTTGAGAAAGTCATTATCAGTTATGGATGACGCCGGCCCGCATGCGGTTTTCCGACTAGTGCCCTGAGAGATGGGGATAGCTTTTTCCCCCTTCAAGGGGGAGTCGAAAAAAAAATTTGCGAAAGTGTTACCATCGCCTCTCTTTTTGTACTGGCAGGGCGATGTGAATGAGTGGACTCAAGCAGGAGCTGGGGCTGGCGCAGGGCGTCGGACTGCTCTCAACCTCCTTGTTAGGTACGGGCGTGTTTGCCGTACCCGCACTGGCGGCTCTGGTGGCTGGAAATAATAGCCTGTGGGCGTGGCCGGCGCTGATTGTATTGGTTTTCCCGATAGCCATTGTGTTTGCCATCCTGGGGCGGCATTTCCCCAGCGCGGGCGGCGTGGCGCACTTTGTCGGACTGGCCTTTGGCCCGCGGCTGCAGCGTGTCACCGGCTGGCTGTTTCTCTCCGTCATTCCGGTTGGCCTACCTGCGGCGTTGCATATTGCGACCGGCTTTGGTCAGGCGCTGTTTGGCTGGCATAACGAGCAGTTATTGCTGGCCGAACTGGGTACGCTGGCGATCGTCTGGTGGGTGGGTTCTCGAGGCGCCAGCTCCAGCGCCAACCTGCAGACGCTGGTTGCGGTGCTGATTGTCGCGCTCGTTGTCGCAATCTGGTGGGCGGGCGATATCACAATAAAGGAAATTCCCTTCCCTGCGCTGACAGACGTCGACCATTCCGAGCTTTTCGTCGCGCTCTCCGTCATGTTCTGGTGTTTTGTCGGCCTGGAAGCCTTTGCCCATCTGGCCTCTGAATTTAAGCAGCCTGAACGCGATTTCCCCCGCGCGCTGATGATAGGCCTGCTGCTGGCAGGTACGGTCTATTGGGCATGTACCGTGCTGGTCTTACACTTCCACGCGTTCGGAGCGGATCTCGCCGCCGCGGCATCGCTGCCGGGTATCGTGGTGGAACTGTTCGGCGTGAAGGCGCTATGGATCGCCTGTGTCATCGGCTATCTCGCCTGTTTTGCCAGCCTCAATATTTATATCCAGAGCTTTGCCCGGCTGGTGTGGTCGCAGGCGCTCGACAAACCTGAGAATCGCCTCGCGCGCCTGTCTAAACGCCAGCTTCCGCTGAATGCCCTGAATACCGTACTGGGCTGCTGCGCGGTGAGCACGCTGTGTATTTACGCACTGAAGATTAATCTGGACGCGCTGATCGTCTACGCCAACGGCATTTTCATCATGATCTACCTGCTGTGCATGCTGGCGGGATGTCGTTTGCTGAAAGGTCGCTATAAAGCTCTGGCGGTCGTCGGGGGTTTGCTTTGCCTGCTGTTGCTGGCGATGGTGGGATGGAAGAGTCTGTACGCGATTATCATGCTGGCAGGGCTGTGGGTGTTTTTGCCGAAGCGCGGTGCGCTCCCGGAGGCCCGGTAGGCGAAGCGCCACCGGGCAACAAAATCACCGATCGTCTTTATGATCTAAACGGTCGTGCTGTTCATCCTTACGCTGATACTCCCCTTCAAAGGTATCGCCCGGCCCGGTGCTGAACCCGCCGCCCGGCATACGGCTAAAGCGCAGATGCGGCAGCAGCTTCATGGTCAGGTGTTTTTGCACCGGCGGCAGAAGCAGCAGCAGGCCGAGGAAGTCAGTGAAGAACCCCGGCAGGATCAGCAGCAGCCCCGCAATAATCAACGACACGCTTTTGATCATCTCTTCCGCCGGGCTTTCCCCTGCGGCCATCTTCTGCTGCATTATCAGGAAATTTTTGAAACCCTGATTACGCACCAGCGACATGCCGATGACGGAGGTAAAAATCACCAGAATCAGCGTCAACAGGACGCCCAGCACATGGGCAACCTGGATGAAAATGGAAATCTCAATGTAAACATAGAGAAAGAAAGCAATAAACGGTATCCAGCGCACTGGCATCTCCTGTGTGGCAGAGGCCATCGGGCCCCTGTCTGAATGTGTTCGCGACGCGCGTTTGTATGAGATGGTGACGGTTAGCGAAAATTCAATCAGTTTGCACGGATATTTTTTTTGGAAATTTTAAAGCGGTGACCCATTTCACAGATTAATAATTATCATGGAATCGGCTCGATAATAAGTGATCCAGCTTACGGCAATTCGCTATCATCAGCATATGATCTCGAGCATCTGGCTGATTGAGGGAATAATCGTCGGTCAGAAAATATTCAAAACCACATAAATACTGTGTGTTTAGTACAATCCATCGGCAGCTTGAAAAGAAGGTTCACATGTTAAACAACATTCGTATCGAAGAAGATTTGTTGGGTACCAGGGAAGTTCCAGCGGATGCCTACTATGGTGTCCACACTCTGAGAGCGATTGAAAACTTCTACATCAGCAACAGCAAAATCAGCGACATCCCTGAGTTTGTCCGTGGCATGGTGATGGTGAAGAAAGCCGCAGCACTGGCCAACAAAGAGCTGCAAACCATTCCTAAAAGCGCGGCAAATGCGATTATCGCAGCCTGCGATGAAGTGCTGAACAACGGCAAATGCATGGACCAGTTCCCGGTTGACGTCTATCAGGGCGGCGCGGGCACCTCCGTCAACATGAATACCAACGAAGTACTGGCAAACATTGGCCTGGAGCTGATGGGTCACCAGAAAGGTGAATACCAGTACCTGAACCCGAACGATCACGTAAACAAATGCCAGTCTACTAACGACGCCTACCCTACCGGCTTCCGTATCGCGGTGTATGCCTCAGTGGTGAAACTGGTGGATGCGATCAACCAGCTGGGTGATGGCTTCCAGCGTAAAGCGGTTGAGTTCCAGGACATCCTGAAAATGGGTCGTACCCAGCTGCAGGACGCGGTGCCGATGACGCTCGGCCAGGAATTCCACGCGTTTAACGTACTGCTGAACGAAGAGACCAAAAACCTGCTGCGCACCTCCGAGCTGCTGCTGGAAGTGAACCTGGGCGCCACCGCCATCGGTACCCGTCTGAACACCCCGGATGGCTATCAGCAGCTGGCGGTACAGAAGCTGGCTGAAGTCTCTAACCTGCCGGTTGTGCCTGCAGAAGACCTGATTGAAGCCACCTCCGACTGCGGCGCCTACGTCATGGTACACAGCGCCCTGAAACGTCTGGCGGTGAAACTGTCCAAAATCTGTAACGACCTGCGCCTGCTCTCTTCCGGTCCGCGCGCTGGCCTGAATGAAATTAACCTGCCAGAGCTGCAGGCCGGTTCATCCATCATGCCAGCCAAGGTGAACCCGGTGGTGCCAGAAGTGGTGAACCAGGTTTGCTTCAAAGTCATCGGTAACGATACGACCGTGACCATGGCCTCTGAAGCGGGCCAGCTGCAGCTGAACGTGATGGAGCCAGTGATTGGCCAGGCGATGTTTGAATCCATCCACATCCTGACCAACGCCTGCTACAACCTGCTGGAAAAATGTATTAACGGCATCACGGCGAATAAAGAAGTCTGTGAGGGTTATGTCTACAACTCCATCGGGATCGTCACCTACCTCAACCCGTTCATCGGTCACCACAACGGTGATATCGTCGGTAAGATTTGCGCCGAAACCGGTAAGAGCGTACGTGAAGTGGTGCTGGAGCGCGGGCTGTTGACCGAAGCTGAGCTGGACGATATCTTCTCGGCCCAGAACCTGATGCACCCGGCATATAAAGCGAAACGATATACCGATGAAAGCGAACAATAACCGTTCTGGCTAGGCTTCTTAAGGCACGTCACTTGTGACGTGCCTTTTTTCTTTTTAGGCGTTACCTAAATACAACAATTCAATATCAACTTGTTAATAAGCAAGGCAGGTCCTTATGTTTGGAGCAGAACTCGTCATCGTCTTGTTGGCGATTTATTTGGGAGCAAGACTCGGGGGTATCGGCATCGGTTTTGCCGGCGGTCTCGGGGTGCTCGTTCTTACCCTTATCTTTCAGATTAAACCCGGCGCAATCCCGTTCGACGTTATCGAAATCATCATGGCAGTTATTGCCGCTATCGCCGCCATGCAGGTGGCAGGCGGTATGGACTACCTGGTAAGCCTGGCGGAGCGTATGCTGCGCCGCCATCCAAAATACATTACCTTCCTTGCCCCGCTGGTGACCTGGTTTATGACCATTCTCGCCGGTACGGGCCACACCGCCTTCTCTACGCTGCCGGTGATTACCGAAGTGGCGAAAGAGCAGGGTATCCGTCCGTCTCGTCCGCTCTCTATTGCCGTCGTCGCGTCCCAGATTGCGATTACCGCCTCACCGATTTCCGCTGCGGTGGTCTTCTTCGCCGGTATCCTTGAGCCGATGGGCGTGAGCTACCTGACGCTGCTGGCGATCTGTATCCCGGTGACGCTGATCGCGGTGATGATCACTGCCGTGCTGTGTAACTTCCTCGGCGCCGAACTGAAAGACGATCCGGTTTACCAGGAACGCCTTGCCAAGGGTGAAGTGAGGCTGCGCGGCAGCCAGGTCTTCGAGCTGAAGCCGCACGCAAAACGTTCCGTGCTGCTGTTTCTGATCGGTATTGTCGCGGTGATGTTCTACGCGACCGCCATCAGCGACACCGTGGGCCTGATCCAGAACCCGGTCCTGCCGCGTAACGAAGCGATTGTGGTGTTTATGCTGACCATCGCGACGCTGATTAGCATCACCTGTAAAATTGATACCAGCGAAGTGCTGAACGCCAGCACCTTCAAATCCGGTATGAGCGCCTGCGTGTGCGTCCTCGGCGTAGCCTGGCTTGGTGATACCTTCGTGAAAGCGCACATCAGCGACATTCAGACCGTAGCAGGCGACCTGCTGCACAACTACCCGTGGCTGCTGGCGGTGGTGCTGTTCTTTGCCGCTACCCTGCTTTACTCCCAGGCGGCGACCACAAAAGCGTTGATGCCTGCGGCACTGATGCTGGGCGTTACGCCACTGACGGCGATTGCCTCTTTCGCGGCGGTTTCCGCCCTGTTCGTTCTGCCAACCTACCCAACCCTGCTGGCGGCGGTGGAGATGGACGACACCGGCTCAACACGTATCGGTAAGTATGTGTTTAACCACGCGTTCCTGATCCCGGGCGTGGTCGCCATTTCACTTTGCGTGATCCTCGGCTTTATCATTGGCGGCGTGGTGCTGTAAACCGTGAGTGGTTGTAAAAATAGTTAAAATCGGGCCGCTCTGCGGCCCGTTTCATTAATGACCAACCGCCTTGCGTGATATAGTGAAGCCTTTCGTGATGAGGAGGTCGACTTGTGAACACGCCTGATGCTGTTGTCGTACTGTGTACCGCCCCTGATGAAGCCTCTGCCCAGGATCTCGCCGCCAAAGTGCTGGCCGAAAAACTGGCTGCCTGCGTGACGCTCCTCCCCGGTGCCACCTCCCTTTATTACTGGGAAGGCAAGCTGGAGCAAGAGTACGAAGTCCAGATGTTGCTCAAAACCAATCTGGCGAATCAGCAGGCTCTCCTGGACTGCCTCAAATCTCATCATCCTTACCAAACTCCGGAACTGCTGGTGCTGCCAGTGGTCCACGGCGATAACGACTATCTCTCATGGCTCAACGCTTCCTTACGCTGATCCTGCTGCTGTGCAGCACGTCAGCTTTTGCCGGGTTGTTTGACGCGCCCGGCCGTTCGAACTTTATTCCTGCCGACCAGGCGTTCGTTTTCGACTTTCAGCAAAACCAGCACGATCTCAATCTTACCTGGCAGGTGAAAGAGGGCTATTACCTCTACCGCAAGCAGGTGAGCATTACCCCTGCTAAGGCAAACGTAGGCGCATTACAGTTGCCCGCAGGCGAGTGGCACGAGGACGAGTTCTACGGCAAGAGTGAAATCTACCGCCAGCGCTTAAGCGTGCCCGTGACGGTGAATCAGGCCGATAAAGGTGCAACGCTGACGGTGACCTACCAGGGGTGCGCGGACGCGGGATTCTGCTATCCGCCGGAAACGAAAGTCGTGCCGCTTAGCGAAGTGAAAGCGACTGCTGCTGTAACGCCGGTCCCCTCTGTTGAGAAAACCAACGACAGCGCTGACCTTCCATTCTCAGCGTTGTGGGCTTTACTGATTGGTATCGGCATTGCCTTTACGCCGTGCGTGTTGCCGATGTATCCGCTCATCTCTGGCATCGTGCTGGGCGGCAAACAGCGTCTTTCTACCGCCCGCGCGCTGCTGCTGGCTTTTATATACGTGCAGGGAATGGCGCTAACCTACACGGCGCTCGGCCTCGTGGTTGCCGCTGCCGGGTTACAGTTCCAGGCCGCACTGCAGCATCCTTACGTCCTTATTGGCCTGTCGGCGGTCTTCATCCTGCTGGCACTGTCGATGTTCGGCCTGTTTACCCTGCAGCTACCGTCGGCTTTGCAGACTCGCTTAACGCTGATGAGCAACCGTCAGCAGGGCGGCTCCGCAGGCGGCGTGTTCGCGATGGGTGCCATTGCTGGGCTGATATGCTCTCCCTGCACCACCGCGCCGCTGAGCGCCATCCTGCTCTATATCGCCCAGAGCGGTAACATGTGGCTCGGCGGCGGAACGTTGTACCTGTATGCCCTGGGCATGGGCCTGCCGCTGATTCTGGTCACGGTTTTCGGTAATCGACTTCTGCCGAAGAGCGGCCCGTGGATGGAGACGGTGAAAACCGCATTTGGCTTTGTCATCCTCGCGCTGCCGGTGTTCCTCCTTGAGCGTATCATCGGCGACGCCTGGGGTTTGCGCCTGTGGGCGATGCTCGGCGTAGCGTTCTTTACATGGGCGTTTATCGTCAGCCTGGAGGCGAAGAAGCCATGGATGCGCCTGGTGCAAATCCTGCTGCTGTCTGCCGCGCTGGTGAGCGTACGCCCTCTGCAGGACTGGGCGTTCGGCACACCGGTGGGTCAGATGCAAGCGCATCTGAACTTCACCCAGATTAAAAACGTGGATGAACTTAACAGCGCCCTGGCAGAGGCGAAAGGCAAACCGGTGATGCTCGATCTCTATGCCGACTGGTGTGTCGCCTGCAAAGAGTTTGAAAAATATACTTTTAGCGATCCACAGGTGCAAAGCGCCCTGAAAGAGACCGTTTTGCTCCAGGCTAACGTGACCGCCAATAATGCACAGGATAAGGCTCTGCTGAAGCAGCTTAACGTACTCGGGCTGCCAACCATTCTGTTCTTCAATCAACAGGGCCATGAGCAGCCTGAGCAGCGTGTAACCGGGTTTATGGATGCTGCCGCATTTAGCGCGCATTTGCGCAATCGCCAACCGTAAACAACACTTTAAACGGGACAAACCGTTGGGAATAGCGGAGGAGATAACCGTGCAACGTGAAGACGTACTGGGACAAGCCCTACAACTACTTGAGATTCAAGGGATCGCCAGCACCACGCTTGAGATGGTAGCCGACCGTATCGATTATCCTCTGGATGAACTTAAGCGCTTCTGGCCGGATAAAGAGGCGCTACTCTATGATGCCCTGCGCTATCTCAGCCAGCAGGTTGATATCTGGCGCAGACAGCTGATGCTGAATGAAGAACTGACCGCGGAGCAAAAGCTGCTGGCGCGCTATACCGCGCTGACGGAATGCGTCAGCAACAACCGCTACCCGGGTTGTCTGTTCATCGCCGCCTGCACTTATTTTCCCGACCCAGGCCATCCTATCCACCAGTTGGCGGAGCAGCAAAAACGGGCGGCGCATGACTTCACCCACGAGCTGCTGACCACGCTGGAAGTCGATGACCCTGCGATGGTGGCTAAACAGATGGAGCTGGTGCTGGAAGGTTGCCTCAGCCGCATGCTGGTGAACCGTAGCCAGGCAGATGTGGATACGGCGCACCGCCTGGCGGAAGATATTCTACGCTTTGCCCAATGCAGAATGGGTGGAGCGCTGACCTAAGCCAGCATGCCCGCCCAGGCGGAGATGAGCAGACACAGCGCCATCAGGCGCTGAAACCGCACCATCGCCACGGTGGTGCGAAAAATTCGGTTCACCGCTTTACCCAGCCACGCCCAGCACATCAAGCAGACTATTGAGATCAGCAGAAACCATAGCGCCATTAGCGCAATATCCCGCAATGCATGGTCGCCAGCAGGCGCAAACAGGCTGACGACGGCCAGCGCCATCATCCAGGTTTTCGGGTTCACGATCTGCAGCAGCGCCGCCGCCTGAGCGGTAAATCGAGTATGGTTATCAGCGGAGAGACGGGCAGCCGGGGCACGAAACAGCTGCCAGCTCATCCAGCTTAGCCACAGCACGCCTGTCCAGCTCATTATCTGACGTATCAGAGGGTACTGACGCAGCACTTCCCCCGCGCCCGCGCCGGATACCAGCACGATCGCACTGGCCGCGATACACCCGCCCAGAATAGCAGGTACGGTATTTTTTACGCCAAAGTGCTGCCTGTTCGTCAGCACGAGAATATTGGTCGGCCCCGGCGTAATGGAGGCGACAAATGCGAACAACAGAAAGGGTATCAAACTCACAGGTGGCTCCTTTTTATTAGAGCCATGAATGTGCCGTTATTTTTTGGAAACGTCTGGAAGGTTTGTGCACAACCGTCGGTAGTGTGCAGGAGAGATACGGTAAGCACGCTGAAACCAACGCCCCAGATGGCTTTGATCGGCAAATCCCACTGCGGCAGCCACATCAACGGGCTGGTCACCGCGCGCCAGCAGCTGTCGGGCCTTTGCCAGACGAAGCTGAATAAGCCATGCGTGTGGCGCCAGGTTGAACTCGCGCTTAAAACAGCGCGTCAGGGTAAAGCGATCTGTGCCCGTCTCGCGCGCAAGGTCTGACAGCCCCACGTTCTCACCGATATGGGCATAGAGATAGTCGCGCGCACGATGCGCCACGGCAGCGCTTTGTAACTGCGACGGCAGTTTCTTACGCCAGTGGCAGTGGGCGGTGATCCGGGAGAGCAGATTATCCATTGTGCTCTGCTGAACGATTTTCATCTCGTCATTATGCAGGGTGGAGAATGTCTCACCGATAGCGCGCACCAGCTGCGGCTCCCTTGTCAGCGTTTGGTCAAAGTGGAGTGAATAACTCCCTGGAGTAGATTCGTAAAGCCCCTGTAGCGCACGGGTAAGCCAGCGCTCATCAAGATAGAAGGTCAAATAGGTAAAGCCGCCCTCTACAGGCGCATCACCGTCGTGGATCTCGCCAGGCTCGAGGAGAAATGCGTCGCCCGGCTGGCTACGATGACGCTCACGGCGGCAGTGAAACTGCTGCGTGCCAGAGAGGGTTATCCCTACCAGATAGCTATCGTGCCAGTGCGGATCAAAGGCATGCCCTTCGAAATGCGCTTTAATCGTCTCAATACCCGTATCTGCATGCTGACGCAGTTCAAGCCAGTCATTTGCCATACTGCCCTCCTCTTGCTATCAGCATTGCCGTATTACACTGGTTATGTCTGGAAGATTTGTGCATTTTCACGGCGAAAGCGGACAGATTGCCGCAAACTTAAGCAGTTGAACAGCTTTTCCCGAAATAATGTTGACGATCGAGCGTGATTGCGGTTTAATTCGCTCCGTTGCCCGGATAGCTCAGTCGGTAGAGCAGGGGATTGAAAATCCCCGTGTCCTTGGTTCGATTCCGAGTCCGGGCACCACTCATTTATAACCCTCGCTTAGGCGGGGGTTTTTGCTTTCTGAGTCAACAACTTGTTGGTTTACCAGTAGTTACCGTCTTTATCTCTCCTCCGGCCCCGCTTCCCGGTGGTACAAAAAGGTGGTACAAAATGGTCATTATGAAAGGCCTCTATAAACGTAAAGACAAGTCCCAATTCTATGGTGTTCGCAGGGTCATCCCCGCGAGGCTCCGTCATCTCATGGGCGACAAAGTAGAGCTGAAAGAATCTCTTGGCACAGCCGACTATAACGAAGCGCTGTCAAAAGCTCCGGCTGTATGGTTAAGATTCGAAAATGCCATTGCTAAAGCCGAAAGGCAGCTAAAAGCTGAACTGTCATTCACCGATAAAGATATCGAGTCAATCGCCAACCTGTGGACATCCCATGTCATGCCGCAGGAGGACCTCATCAAAGAGCGATATCTGATTGACGATTACGAGTATGGACTGATCCGAAGCCCCGGCATCGAGCGGATTTGCGACATACTGGAAGAACTTGATAGACAGGAATCCAGCGAACAAGCCGGGCACGTGAATGATGAAGCCCTAAGCAAGTTGATGGCTCTTGAGCTTCAGGAAGCACAGGAATGGAGCAGCATCGAATTGCCGCCATTCTGGCGTAACCGCCTTGCCCGGCGACTGGCTGAACGCAGCAATGATTTAACGAATGTGTTCATTTTCAGCCTTTACCCCAAACGACTCGCAGAGGCCAAAGGGCTAAGTTCGCTACCAGAAGCAAAAGCGCCCCAAAAAACCTTCACCCAATTATTTGAGGCATACAAAGAGTTCAAATGCCCTTCCGATGCTGAAACCATAGATAAAAAAGCTCTGGCACACGTCAAAGATTACGCAGCAGCAGCGGACCGCTTTGTTGAGATAAACGGCAATCCTAAACTTGACGACATTACCGCCGATCATATTGTTAAATTTCGGGATACTTTGGCGAAGTACCCGAAAAATCTGACCAAGAAAGAACGAGCGTTAACATTGAGCCAGAAGCTGGCCCTACAGAACAAAGGGCATCTGACACCAGACCGGGTCAGAAACATGCTCAATCACCTGTCGTCATTCTTCGAACACGCTATATACGTTAACTGGCTTAAACACAATGTCGTGCGGGATGTACGTAAACCTGCCCGCACAGCCCGCGACAATAGCGATAAACCTTTTACTTCGCAGGAACTGACCCTGATATTTTCCGGTCCTGTATTCTCCGGACAGGCAGCACCTTACGAAGATATGGATTACTGGGTTCCCATCATCCTTTACTACACAGGTTGTCGCGTTGAAGAAGTGGCCCAGCTACACAAGCGTGATATTCAGCATCGCGATGGCGTTTTATGTATGAAATTACAGGAAAACGAAACGCAGTCCATCAAGACAGGCAAGACACGCTATGTCCCAGTACCGTTGCATGTTCTAGAGCTGGGCTTCTCTGAGTTCGTCAGCCGCAGGAATGGCTTTCTGTTTTCCGACAAAGCCCTTGCTGAGCAAAAGTACTCAACCAATTTCGCTAAACGATTTAGCCGTTACATCAGAAACAACGGCATTGAGCGTGACGAAATATCACCAACGCACAGTTTCCGCCATACCTTCATCACGAACTGCCGAAGAGCCGGAATTGCGATGGACATTCGCGATAGCATCACAGGCCACATCAGCCCACAGCAAAATGAAAGCGGTAATTATGGTGACAAGCCAGTAGAAACGAAGCTGGCAGCTATCGAGAGTATCCCAAAGTTAAATCTTCACCGAATCAAGGACTGGAGCCGCTAACGGTACAAGCCATGAATCAGCAGATTAACTACGGAGATGATCGATATGCTAAAAATTCCAGATAATGACTGGCGGATAGTTGGCGGGGGCCCCAAAATTTCCGTTGCTTTCTTGCGGAAAGTGACGCCTCAGGCAGCCAGATTTACTCAATGGGTACAGCGGACACATGCCAGATTGCTCAAGGCTCCCGAGGATGTCCTGTCGTGCTGCACATCCGGCCTTATTGATGGTGAAATTCCCGACAAAAACGGCTGGCTTTCCGCTGGAGATGCCCTTGCAATGCTGACTTACAGCGTTCATCCCAGCCAGAACGTGCCTCTCATTGATGCGATTGAGCAAAAATCAGGTCTGACACTGCCAGTGAGGCCCGGTGAAAGCCGTCTTGAGGGGCAATTTGCTGTCAAATTACGCGATTTGATAGTCGAACTAAAGGAACAGCCGCATTTCGTCCACTATGAGCTTATACAGCAAAAGCAAATTGACCGTTATCGGGTGGATTTCTTCCTCACCGAGCAGTGGTACACCGATATGGCAAAAGGAAAAACCGCTAAACGCCAGTTCATTATTGAATTTGACGAGGAAGCCCACCGGACGACGCGTTATCAGCTCAATGATAAACGGCGGGATCGGTGGCTGCGGAAAAATCTACCCGACGTAAAGCTAATCAGGGTCAGACACGAAGAGATGGAAGTATGGCTGGAGGCTGTCCGCCAGCTAAAGCGCTTCGTCAGTATTGAGGATTGCTATGCCCACTGCCTGCGAATGGCCTGTATCAGCCTTTCTAAATCAACGCTAAGGATAAGCAGCGAGTCAGCCCGAAAAGCCTATGATGCAGCCCATAACGAATGCAGTTTCCTGCTACAAAGCCCACGGCAGCCTCTACGTGAGATGGGTAAACTGCTGGACAGGCTGACAATCCCCTTTGATAAACGCAGGGACATATACTTCCAACGTGCAAAATTGAGTTCATACAGCATTTAAACCGAAAAGTTGCATAAAAAGTTACAACGAAAGCCTAAGGGATTAGGCTTTTCTACCTGTCCAAACGTTGTAACTTCTGAAACCTAACCCCAAGACACTTATATAGATTTATAGGTTTCTATCAATTTTTATTACTCAAATTCATCTTACTCATAGCATCCTACAGATAAATATCCTTAAGCTATCAATACAAACTCGCATTTACCAAAAGTGCAAAGTTTCCGTCATATTCACACATCGAACTGAGCGACAGCTTAATGATTTTGCTGCCTCCACTCCCCTAAAAGTTCTTTTCACGTCAGAAGTCACCAGACGCCCTGTAGGCCTCTCCCGACCTTTATGCACTCAAGGCATGAATCACTCCTGAACGCAGCTCACAGGCCCGTACAGATCGTCTGGCAGGCATCCAAAGCCGCTCGTCCAAGCCGCCTTTCCAAGATTCTTCGCTCCGCAGGTACAAGAAATATGCAGATCACCACAGGAGGCTGAATCATGCATGATGAAATCATTAATCAGGCCCGCGAAATCCTCACTCAACGGCTCTACCGTACCGACACACTGGCATCACCGCAGGACACCGCGAGCTATCTGGCTTTACAGCTTGGCGACCGGGAGCAGGAAGTGTTCAGCGTGATATTCCTCGACAACCGGAATCACATCCTGAACTATCAGGAAATGTTCCACGGCAGCATAGCGACAACACCAGTCTATCCCCGCGAGATTGCCCGGCAGGCGCTTAAGCTCAACGCCGCAACTGTTATCTGTTCCCATAATCACCCATCTGGCAACGCCGAGCCATCCGTTCAGGATAAAGCGATAACGCTCAATATTCAGAAAGTTATGGAGCTAATCGAAGTCCGACTGGTAGATCACATCGTCGTGGGTGGTGGTCAAACAGTTTCATTCGCAGAAAGAGGCTGGCTATGAACTGGAAATCCTTGCTTGTTGAAGCCCTGATAATGGCCCTGACGACCTTTGCAACAGTCTTCTTCCGGGGAATGGCAGCAGGCTACGCCTCAGAAGAAGATTTCCTCTAATCCCCTACTACCGCTAGACCCATACCAATAGCCCATGCCCTAAAGATCTGCCGCTAACACAACGATGGAATGCCCGTTAAGGCCATGCCACAGGGTTGTTTTGGCGTTTTGGCAGGTCTTTGCATCGTAGCATGGTCTATTGGCAGGGTAAGGAGTCTGCATGGCAACAATCGGCTACGCCCGCGTGTCCACCACCGGGCAAAGTCTGGATACACAGCTCGAAGCCTTGTCCGGTTGCGAGAAGATATTCAGGGAAAAAATCAGTGGGGCGAAAGATGACCGTCCAGAGCTACAGGCAATGCTCGAGTTTGTTCGTGAAGGTGACACAGTACAGGTAACGAAACTGGACCGTCTTGCACGTAACACCCGCCATTTGTTGGAGATATCGGAATACCTTCAAGCTAAAGGCGTGGCGTTGAATATTCTCAACATCGGCATCAATACGGCCACACCAACCGGAAAGCTCATGCTGACCATGATTGGGGCTATTGCTACGTTCGAACGTGAAATGATGCTGGAACGTCAGGCCGAGGGAATAGCACTGGCGAAAATCAAAGGAAAGTACAAAGGCAGAAAGGCTACGGCTCGCAGCAAATCTCAGGAAGTTATCGAGATGCTGGATCAAGGGCTAAGCAAACCCGAAATATCCCGTCAGCTAGGAATCGGTATCACTAGCATTTACCGGATTGTGCGTAATCAATCTGACAACTAAACAGCAATCAAAAGGAATTATTCAATGAGAAAAACAATCAGCTTAATCGCCATACTGCTCGCAAGCATTTCCACCACCGCAACAGCCGCTGACGACGTATATGTAAAGCTCTCATGCGAAAACAACACCACTGTGGACATCACGCTCAAGCAACAGGAGCAAGTTGGTTGGGCCGACTTGTCTACCCCAAACGGAACACGGAGGGCTAAGTTCTTCATGGGTGCAGAGGATAATGAGGGGGTAAACAGCCTGACATTCTCCAGTCTGGGCATTGCTTTCAACGTTGACTACACAGCAGATAAAAAATTCACCCTCAAAATGATAAGTGGGGGAAGTGGCGAGTATTCCTGCAACGTGATGTGATCATCTGACCACAGCATGAATCTGACTCCTCTTTGATTACTGTCGTATTTCAAAGAGGAATTCGGTTGATATGCCCTTCCACGGGTAAGAGCTTATGCTAAAGTGATTCCCTAAACGATAAAATTAGGGGCAACAGTACGTTATGGTTACTTTATCTCTTTTTAATAACAAAGGCGGCGTGGGTAAAACTACACTTACGTGGAACCTTAGCGTTGCCTTGGCAGCCAAAGGCAAATCCGTTCTACTGATTGACTTTGATCCGCAGTGCAACCTTTCTATAGCCACTTTGGGTGATGAGAACTTTGCTCGGCTTTTAGAAAAAAATGCCCAAGTACCTTTTGGACAGACCATACGAGCATTCGGGCAGCCTTACATTCAGCAAAATAGACAACCCGAAGTTATTATCAGCCATCCCAAATACCCCATGCCGCAAGGCTCAGGACAATTTGATATCGTTGCAGGGGATTTTTGGCTTAACAACCTGTCAGACACACTCAATGTTGGTACCGATCTGATTGCAGGTACAAGCATCTATCGTTTCTTGATGCCTCATCTGATTTCACAGGCAGCAGAGCAAGCAACCGACATCAAGTATGATTATGTACTGATTGATTTACCGCCATCTTTCAATACATTGGTTCGTTCAGCCCTCTATTGTTCCGATTACTTTATTGTTCCTTGTACCGCAGATATGTTCTCAGCGTATTGCATTGGCTTGATTGGTGAAATGCTACCTAAGTTTGCAACCGACTGGGATCAAGGTACTTCACGCTATCTTAGTGGAAACGCGGCGGACAGCCTTTTACCAACAAAAGGTAAACCAAAGTTTGCTGGATGGGTTTTCAATGGTTTCGACATGAGAAAACCTCAGGGTTCTAGTGTCTCGGCTGAAGTTGGAGCGGATTTAGCCCACAGAAATGTAATCAGTGATGCTGTTGAAAACAACTTGATCCCAAGCTTACGTACTATTGGTTCTTATAATGCTGTACCTGACTTCGTTACTAAAGATCCAGTTGCAAAGGTTGAAGATATGAACGTCATGGCACCTGACAGCATCATACAAAGTGTTCCTCTGAAGTATCTTCAGACTGTACGTCCAACAAACTTAGTTCTCACGGCAGGAAGATGGGCCAAAAACCAACGAGACTTGATGGATAAAATGATTGCTGAACATGACAAGTTAGCAGACCACGTTATCAGTAATTGTGTCTAACGCAATCTTGATTGCTGGTACAAAACAGTGGTACAGTCGGAATCGAAGCGTAAAGGTAACTTACTGTTATTCGGTGATTTCGCAGTCGTAGAAACGAATCCTTGGTTCGATTCCGAGTCCGGGCACCACTATTTAAAGAACCCAGCCTATGGCTGGGTTTTTGCTTTTCTGCGTTTATACATCCCTTCTTTGTATCCCTGTTTCTCTTTGCCGTGGGATCGTGCGTCTGCGTTGCCGGATGGCGGCTTTGCCTTTTTCGGTCTACTGAGCCCGCAGGCCCGGCAAGCACAGCGCCAACGGACTTTTCTGCGCACAAAGCAAAAAACCCCGCACCTTACGGTGCGGGGTTTTTCTATTTGATGCCTGGCA
>JADHEE010000019.1_pt1 | contig 184134 bp, 166 predicted proteins | sample 8952401 | NCBI WGS metagenome assembly JADHEE01 (sample SAMN16124438, study PRJNA663242) | bioreactor sludge metagenome | isolation source: sludge (ammonium) | place: India:Bengaluru | collected 2019-02-28 | reverse complement strand
GCAGGCCGAGGCTGGCCTTGCTGTCCTTGATGAAATCGGCGGACGCCTGCTGGGCGATCGTCGCCAGCGCCACGGCCAGCGCCAGGGATGACGTGTTCATGCTCGTAATGCTCCAGGTTGCTGTGTCTGTTGCTCCTTGTGCCGGGCGGCTCGAGATGGTCGGGTCATCGTCGTTGTGCAAGGGAGCCGCCCTGGGTCGGCCTTTGCGGAGGCACGAAGCGGCAGCTGGGGTGCAATTTAAGGAGTCTTTGGTGATTCCAATAAAGAATTTTTTAGAACGTTTTAATAACTATATTGAATAAAAGCGATGTCTAAGCTAATTCTCAAAAAATATTTATATCGGGGTTTTTAGATCGTTTAGCTTTGCTGTACCGGACCACCGGACCCTCACGAATTCCAGATTCCGTCCGGTCCCCCTCTGTGTGCGCGACCGGCACATTCCAGAGGTCCCCATGGCCATCGCCAACCTGCTTCGTCTTCCCCTCGTGCTCGCCCTCGGCTTCGGCCTGATCGCCGGCGCACAGGCGGAAACCACCCTGCGTATCGGTTACCAGAAGTCCTCCACCCTGATCAGCCTGCTGAAAACCAACGGCACGCTGGAGAAGGACCTCGCCCGCCAGCAGATCACCATCAGCTGGCACGAATTCCCCAGCGGCCAGCCGCTGCTCGAAGCGCTCAATGTCGGCAACCTCGACCTCTCCGCCGACGTCGCCGATACCGTGCCGGTGTTCGCCCAGGCGGCCGGCGCGCAGCTCACCTATTTCGCCCGGGAAGCGCCGTCGCCAGGCGCCCAGGCCGTGCTGGTGCGCAAGGACTCGCCGCTGCATTCGCTGGCCGACCTCAAGGGCAAGAAGGTCGCCGTGACCAAGGCCGCCGGCAGCCACTACCTGCTGATCGCCGCGCTGGCCAAGGCCGGGCTGAAATTCTCCGACATCCAGCCGGCCTACCTGACGCCGGCCGATGGTCGCGCCGCGTTCGAGAGCGGCAACGTCGACGCCTGGGTCACCTGGGAGCCCTTCCTCAGCGGCGCGCAGGTGCAGCTCGACGCCCGCACCCTGGCCGACGGCAAGGGCCTGGCCGATTACCAGCGCTACTACCTGACCAGCAACGCCTTCGCCAAGGCGCATCCCGAAGTGCTCGACGCGGTGTTCGCCGAACTGGTGAAGACCGGCTACTGGTTGCGCGCGCATCCGGCCGAGGCCGCGAAAATCCTCGGCCCGCTGTGGGGCAACCTGAAGCCGGAGATCGTCGAGCAGGCCAATGCCCGGCGCAGCTACCAGGTGCGCGCGGTGCAGCCGGAGAACCTCAAGGAACAGCAGAAGATCGCGGACGCCTTCTTCGCCGCCGGCCTGCTGCCCAGGCCGGTCGACGCGCTGGACGTATCGATCTGGGCGCCGGGTGCCAGGCCATGAGCGCCGAAGCCCGGCTGAGCCAGGACCAGCCCCGGGGCCGCTCGACCCGCGGTCGTTTCCCTACGACTTCGGCCGCTTCGGCGGCAAGGCCGAGCGCCTGGCCCAGCGCCTGAACCCCTTTTCACGCCGGGCCTGCGCATTACGACGCCGCCGCGCGGCATCCACCTGAAAAACGAGGTATCCGATGGCCACACTCCTTTCCCCCGCACCGGGCGCCGCCGACCAGGACCCCTCGCCACCGCTGCTGCCGGCGCGCGTGCTGCGCAGCGATGAGGAAGCCCTGCAGGCGGCCGCCGAGCTTGCCGCCGAGGCCCGGGTCGAAGCCGCCCTGCGCGACCGCGAGCGCAAGCTGCCGTGGCGCGAGATCGAACGCTTCACCGCCAGCGGCCTGGGCAGCATCGCCATTCCCCGCGAATACGGCGGGCCGGGAGTGTCGTTCGTCACCCTCGCCGAGGTGTTCCGGCTGATCTCGGTGGCCGACCCGGCGCTCGGGCAGATCCCGCAGAACCACTTCGGCATCCTCCAACTGCTCCAGGCCTGCGCCAGCGAGGCGCAGAAGCGGCGCCTCTACCAGAGCGTGCTGGAGGGCTGGCGGATCGGCAATGCCGGCCCCGAGCGCGGCACCAAGCACACCCTGGACATCCAGGCGCAGCTGCTGCGCGATGGCGATGGCTATCGCCTCAGCGGCGAGAAGTTCTATTCCACCGGCGCGCTGTTCGCCCACTGGGTCGTCGCCAAGGCGCGCGACGATGAAGGCCGCGTGCGCCTCGCCTTCATCCGTCGCGGCAGCCCCGGTCTGCGCGTTGTGGACGACTGGTCCGGCTTCGGCCAGCGCACGACCGCCAGCGGCACCGTGTTGCTCAACCAGGTTCAGGTCGCGGCGGAAAACGTCATCGACATCTGGACCCTGGCCGAGCGCCCGAGCATCCAGGGCGCCGCGTCGCAGCTGATCCAGGCCGCCATCGACGCCGGCATCGCCCGCGCCGCGCTGGACGACGCCATCGCCTTCGTCCGCGAGAGGTCCAGGCCGTGGATCGATGCCGGCGTCGAGCGCGCCAGCGACGACCCCTACGTGATCGCCGACGTCGGTCGCCTGCAGCTCGACCTGCATGCCGCCGAAGCGCTGCTGCGCCGCGCCGGCCAGGTGCTCGACGCGGTGAATGCCGCGCCCATCGACGCCGCCGCCGCCGCGCGCGCCTCCATCGCCGTGGCCGAGGCCAAGGTGCTGACCAGCGAGATCAGCCTGGCCGCCAGCGAGAAGCTGTTCGAACTGGCCGGCAGCCGCGCCACCCTGGCCGAGTTCAACCTCGACCGCCACTGGCGTAACGCGCGCACCCACACCCTGCACGATCCGCTGCGCTGGAAATACCACGCGATCGGCACCTACCACCTGAACGGCGCGAAACCCGCGCGCCACTCCTGGATATGAGGGATCGCCGATGAACGCCATCGTCCCGCAAACCCGACCCACCGCGCTGATCGACAGCGATGCGCAAGCCCTGGAAGTGGCCGAGGAACTGGCCGTGCTGTTCGCCCGCGATGCCGCCGAACGCGACCGCGCCCGGCGTCTGCCACACGCCGAACTGGCGCGTTTTTCGCGCTCCGGGCTGTGGGGCATCAGCGTCCCGAAGGCCTTCGGCGGCGCCGGCGTGTCCAGCGTCACCCTGGCCAAGGTGATCGCGCGGATCGCCGAGGCCGACGGCTCGCTCGGGCAGATTCCGCAGAACCACTACTACGCCCTGGAAGTGCTGCGCATCAACGGCAGCCCGGCGCAGCAGGCACGACTCTATGCCGAGGCGCTGGACGGCCGGCATTTCGGCAACGCACTGGCCGAACTGGGCACGAAGACCGCACTGGACCGCACCACCCGCCTGCGCCGCGACGGCGACGGCTGGCGCATCGACGGGCGCAAGTTCTACGCCACCGGCGCGCTCTACGCGCAGCGCATCCCCACCTCGGTGATCGACGACGACGGCGTCCAGCAGCTCGCCTTCGTGCCGCGCGACGCCGCCGGGCTGCAGGTGATCGACGACTGGTCGGGTTTCGGCCAGCGCACCACCGGCAGCGGCTCGGTGACCTTCGATGGGGTGTTCGTCGCGGACCAGGACGTGGTGCCGTTCCAGGCTGCTTTCGAGCGCCCGACGGCGCTCGGGCCGTTCGCCCAGATACTCCACGCGGCGATCGACACCGGCCTCGCCCGCGGCGCCTATCAGGACACCCTGGCGTTCGTCCGTACCCGCTCGCGGCCCTGGATCGATGCCGGTGTCGAGCAGGCCAGCGACGATCCGCTGACCCTCAACGAGATCGGCCGCCTTGCCGCGCGCCTGCATGCCGCCGAAGCGCTGCTGGAGCGCGCCGGGGAATTCGTCGACCGCGCCCAAGCGTGCCCGGACGAACGCTCGGTGGCCGACGCCTCGATCGCGGTCGCCGAGGCGCGGGCGATCAGTACGGAAATCTCCCTGGCGGCCGGCAGCAAGCTGTTCGAGCTGGCCGGCAGCCGCGCCACCCTCGCCGAGCACAACCTAGACCGTCACTGGCGCAACGCGCGCACCCACACCCTGCACGACCCGGTGCGCTGGAAGTACCACGCGGTGGGCAACTACTACCTCAACGACCAGCTGCCGCCGCGGCGGGGGACGATCTGATGCGTCGGGAGACCGCCCATGGCTAGGAAAAAGCTGCTGCTCAATGCCTTCAACATGAACAGCGTCGGCCACATCAACCATGGCCTGTGGACGCATCCGCGCGACCGCTCCACGGAGTTCGGCACCCTGGAGTACTGGACCGAGCTGGCCAAACTGCTCGAGCGCGGGCTGTTCGACGGGCTGTTCATTGCCGACATCCTCGGCGTCTACGACGTCTACGGCGACGGCATCGACCTGACCCTGAAGGAAGCCATCCAGTTGCCGGTCAACGATCCGCTGCTGCTGACCTCGGCGATGGCCGCGGCGACCCGCCATCTGGGTTTCGGCCTCACGGCCAATCTCACCTACGAGGCGCCGTACAGTTTCGCCCGGCGCATGTCGACGCTCGATCACCTGAGCCGCGGACGGGTCGGCTGGAACATCGTTACCGGCTACCTGGAAAGCGCGGCAAAGGCGATGGGCCTGCAGCAGCAGGTCGAACACGACCGCCGCTACGACCAGGCCGACGAGTACCTGGAGGTGCTCTACAAACTCTGGGAGGGCAGCTGGGAGGACGACGCCGTGCTCGCCGATCGTGCCCGGCGCGTGTACGCGCAGCCGGGCAAGGTGCACCGCGTCGAGCACCACGGCGAGTTCTACCGGGTCGATGGCTACCACCTCAGCGCACCCTCGCCGCAACGCACGCCGGTGCTGTTCCAGGCGGGCGCCTCCGAGCGCGGTCTGCGCTTCGCCGGGCAGCACGCCGAGTGCGTGTTCATCGGCGGGCAGAACAAGCCTGCGGTGCGCGAGCAGGTCGAGCACCTGCGCCGCAGCGCCGAGGCGGCCGGGCGTGACGGCCAGGCGCTGAAGGTGTTCATGGGCATCAGCGTGATCGTTGCACCAAGCAGCGCCGAAGCCCGCGACAAGCATGCCGAATACCTGCGCTACGCCAGCCCGGAAGCGGGTCTGGCGCACTTCTCCAGCTCCACCGGCATCGACTTCGCCCGTTACGGACTGGACGAGCCGATCCGCTACCAGAAGACCAACGCCATCGAGTCGGTGGTGAAGACCTTCACCGCCAAGGACGCCGGCTGGACGCCGCGCAAGCTGCTGGAACAGCACGCGCTCGGCGGCCGCTACCCGCTGCTGCTGGGGTCGCCTCTGGAGGTCGCCGACGAGCTGCAAAGCTGGATCGCCGAGACCGGTCTGGACGGCTTCAACCTGACCCGCACGGTCACCCCGGAAAGCTATGCCGACTTCATCGAACTGGTGGTCCCCGAGCTGCAGTCGCGTGGCGCGTACAAGACCGAATACGCCGAGGGCACGTTGCGCGAGAAGCTCTTCGGCGCCGGCCCGCGGCTGCCCATCGACCACCCGGCCGCCGCCTGGCGCGACCTCGCCCGCGCCCAGGCGCGAGCGCAGGTCGCGCACGCTGCCCACCCATGACACGCCGCCCACCCACAACCGGAAAGGACCTCGCCATGCTGCATAGACTCATCCGCCACACCCGGCTCAAACAGCTCGTCCTCGCCGCCCTGCTCGGCAGCGCCGGCGTTGCCTTCGCGGCCGACTTCAGCGGCCCACTCAAGCTCGGTACCACCGCTGCCTTCGCGCCGCCCCTGGAAGCGGCGGTGGCCGAGGCCGAGAAGCAGGGACTGAAGGTCGAACTGATCGAGTTCAGCGACTGGATCGCGCCCAACGTGAGCCTGGCCAACGGCGACATCGACGTGAACTACTTCCAGCACATCCCCTTCCTGGAGAACGCGAAGAAGGAAGCCGGCTACGACCTGGTGCCCTACGCGCCCGGCGTGATCAACAACGTCGGTCTGTATTCCAGGCAATACAAGAGCTTCGACGCGCTGCCGAAAGGCGCCAAGGTGGCCATCGCCAACGACCCGGTGAACGGCGGTCGCGGCTTGCAGCTACTGCAGAAGGCCGGGCTTATCCAGCTCAAGCCCGGCGTCGGTTTCAAGGCCACCGTCGACGACATCGTCGACAACCCGCGCGAGCTGAGGATCATCGAGCTGGAAGCGGTGCAGCTGGTGCGCGCCTACGATGACGTCGACCTGGTGCAGGGTTACCCGGCCTACATCCGCCTGGCGAAGACCTTCGATCCGGCCTCGGCGCTGCTTTTCGACGGTCTCGACCATCCGGAGTACGTGATTCAGTTCGTCATCCAGCCGGATCACCGTGACGACCCGCGGCTCAAGCAGTTCGTCGACATCTACCAGCACTCGGCGGTGGTCCGCGCGGCGCTGGACAAGGCGCACGGCAACCTCTATCAGCCCGGCTGGCAGGGCTGACCATGAACGCACTCAACGCCCAGCTCCGGCCCTATGCCGATCTGCCCGACCCGCCGCCGGCCGAGCGTCCGCACGCGGCGGTCGACGACGAACCCGGCGACGTGCACCTGCGCTTCGAGGGCCTGGTCAAGACCTATTCCGGCGCGAGCACGCCGGCGCTGCGCGGCATCGACCTGGCAGTCCGCCGCGGCGAGGTGTTCGGCATCATCGGCCGCAGCGGCGCCGGCAAATCCTCGCTGATCCGCACCATCAATCGCCTGGAGCGCGTCAGCCAGGGCCGCGTGCTGATCGACGGCGTGGACATCGGCACCCTCGACGAGGACGCCCTGGTGGCGTTGCGGCGGCGCATCGGCATGATCTTCCAGCACTTCAACCTGATGTCGGCGAAGACCGTGCGTGAGAACGTCGAGCTACCGCTGCGGGTCGCTGGTGTGCCCCGCGAGGTGAGCCGCCGCAAGGTCGACGAACTGCTCGCACTGGTCGGCCTCGACGGCAAGCACGACTGCTACCCGGCGCAGCTCTCCGGCGGCCAGAAGCAGCGCGTCGGCATCGCCCGGGCGCTGGTCCACGCGCCGGAAATCCTGCTCTGCGACGAAGCCACCTCGGCGCTCGACCCGGAAACCACCCAGGCGATCCTCGCCCTGTTGCGCGAAATCAACCGGCGTCTGGGCCTGACCATCGTGCTGATTACCCACGAGATGGCGGTGATCCGCGAGATCTGCGACCGCGTGGTGGTCCTCGAAGGCGGCGAAGTGGTCGAGCAGGGCCCGGTGTGGCGGGTCTTCGGCGATCCGCGCCACGCCACCACCCGCACCCTGCTGGCGCCGTTGCAGCAGGGCCTGCCGGCGGACCTCGCCCGGCGCCTGCAACACGGCATCCCGCGGGCCGGTGACGCCCTGGTGCTCGACCTGCGCTTTCGCGGCAACCGCCGTGAGCCCGACCTGGCGGCGCTGATCGGCAGCCTCGGCGGGCGGGTGGTACTGCTCGGCAGCGCGGTGGAACGCATCCAGGGCCATTCGCTGGGCCATCTGCTGCTGGCCGTACAGGGCTCGCCGCATGCCCCCGCGGAACTGTTGAAGCGAGCCCGCCAGCTGGCGGACAGCGCGGAGGTGCTCGGTCATGTCAGCGCTGTCTGAGCGTCTCTGGCAGGGCCTGCTGGACACCCTGTTGATGGTCGGCGTGTCCTCCGCGCTGGCCCTGCTGCTGGGAATTCCGCTGGCGGTGATCCTGGTCACCAGCGGGCGCGGCGGCATCTACGAGGCGCCCGCGCTCAACCGCGTGCTGGGTGCGCTGGTGAACCTGTTCCGCTCGGTACCCTTCCTGATCCTGATGGTGGCGCTGATTCCCTTCACCCGGCTGATCGTCGGCACCACCTACGGCGTCTGGGCCGCGGTGGTACCCCTGACCATCGCCGCCACGCCGTTCTTCGCGCGGATCGCCGAAGTCAGCCTGCGCGAGGTGGACCACGGCCTGATCGAGGCCGCCCAGGCGATGGGCTGCCGCCGCTGGCACATCGTCCGCCACGTGCTGTTGCCCGAAGCGCTGCCCGGCATCACCGGCGGCTTCACCATCACCCTGGTGACCATGATCAACTCCTCGGCGATGGCCGGCGCCATCGGCGCCGGCGGGCTTGGCGACCTGGCGTACCGCTACGGCTACCAGCGCTTCGACAGCCAGGTAATGCTCAGCGTGATCGTCGCGCTGGTGGTCCTGGTGGCGCTGATCCAGTTCAGCGGCGACCGCCTGGCGAAGGGCTTCAACCGGCGTTGATCGGATTGACGGCGCGGTACGGACGCCGCGCCGCCGGCAGCGCAGACCCGTCGCCCGGGCCGAAGCGGACCGCCGCCCGGCTCGTTCCGCCATATCTTGAGTTCGCGAGTTCCATCTGCCTTACGTAGACCGGCCCGCCAATGGAAAACGGCGCCGTTGTCGTGGAAGTTACGCTAGATGACGAAGAAGCCATGGGTGCCGTCGCGACCGAGTTGGTCGACCAGGCCGAACTCCCAGTCAAGGTAACCCTGCATCGCCTCGCGCGGGTTATCGGTGCCCTCGTACGGGCGCCGGTAGCGGTCGATGCGCGGGCTGGCCAGGCGGGCGTCGCCGGCTTCCAGCGGCAGCCCGGCAGCGCGCCAGGCGGCGGTGCCGCCGGCGAGGAGGAACACCGGCTTGCCGGTGGCCACGGCGAACTCCTCCACCGCGTAGCGCGCCAGCAGGCTGCTGGCGCAGGTGAGCACGTAACGCGATGCCGGCGGCAGCTGCTCCAGGGCCTGGCGCAGGCCGGCACGCAGCGCCCACCAGGCACCGGGAACATGCCCGGCGACGTGATTGGCGCTGCTGGTCAGGTCGAGCAACCGGGTATCGCCTTCTGCCAGCCAGTCGCGCAGCGTCGCCGGATCGATCTCGCTGGCCGTCGGCGCCGCCGGACGCGGCGTCGGCCACTCGCCGCGCTCGCTGACGGCCGTCGCGTCGAGGCCGTCGAGCACGTGAACCTCCCAGCCCATCTGCGCCAGCCAGGAGGCACTCATGTTGGCGCGCACGCCGTCGTCGTCCACCAGCACCACGCGCGCGCCACGCACGCTGGCGTAGTGATCGGTCTCCTGCACCAGTTGCCCGCCCGGCACCGGCCGCGCGCCGGGCAGGTGACCGGCGAGGTATTCCTCCGGCGTGCGCACGTCGAACAGGTAGGTGGTACGCCCTTTCTCGGCCTGCCAGGCGGCGAGGTTCTCCAGCGTGGCGCGGCCCACGCCGGCCTTGTCGGCCACCGCCCGCGCCGAGCGCGCGGCGCTGCTGCGGGTGGCTTCGGACACCTCGCCGAAGCGCCGCGCCTGGCCCTTGTCGAGGGTCTGCCCGGCCAGGGTCCAGCCGATGGTGCCGTTACGCAGCGCGGCGACCGGGTTGGGAATCCCGGCGTTCACCAGCGACTGAGTGCCGATGATGCTGCGCGTGCGCCCGGCGCAATTGACGATCACCCGGGTCGCCGGGTCCGGCGCCAGCTCGCGCACGCGCAGCACCAGCTCGGCGCCGGGCACGCTGATCGAGCCGGGGATGTTCATGGTCTGGTATTCGTCGAAGCGGCGGGCGTCCAGCACCACCACGTCGGCCCTGGCATCGAGCAGCGCCTGGACCTCTTCGGCGGCCAGCGACGGCGTATGGCGGCGGCTTTCCACCAGCTCGCCGAAGGCCTTGCTCGGCACGTTGACGTCGCGGAACAGCTCGCCGCCGGCATCGCGCCAGCCGGCCAGGCCACCCTCGAGCAGGGCCACGTCGCTGTAACCGAGGTCGCGCAGGCGTCGCGCGGCAGTCTCGGCGAGGCCTTCGCCGTCGTCGTAGACGGTGATCGGCGTGTCGCGCCGCGGCACGCGGGGGAAGATTTCCAGCTCCAGTCGGGACAGCGGCACATTGGCCGCGAACAGCGGGTGCGCCTGGGCGAACGGGTCTTCCTCGCGCACGTCGAGCAGGGCCAGCTCCTGGCGGGCGAGCAGGGCGCGGCGCAGCGCGGCGTAGGAACGGACGGGGAACGAACTCATGCGGGAAGAGACTCCTTGGACAGGTCCCAGAGGTTAGGCAGGGTGCTGTTGGAATAGCCCGAGATGAACGGCTTGCTGCCGCCCTCGGGCGGATACACCGCGCGGCTGACCGCGCCGATGTTGGCGCCGTAGACGTGGATGCTGATGGAGGTGCGGTCGGCGAAGGCGTTGCTGACCCGGTGGATGTCGCCAATGCGCGGCGATACCGCTTCCACCTGGCCGGGCTCGAGGCGCAGCGTCGGGCCGCTCTCGCGCAGCACGCCGTCTTCACTGCTGAAGTTCTGCGCCAGCTCGGCACCGCGCAGCATGCCGATCAAGCCCCAGACGCGGTGATCGTGCACCGGCGTGGCCTGGCCCGGTCCCCAGACGAAGCTGACCACCGAGAAGCGCGACTGCGCGTCGGCGTACAGCAGGTACTGCTGGTAGTACTGCGGGTGCGGCTGGGCGAAGGCCTCCGGCAGCCAGTCGTCGTGGCGCACCAGTTCGCCGAGCAGCTCGGCGCCGCGCTCCAGCAGGCGTGCCTCATCGGTTTCGCGACCGACCAGGGCGGACAGCCCAGCGAGGAAATGGCGCAGGCGATAAAGACGTGGGGCTTGGCTCATGACAAGTGCTCAACGGTAACGATGGCGCTAAGCTAGCAACCCGTTGCATGCTTACAAAATTCAATTTGGTCATAAGCTAATATGCGAATCCAGCATGAAAATTGATGACATCGACGCCTTCGTCGCGGTAGTTCGCCTGCAGTCGCTGAACCAGGCGGCGGACTCCCTGCAGCTGACCCAGTCGGCCGTGACCCGGCGCCTGCAGAACTTCGAGGAAACCCTCGGCGTGGCGCTGCTGGACCGCAACACCAAGCCGCTCAAGCCCACCGCCATCGGCCTGCGCGTGTACGAGCGCTGCCGCGTGGTGCTGCGCGAGCTCGATTCGCTGCGCGACCTGGTGGCGCAGGACGCCATGCCCAGCGGCGCGCTGCGCCTCGGCGTACCGCAGACGATCGGCGACAGCGCGCTACTCGAAGCCCTGCAGGCGTTGCGCGGCAGCTACCCTGAGCTGCAGGTGCAAGTCTCCAACGGCTGGGGCGCGAGCCTGGTGAAGAAGCTGGAGAACGACGAACTGGACGCCGCCGCCGCGCTGTTTCCGGCCGGCAAACAGTTCCCCGAGGGCATCGTCGGTCGTTCGCTGGCGCGCATGGGCCTGGTCATCGTCGCCGCGCGCGGTTCGGCGCCCAAGCGCAGCTACCGGCTGGCCGAGTGCCAGGCCCGCGGCTTCGTGCTCAACCCCGACGGCTGCGGCTTCCGCGCCGGCCTGCAGCGGGCGCTGGCCGAGCAGGGCCTGAACCTCAAGGTGAACCTGGAAATCTTCGGTACCGACCTCCAGTTGAGCCTGGTCGCCAACGGCATGGGCCTGGGCCTCGTGCCGCTGCCGCTGTTGCAGGACAGCCACCACCGCGATGCCCTCGACGTGCTCAACGTGGTCGACTTCAAGCCGATGATCGATCTCTGGCTGCTGCACGCCGCCTTCCTCGGCAACCTGCAGGGCGCCGTCGAACGCTTCGGCGAATCCGTGGCGCAACGCCTTGCGACGCCGGCCGACGCCGCCGGAGCATCCTCCCCGCCCCAACCGTAGGGTACGCCGCGCGCATGCTGGAGCTGCGCCGAAGAGCCGGTGCGCATGGCGCACCCTACGACGTGGGTCCTGACTCTCGCCGCGCGCACCTCCGGCACAGCGCGGAGCATCCAGCTCCCCACCGCCACCATCCAGTTGCGCGATTGGCATATTAGAATATGCCTAAAATGAATTTCCATCCTGATTGGCTTGCGACTAGCTTATAAGCACTCGTTAGGCGATTTCATTTCCTTATATGGAAATCGCGCAGTAACGTCCAAACCAAACAGGAGCACACGCATGAGCGTGGAAATCGTCGGCATGATCACCGCGACGCCCAGCGCCGAGGTCGACCAGCCGCTCGGCGCGGCGGTGGACGCGGATTTCGTCCGCCGCTTCGCACAGGCCCACGAGCGCGCCGGCTTCGACCGCGCGCTGGTGGGCTACTTCTCCAACGGCGCGGAGGGCGCCGTGGTCAGCGCGTTCATCGCGGCCGCCACCGAACGCCTGGGCATCCTGCTGGCGTACCGGCCGGGGGTGATCGCGCCGCCGCTGGCCGCACGGCAACTGGCGACGCTGGACCAGTTCAGCAACGGCCGCCTGGCGCTCAACGTGATCAGCGGCGGCAGCGATACCGACCAGCGACGCGACGGCGACTACCTCGACCACGACGCGCGCTACACCCGTACCGACGAGTACCTGCAGGTGCTGAAAGCGATCTGGACCGCGCAGGCACCGGTCGATCACCACGGACGCTTCTACCGTTTCGACGGCGCGCTGCCGAATGTGCGCACCCAGCAGAAGCCGCACATCCCGATCTACTTCAGCGGCTCCTCGGACGCCGCCGTCGAGGTCGCCGCGCCACGCCGACACCTACATGCTCTGGGGCGAGCCGCTGGCCGACTTCGCCGCCCACGTGCAGAAGGTCCGCGCGGCGGCGCAGCGCCAGGGCCGCAGCCTGCGCGTCTCGGTCTCGTTCCGGCCGATCGTCGCCGACACCGAGGAAGCCGCCTGGAAACGCGCCGCCGAGATCCTCGAGCGGGTGCGCGAGAACCGCGCGCGCCTTGGCCTGCCGCTGAACGACCACGCCCCGGCCAACGTCGGCTCGCAGCGCCTGCTGGCCGCGGCCCGGCGCGGCGACGTGCTGGACCAGCGCCTGTGGACCGGCATCGCCCAGCTGACCGGCGCGCAGTGGAATTCCACCGCGCTGGTGGGCACCGCCGAGCAGGTCGCCGATGCCCTCGGCGAGTACCACCTGCGCGGCGCCTCGACCTTTCTCATCCGCGGCTTCGACCCACTGGACGATGCCCTCCTCTACGGCCGCGAACTGATCCCGGCCATCCGCGAACGCATTGCCGGCCAGCAACGTCGCCATGCCGGCTGACCACGGGATATGAAGCGCATGAAGCTGCTCCACGTACTCGCCGCACTGGCCCTGCTGACGCCGCTGGCGCAGGCCGCCGAACAGATCACCCTGCGCGTCGGCGATCAGAACTACTACAACGTGCGCGCCTCGGTGGAAGCCTCGGGCGTGCTCGAAGGTGCGCCCTACAGCGTCGACTGGAAGCACTTCCAGTCCGCCGCGCCGGTGGCCGAAGGACTGGATGCCGGCGCCCTCGACCTGGGCTTCCTCGGCGACTCGGGCTTCATCTTCCTCGCCGCCAAGGGCGCGCCGGTGAAGCTGATCGGCGTCTCGCGGCAGAACCCGGACACCATCGCGCTGCTGGTGCCGAAGGACTCGCCCGCCAAAACCATCGCGGACCTGAGGGGCAAGAAGGTTGCCTACTGGCCCGGCGCCTGGAGCCAGCAACTGACCCTGCGCGCGCTGGAGAAGGCCGGCCTGCCGAGCGACTACGTGGAGTTCGTCAAACTGATGCCGATCGACGCCGCCGCCGCGCTGCCGCAGGGCAGCATCGACGCCTTCCCGGTCTGGGAACCCTACATCTCGCAGCAGATCGTCTTCTCCGGCGCACGGCCGATCATCACCGCGCGCAACCTGATGCCCGGCCTGTCGAGCATCGCCGCCAACGCCAACTCCCTGGAATCCAAGCGCGCCGCGATCGCCGATTTCCTCGGTCGGTTGCAGAAGGCGCGTGCCTGGGTCGAGGCCAACCGCCAGGCCTACGCGGATCTCTGGGCGAAGAAGGCCAACCTCGACCAGGCCGTGTCGCGGCACTGGATCGACCAGGCGCACATGACCGTCGAGCCGGTCGACAGCGGGGCCGCCGCCGATTACCAGGCGACCGCCGACTTTCTCGCCAAGACCGGCGCGCTGCCCAAGCCGTTCGATTTCAGCGGCGTGATCGACACCTCATTCACCGCCGCCTTCCACTGAAGATCGGCGACACACCAGGGAGCACTTAGCATGAGCGTTCAGTTTCTCGGCATGATCGGCCACCGGCTGTCCTCGGAAATCATTCCCGCCGTCGGCCCGGTGTTCGACAAGCAGTACATCACCCGCTTCGCCCAGGCCCATGAACAGGCCGGTTTCGACCGCATTCTGGTCGGCTACTGGTCGGATCAGCCGGACGGGTTCCTGGTCACCGCGCTGGCCGGGCTGGCCACCGAGAAGCTCAATTTCCTGCTCGCCCACCGCCCCGGTTTCGTCGCACCGACCCTGGCCGCGCGCAAGCTGGCCACGCTCGACCATCTGCTCGACGGCCGTCTCGGCATGCACATCATCAGCGGCGGCAGCGACGCCGAGCAGCGCAAGGACGGCGACTGGCTCGATCACGACCAGCGCTATGCGCGCAGCGACGAATTCCTTGAAGTGGTGCGCCGCGTGTGGAGCAGCGAGCAGCCGTTCGACTACCAGGGCGAGCACTACCGCGTCGAACAGGCCTTCTCGGTGATCAAGCCGCAGCAGAGGCCGCACCTGCCGATCTTCTTCGGCGGCTCCTCACCCGTGGCGCAGGCGGTCGCCGGCAAGCACGCCGACGTCTACATGCTCTGGGGCGAATCCCTGGACCAGGTGCGCGAGACCATCGCCCAGGTGCGCGCCGAGGCCGCGCGCCACGGGCGCGAGGTAGCGTTCAGCGTATCGTTCCGGCCGATTCTCGGTGCCACCGAGGAGGACGCCTGGGCCAAAGCCGAAGGTATCCGCAGCCGTGCCCGTGCCCAGCTCGAACAGAGCGGCGGCAACGTCTTTCCCAAGGCCAAGCCACAGAGCGTCGGCGCCCAGCGCCTGCGCGACACGGTGGCCTTGGGCGACCGCGTCGACGCCCGGCTGTGGACCGGGCTGGCCGCGCTGGTCGGCGGCGGGCACAACTCCACCGCGCTGGTCGGCACCGCCGAGCAGGTCGCCGATGCGCTGCTCGACTACTACGAACTGGGCGTCACGCATTTCCTCGTGCGCGGTTTCGATCCGCTCAACGACGCCGTCGAATACGGTCGCGAACTGCTGCCGCTGACCCGCGCCAAGGTCGCCGAACGCGACGCCCGCACCGACCGGGGAGTGCGCGCGTGAGCCAGGCGCTACGCAAGGCCGAAGCCGTCGCGCCGGCAACGGACGCGCAGGCGCTGGACGCCCTTTGCGCGACACTGGCTGCCAGTGCCGCGCAGCTCGACCGCGATGCCGAGTTTCCCCACGCGAACCTGGCACTGCTGCGCGACGCCGGGCTGCTCGGCCTGGCCACCGCGCGACGTTTCGGCGGCGATGAGGCGGATCGCAGCCGGCTGCGCGAGGTGATCGGCGAGGTGGCGCGCGGCGAGCCCTCCACCGCGCTGCTGCTGGCGATGCAGTACATCAACCTGCGCCGCTTGCAGCGCAACGCGACGGCGCCTCGGCCGCTGCTGGAACGCGTGCTGCGCGAGTCGGTGAGCGACGGTGCGCTGATCAACGCCTTTCGCGTCGAGCCGGAACTCGGCTCGCCGGCACGCGGCGGCCTGCCGCAGACGCTCGCCCGGCGCCACCCGGACGGCTGGCGGCTGAGCGGGCACAAGCTCTACACCACCGGCATTCCGGGGCTGACCTGGCTGCTGGTGTGGGCGCGCAGCGACGATCCGCAGCCGCTGGTCGGCGGCTGGCTGGTGCACCGCGACACACCGGGCATCCGCGTGATCGAGAGCTGGGACCACCTGGGCATGCGCGCCACCGGCAGCCATGAGGTGATCTTCGAGGATGTCCAGTTGCCGCCCGAAAGCGCGGTCGACGTGCATCCCCTGGACCGTCAGCCGGGCCTCGACGCCGCCGCTGTCGCCGCCTTCCAGGGCGACAACGCGATCCTCCTGGCGGCGCTCTACGACGGTGTCGCCCGCGCCGCCCGCGACGACCTGCTCGGCTGGCTGGCGCGGCGCGTGCCGGGCAGCCTCGGCGCGCCGCTGTCGAGCCTGCCGCGGGTGCAGGAAGCGGTCGGCCGCATCGATGCGCTGCTGCTGAGCAGTCGCCTGCAACTGCGCGGCTCGGACGATCCGGCACTGAGCGTCGGCGAGCTGGGGCAGATCAAGGTGAATGTCATCGACAACGCCATCGACGCCGTGCGTCGCGGCCTGGAGCTGGCCGGCAACCATGCGCTGGAACACGCCAACCCGCTGCAACGGCACTACCGCAACCTGCTCTGCGGCCGCGTGCACACACCGCAGCCGGACAGCGTCTGGCTGGCGGCCGGCAAGGCGGCCTTCGCCACCTTCTGAACGACGCCGGCGAGGCCGGCACGCCCTTCGAGACCGCACGCGCGGACCGAATCCCCTTTTCCTGGCCACGGCCAACCGGAGATCCGTCCATGCGTCATCCCCTACTCGCCACCGTCGCCCTGCTGCTGTCGCTGACGGCCAGCGCCATCACCCTCGCCGCGGAGGTCCCGACCCTGCGCATCGCCGACCAGAAGGGCAACATGCGCGCCCAGCTGGAAGCCGCCGACGCGCTGCGCGACCTGCCGTACCGCATCGAATGGGCGGAATTCCCAGCCGCCGCGCCGCTGGCCGAGGCGCTCAACGCCGGGGCTGTGGACGCCGGCATCATCGGCGACGCGCCTCTGCTGTTCGCCCTCGCCGCCGGCGCCCGGGTGAAGGCCATCGCGGTGGACAAATCCGACCCCTACGGCACCGCGATCATCGCCCGCCAGGACTCGCCGCTGAAGGCCGCGCAGGACCTCAAGGGCAAGCGCATCGCCACCGGCAAGGGCTCCATCGGCCACTTCATCACCCTCAAGGCGCTGGCCTCGGCCGGGCTGACGGCGAAGGACGTCGAGCTGCGTTTCCTCAACCCGGCGGACGCCAAGATGGCCCTGGCCAACGGCTCGGTGGACGCCTGGGCGACCTGGGAGCCCTACACCGCGCTGGCGGAAACCGCCGACCACGCCAAGGTGGTGGTGAACGGCCGCGGCCTCTGGGCCGGCAACAGCTACCTGGCTGCCACCGACGCGGCGCTGGCCGATCCGGCACGCCGCGCCGCCCTGCAGGATTATCTGCAGCGCCTGGCCGACGCGCAGCGCTGGGCCTACCGGAACCTCGACAGCTACAGCGCCAGCCTGGCGCGGATCATCGGCTTCCCCGAGGACGCCGCGCGCCTGCAGTTCGAGCGCCGCAAGCTGCGCTGGCTGCCGCTGGACGCCGAGACCCTGGCGCAACAGCAGGCCACCGCCGATTTCTATCACGCCAGCGGGCTGATCCCGGAACCGCTGGATGTCACTCCCACCTTCGACCGCAGCTTCACGCTGAACAGCCAGCAGGCCGCGCTCGAAACCGACAGGAACGTCAAATGAAGCCGCTCGACAACCGCCTTTCCGCCCTCTCGCGCCGCCGCCTGCTGGGCCTCGCCGGAACCACCGGCGCCGCCGCCCTGCTCGGCCGCTTCGCGCTGGCCGACGAGCACGTGCATGAGCACTCCGCCAGCGCAGCCGCGCCCGAGCGTTCCTTCGTGCTACCCGAGCGGCGCAAGCTGAAGCTGGCGATCAACCTCAACGCGGTGTGCCTGGCGCCGGTGGCGGTGGCCGAATCCCAGGGTTTCTTCAGCAAGCACAACCTCGACGTGGAGTTCGTCAACTTCGGCAACTCCACCGAGGTGTTGCTCGAAGCCATCGCCACCGGCAAGGCGGACGCCGGCGTCGGCATGGCGCTGCGCTGGCTGAAGGCACTGGAGCAAGGCTTCGACGTCAAGCTCACCGCCGGTACACACGGCGGCTGCCTGCGCCTGCTCACCGCGGCCAACGGCGGCGCCAGCAACCTGGAGGCGCTCAAGGGCAAGACCATCGGCGTCACCGACATGGCCAGCCCGGACAAGAACTTCTTCTCGATCATGCTCAAGCGCCACGGCGTCGACCCGGTACGCGACGTGGAATGGCGGCAGTACCCGGCCGACCTGCTCGGCACCGCGCTGGACAAGGGCGAGGTGCAGGCGGTGAGCGGCAGCGACCCGTTCATGTACCGCCTGCTCAAGGGCGGCGAGTTCGTCGAGCTGTCGACCAACCTGGCGGAGGAATACGGCCAGCTCAGCTGCTGCGTGGTCGGCGTCACCGGCAACCTGGCGCGCCAGGACAAGCCCGCCGCCGCCGCGCTGACCCAGGCGATCCTCGAAGCGCACACCTGGGCCGCCGAGCACCCGGACGTGGTCGCACAGGATTTCCTCAAGTACGCGGTGAACACCTCGCCCGAGGAAGTCAGCGCGATCCTCAAGGACCACACCCATGCGCATCACGCCAGCGGCCCGGCCTTCGTCAAGGAGATCGCCTACTACGCCCGCGACCTGAAGGGCGTGGACGTGCTGCGGCCGAGCACCGACCCGCAAACATTCGCGGAGAGCATCTATGTCGACGTCTTCTCTTGAGTGGAGCACAGCCCGCGAGCGCCCCGCGCCCACGCGGCTGTGGCGCACCGGCCTGCTCGCCGGCGCGGCCTGGGGCGGGCTGGGCCTGCTCACCGCGCGGCTGCCCAACGCGATCCGTGACTGGCCGCTGACCGCCGAGCTGGCGAGTCTGAGCTTCGTCGTCGCCGCGCTGCTGGTCGGCCTGGCACTGGCCGGGCGCTGGGTGCCGGTGCGCCTGCGCGCGGCCGGGCCCTGGCTGGTGGCGCTGGCGCTGCTGCTCGGCGCCTGGCAACTGTTCACCGCCAAGCTCGGCTGGTTGCCGGTGCCGTTCTTCGCGCCGCCGCAGGCGTTGCTGGAGGTGTACCTGGAGGATTGGGCGCGCCTGGGCGAAAGCCTGCTGCATTCGCTGGCGCTGCTCGGCAGCGGCGTGGCGTTCGGCGCGGGCTGCGGTTTTCTCGCCGGCGTCTCGATCGGCTGGTCGCGGCGCATCGGCTACTGGCTGCATCCGCTGCTGCGCCTGCTCGGCCCGGTGCCGTCCACCGCGTTGCTGCCGCTGTGCTTCTTCCTGTTCCCGTCGAGCTGGAGCGCCAGCGTGTTCCTCATCGCCCTGGCGACCTGGTTCCCGGTCACCGTGCTGACCTGGTCCGGCGTGGCCAGCGTCGAGCGCGGCTATTACGACGTGGCGCGCACGCTGGGCGCCAGCCCGTGGTTCCTGATCCGCCGGGTGGCGATTCCCGCCGCGCTGCCGCATGTCTTCGTCGGCCTGTTCATGGGCCTGGGCGCGTCCTTCTCGGTGCTGGTGGTGGCGGAGATGATGGGCGTGAAAGCCGGTCTCGGCTGGTACCTGCAATGGGCGCAGGGCTGGGCCGCCTACGCCAACATGTACGCTGCGCTGCTGCTCATGGCATTGGTCTGTTCCGGGCTGATCAGCGCGCTGTTCCTGATCCGCGACCGCGCCCTGAGCTGGCAGCAAGGGGCGATGAAATGGTAGCCACCGCGCGTTCCCCGATCCCCGCCGAACGCGGCCTGCGCCTGGACATCCGTGGCCTGGCGCACGCCTTCCAACTCAAGGGCGAGCGCCTGCCGGTGCTGCAGCGCCTGGACCTGACCGTGGCGCCGGGCGAGATGGTTGCCCTGCTCGGCCCGTCCGGGTGCGGCAAGTCGACCCTGCTGCGCCTGGTCGCCGGGCTGGAGCCGCTGCAGCACGGCGAGCTGCTGGCCGATGGCGCACCGATCGGCGGGCCCGATCCGTCCCGCGTGGTGGTGTTCCAGGACCCGACGCTCTACCCGTGGCGCACGGTGTGGGACAACGTCGCCCTCGGCCTGCAGGCGCGCGGTCTGCTCAAGCAGCAGCGCGGACGGGTCGACGAAGCGCTGGCCAAGGTCGGCCTCGGCGAGTTCGCCCAGGCCTATCCGCGGCAGCTTTCCGGGGGCATGGCACAGCGCGTGGCGCTGGCGCGTGCGCTGGTCAACGAGCCGCGCCTGCTGATCCTCGACGAGCCGCTGGGCAAGCTCGATTCGCTGACCCGCATCGCCATGCAGGGCGAGCTGATCCGCCTCTGGCAGCGGCAGGGCTACAGCGGCCTGCTGGTGACCCACGATGTCGAGGAGGCGCTGCTGCTGGCCGACCGCGTGCTGGTGTTCAGCGACCGGCCGGCGCGGGTGCTGGCAGAGTTGCGGGTGGCACGCGACTACCCGCGTCACCGCGACGACCCGCACCTGGTCGAGCTGCGGCGCCAGGCGCTGGAGCTGCTTGGTTTGGGCAAGGACTGGTAGCGGGCGCAGCGGTGCGCGTGGCGCACCTGTGACAAGAATGCCGGTCCCGAAAGATTGCACACCACGGTGCCCGATCAGCGGCCGAACTCGGTGTTGAGGTCGGGCTGCACCAGTTCGATCCAGTAGTTGTCCGGGTCGCTGATGAACGCCACGCCCTTCATCTTGCCGCTGTCCAGGCGCTTGACGGAGTTGATGCCCCGCTCCTCGAGGCGCGCGCAGGCGGCGCGGATATCGGGCACCGCGAAGCAGATGTGGCCGAAGCCGCGCGGCTCGCTGTTGCCGTTGTGGTAGGCGGAATCGTCGCTCTCGGTGCCCCAGTTGTGGGTCAGCTCCAGCACGCTGCCGGCCGAAGGTGTAGCGCTGCCGCGCGCCAACTTCTTCGGGCACCGTCTCGCCCTTGGTCATCGCCAGGAAGTACAGCGAGAACTGGCCTTCCTCGAGTCCAGCCGACGCAGCAGGCGCATGCCAATGACGCGGGTGTGGAAATCCAGCGAAGGCCCCGGGTCCTTGACCCGCAGCATGCTGTGGTTGAACAGGTAGTCCTGGGTGGCCGCATCCGGGGTCACGCAGACGCGGCCTGGGTTTCGGTGGTGAACGCCATGGTTTGACTCTCGCTGGAAAAAACACCACGCCAGTGTGGAAATCCGCTCCCGTCCAAGGGTAGCAACCGGTTACTACGATGCGATAACCCGCGCCGCAGCGGCGGATTCGTGGCCGCTGGCGAGGAACGTGGTTTGATCGCCGAAATCGAAGTTCAAGGGTAGCGCCAGGTAGTAATGGCTCCAGGGTACTGAGCGTGGAACGGTTTCTACCGTACATGCGCCTGTACGCACCGCTGTCGCGGAGGCTTTTAATTCTTTAATCGAATAAACAAATTAATATTTATTCTTTTTATTTTATTCTCCGCCTGAGCATAGTGAGTCCATGCCACGCTCACCTTCAGGAGAAACAGCATGAGCATCCGACTTGGCGATATCGCCCCCGACTTCGAACAGCAATCCAGCGAAGGTCCGATCCATTTCCACGAATGGCTTGGCGACAGCTGGGGCGTTCTGTTCTCTCACCCGGCGGACTTCACGCCGGTGTGCACTACCGAATTGGGCTTCACCGCCAAGCTGAAGGACGAATTCGCCAAGCGCGGGGTCAAGGCCATTGCCCTGTCGGTGGACCCGGTGGACTCCCACGTGAAGTGGATCGACGACATCAACGAAACGCAGAACACCCGCGTCAACTTTCCGATCCTCGCCGACGCCGATCGCAAGGTCTCCTCGCTTTACGATCTGATCCACCCCAACGCCAGCGACACCCTCACGGTGCGCTCGCTGTTCGTCATCGATCCGAACAAGAAGGTGCGCCTGAGCATCACCTACCCGGCCAGTACCGGGCGCAACTTCAACGAGATCCTCCGCGTCATCGATTCGCTGCAGCTCACCGACAGCCACAAGGTCGCCACCCCGGCCAACTGGCAGGACGGCGACGAGGTGGTGATAGTGCCGTCGCTCAAGGACGAGGAGGAAATCCGCCAGCGCTTTCCGAAAGGCTATCGCGCGGTGAAGCCTTACTTGCGACTTACCCCGCAGCCGAACAAGTGAGACGCCGCACATGTTGATCGTTTCCCTGGCCGGCAGCCCCAGCCTCAAGTCGCGCTCCGGCGTGTTGCTGGAGCGCGCCCGCCACTGGCTGCACGGGCGTGGCCATGAGGTGGTGAGTTACGGCGTGCGCGATTTCTCCGCCGAGGAACTGCTCCACGCCCAGTTCGACAGCCCGCGGGTGCGCGAGCTGATTGAACAGGTCGGCCGCGCCGATGGCCTGCTGGTGGCGACGCCGGTGTACAAGGCGTCGTTCTCCGGAGCGCTGAAGGTGATGCTCGATCTGCTGCCCGAGCGCGCCCTGCAGCACAAGGTGGTGCTGCCGCTGGCCACCGCCGGCAGCGCGGCGCACATGCTCGCCCTGGATTACGCGTTGAAGCCGGTACTCGCCGCGCTGAAAGCCCAGGACACCCTGCACGGGGTGTTCGCCGAGGATGGCCAGATCGACTACGGCGATGGCCATCCGCAGCTGGCGCCGGCGCTCGAGCAGCGCCTTGAGGACGCCCTCGAACAGTTTTCCGCAGCGCTGGCCCGACGCCCGCGACCGATCGACCCGAGGCTGTTGAACGACCGGCTGGTGAACGCCCGCTGGAGCATCTGAACCCCCTTTTCCCGCCTTACTCGCCCGCCAACGGGCAAGCAGGCAGCCAATCGAGAACATCGCCAAGGAGAGCGCCATGCGCACTGTTACCTTGCGTCGAGGTCTGGCCGCCTTGTTTGCCGCGGCCATCGTCTTCGGCGCCGTCACCCAGGCTCAGGCCGATGCGCTGCGCATCGGTTACCAGAAATACGGCACGCTGGTGCTGCTCAAGGCCAAGGGGACACTGGAGAAGCGTCTCGCGGCCCAGGGCATCGACGTCAAGTGGACCGAGTTCCCCGGTGGCCCGCAGCTGCTCGAAGGCCTCAACGTCGGCGCCATCGACTTCGGCGTGACCGGGGAGACCCCGCCGGTGTTCGCCCAGGCGGCAGGTGCCGATCTGCTCTACGTCGCCCACGAACCACCGGCCCCGAGCAGCGAGGCGATCCTCGTGCAGAAAGACTCGCCGATTCGCTCGGTCGCCGGACTCAAGGGCAAGAAAGTCGCCCTGAACAAGGGCTCCAACGTGCACTACCTGCTGGTGCGCGCCCTGCAGGACGCCGGCCTGCAATACGCTGACATCCAGCCCGTCTACCTGCCGCCGGCCGACGCCCGTGCCGCCTTCGAGCGCGGCAGCGTCGACGCCTGGGTGATCTGGGACCCCTTCCAGGCCGCCGCCGAACAGCAACTGCAGGCGCGCACCCTGCGTGACGGCAAGGGCCTGGTGGACAACCACCAGTTCTACCTCGCCGCACGTCCCTACGCCGAGAAACACCCGCAGGTGCTGAGCACGCTGATCGACGAGATCCGTCAGGTCGGCGACGAAGCCAGGGCCGACCCCCAAGCCGTCGCCAAACAGGTCGCGCCGCTGCTCGGCCTGCCCGAGGACATCGCGCTGATCACCGTCAAGCGCCAGGGGTTCGGTGCGCTGCCGCTGTCGCCGGAGGTGGTCGCGGCGCAGCAGAAGATCGCCGACGCCTTCAGCGACCTGAAGCTGATACCCAAACGCCTGCGCATCGCCGATGTGATCTGGAATCCCCCGGGCAAAGTCGCCCAGCAGTGACCGAACCCCTCTCCCTCGCGGGAGGGGACACGAATGTCTAGGAGACCACTCCATGAGCTTGAACATCTTCTGGTTCCTGCCGACCCACGGCGACGGCCATTACCTGGGTACCGCCGAGGGGGCGCGTGCCGTCGACCACGGCTACCTGCAACAGATCGCCCAGGCGGCCGACCGCCTCGGCTACGGCGGCGTGCTGATCCCCACCGGACGCTCCTGCGAGGATTCCTGGCTGGTGGCCGCCTCGTTGATCCCGGTGACCCAGCGCCTGAAATTCCTCGTCGCCCTGCGTCCGGGGATCATTTCGCCGACCGTGGCCGCGCGCCAGGCGGCCACGCTCGACCGGCTGTCCAACGGCCGTGCGCTGTTCAATCTGGTCACCGGCGGCGATCCCGACGAACTGGCCGGTGACGGCCTCAACCTTTCCCACGCCGAACGCTACGAAGCCTCGGTGGAATTCACCCGCATCTGGCGCCGCGTGCTGGAGGGCGAAACCGTCGACTACGCCGGCAAGCACATCCAGGTGAAAGGCGCCAAGTTGCTCTATCCGCCGATCCAGCAGCCGCGTCCGCCGCTGTATTTCGGCGGTTCCTCGGATGCCGCCCAGGACCTCGCCGCCGAGCAGGTCGAGCTGTATTTGACCTGGGGCGAACCGCCGGCCGCGGTGGCCGAGAAGATCGCCCAGGTGCGCGAGAAGGCCGCGGCCCAGGGTCGTGAAGTGCGCTTCGGCATTCGCCTGCACGTGATCGTGCGCGAGACCAACGAAGAGGCCTGGAAGGCCGCCGACAGGCTGATCGCCCACGTCGACGACGACACCATCGCCCGCGCCCAGGCCTCCCTGGCGCGCTTCGACTCGGTCGGCCAGCAGCGCATGGCTGCCCTGCACGGCGGCAGCAAGGACAACCTGGAAGTGTCGCCTAACCTCTGGGCTGGCGTCGGGCTGGTGCGCGGCGGCGCAGGCACCGCGCTGGTCGGCGATGGCCCCACGGTGGCGGCGCGGGTCAAGGAATACGCCGACCTGGGCATCGACACCTTCATCTTCTCCGGCTACCCGCACCTGGAAGAGTCCTACCGCGTGGCCGAACTGCTGTTCCCGCACCTGGACGTGGCCCGGCCACAGCAGCCGGAGGCACGTGGTTTCGTCAGCCCCTTCGGTGAAATGGTCGCCAACGACATCCTGCCCAAGGCCGCGGCGGCGAGCTGAGCAGTGGCCATCGCCCCAGCGCTCTCGCTGACTGGGAGAGAGGCCGGGGAATCGCGGAAATCGTTTTTCGAGGTACACATGAGCAACACGACCCTCAACACCCTGGCTTCGCGGGCCGCACCCTGGGCCTTGCCCATCGCGCTGCTGGCGGCCTGGCAGATCGCCGTGCAGGCCGGCTGGCTGTCCAGCCGCATCCTGCCGGCGCCCAGCGCCGTCGTCACCGCCGGCTGGCAGCTGGTGCGTAGCGGCGAGCTCTGGCAACACCTGGCGATCAGCGGCTGGCGCGCCAGCATCGGCTTCGCCATCGGCGGCGGCATCGGCCTGCTGCTGGGCTTCATCACCGGGCTGTCGACCTGGGGCGAGCGCTTCCTCGACAGCAGCGTGCAGATGATCCGCAACGTCCCGCACCTGGCGCTGATCCCGCTGGTGATCCTCTGGTTCGGTATCGACGAGAGCGCGAAGATCTTCCTGGTCGCCCTCGGCACGCTGTTCCCGATCTACCTGAACACCTACCACGGAATTCGCAACGTCGACCCGGCGCTGGTGGAGATGGCGCGCAGCTACGGGCTGTCCGGCTTTGCGCTGTTCCGTCAGGTGATCCTGCCCGGTGCGCTGCCGTCGATCCTGGTCGGTGTGCGCTTCGCCCTCGGCTTCATGTGGCTGACCCTGATCGTCGCCGAAACCATTTCCGCCAGCAGCGGCATCGGCTACCTGGCGATGAACGCCCGCGAGTTCCTGCAGACCGACGTGGTGGTCCTGGCGATCCTGCTCTACGCGCTGCTCGGCAAGCTGGCCGACGTCGCCGCCCGTGGTCTGGAACGCCTCTGGCTGCGCTGGCACCCGGCGTATCAGCCCAAGCGAGGTGCCGCATGACCGCCCAACAACCCCCGCAGAACCTCAAGCGCGGCATCCCGCTGGCGCTGCGCGGCCTGCACAAGACGTTCGGCAAGCGCGAAGTGCTCAAGGACATCGAACTGACCATTCCCGCCGGCCAGTTCGTCGCCGTGGTCGGTCGCAGCGGTTGCGGCAAGAGCACCCTGCTGCGCCTGCTCGCCGGGCTCGACTCGCCCAGCGCCGGGCAACTGCTGGCTGGTGCGGCCGATCTTGGCAGTGCCCGCGAGGAGACCCGGCTGATGTTCCAGGACGCTCGCCTGCTGCCGTGGAAACGGGTGATCGACAACGTCGGCCTCGGTCTTTCCGGCGACTGGCGGCAGAAGGCCCGCGATGCGCTGGAAGCGGTCGGCCTCGCGGATCGCGCCGGTGAATGGCCGGCGGCGCTGTCCGGTGGGCAGAAGCAGCGCGTGGCGCTGGCCCGCGCGCTGATTCACCAGCCGCGCCTGCTACTGCTCGACGAACCGCTCGGTGCGCTGGATGCGCTGACCCGCATCGAGATGCAGCAACTGATCGAACGCCTCTGGCAGCGGCATGGCTTCACCGTGCTGCTGGTCACCCACGACGTCAGCGAGGCCGTGGCCATCGCCGACCGGGTGATCCTGATCGAGGACGGTCGCGTCGGCCTCGACCTGCCGGTCGAACTGGCCCGTCCGCGTCACCGCGGCTCAGCGCGCCTGGCGGCGCTGGAAGCCCAGGTGCTCGACCGCGTGCTGGCGCTGCCGCCCGGCGACAGCGAGGCGGACCCCGTTTCACCCCTGCCGACGCAACTGCGCTGGGCGCTCTAACCCCTTATCGAACCGAACCAGGAGAAACACCATGACCATCAAAGCCATCAACGTCCGCAACCAGTTCAAGGGCACCATCAAGGAAATCATCGAGGGCGACGTGCTCTCGGAAATCGACGTGCAGACCGCCGCCGGCGTGGTCACCTCGGTGATCACCACGCGCTCGGTGAAGGAGCTGGAACTGGCAGTGGGCAGCGAAGTGATCGCCTTCGTCAAATCCACCGAGGTATCGATCGCCAAGCTCTGATCCGCCGTGGAGCGGTCCGGGCGCCGGAACGGCCCGGACGAGCGCCCACAGTCGGCGCCCTCTGGCGCAGCGCGACAGTCTGAACTTACGCAGGCAACCGCTGCTGCTGAGCCCGTTTGACAAAGCCAAGCGAGGGTCCCTCCGGTGGCACCGATAAAGGCTAGCCCCGGACTGCCTGTTTCATGCCTCGCTGGCAGGCGGGCGGTCGCGCCAGTCGATCTTGTCGGCCGGCAGCGGGCGACCGAACCAGTAGCCCTGGCCCAGATCGCAGTGGTGTTCGAGGAGGAAGGCGGCCTGTTCCGGGGTCTCGATGCCCTCGGCAAGCACCTTCAGGCCGAGGCTGCTGGCCAGCGCGATCACCGCCCGGGTGATGGCCATGTCCTCGCTTCCGTCGGGCAGGCCGGCGACGAAGCCCTGATCGATCTTCAGCTTGTGCACGGGCAGGCGCTTGAGCCGCAGCAGCGACGAATAGCCGGTGCCGAAGTCGTCGATGGACAGGCGCACGCCCAGCACGCGCAGGCGCACCAACTGGTCGAGGGCTCCGTCCGGGTCGTGCATGATCGCGCTCTCGGTGACTTCCAGCTCCAGGCGTGCCGGCTCCAGGCCGGTTTTCTCGAGCGTCTCGGCGATGCGATCGGGCAGGTCGCCGCGATTGAACACGCGGCTGGAGATATTCACCGCGACGAACTCGATCTCGCGGCCCTGTTCCACCCAGCAGCGCATCTGCCGGCATGACTCCTCGAGCACCCAGGCATCGATGGTTCCGATCAGCCCGCTTTCCTCGGCGATCGGGATGAACTCGCCCGGCGGGATCAGCCCGCGCTCCGGGTGCTGCCAGCGCACCAGCGCCTCGACGCCGACGATGTGGCCGTCGGCCAGGCGCAGCACCGGCTGATAGTAGACGCGCAACTGGCCACCTTCGAGGGCATGCCGCAACGAGGTGGCCAGCTCGACGCGCTGGTGCGCGTAGGCGGTCAGCTCCTGAGTGTAGAAGGCGTAGCCCTCGCGGCCGCTGCTCTTGGCCTTGAACAGCGCCGAGTCGGCGTTGCGCAGCAGTTGCTGCACCGTGCGCGCATCGCCGGGATAGAGGCTGATGCCGATGCTGGCGCCGGTGAACAATTGGTGACCGCCGAGGCTGAACGGCGCCTTGATCTCTTCGAGGATGCGCGTGGCGAGGTCCGCGGCCTGCTCGACGTGCGGACAGTCCTCATAGATCAGTGCGAATTCGTCGCCGCCCATGCGGGCCAGGGTCATGCCGTCCTCGAGCAGACCGCGCAGGCGTTCGGCAACGCCCTTGAGCAACTGGTCGCCGATGTTGTGGCCGAGGCTCTCGTTGATGTGCTTGAAGTGATCGAGATCGACGACCATCACCGCGCCGCCGCGCTTGTCGGCGAAGATGCGCTTGAGCGCGCTTTCCACGCGCTCGATGAACAGCAGGCGGTTCGGCAGGCTGGTCAGCGGGTCGTGGTGGGCCAGGTGATCGAGTTCGTTCTGCGAGCGCTTGATCGCGGTGATGTCGGAGAACACCGCGACGTAGTGGCTGAGCTTGCCGTTCTCGTCGTGAATCGCGCGCAGGTTCTGCCAGATCGGGAAGATTTCGCCGCTCTTGCGGCGGTTCCAGATTTCCCCGCTCCACTCGCCGCGCTGATTGAGGCTTTTCCACATCAGCTGGTAGAAGGCGTCGTCGTGACGGCCGGACTGGAACATCGAAGGCAACTTGCCCATCACCTCCTTCTCTTCGTAGCCGGTGATGCGCTGGAACGCCCGGTTGACGTGCACGATCCTCTGCTCGGTATCGGTCACCAGAACGCCTTCCAAGGTGCTGTCGAAAACCGCCGCCGCCTGCCGCAGGCTCGCCTCGTTGGCGCGCCGGGCACTGTGCTGCAGGCTCATCCGCGAGAAGTACAGGTTGAGCAGGGCGTACAGCAGGGCACTGGTCACCAGCACGAAGGCGAGGCCCTTGGCGCTGTGCCAAAGAAGCATCCGTTCGTTGGTTCCGAACAGCTTGAACAGCAGTTGGTCGCTGAACACCACCCACAGGCTGGCGCATATCCAGTAGATGAGAGCCAGGCGCAGCGCGCTGCGATGCAATTTCATGTAACCCCTGGTTCCTTGCCCTGGGTGAATTAGCGCTCATTATATGTGAGATAGGGGCCGCGTTATTGATCGAAAAGGCCCGCTGGTTTTATGACCCGCGTCGAAGATAATCGGACTGGTTCGACCAAGGTCCATTCACTCCGCTCCAAAGGGCACTCAAGTCTATGTGGTACAACGGTTTTCTCGATCCATCCGGTTGGCAACTGGTCGCTATCAGCCTGCTACTCACTCACGTCACCATCGTGGGCGTGACGGTCTATCTGCACCGCTACTCGGCGCATCGCTCCCTGGAGCTGCACCCGGCGCTGAAGCATTTCTTCCGCTTCTGGCTGTGGCTGACCACGGCGATGAACACCCGCGAATGGACCGCCATCCACCGCAAGCACCACGCCAAGTGCGAGACCGTGGACGATCCGCACAGCCCGGTACACAAGGGGCTGGGCACGGTGCTGCGCACTGGCGCGGAGCTCTATGCCGAGGAGGCGAAGAACGCCGACACGCTGCGCATCTACGGCAAGAACTGCCCCGACGACTGGATCGAGCGCAACCTCTATTCGCGCTTTCCGGTCGGCGGCATCGCGCTGATGGCGATCATCGACCTGGCGCTGTTCGGCGTCCTCGGGATGACCGTCTGGGCGGTGCAGATGGCCTGGATTCCGGTCTGGGCGGCCGGCGTGATCAACGGCCTCGGGCATGCGGTCGGCTATCGCAATTTCGAATGCCGCGACGCCGCCACCAACCTGGTGCCCTGGGGCATCCTCATCGGCGGCGAGGAGCTGCACAACAATCACCATACCTACCCGAACTCGGCCAAGCTGTCGGTGAAGCGCTGGGAGTTCGACCTCGGCTGGGCCTGGATCCGGCTGTTCAGCCTGCTTGGCCTGGCCAAGGTGCAACGCGTCACGCCCATCGCCCACCGCGTCAAGGGCAAGGGCAGCCTGGACATGGACACCGCCATGGCTATTCTCAACAACCGCTTCCAGATCATGGCGCAGTACCGCAAGCTGGTGATCGCGCCGCTGGTCACGCAGGAACTGGGCAAGGCCGATGCCTCGATGCGCCACCTGTTCCGCCGTAGCAAGCGCCTGTTGTCGCGCGAACCCAGTCTGCTGCGGGAAAACCACCACGCGCGCATCGAGAACCTGCTGGCGCACAGCCAGGCGCTCAAGGTGATCTACGAGAAGCGCCTGGCGTTGCAGCAGATATGGGCACGCACCAGCAGCAACGGCCACGACATGCTGGCGGCGATCAAGGAATGGGTCCACGAAGCGGAGGTCAGCGGTATTCACTCCCTGCGAGAGTTCGCCGAACAGCTGAAGACCTATTCGCTGCGTCCCGCCAGCCTGTGAACCAGTCCACGCCGCGCGTCCGGAACGCGGGCGTGGCAGGAACTAAGGTCCCAATCGCCTCTCTCAGTCATGGCCCACTTGTCCGGTGGGCTTTTGTCGTGCCTGTGCGAGGTCAGGGAAATGGAAAGCAAGACCACACTTTCGGAACTGCCAGCTCCAGCGGAGACGTTGCTTGCGCTGATGCACGCGCAAGGCGAAGTCGCACGCCTGAGCGAGCGCGAGCGGCTGTTCAGCGCCCTGCTGGGCAGCGTCAACGCCGTGCTTTGGGCATTCGATTGGCAGACCCAGCGGATGATCTATGTGAGCCCTGCCTACGAGCGGATCTTCGGCCGCTCCGCCGCGCTGTTGCTCGCCGACTATGGCGAATGGCGCAACAGCATCTACCCGGACGATCTGGAATACGCCGAGCAAAGTCTCGCCGAAGCGGTTGAGAAGGGTGCCGCGGAGTTCCGCGAGTACCGCATCATCCGCGCAGATGGGCAGATTCGCTGGCTCAGCGACAAGTGCTTCATCAACCGCCAGATAGGCAGTGGCGAATCGCTGACCATCGTCGGCATGGCCGAGGACATCACCGAGAAGAAGCAGCTCGAAGGCGAACTGCAACGCCTGGCGACCACCGACGTGCTCACCAAGAGCAGCAACCGCCGGCATTTCTTCGATTGCGCCCAGCGCGAGTTCGAGCACGCCAACCGCTTCGGCGCGCCGCTGGCGTTCCTGCTGCTGGATATCGATGACTTCAAGAAGATCAACGACACCCATGGCCACCAGATGGGCGACCAGGTGCTGCAGCGCATCGCCCAGTGCGGCGCAACGGCGCTGCGTCGCGGCGACCTGTTCGGACGCATCGGTGGCGAGGAATTCGCCGCGGTGTTCCCGGGCTGCGAGCCGGCCCTCGCGCAGCAGATCGCCGAGCGCCTGCAGCGCGAGGTGCAGCGGCTGCTCTTCAGCAGTGCGGAGGGCGAGCCGTTCGGCGTAACGGTCAGCCAGGGACTGGTCAGCCTGCGCATCGAGGACGCGACGCTCGGCGACCTGTTCGCCCGTGCCGACGCGGCGATGTACCAGGCCAAGCGGCAGGGCAAGAATCAGATCGTGCTGGCCTGATCGGTGATTGAGTGTCGCGCTGTCGTCCGCGTTGAGCCCATCTTCCAATGAGTTGTTCCCTGCTGCTCCGCGGCGCCTTGACCGGCGTAAAGCCAGTCCCGCGTACGTTCAAGGCGGTGCATGGCGACGATGGGGTGAAGATCGACGACGTCACCGACGCCCTGGCGGCATTCGGGGAAACCCGGTTACGCGGCATTGCCGTTCGATCGCCGGCTGCTCGGTGATGCGATAACCAACGGCAGTACGGCCTAGCAGGGGTACCAGCTGTTCAAGAGGCGGGCTGCTTGGCCTGTCACAACGGCGCGACGGCTCGCTTCAGAAAATGGCATGGTCGAAGCGTGCGCCACCAGGAATGAGGCCGGGGATGTCACTTGGCTCACCGGCAGGGACGCCGACCGCATCATGCTCGAGATGCCGACGCTGCGTGACGTCGAGCTGACCTACCCCTGCTTTCATGACGGCGCTTACTAGGCCCTGGCGGTGGATGTGATGCGCGCCTGCAGCCGGGTCGCAAACTGGGCACCAATGAAGTCGGCCAGATCGTCGCCTTCCTCAAGACCCTGACCGGCGACCAGCCGAGCTTCGCCCTGCCGATCCTGCCGCCGTCCACGGCGCAAACGCCAAGGCCGCAGCCGTTCCCGGTCGCCAACTGACCGGCGCGCAACAGGAAAGCCCGCCAACCGGCGGGCTTTCTTATCAGTCATCGAACGCTCAGGGCGCCGGTTGCTGCTGGGTGATGCAGTGGATGTTGCCGCCGCCGAGGAGGATCTCGCGGCCCGGCACCATCACCACGCGGTGCTGCGGGAACAGTCGCGCCAAGATCGCCTCGGCTTCGCTGTCCAGTGGGTCGTCGAAGCGCGGCGCGACGATCCCGCCGTTGACGATCAGGAAGTTCACGTAGGAGGCCGCCAGGCGGATCGACGGATCGCGCGGCTGTGAGCCGAGCGCCTTGTCGACGCCCGCGCACTCTTCGTCGCTGGCGTACAGCGGACCCGGAATCGGCATCTTGTGCACCTGCAACGCGCGGCCCTTGGCGTCACGCGCGCTTTCCAGCACCCGCATCGCCGCCTGGCAGCGCGGGTAGTTGGGGTTCTGCTCGTCGTCGGTCCAGGCCAGCAGCACTTCGCCGGGTCGCACGTAGCAGCAGAAGTTGTCGACGTGGCCGTCGGTCTCGTCGTTGTACAGGCCGTCCGGCAACCAGATCACGGTGTCGACGGCCAACTGGTCGGCGAGCACCTGCTCGATCTGCTGACGCGACAGATGCGGGTTGCGGTTGCGGTTGAGCAGGCACTCTTCGGTGGTGATCAAGGTGCCTTCGCCGTCCACGTGGATCGAGCCACCCTCGAGCACGAAGCCTTCGGTGCGGTAGCGGTCGCAACGCTCGATCTCGAGCACCTTGCCCGCCACCTGGCGGTCACGGTTCCAGGGGAAATAGAGGCCGCCGTCGAGGCCGCCCCAGGCGTTGAAGTCCCAGTCCACGCCGCGCACGCCGCCCTTGCCGTCGATGACGAAGGTCGGGCCGCTGTCGCGCACCCAGGCGTCGTCGCTGCTGATCTCGACCACGCGGATGTTGTCGGCATCCAGCTGCGCGCGGGCGTTCTCGTACTGTTCCGCGGACACTCCGACAGTCACCGGCTCGAACTGCGCGATGGCCTTGGCCACTGCGGTGAACGCCGCCTGTGCCGGCTTGCCTCCAAGGCGCCAGTTGTCCGGACGCTGCGGCCAGATCATCCAGGTCTGGCTGTGCGGCGCCCATTCGGCCGGCATGTGGAAGCCGTCGGCGCGCGGGGTGGTGTCGAGTGTCGGCATTGTGCTCTCCGGGATTCTGCTGGGCGGCTGCGCCGGGAATGGAGTTTGACCATGGCGTTCGGGACGGTTCCCGAGCGATTCGGATGGCAGACTTATAGCCGATAAATATCGGTGTTGAGGGATGATATAGGTAATTTACGACATTTACAGCACATCGGAACCGATAAAGATCGAGTCAAGCCCGGCGCGGCAAAAACTCTGGAAGGTAGAGTCCCAGATAGGCGTCGAACACGCGCCGGCCCTCTTCGGCCAGACGCGGCGTGATGCGGCCGTGTTGCTGCATCGAGCGGGCGTAGACGCGGTCGCCCAGCTCCATGGCCAGGGCGAACACTTCGATCTCCGTGGGCAGCGCCGGCAGAACGAAATGCCGGTCGAACAGTGCCTGCATCAGGCGGCCCAGTTCGAGGTCGTGCTGGCGGTCCGCCTGGACCAACTCGGCGAGGCCGTGCTGGGTGAGGATCAACTGGCGCGCGGCGGCGTCTTCGGCGTAGATCGCCAGCATGCGCGCCTCGACGATCCGCGAAAGGTCGCGCCAGGTGCGCAGGTCGCTGCCGGCGACGGGATCGGCGAGGCAGGCCCGGAAGGCAGCATGCACTTCGGCGGTAAGCGCCTGGAGCAGGGCAGGAACGCCGGCGAAGAAGTGGTAGACCGAGGACGGCGGAATCTGTGCGCGCTCGGCCACGGCGTATACCGACAGCCCGGCGATACCCTGTTCGGCCAGCAGGGTGCGCGCGGCGACGAGGATCATGTCGATCCTGGCCTGGCTGCTGGCGCGGGGTTTGCGGGGCGTGGCGGTGCGCGGCATGCGGGGGTCCTGTGCGGGCGCTATCGAGCGGGGAGCATAGCGAAAACCCTGTCGCTACGCCCGCCGCCTCACTTGCCGCTGCGAAAGCGCGCCCAGACCTCGTCGCGCACGTTGGCATGGCCGTCCGGCAGCACGTCCAGGGCGAACAGCCGGCGCTTGGTGTCGCGGTCCGGGTAGAGCCCCGGCAGGTCGCGCAGGGCCGGGTCGATGAAGGCCTGCGCATCGGCGTTCGGGCTCGGGTAGAGGGTTTCCTCGCTGATCAGCGCGGCCACCTGCGGCTGCATCAGGTAGTCGATGAAGCGGTGAGCCAGGTCGGCGTGCGGCGCGTTGGCCGGGATCACCAGGTTGTCGATGAACAGTGCCGAGCCTTCGTCGGGAATCACGAAGCGCACCGGCTGCCCGGCCTTGGCGGCGGCGAGGGCGTCGCCGACCCAGGCCAGCGACACGCAGAGCTCGCCCTTCGCCAGGTCGTCGATGTAGCGCTCGCTGTCGACGTACTTCAGCCGTGGCCGCAGCGCGTTCAGGGTCTCGCCGGCGGCGAGCAGGCGGCTGGTGGAACTGCTCGCGAGGCTGTAGCCGGTGTAGTTGAGGAGTATCGAGAGCACCTCGTCCGGGGCGTCGATCACGCTCATTCCGCAGCCCGCCAGGCGTTTGCTCTGCAGCGGATCGAAGAGCAGGCTCCAGCTGTTCGGCAGCGGGCCTCCGTAGGCGGCCTCGGCTTTCGGCTGGTTGATCGCCAGGCCTACCGAACCCCACAGATAGGGCACCGCGTAACGGTTCTGCGGATCGAACGCGGCGAGCTTGTTCAGCAGCGGCTTGTCCAGGTGCGTGCGGTTCGGCAGCCGGGCGAAATCCAGCGGCTGCAGGCGCTTGTCGCGGATCAGCTTCGGCAACGCGTCGTGGGACGGCACGGCGACGTCGATGGCCTCGTCGGCATCCAGGCGCTGCAACAGTTCCTCGGCGGTGGCGTAGGTGTGGTAGTCGACGTGGATGCCGCTGTCGCGCTCGAAGTTTTCCAGTACCTGCGGCGCGATGTAGTCGTTCCAGTTGTAGACGGTGATGCTGGGGCCTGGCGGCGTGGCCTCGGTGGCGAACGCCAGCAACGGCGTCAGGGCGAACAGCAGCGAGATACGGCGAAGCATTGAAACCCTCCCTGGTTGATGGCGCGCGGCAAGACGCCGCCGAAAACGTCCGTTGCGGCGCGTGGCCAGACGGTCTTCGACATTGGCGGTGCAGGGAGGAACGCCGGCGAGGCCGGCGTCGGACCCTTAGACGGTATGCAGGTACCAGTTGTATTCGAGGTCGGAGATCGAGTGCTCGAACTCTTCCAGCTCGCTTTCCTTGCAGGCGACGAAGATGTCGATGTAGTCGGGGCTGATGTACTTCGCCATCACCTCGCTGTCGTCCAGCTCGCGCAACGCATCGCGCAGGTTGTTCGGCAGGCTCTGCTCGTTCTGCTCGTAGGAGTTGCCCTCGATCGGCTCGCCCGGCTCGATCTCGTTGGTCAGCCCGTGGTGCACGCCGGCCAGCAGCGCCGCCATCAGCAGGTACGGGTTGGCGTCCGCGCCGGCGACGCGCTGCTCGATACGCACCGCTTCCGGGCTGCCGGTCGGCACGCGTAGAGCGACGGTACGGTTGTCGAGCCCCCAGCACGGCGAGTTCGGCACGTAGAACTGCGCGCCGAAGCGGCGGTAGGAGTTCACGTTCGGGCAGAGGAAGGCCATCGAGGCGCCCATGGTCTCCAGCACACCGCCGATCGCGTGACGCAAAGCGGCGTTCTGCTGGGGATCATCGCTGGCGAAGATGTTCTTGCCGTCCTTGTCGAGGATCGAGATGTGCACGTGCAGGCCGTTGCCTGCCTGGCCCGGGTAGGGCTTGGCCATGAAGGTGGTGTCCATCTCATGGTCGTAGGCGATGTTCTTGATCAGGCGCTTGAGCAGCACGGCGTAGTCGCAGGCCTTGATCGGGTCGGCGACGTGGTGAAGGTTGACCTCGAACTGCGCCGGGGCGCTTTCCTTGACGATGGCGTCGGCCGGGATACCCTGCTCCTTGGCGCCTTCGAGGATGTCCTGCAGGCAGTCGACGTATTCGTCCAGGTCGTCGATCAGGTAGACCTGGGTCGAGTGCGGGCGTTTGCCGGAGATCGGCGAGCGCGGCGGCTGCGGACGGCCGTTCACGTTCTCCTGGTCGATCAGGTAGAACTCCAGTTCGAACGCCGCGCAGATGGTCAGACCCAGGGCGTCGAATTTCTCCACCACCTGGCGCAGCACTTCACGCGGATCGGCGAAGAACGGCTTGCCGTCGAGCTCGTGCATGGTCATCAGCAGTTGCGCGGTGGGGCGTTTCTGCCAGGGCTCATTGCTCAGGGTATTGGGGATCGGAAAGCAGATGCGGTCGGCGTCGCCGATGTCCAGGCCGAGGCCGGTGCTTTCCACGGTGGAGCCATTGATATCGAGGGCGAAGAGCGAGGCGGGGAGGTTGATGCCCTTTTCGTAAACCTTGTGGAGGCTGGTTCGTTCGATGCGCTTGCCGCGCACCACGCCGTTCATATCTGCGATCAGGAGGTCGACGAACAGGACCTCAGGATGTTCCTTAAGGAATGCGTTCGCTTCGTTGAGCTGAACGGCACGCGGGGGTACCGACATGATGCAACACCTATATTGTTAAAAATATCAATCATGTGATCGATGTGAAGGGAGTCAATCCGAATCCCCTTGTGATGTCAATAGTGCCGCATATTGCCCTAAAAAGGAGCCTTGCGGCCATCTTTGGGGCGTTTCAGGGCGTTGCGATGGGCTTGAAACCTGGTTTGCAGGGCTGCCCGGCGCGGGTGTGTTATATATTTTACAGAAGTGTTGTGTAAAAAAATGAACAACGCTACTCTCCGGCAGAACCCCCAGACAGCAAACAATCGGGTGTCCCATGCCTCGCCTGCCGTTGATCGGCGTCACCGCCTGCACCAAGCAGATCGGCCTTCATTCCTATCATATCGCCGGCGACAAGTACGTCCGCGCGGTGGCCGTCGGCGCCCAGGGTCTGCCCCTGATCATCCCGTCGCTGGACGAGCTGATCGACCAGCCGACCCTGTTGGAAAATTTGGACGGCCTGTTGTTCACCGGCTCGCCTTCCAACGTTGAACCTCATTATTACGGTGGCCCTGCTAGCGCGCCCGGCACGCCCCACGACAGCCTGCGCGACCGCACCACGCTGCCGCTGATCCGCGCGGCGCTGGAGGCCGGCGTGCCGATCCTCGGCATCTGCCGCGGCTTCCAGGAAATGAACGTCGCACTCGGTGGCAGCCTGCACCAGAAGGTTCATGAAGCCGGCCCGTTCCAGGATCACCGCGAGCCGGAGAACGAGCCGGTCGAAGTGCAGTACGCGCCCCGTCATGCGCTGCACGTGCAGCCCGGCGGCGTGCTAGCCGGGCTTGGCCTGGCGGCGCAGATCCAGGTCAATTCCATCCACGGCCAGGGCATCGACCGGCTGGCGCCCGGCCTGCGTGTCGAGGCCACCGCCCCCGATGGGCTGATCGAAGCCTTCTCCGCCATCGATGCGCGGAGTTTCGCCCTCGGCGTGCAATGGCACCCGGAGTGGCAGGTGCTTTCAAATCCGGATTATCTCGCCATCTTCCAGGCCTTTGGTGAGGCTTGCAGGGAGAGGGCGGGGCAACGCTGAGCGACGATTTTCTGCGCGTTCCCCGTTGCGCTGACCACCCCGGTCGGCGCTACGCTGGGAGCTGCAGCGCTTTGCCGCGACGCAATCAACCCTGAGGTCTTTATGACTACCAAGCTCGACCAGCTGACCAGCTGGCTGAAAGAACGCAAAATCACCGAAGTTGAATGCCTTATCGGCGATCTGACCGGTATCGCCCGGGGCAAGATATCGCCGACCAACAAGTTCCTCGACGAGAAGGGCATGCGCCTTCCGGAGAGCGTGCTGTTGCAGACGGTCACCGGCGACTACGTCGAGGACGACATCTATTACGACCTGCTCGACCCGGCGGACATCGACATGTTCTGTCGCCCGGACGAGAATGCGGTGTACCTGGTGCCCTGGGCCATCGAGCCCACCGCGATGGTCATCCACGACACCTTCGACAAGATGGGCAACCCCATCGAACTGTCGCCGCGCAACATCCTCAAGAAGATTCTCAAGCTCTACACCGACAAGGGCTGGCAGCCGATCGTGGCGCCGGAGATGGAGTTCTACCTGACCAAGCGCTGCGAAGATCCCGACCTGCCATTGCAGGTGCCGCTGGGCCGCTCGGGGCGTCCGGAAACCGGGCGGCAGTCGTTCTCCATCGATGCGGCGAACGAATTCGACCCGCTGTTCGAGGACATGTACGACTGGTGCGAACTGCAGGGCCTGGACCTGGACACGCTGATCCACGAGGAAGGCCCGGCGCAGATGGAGATCAACTTCCGTCACGGCGACGCGCTGCACCTGGCCGACCAGATCCTGGTGTTCAAGCGGACCATGCGCGAGGCGGCGCTCAAGCACAACGTCGCCGCCACCTTCATGGCCAAGCCGATCACCGACGAGCCGGGCAGCGCGATGCACCTGCACCAGAGCATCGTCGACATCAAGACTGGCAAGAACATCTTCTCCAACGAAGACGGTTCGATGAGCGAGCTGTTCCTGCACCACATCGGCGGCTTGCAGAAATTCATCCCCGAGCTGCTGCCGCTGTTCGCCCCCAACGTGAACTCCTTCCGCCGCTTCCTGCCGGATACCTCGGCGCCGGTGAACGTCGAGTGGGGCGAGGAGAACCGCACCGTCGGCCTGCGCGTGCCGGAATCCAATCCGCAGAATCGCCGCGTGGAGAACCGCCTGGCCGGCGCCGACGCGAACCCGTACCTGGCCATCGCCGCCAGCCTGCTGTGCGGCTACATCGGCATGGTCGAGGGCATCCGCCCGAGCGCGCCGGTCAAGGGCCGCGGCTACGAGCGCCGCAACCTGCGCCTGCCGCTGACCATCGAGGACGCCCTCGAGCACATGGAAGGCTGCAAGGCACTGGAGAAATACCTCGGCGCCAAGTTCATCACCGGCTACGTGGCGGTGAAGCGCGCCGAGCATGAAAACTACAAGCGGGTAATCAGCTCCTGGGAACGCGAGTTCCTGCTGCTCTCGGTGTGACCCGCAGGCCGCCGCCCCGCGCGGCGGCCAACCGCAATCAGGAGGAATGTCCATGCAACCGATCAAGAATGCGCAGACCCAGCAGTGGCAGGCGCTGAGCCGCGATCACCATCTGCCGCCGTTCACCGACTACAAGCAGCTCAACGCCAAGGGCGCGCGGATCATCACCCGGGCCGACGGCGTCTACATCTGGGACAGCGAGGGCAACAAGATCCTCGACGGCATGGCCGGCCTGTGGTGCGTCAACGTCGGTTACGGACGCAAGGAACTCGCCGATGCCGCCTACAAGCAGATGCAGGAGCTGCCGTTCTACAACCTGTTCTTCCAGACCGCCCACCCGCCGGTGATCGAGCTGGCCAAGGCGATCGCCGACATCGCCCCGGAAGGCATGAACCACGTGTTCTTCACCGGCTCGGGCTCGGAAGCCAACGACACCGTGCTGCGCATGGTCCGCCACTACTGGGCGACCAAGGGGCAGCCGTCGAAGAAGGTGGTGATCGGTCGCTGGAACGGCTACCACGGCTCCACCGTCGCCGGCGTCAGCCTGGGCGGGATGAAGGCGCTGCACGGCCAGGGCGACCTGCCGATTCCCGGCATCGTCCACATCGACCAGCCGTACTGGTACGGCGAGGGCGGCGACCTGTCGGCCGAGGAATTCGGCATCAAGGTCGCCGAGCAACTGGAGCAGAAGATTCTCGAGCTCGGCGTGGACAACGTCGCGGCCTTCATCGCCGAGCCTATCCAGGGCGCCGGCGGGGTCATCGTGCCGCCGGACTCCTACTGGCCGAAGATTCGCGAAATCCTTGCCCGCTACGACATCCTGTTCGTCGCCGACGAGGTCATCTGTGGCTTCGGCCGCACCGGCGAATGGTTCGGCAGCCAGCACTACGGCAATGCGCCGGACCTGATGCCGATCGCCAAGGGCCTGACCTCCGGCTATATCCCCATGGGCGGCGTGATCGTGCGCGACGAGGTCGTCGAAGTGCTCAACCACGGCGGTGAGTTCTACCACGGCTTCACCTACTCCGGTCACCCGGTGGCGGCGGCGGTGGCGCTGGAAAACCTGCGCATCCTCAGGGAGGAACGCATCGTCGAAACGGTCAAGGCGGAAACGGCACCATACTTGCAAAAACGTTGGCAGGAGCTGGCCGATCACCCGCTGGTGGGCGAAGCCCGCGGCGTCGGCATGGTCGGTGCGCTGGAGCTGGTGAAGAACAAGGCGACCCGCGAGCGCTTCGGCGACCTGGGCGTCGGCATGCAATGCCGCGAACACTGCTTCAACAATGGCCTGATCATGCGTGCCGTCGGCGACACCATGATCATTTCGCCGCCGCTGGTGATCAGCAAGGCGGAGATCGACGAACTGGTGACCAAGGCGCGCACCTGCCTCGACCTCACCGCCAGCGCCGTTCTGGGTTAGGAGGCGAGGGCGCGGGAATGACTTTTTGCCTCGGCAATGACTTTTGCCTCGGCGAACGTTGTAAACGCGCCCCGTCCCTTGCCAGACTGCGCAGGCGCTGGTCGGGCTCACCCTGGGGGTGACGGGAGCCAGGCTCGGACTTTTCAGACAACAGGAGCTGTAGGCATGAAAAAAATCGGCAAGACCCTTCTCGCCCTGTCCCTCGCGGGCATGGCGTTCAGCGCGGCGCAGGCCGACGACAAAGTCCTCCATGTGTACAACTGGTCCGACTACATCGCCGAAGACACCATCGCCAAGTTCACCGCGGAAACCGGCATCAAGGTCGTCTACGACGTCTACGACAGCAACGAAGTGCTCGAAGCCAAGCTGCTCGCCGGCAAGGCCGGCTACGACGTGGTGGTGCCGTCCAACTCCTTCCTGGCCAAGCAGATCAAGGCCGGCGTCTACCAGCCGCTGGACAAGTCCAAGCTGCCGAACTGGAAGAACCTCAACCCTGACCTGATGAAAACCCTGGAAATCAGCGACCCGGGCAACCAGTACGCGATTCCCTACCTGTGGGGCACCATCGGTATCGGCTACAACGCCGACAAGGTCAAGGCCGCGCTGGGCGACAATGCCCCGGTGGATTCCTGGGACCTGGTGTTCAAGCCGGAAAACATCGCCAAGCTCAAGGGCTGCGGCGTGAGCTTCCTCGATTCGCCGACCGAAATCCTCCCGGCTGCCCTGCACTACCTGGGCTACAAGTCGGACAGCCAGGACCCCAAAGAACTCAAGGAAGCCGAGGCGCTGTTCCTCAAGGTACGTCCCTCGATCACCTACTTCCACTCCTCGAAGTACATCGGCGACCTCGCCAACGGCAACATCTGCGTGGCCATCGGTTACTCGGGCGACATCTACCAGGCCAAGTCCCGCGCCGAAGAAGCCAAGAATGGCGTGAAGGTGATGTACAACATTCCGAAAGAGGGCGCCGGCGCCTTCTTCGACACCGTGGCGATTCCGAAAGACGCGGAGAACCCGGAAGGCGCGCTGAAGTTCATCAACTTCCTGCTCAAGCCGGAGGTGATCGCCGAGATCAGCAACTACGTGTCCTACCCCAACGGCAACGCCGCTGCCACCGAACTGGTGGACGAGGCGATCCGCAACGACCCGGGCATCTATCCGACCCCTGAGGTGATGAAGCAGCTCTACGCGTTCCCGGACCTGCCGGCGAAAGTGCAGCGCGCGATGACCCGTAGCTGGACCGCCATCAAGTCGGGCAAGTAATCAGCAAATGGCTTCCGGCACGCTCTGCCAACAGCGGAGCGTTCGCCGGTGGCCGTGAAGTGCCGCGGCGCCAGTCGCGGCGTTCCACCCCCTCGCACACGGCGTCCGCCAGCGGAGACCGGGTGCGTGCGAGGCTGACCGCGAACCGGGCCGCGAGGCGCCGACGACTGACCAAGGAATGAGGAAAGACGTGTGAAAATCGATTTCCACAAAACGCTGCTCGGCGCCGCCATGACCCTCGGGTTGATCGCCACCGCCCAGGCCGAATCCACCGTCCACATCTACAACTGGTCGGACTACATTGGCGAAACCACCCTCGCCGACTTCGAGAAGGCCACCGGCATCAAGCCGGTCTACGACGTTTTCGACTCCAACGAAACCCTCGAAGGCAGGCTGCTCGCCGGCCGCACCGGGTTCGACGTGGTCGTGCCGTCCAACCATTTCCTTGGCAAACAGATCAAGGCCGGGGCATTCCAGAAGCTCGACAAGTCGCAGCTGCCCAACTGGAAGAATCTCGATCCCAGGCTGCTCAAACAGCTTGAGGTCAACGACCCGGGCAACCAGTACGCCGTGCCGTACATGTGGGGCACCACCGGCATCGGCTACAACGTCGACAAGGTCAAGGAAGCGCTCGGCGTCGACCACATCGACTCCTGGGCCGCCGTGTTCGAGCCGGAGAACATGAAGAAGCTGAGCAAGTGCGGCGTGTCCTTCCTCGATTCCGGGGATGAAGTGCTGCCAGCGATGCTCAACTACCTGGGCATGTCCCCGGCCAGCCAGAGCGCCGAGGAATACAAGAAGGCCGAGGCCAAGCTGCTCGCCGTGCGCCCCTACGTGACCTACTTCCACTCCTCGAAGTACATCGGCGATCTGGCCAACGGCAACATCTGCGTCGCCGTGGGCTTCTCCGGTGACATCTTCCAGGCCAAGTCGCGCGCCGAAGAGGCCGACAAGGGCGTCAACATCGCCTACGCCATTCCCAAGGAAGGCGCCAACCTGTGGTTCGACATGATGGCGATCCCGGCCGACGCGAAGAACGTCAAGGAAGCCCACGCCTTCATGAACTACATCATGCAACCTGAGGTGGTGGCGAAGATCAGCGACTACGTCGGCTATGCCAACCCGACGCCCGCCTCCGGCCCGCTGATGGACCAGGAGGTCCTGAACAATCCCGGCATCTATCCGCCGCAGGAGGTTCTCGACAAGCTCTACGTGCAGGCCGAGCTGCCGCCCAAGGTTTTGCGCATGCAGACCCGTAGCTGGACCACCATCAAGACTGGCAAGTGAGTGTCCGCCCGGCCTTCTGGCCGGGCTCTATTTTTCCCGGGAGTTAGCCCATGGCCGTTGCCTCCAGCGCCTACAAGAAAGCCCTCGAGGGCGACCAGCAGCCGAAAGAAGTGCTGGTGAAAATAGACCGCATCACCAAGAAATTCGATGAAACCGTCGCCGTCGATGACGTCTCGCTGACCATCAACCGCGGCGAGATATTCGCCCTGCTGGGCGGCTCGGGTTCGGGCAAGTCGACGCTGCTGCGCATGCTCGCCGGCTTCGAGCGGCCCACCGAGGGGCGCATCCTGCTCGACGGGGTGGACATCACCGACATGCCGCCCTACGAGCGGCCGATCAACATGATGTTCCAGTCCTACGCACTGTTCCCGCACATGACCGTGGCGCAGAACATCGCCTTCGGCCTCAAGCAGGACAAGCTGCCCAAGGAGCAGATCGACGAGCGCGTCGAGGAAATGCTCAAGCTGGTGCACATGACCCAGTACGCCAGGCGCAAGCCGCATCAGCTCTCCGGCGGCCAGCGCCAGCGCGTGGCGCTGGCCCGTTCGCTGGCCAAGCGGCCGAAGCTGCTGCTGCTCGACGAGCCGATGGGGGCGCTGGACAAGAAGCTGCGCTCGCAGATGCAGCTCGAGCTGGTGCAGATCATTGAGCGCGTCGGCGTGACCTGCGTGATGGTGACCCACGACCAGGAAGAGGCCATGACCATGGCCCAGCGGATCGCCATCATGCACCTCGGCTGGATCGCCCAGATCGGCAGCCCGGTGGACATCTACGAGACCCCGGCGAGCAGGCTGGTCTGCGAGTTCATCGGCAACGTCAACCTGTTCGACGGCGAGATCGTCACCGATGACGCCGACCACGCGGTGATCAACTGTCCGGCCCTGGACAACCCGATCTACATCGGCCACGGCATCAGTACCCGTGCTCAGGAAACCAAGATCACCTACGCCCTGCGCCCGGAAAAACTGCTGATCGCCAGCCAGCTGCCGGCCGATCACGAACACCCGACCTACAACTGGTCCAACGGTACCGTGCACGACATCGCCTACCTCGGCGGCCACTCGGTGTACTACATCAAGCTGGCGTCCGGCCAGATCGTCCAGGCCTTCATCGCCAACGCCGAGCGTCGCGGCAAGCGGCCGACCTGGGACGATCCGGTCGTGGTCTACTGGGAGGACGATAGCGGCGTGGTGCTGCAGTCATGAGCAAACTCACGAACCCACTCAATGACCGCGGGATCGTGGTCGTCGCGGCGGCGCTGGTGATCATTGGCGCGGTGACGCTGCTCAATCTGATCGGTCCGGCCGGGACCTTCTGGCAGGCGCTCGGGCTGTCGATCAACCAGATCTGCACGCTGCTGGTGGTGCTGGCGACGGTGGCTGCGGTGTACGTCGGCGTGGCGCTGCTGTTCAGCCGCTTCAGCCACCTGAATCCGGGGCGCGCGGCGGTGGTCAGCGGGCCGTTCCTCTGGCTGTTCCTGTTCTTCCTGCTGCCGTTCTTCATCGTCCTGAAGATCAGCTTTGCCGAAGCCGACGTGGCGATCCCGCCGTACACCGAGATCTACAGCTACGCCGAGCAGAAGCTGGAAATCATCCTCAACCTGGGCAACTACCTGTTTCTCACCGAAGACGAGTTGTACCTGTCAGCGTACCTCGGCTCGTTGAAGATGGCGGCGATCAGCACCATCGTCTGCCTGCTGATCGGCTACCCGATGGCCTACGCCATGGCGCGGGCGAAGAAGGAGTCGCAGACCACGCTGCTGCTGCTGATCATGATGCCGACCTGGACCGCGATCCTGATCCGCGTCTACGCCTGGATGGGCATCCTCAGCAACAACGGCCTGCTCAACGGCTTCCTGCTCGACCTCGGCCTGATCGACACGCCGCTGCAGATCCTCAACACCAACCTCGCGGTGTACATCGGCGTGGTCTATTCGTACCTGCCGTTCATGATCCTGCCGCTCTTCGCCAACCTGGTGAAGCACGACAACAGCCTGCTGGAGGCCGCGTCCGACCTGGGCTCGAGCAACCTGAACAACTTCTGGAAGATTACCGTGCCGCTGTCGAAGAACGGCATCATCGCCGGCAGCATGCTGGTGTTCATCCCGGTGGTCGGCGAGTTCGTCATCCCTGAGCTGCTCGGCGGGCCGGAGACGCTGATGATCGGCAAGGTGCTCTGGCAGGAATTCTTCAACAACCGTGACTGGCCGGTGGCTTCCGCCCTGGCGGTGGTGATGCTGGCGATCCTGATCGTGCCGATCATCCTGTTCAACCGCAACCAGGCCAAGGAACTGGAGGGCAAGGCATGAAGAACTTCCGCTTGACCACGTTCATGCTCTGGGCCGGGTTGCTGTTCATCTACGCGCCGATGCTGATCCTGGTGATCTACTCGTTCAACGCCTCCAAGCTGGTGACGGTCTGGGGCGGCTGGTCGGTGAAGTGGTACGCCGGCCTGCTGGACAACCGCCAGCTGATGGGCGCGGTGATGCGCTCGCTGGAGATCGCCTGCTACACCGCCATCGCGGCGGTGGTGCTGGGCACCATGGCGGCCTTCGTGCTCACCCGCATCCCGCAGTTCCGCGGGCGCACGCTGTTCGGTGGCCTGGTCACCGCGCCGCTGGTGATGCCGGAGGTGATCACCGGTCTGTCGCTGCTGCTGCTGTTCGTGGCCATGGCGCAACTGATCGGCTGGCCGCAGGAGCGCGGCATCGTCACCATCTGGATCGCCCACACCACCTTCTGCGCGTCCTATGTGGCGATCGTGGTGTCGGCGCGGCTGCGCGAGCTGGACCTGTCCATCGAGGAAGCGGCGATGGACCTCGGCGCGCGGCCATGGAAGGTGTTCCTGCTGATCACCATCCCGATGATCGCGCCGTCCCTGGCGGCGGGCGGCATGATGTCCTTCGCGCTTTCGCTGGACGACCTGGTGCTCGCCAGTTTCGTCTCCGGGCCTGGCTCCACGACCCTGCCGATGGAGGTGTTTTCCGCCGTGCGCCTGGGCGTGAAGCCGGAGATCAACGCCGTCGCCAGCCTGATCCTGCTGGTGGTGTCGATCTTCACCTTCTTCGCCTGGTTCTTCGCCCGGCGCGCCGAGGAGAAGCGCAAGCGCGCGATCCAGCAGGCGATGGAAGCGGAAACCGGCGGACAGAGCTGGCGTCCGCAGGCACCGACGCCCGTCGCACCGCCCGCTCAGGGCTGAGTCGACCGTCAAAAAAAGGGCCACGCGAGTGGCCCTTTTTCATCCGGCGGGCGGATTGTCAGCTGCGATCGGCCAGCACGCCGATCAGGAAGAACACCAACAGCAACACCGGCGCCAGCGTGTAGTTGTTGAAGTAGCCGAGGCCCTTGGCCACCCAGGGCGTGAAGAAGACCATCGCCAGGCCATAGCCCACCGCGCAGACCAGCACGAAGATCAGCGTACGCAGGACAAAGTTCAGGCTGCCGACCGAGCGTTGCACCCAGGCGTTGATCGACGGGCCGAACTGCACCAGCAGCGTCGCCATCAGCGCCATGGCGATCTCGGAAAGGTGTCCGCGGCACCAGCGCGAGAGGGTGGCGATCAGGTCGAGTACGAAGTCCATGCATGCTCCTTGAGTGGGGGAACGGGGCGCGCTCAGGTCCGTTCACGGTCCGGCGGGCGAGGGTCGGGAAGGCGAAAAGGCCAGGTGTGGAGTTTACGGGGTGCCAATGCGCATTACCCGTTTCGCTCGCCCTGCGGGCCGCGCCGAAGGGCGCCAGCTGCAAGCTGCTTTCCTACGCGAGCAGGCCGACGCCTGGACCTTCAGGGCAGGAAGCGCTGCAGCAGATCGTTGAGGAACAGCTGGCCATGCGCGGTGGGCCGCAGCCGGCGCGGGTCTTCATCCAGCAGGCCGGCTTGGCGTGCCTCGGCGCAGGCGCTGGCGATGCTCGACAACGGCAGGCCGGTGCGTTCGGTGAAGCGCTCGGCCGGCACGCCGTCGACCAGGCGCAGGGCGTTCATCATGAACTCGAACGGCAGGTCCTCGGCGAGCAGCCGCTTCTCACCGGCCTGGAAGGGTTTGTCGGCATCCAGGTAATCCTTCGGCAGACGGGTCTTCCAGGTGCGGCGGATATCGCCGTTCGGGCCGCTGAGCTTGGCGTGGGCGCCGGCGCCGATGCCGAGGAAGTCGCCGAAGCTCCAGTAGTTCAGGTTGTGCCGCGCCTGGTGCCCGGGCCGGGCGTAGGCCGAGGTTTCGTACTGCGCATAGCCGTGTTCGGCGAGCAGCGCCTGTCCGGCTTCCTGGATGTCCCAGAGGGTGTCGTCCTCGGGCAGCTCCGGCGGCTGGCTCCAGAACACCGTGTTCGGCTCCATGGTCAACTGATACCAGGACAGGTGCGTCGGCGCCTGGGCGATGGCGATGCGCAAGTCGGCCAGTGCGTCCTCCAGCGACTGCTGCGGCAGGCCGTGCATGAGGTCGAGGTTGAAGTTGTCGAAGCCGGCGGCGCGGGCCATGTCGGCGGCGCGGATCGCTTCCTCGCCGTCGTGGATACGCCCCAGCGCCTTGAGCTTCTCGGCCTGGAAACTCTGCACGCCGATCGACAGGCGATTGATGCCCAGCGCGCGGTAGTCGACGAACTTGGCCTGCTCGAAGGTGCCGGGATTGGCTTCCAGGGTGATCTCGATGTCCTCGGCGAACGGCACGCGGCGCTCGATGCCCTGCAGCAGACGCCCCAGCGCGGGTGCGGAAAACAGGCTGGGCGTGCCGCCGCCGAAGAAGATCGAAGCCAGCGGACGGCCATGGACATGCACGAGATCGAGCGCCAGGTCCGCCAGCAGGGCGTCGACATAGGCCTCTTCCGGGAGCGTGGGGCCGGCGGCGTGGGAGTTGAAGTCGCAGTACGGGCATTTGCGCACGCACCAGGGAATGTGGATGTACAGCGCCAGCGGCGGGAGCTGGAACCCCGTGCCCTGGGCCGCGCCCTCCGGGGCGGGGGACGCGGGCATCGGCTTCATGCCAGGCCCAGGCGCTGTTTCAACAGCGCCATCGCCAGCGCGCGATGGCTGATCCGGTTCTTCTCTTCCGCGTCCAGTTCGGCGCTGGAGCAGTTGCGTTCCGGCACCCAGAACAGCGGGTCATAGCCGAAGCCGTGGGCGCCGCGCGCTTCGTTGAGGATGCGACCGTGCCAGAGGCCCTCGCAGAGGATCGGCAGCGGATCGTCGGCATGCCGCACCAGCGCCAGGCAGCAGACGAACTGCGCGCCGCGCTCGGCCTCGGGCACGTCCTTGAGCGCCAGCAGCAGCTTGGCGTTGTTCGCCGCATCGCCCTGGCCATCGGCATAGCGTGCCGAATAGATGCCCGGCGCGCCGCCGAGGACGTCCACTGCCAGCCCGGAGTCGTCGGCAAGCGCCGGCAATCCGGACAGCCGCGCGGCGTTCCGCGCCTTGAGGATGGCGTTCTCGACGAACGACAGGCCGGTTTCCTCCGGTTCCACCGGGCTGAACTCGCCCACCGAGCGCAGCTTCACGCTGGCGCCGAGCATGGCCTGGAGTTCCTTGAGTTTGCCGGCGTTATGGCTGGCGAGGACCAGTTCGTTGAGCATGTTCATTCGTCCGGAAAGATTTCCTGGGAAAAGTCGAGGCTCTGCTCGGCGCCGCCAGCAGCCTTGACCTTTAGCGAGAAGGCGAGCATCTCCCGCGACTCGATGGGGAACTGCGCGAGGTAGTAGATCGACTCGCCCTCCCGGACCTGGCGGAAGGTCAGCGTGGTGCGCTTGCCGAGCAGGTCCTTCACTTCGCCACGCACCTCGCCGGCGGCGGGCTTGCCGGCCTCGACCAGGGCGACGTTGAGCACGCCCTGCTGCTTGCTGCGCACCAGGCCGGCCGCGGCGGCCACGTCCGGCTGCAGGAAGCTGGAGTTGAACGCGCTGTAATGCACGTCCAGCGCGCCGAAGCTTTGCTTGCGTTCGGCCAGCGCCGGCACGGCGAGGCAGAGGGCGACGAGGAACAGGGTAAGGCGGCGCATGGTCGGGGCTCCAGGGTGAGGATCGGGATTCAGACGGCGATCAGCGCGTCGGCCACGCTCGGGCCGCAGACCCGGTAGATGCCGATCTCGCCGAGCAGGTTCGGCCACAGCCGGCTGCCGAGGCTGTGGCGGTGCTCGCGGTCAACCGCCAGGCGGTCCTGCACGCGCACCTGCAACTTATGGCACAGCGCCTCGAAGTCCTCGAAGGTGCAGAAATGGATGTTCGGCGTGTTGTACCAGGTGTACGGCAGGAAATCCGACACCGGCATGCGGCCCTTGCTCGCCAGGTACCAGCGGCAGCGCCAGTGGCCGAAGTTGGGGAAGGTGATGATGCAGGTCTTGCCGACCCGCAGCATTTCTTCCAGCACCTTGTCCGGGTAGTGCATGGCCTGCAGCGACTGGGTCATCACCACCACGTCGAAGCTGTTGCTGGCGAAGTTGCCGAGGCCCTTGTCCAGATCCTGCTCGATGACGTTGACGCCCTTGCGCACGCATTCGGCGATGTTGCCGGGGTCGATTTCCAGCCCGTAGCCGCTGACCGACTTGTTGTCGCCCAGCCAGGCGAGCAGTTCGCCGTTGCCGCAGCCAAGGTCGAGCACGCGGCTGCCAGCGGGAATCCATTCCTGGATGATGTCGAGGTCGGCGCGCATGGTTACACCAGAATCCGGTTCATGTAGCCGCCGAACGCCTGCAGGTAGCGCGGGATCGGCATGAGGAAGGCGTCGTGGCCCTGCGGGGCGTCGATTTCCAGGTAGCTGACGTTCTTCTTCGCGGCGATCAGCGCCTCGACGATTTCCCGCGAGCGGGCCGGCGAGAAGCGCCAGTCGGTGGTGAAGGACATCACGCAGAAGTCCGCCTCGACCTTCGCCAGGGTCCGCGCCAGGTCGCCGCCGTGGGCCGCCGCCGGGTCGAAGTAGTCCAGCGCCTTGGTCATCAGCAGGTAGGTGTTGGCGTCGAAGCGTCCGGAGAATTCCTCGCCCTGGTAGCGCAGGTAGCTCTCCACCTGGAACTCGACGCTGTGGAAGTCGTAGTTGAGCTTGTCGGTCTTCAGCTCGCGGCCGAATTTCTCGCCCATCGCGTCATCCGACAGGTAGGTGATGTGACCGACCATGCGCGCCAGCATCAGCCCGCGCTTGGGGATCACGCCCTGTTCCTGGAAGTGCCCGCCGTGGAACTGCGGGTCGGAGAGGATGGCCTGGCGCGAGACTTCGTTGAAAGCGATGTTCTGCGCCGACAGCTTTGGCGCCGAGGCGATCGCCAGGCAGTGGCGGATGCGCTGCGGGTAGCTGATCGCCCATTGCATCGCCTGCATGCCGCCGAGGCTGCCACCCACCACCGCGGCCCACTGGGCGATGCCCAGCGCATCGGCGAGACGCGCCTGGCTATTCACCCAGTCCTCGACCGTCACCACCGGAAAATCGGCGCCGTAGGGGCGGCCGCTCGCCGGATTGATGCTGCCGGGGCCGGTCGAGCCGTTGCAGCCGCCGAGGTTGTTCAGCGAGACGACGAAGAACTTGCGCGTGTCGATGGCCTTGCCCGGGCCGATGCAGCTGTCCCACCAGCCGGGCTTGCGCTCGCTGTCGCTGTGGTAGCCGGCGGCATGGTGATGGCCGGACAGGGCATGGCAGATCAGCACGGCGTTGCTGCGCGCCGCGTTCAGTTCGCCGTAGGTTTCGTAGACCAGCTGATAGCCGTTCAGATCGCGTCCGCAGGCCAGCGTCAGCGGCTCGCTGAACGTCATCACCTGCGGGCTGACCAGACCGACGGAATCGTCGGGGAAGACGGAGGACATCGACCCTGCTCTCGCTGAAATAAGGCGGCAAAGTCTATCAGGCTGTCGAAAAACTACCTACGTTGCCATCGCGGCGTTAAGGCAGGCCCAAGATGCTCATTTACAACTTCGTGCTGCGCTTTCGACTCGCTGCGCTCGTCCGACGGGGCCGCCTCCTGCTGTTACTCCGCTTTGCGTTTCGCCTGTTTTGCCAAGCCGCCCTCGGCCTCGCGCCGACTGCCTCCCGAGCGTCTTCAACGGCCTGACAAAGGGACGCGCCGGCGTTCACCCTGCATCGGCCTGGCGTTGCCGCGCGCCGCAGGAGCCGCCGCGCGCGGCGATCAGAGGTGCATCGCGCCCGGCAGGCTGACCACCCTGGCCTGGCGCTGGATCGGCGGGGGGAGGCGGAGGACGCGCAACATCTCGTTGGCCTGTGCCAGCTGTTTTTCCAGGTCGGCGAGATAGTGCTCGAGCACCTGGCCGCGCTGGCGCACCTGCCGGGTGCGCTGGGCCAGCTCGCGCAGTTGCTGCATGTGGCCCTCGAGCGCCTGCTTGTGCTCCAGCACATGCTGCAGCAGCGGCGTCAGCGCATCGCCCGCCCACTGCTCGGCGGCCTGGCGCAGGCGCCGGTGCAGGCCGATGACTTCCTGGGCGAGGGTGGCGAAGAAACGCCGGGTCAGCGCGCGCTGCTCGGTGAACAGGGTTTTCGGGTGCAGGCGGAACTGGTCGGCCTTGACCCGCAGCTGGTGCAGTTCGCGCAGGTAGCGGCTGGCGTCGAAGCGCGGCGCGTCGATGCCGTGCAGCGGGTTTTCCTCGTTGTGCCGGCGGTAGAGGGCGCCGACCATCTTGTTGGCCATCTCGGCCTCCAGCTGCAGGTGGTGCAGGTCGGTGTCCACGGCCTCGAAGAAACCGAGGATCGCCTGGCCGATGCCCAGCGTGGTCCAGCTGCCGGTGAGGTTGCGACGAACGTCCTGCAGATGCTGCTCCAGACGCTCCGGGCGCGACGCCGCGCGCAGCAGGTCGCCCTGGCGCCTGAGCAGGCGCTGCTGGGTCTTCAGGGCGAGCAGGCGCTTGTGGTGGCGAGCGTGCTCCTGGCGGGTGCGTGCGGTCAGCTCTAACAGCAGCTGACCGTCGTCCTGCTGACGGCTGCCGAGCAGCATCTGCTGTTCGCGGGCTCTTTCCAGGCGCAGCTGCAGCACGTGCTGGCTGTTGTTGAGCAGGCCGAGCACCTGGTTGACCACCTGGTCCTCGATCAGCCGTTCCTTCTGCGCGACGATGCGCTCACAGAGCAGTTCCTCGAGTTCACCCAGCCGGCTGCGTTCGAGCAGCGCGCGGTCGCCGCGGACCTTGGCCAGCAGCGCCTGCTTGGCCGACAGCGGCAGGATGTCCCGGAGGTCGATGCCGAGTTGGCCGGCACTGCTGGCCTGGACCTGGCGGATGCTGGCTTCGACGAAGGCCTCGCCGGCAGGGTCGTCCCACAGTGTGTCGATCTTGTTCAGCACGGCGAACAGGCTCGCCGGGGTGTCGTCGATCGGGCGGATGTGCTGTTCCCAAATGTCCAGGTCGCTGGCGCTGACGCCGCTGTCGGCGGCGAGCAGGAAGATGATTGCCTGGGCGCCGGGCAACATCGACAGGGTCAACTCCGGTTCGCTGCCCAGGGCGTTGAGGCCGGGCGTATCGAGGATGCGCAGGCCCTGGCGCAGCAGCGGATGGTCGATATGCACCAGGGCGTGCCGCCAGGCCGGCACCAGCACTTCACCGGGACGGCCGCTGGCTTCCAGGGCGTCGGGGTGGAAGCCGAGGGCGATCGCCTGTTCCACCGGCACCGGTTTGGACTGCGCCAGCTGGGCGAAGGCCTGGGCCATGTTGTCCGGATCGCTGGCATCCAGCGGAATGTTCACCCAATGCCGTGGTAGCCGCTTGAACTGCGCCACGCGGGTGGCGGAGATGCGTGTCTCGATCGGCAGCAGGCGGATGTAAGGGCGCTCGGAGCGCGGGTCGAAGAACAGCTCGGTCGGGCACATGGTGGTGCGCCCGGCGCGCGAGGGCAGCATGCGCTGGCCGTACTGGGAGAAGAACAGGGCGTTGATCAGCTCGCTCTTGCCGCGCGAGAACTCGCCGACGAAGGCCAAGGTGATGTGGTCGGTGCGCAGCAGCCGCAGCGCGCGCTCGAGCCGGGCCTCCACCGCGTCGGAGCCGAGCCGGTTGCTCGCCAGCCAGCTGCGGTAGCGGATGATTTCGCGGATCAGCTCGCGCTTCCACCCGACGTAGGCGTCCACCTGCTGGCTGAGGCGTTCCATGCTCATTCGATGCATCCTGATGGCGGTGTGCGAGAGGCACGACACGGCGAGCCGCATTATGGAAAAGCCGATGCAGGGGTTCAACGCGGCACCGGCAGCGCCCGGCCGTAAGGTCGCTCAGGCGGGGCGAGCGGTCAAACCGGGGAGCGCGGGCAGTTGTCGCGGCTGGCGGATGCGCACGCGCTTCTGGCGGTTCAGTTCGCCACTTTCCAGGCTGACCTGGCTTTTCGCCACGCCGAACGCCTCGGCGAGGAAGGCCAGCAGATGGGCATTGGCCTTGCCCTCCACCGGCGGGGCGGTGAGGCGGATCTTCAGCCGCTCGCCGTGCAGCCCGGCGAACTCGTCGCGGCTGGCCTTGGGCTGCAGGTGACAGGCGAGGAGCAGGTCCTCGCCGTCCCAGCGGAAGTACGCGCCGCTCACATGAACGGGCTGAGGATTTTCGGCATTCCCGTCATCGCGGCGAGGTTGTTGATCACCAGCATGTCGATCAGGTTCAGCGCGATGAAGGCGAAGATCGGCGACAGGTCGAGCCCGCCGAGGTTGGGCAGGATGCGGCGGATCGGCGCCAGCAGCGGCTCGCAGATCTGGTTGACCAGTTCGGCGGCCGGGTTGTGCGTGCCGGGCGCGACCCAGGACAGGATCACGCTGATGATCAGGGCGAAGAAGAACACCTTCAGGAACAGCGAGGTGACGCCGATGATCGCCCAGATCAGCACCTGCAGGACGAAACCACCGACGCCGTAGCCCATCAGGATCAGGGTGATCACCATCAGCAGCATCTGCACCAGGATCGCCAGCACCAGCGAGGCCAGGTCGACCCCGCCGAAGCCCGGAATCACCTTGCGCAGCGGGCGCAGCAGCGGCTGGGTGGCGCGCACGATGAACTGGCTCATCGGGTTGTAGAAATCGGCGCGAACCATTTGCAGGATGAAGCGCAGCAGGACGATCAGCAGGTAGAGGCTGCCAAGCGTCTGAATCACGTAGATGGCGGCGGTGTTGAGACCGGTCATCGATAGCTCCTTATTGACCCAGTTGTTCGGCGAGTTCGGCGGAGCGCTGCGCGGCGGCGTCGAGCGCCTGCTGCACCAGCGTCTCGAAACCGCCGCTCTGGAACGCATTGATGGCGGCTTCGGTGGTGCCTTTCGGCGAGGTGACGCGACGGCGCAGTTCGGCGGCCGGCACATCGCTTTCACTGGCCATGCGCGCGGCGCCCAGGGCGGTCTGCAGGGTCAGCCGGGCGGCGGTTTCACGCGGCAGGCCGAGCTGTTCTCCGGCGGCGGTCATCGCCTCGATGAGCAGGAAGAAATACGCCGGGCCGCTGCCGGAGACGGCGGTGACCGCATCTATCAGGCGTTCCTCGTCGAGCCATTCCACCAGGCCCACCGCGGACAGCAGCTGCTCCGCCTGGCCGCGCTGCTCGGCGCTGACCCGCGGATTGGCGTACAGCCCGCTGGCGCCCTGGCGCAGCAGCGCCGGTGTGTTCGGCATGCAGCGCACCAGCGGGCGCTCGCCTAGCCAGCTTTCGATGCTCGCCGCGGTGATTCCGGCGGCGATCGAGACGATCAGCTGGTCCTCGCGCAGGTTCGGCGCCAGCGCCAGGCAGACGCTCTTCATCACCTGCGGCTTGGTCGCCAGGACGACCACGTCGGCGCCCTCGATGGCCTCGGCGTTGCTCTCGAACAGCGCGATGCCGTGCTCGGCCGCGACGCGCGCGCGGGCATCCGCGCCGGGGTCGCTGGCGCGGATGCGCTCGGCCGGAACGCCCTGGGCGCGCAGGCCGCCGATCAGGCTGGTGGCCATGTTGCCGGCGCCGATGAAGGCGATGCGGGGACTGCTCATGCGGGGTTTCCTTTGTCGGAGGGTGTGGTGGCCTGCGGATAGTCGCGCGCGCCGAACAGCGCGGTGCCGATGCGAACCCAGGTCGCGCCCTCGGCGATGGCGGCCTCGAGGTCGTGGCTCATGCCCATGGACAGCGTGTCCAGCGGCAGGTCGAGTTCTACGCCCAGTGTGCGCAGGCGCGCGAAGGCATCGCGCTGCACGGTGGGATCGTCACTCGGTTCGGGAATCGCCATCAGCCCGCGCAGGCGCAGGTTGGGCAGCGCGGCCACGGCCGCGGCCAGCGCCGGCAGTTCGGCGGCGGCGCAGCCGGACTTGCTGTCCTCGCCGCTGACGTTCACTTGCAGGCAGATGTTCAACGGCGGCAACCCGGCGGGACGTTGTGCGGAAAGACGTTCGGCGATCTTCAGCCGGTCGACCGAATGCACCCAGGCGAAATGCTCGGCGATGGGTTTGGTCTTGTTCGACTGGATCGGCCCGATGAAGTGCCAGGTGAGCGGCAGGTCGGCCAGCTCGCGCTGCTTGTCGAGGGCCTCCTGCAGGTAGTTCTCGCCGAAATCGCGCTGCCCCGCGGCATAGGCTTCGCGCAGCGCGGCGGCGGGTTTGGTCTTGCTCACGGCAAGCAGCGAAATACCCTGGGAATCCCGCTGTACGGCCTCTGCCGCCCGACGGATGCGCGCGCCGACCTTTGCAATATTCTCTGCTATCGTGGACATTACTTGCGCTCTGCGACCCGCTTTAGAGGTCCGGCATTCTATCAGGCTGTCGGAAAGCGTAGCGAGCGAAGGTCGGGCTTCGCGTCCCGCCCGCCGCGCCTTCCTGTCGATGCCTTCTGCTCGTTCGTGATTGGGGATTTCCATGGATATTACCGAGCTGCTTGCCTTCAGCGCCAAGCAAGGCGCCTCGGACCTGCACCTCTCGGCCGGTCTGCCACCGATGATCCGTGTCGACGGCGACGTCCGCCGGATCAACCTGCCGGCGATGGAGCACAAGCAGGTGCACGCGCTCATCTACGACATCATGAACGACAAGCAGCGCAAGGATTACGAGGAATTCCTCGAGACTGACTTTTCCTTCGAGGTTCCTGGCGTCGCGCGTTTCCGGGTCAACGCGTTCAACCACAACCGCGGCGCCGGCGCGGTGTTCCGGACCATTCCCTCCAAGGTCCTGACCATGGAAGACCTGGGCATGGGCGAAACCTTCAAGAAGATGGCCGACGTGCCGCGCGGCCTGGTGCTGGTCACCGGCCCGACCGGTTCGGGCAAGTCGACCACCCTGGCGGCGATGCTCGACTACCTGAACAACACCAAGTACCACCACATCCTCACCGTCGAGGACCCGATCGAATTCGTACACGAATCGAAGAAGTGCCTGGTCAACCAGCGCGAGGTGCACCGCGACACCCTCGGCTTCAACGAAGCGCTGCGCTCGGCCCTGCGCGAAGACCCGGACATCATTCTGGTCGGCGAGATGCGCGACCTGGAAACCATCCGCCTGGCGCTGACCGCGGCGGAAACCGGCCACCTGGTGTTCGGCACGCTGCACACCACCTCCGCGGCGAAGACCATCGACCGGATCGTCGACGTGTTCCCCGCCGAGGAGAAATCCATGGTTCGCTCGATGCTTTCCGAATCGCTGCAGGCGGTGATCTCGCAAACCCTGCTGAAGAAGATCGGTGGCGGTCGCGTCGCGGCGCACGAAATCATGATCGGCACCCCGGCGATCCGTAACCTGATCCGCGAGGACAAGGTCGCGCAGATGTATTCGGCGATCCAGACTGGCGGCTCGCTGGGCATGCAGACCCTCGACTCGTGCCTCAAGGGGTTGGTCGCCAAGGGCCTGGTTTCCCGCGAGAACGCCCGCGAGAAGGCCAAGACCCCGGAAAACTTCTGAGGCCGCGGGCTGACATCGCGCCCCTTCCACCGATCCAGCAAGAGCGGAGCTGCACGTGAACCAGGAGCCCATCGAATTCGAAAAACTGTTGCGCTTGATGGTGGAGAAGGGCGCATCCGACCTGTTCATCACCGCCGGTGTCGCGCCGTCGATGAAGGTCAACGGGCGCATCCTGCCGGTGACCAAGACGCCGATGTCGCCGGAGCAGACCCGCGAGACCGTGCTCGGCGTGATGAACGAGCAGCAACGCCGCGATTTTGCCGCCCAGCACGAGTGCAACTTCGCCATCAGCGCCCGCGGCGTCGGGCGTTTCCGCGTCAGCGCCTTCTACCAGCGCAACCTGGTCGGCATGGTGCTGCGGCGGATCGAGACCAACATCCCGACCATGGAAGACCTGCGCCTGCCGGAAATCCTCAAGAAACTGGCGATGACCAAGCGCGGCCTGGTGATCTTCGTCGGCGCCACCGGCACCGGCAAATCCACCTCGCTGGCCTCGATGATCGGTTACCGCAACAAGAACTCCAGTGGCCACATCATTTCCATCGAAGACCCGATCGAGTTCATCCACCAGCACCAGAACTGCATCGTGACCCAGCGCGAAGTGGGCATCGATACCGAATCCTTCGAGGTGGCGCTGAAGAACACCCTGCGCCAGGCGCCGGACGTGATCATGATCGGCGAGGTGCGCACCCGCGAAACCATGGACTACGCCGTGGCCTTCGCCGAAACCGGGCACCTGTGCCTGGCCACATTGCACGCCAACAACGCCAACCAGGCGCTGGACCGGATCATCCACTTCTTCCCGGCCGACCGGCAGCAGCAGGTGTGGATGGACCTCTCGCTGAACCTGCGCGCCATCGTCGCCCAGCAGCTGGTGCCGACGCCGGATGGCAAGGGCCGCCGCGCGGTCATCGAAGTGCTGCTGAACACCCCGCTGGCCGCCGACCTGATCCGCAAGGGTGAAGTGCACGAGCTGAAGTCGCTGATGAAGCGTTCCACCGAGCAGGGCATGCAGACCTTCGACCAGGCGCTGTTCAACCTCTACAACCAGGGCGAGATCACCTACGAGGACGCCCTGGCCTACGCCGACTCGGCCAACGACCTGCGCCTGATGATCAAGCTCGGTTCGGAAACCGACGGCGACCACCTCACCAGCGTGTCCCAGGGGCTGTCGCTGGAAGTCAGCGACGACGATCCGGGCCGGCGTTTCCGCTGAAGTTCACCGCGGCAGATGCCGTCTTCACCATCGAACGAGGGTTCGCTGCGGACTCAAAAGGCGGTGCGAAAAAGGGGAACCTGCAAGCCGAACAACCGTTCCAGCGGGCGTAGGTGGATCGCGCTTTATCGATCCCCTGGGCGGTGTAACGTTGGATGAAAAAGCGTCACCCACCCTGCGTCCGAAAAGGGCTGCCCTGGCGTCGGTTGCCCTCAGCCTAGGTCGCCACTACCTCCAGCAGCTCGCTCGCCTGCCTGAGCGCCTCCGCAAGCTCGGCGAAGCGTTGTTCGCCGCCGTCTGCGGCGCGCAATACGGCAGCAGGATGCGGCGCCACCAGTATCCAGCGCCCCTCGTGGACGAACGGTCGCCCGGCGAAGTCGGCGAGGCGGACGCGTTGCGGGTCGTGGATTTCCAGCAGCGACGCCAGCGCGGTGCGGCCGAGCGCGACGATCACCTGCGGCTGCACCTCCTCCAGCTCCTTGCCTAGCCAGCCGCGGCAGGCCTTGATCTCGGCCGGCTTCGGCGTGGCGTGCAGGCGCGTGGCCGCGCGCCCGGCGATGCCGCCGCGCGGTTGCCACTTGAAGTGCTTCACCGCGTTGGTCAGGTAGACGTCCTCCCGGCGTAATCCGGCTTCGGCGAGGGCGCGCGCCAGCACCTGGCCGGCGGGTCCGATGAAGGGCTTGCCGGCCAAGTCTTCCTGGTCGCCCGGCTGCTCGCCAAGCAGCATGATCCGCGCCCGCGGCGGCCCCTCGCCGGGCACCGCACGGGTCGCGTCGCGCCAGATGTCGCAGTTGCGGCAGTTTTCCAGCGAACTGGGCAATGGTCGCTGCGGCTGCGCCTTCTCGCGGGCGATCAGCACCTGCCGGCCGTCCTGTTCGCCGACCGCGGCGGTCTGCGCCAGCCGCTGCTGCCCGGCGCGCGCCTGGCTCATCAGTTCGGCGATCAGCGGGCCTTCCGGGAGGTGTTTCCAGAACCGCGCCGGCATGTGCCCGCGCATCACCTTCTCGTTCAGCCGGGCCGGGTTGAACGTGCTGGCGTAGTAGGCCTGCCAGAGGCGTTCGCCGTCGTCGCGGATACCTTCGGCGAAGGCGCGCAGTTCGGCCGGGCAACCTTCCTGATAATGCACGCGCGTGCCGTCGAAATGCGCCGCGCCGTCCGGCGTGGCGATCAGCCAGGTGCTGCGGCCCATGCGCTCGGCAAAGTGTTCGGCAGCGAGGTCGAGGACGTCGTGGGCCGGCTCGTGCCAGGCGACGAACTGCGGCGCGCCAAGGGCGGCGTCGCGCTGGCGGAAGCGCAGGAAGGCGAGCATGTGGTGCGCTTCGCGGTGCACCGCCTTGACCCGTCGTTGCAGCACGGCGCCGTCGACATCGCCGGCGAGCATGGCGCTGCGGTCGCCGCCGGTGACGCGCCAGAGCACGCGGTAGAGCAGCGCCCAGCGGTCGTCGGCGCGAAAGCGGGCAGCGCTTTCCAGCAGTTCCGGCAATTCCCGCGGGACCTTGAGTGCGGCGCGCGTGACGGCGTAGCGCGCCGGCTCCTCGCCGACCGCAGCGAACAGGTCGTCGCAGGCGCTATCCACCTGCCAGGTCAGCGTGTGCGGTGCGACGCCATCCTCGAGCAGCGTCCGGCACTCCTTGCGCCAGTCGGCGAAGCGGCCGGAGAAGCGCACCAGGCGCATCACCACAGGGCCATCTGCGCCGGCGTGTCGCTCAGTGCGCGGCGCAGCGTGGCGGACTCGAACCCGTCGCTGCGCGGCCGGTAGTCCTGCACCACGATGAACGGCTTGAGCTTGTCCATCGAACAGCGCATGCGCACCAGATCGTCGTAGCGGATGCGCCGCTCGCGCCGCAGCAGGGCCAGGCGCTTGGCGTTGCGCACGCCGATGCCGGGCACCCGGGCGATCAGCATCGGTTCGGCCCGATTGAGGTCCACGGGAAACTGCGCGCGGTGATTCAGCGCCCAGGCCAGCTTGGGGTCGATGTCCAGCGCCAGGTTGCCGGGGCCGGCGAGCAGTTCCTCGGTGTTGAAGCCGTAGCCGCGCAGCAGGAAATCGGCCTGGTACAGGCGGTGTTCGCGCAGCAGCGGCGGCGCCTGCAGCGGCACCGTGGTGGGGCTCTGCGGGATCGGGCTGAAGGCCGAGTAGTAGACGCGCTTGAGCCCGTAGGCGCCGTACAGCCGCTGCGCGGTGTCGAGGATGGTGCGGTCGTCGGTGGCGTCGGCGCCAACGATCATCTGCGTGCTTTGCCCGGCCGGGGCGAAGCGCGGCGCGCGGGCCTCGCTGCCGGTTTCCTCGACGCCAAGGCGGATCGCGCCCATCGCCTGGCGGATGGTGCGGCCGTTTTTCTCCGGCGCCAGGTGCACCAGGCTGTCCTCGGTGGGCAGCTCGATGTTCACGCTCAGGCGATCGGCGTAGCGCCCGGCCTGGGCGATCAGCAGCGGATCGGCGTCGGGAATCGTCTTCAGGTGGATGTAGCCGCGAAAGTTGTGGTCCTCGCGCAGGCTCTGGGCGACGCGGGTCAACTGCTCCATGGTGTAGTCCGAGGAGCGGATGATGCCGGAGCTGAGGAACAAGCCGCTGATGACGTTGCGGCGGTAGAAATCCAGGGTCAGGCGAACCACTTCCTCGGGTGTGAAGCGCGCCCGTGGCACGTTGCTGGAGCGCCGGTTGACGCAATACTGGCAGTCGTAAAGGCAAAAATTCGTCAGCAGGATTTTCAGCAAGGCGACGCAGCGGCCATCCGGTGTGAAACTGTGGCAGATGCCCGCGCCATCGGTGGCACCCAGGCCGTCCTTGCCGCGGGAGCTGCGTTTTGGCGCTCCGCTGCTGGCGCAGGAAACGTCATACTTGGCAGCATCGGCCAGCACGATGAGCTTGTCGGTGATGTCCATGATGTGTACCAATACTGTATTTAAATACAGTATTGGTACAATTTTCAGCGTCTGCAAGCGATCGGCCGCCCCGGTCGTCGGCGCATCGAAACGCTTCAACCAGAGGAATAGCCATGCAACGACAGGACACGCACAGCAAGCTGATCGGTTATTTGCTGTGGATCTTCGGCTTTACCGGCGCGCACCGCTTCTACTACGGCAAGCCGGTCACCGGGACGATCTGGTTCTTCACCTTCGGCCTGTTCTTCGTCGGCTGGATCATTGACTTCTTCCTGATTCCGGCGATGGACCGCGAGGCCGACCTGCGCTTCAACGCCGGGCCGACGGACTACAACGTCGCCTGGCTGCTGCTGACCTTCCTCGGCCTCTTCGGCGTGCACCGCATGTACCAGGGCAAGTGGATCACCGGGCTGATCTATCTGTGCACCGGCGGGCTGTTCCTGGTCGGCGTGCTCTATGACTTCTGGACGCTCAACGATCAGATATCGGTACGCAACGCCCGCCCGCGCTAGGTGTGGTCGAGACGAACAAAAGCCCGCCAATCGGCGGGCTTTTCCTTTCCAAGAGTCAGGCCTGGTAGCAGACGTGGCCGTCGACCAGCGTGTAGCGCACCGCGCCGGGCAGGACGTGGCCGAGGAACGGGCAGTTGTCGCCTTTCGAATACCAGACCTCGCCGGCCAGGGTGCTGGCGGCGGGATCGAACAGTACCAGGTCGGCGGCGGCACCCACCTGCAGGCTGCCGGCGGGCAGGCGCAACGCGGCGGCGGGACCGTTGCTGAGGCGGGCGATCAGGGTCGGCAGGTCGAGCAGGCCATCCTGCACCAGGGTCAGCGCCAGCGGCAGCAGCAGCTCGACGCTGCTGATGCCCGGTTCTGTGGCGCCGAAGGGGGCCAGCTTGGCGTCCGCCTCGTGTGGCTGGTGATGGCTGGAGATCGCCGAGATCACGCCGCTCTTGAGCGCCTCGCGCAGTCCCTCGCGGTCGGCGGCGGTACGCAGCGGCGGTTGCACGTGATAGAGGCTGGAGAACCCGGCGAGGGCCTCGTCGGTGAGGATCAACTGGTACAGCGCGACATCCGCCGTCACCGGCAGGCCGCGGGCCTGGGCTTCGCCGATCATCTGCGCGCCGCGGGCGCTGGTCAGCTGGCTGAAGTGGGCGCGCACGCCGCTCTGTTCCACCAGCAGGAGGTTGCGCGCCAGGGCCACCGTTTCCGCGCTTTCCGGGATTCCCGGCAGGCCAAGGAAGCTGGCCGTAGGGCCTTCGTGGGCGAAGCCGCCCTCGGCCAGATCGGCATCCTGGGAATGCAGGACCACGGTCAGGTCGAAGGTCGCCGCGTACTCCAGCGCGCGGCGCAGGTTGCGGTTGCTCGGGAAGTTGGTCAGGCCGTTGCCGAAGGCCACGCAGCCGGCGTCGCGCAGGGCGACCAGCTCGGCGAGCTGCTCGCCGGCGAGGTTCTTGGTCAGCGCGCCGATCGGGAAGACCTTGCAATGACCGGCCTCGCGGGCGCGGTCGAGGATCAGCTCGGCGACGGCCGGCGTGTCCAGCACCGGGCGGGTCAGCGGCGGGCAGCACAGGCTGGTGACGCCGCCGGCGGCCGCGGCCAGGGTTTCGCTGGCGATGCTGCCCTTGCGGCTGTAGCCGGGCTCGCGCAAGGCGACGGAAAGGTCCACCAGGCCGGGTGCGGCGACCAGGCCGCTGGCGTCGATCCGGTGTTCGGCGTCGAAGCCGGCCGGCGCGGCGCCGATGGCCTTGATCCGGCCATCCTCCAGGTACAGGTCGGCCACGCCGTCGTGGCCGCTGGCCGGGTCGATCAGGCGGGCGCCGAGGATGTGGGTACGCATCAGAGCTGCTCCTCGGTCTGCTGGTTGAGCTGGCGTTGCGCGGTCTGTCCGCTCATGGCCATGGACAGCACCGCCATGCGCACGGCGATGCCGTAGGTAACCTGGTTGAGGATCACCGAGTGGGCGCCGTCGGCCACCGCCGATTCGATCTCGACGCCGCGGTTGATCGGCCCCGGGTGCATGACGATGGCATCCGGGCGGGCCAGCGTGAGGCGCTGCTCGGTGAGACCGTAGAGGCGGTAGAACTCGCCCTCGCTGGGCAGCAGGCCACCTTGCATGCGCTCGCGCTGCAGGCGCAGCATGATCACCACGTCGACATCCCTGAGCCCGGCGGCGAGGTCGGTGAAGACGCGCACGCCGTATTGCTCGATACCCACCGGCAGCAGCGTTTTCGGCCCGATCACGCGGATGTCCGGGCAGCCGAGGGTCTTCAGCGCGAGCATGTTGGAACGCGCCACCCGCGAGTGCAGGACGTCGCCGACGATGGCCACCGAGAGGTTCTCGAAACCGCCCTTGTGGCGGCGGATGGTGAGCATGTCGAGCATGCCCTGGGTCGGGTGCGCGTGGCGGCCGTCGCCGCCGTTGATGATCGCCAGGTCCGGGCAGACGTGCTCGGCGATGAAGTGCGCGGCACCGGAGTCGGCATGCCGCACGACGAAGATGTCGGCGGCCATCGCCTCGAGGTTGCGCAGGGTGTCGAACAGCGTCTCGCCCTTGCTGGTCGAGCTGGTCGAGACGTTCAGGCTGATCACGTCGGCGGACAGCCGCTGCGCCGCCAGCTCGAAGGTGGTGCGGGTGCGCGTGGAGTTCTCGAAGAACACGTTGCACACGGTCTTGCCGCGCAGCAGCGGGACTTTCTTCACCGCGCGCGCGCCCACCTCGAGGAAGGAGTCGGCGGTGTCGAGAATTTCCGTGAGCAGCTCGCGCGGCAGACCGTCGAGCGAAAGGAAGTGACGCAACTGGCCCTGATCGTTGAGCTGCAGTGAGCGCTTGGCGGCGATGTACATGGAGGTGGCCTTGTCAGGAGGCGGAGAGGGTCTTGGACTCGAGCGTGAGCGGCGCGGGGCCGGTCAATTTTACCCGCTGGTAGGGGGCCAGCGACAGGGTGGCGCCGAGCACGTCGGCGCGGATCGGCAGCTCGCCGGCCTCCAGATCGAGCAGGCAGACCAGCGTCACGCTGGCCGGGCGGCCGTAGTCGAACAGCTCGTTGAGCGCGGCGCGGATGGTCCGCCCGCTCATCAGCACGTCGTCGACCAGCACCAGGTGCTGGCCCTCGACCTCGAACGGCAGCGCCGAAGGACGAACCTGCGGGTGCAGGCCGTTCTGGCTGAAGTCGTCGCGGTAGAAGGACACGTCCAGGGTGCCCAGCGGCGCATCGCTACCCAGTTCGGCCAGCAGCGCCTGGGCGACCCACACGCCACCGCTGTGGATGCCGATGAAGCGCGGCTCGGCGATGCCGCGATTGGCCAGGTGGCGCTGCAGGTCGCGGGCCATCTGCGGTAGCAGGTCGGCGGGGTTGGGCAGGTTCATGGCGGTCTCCGTACAGAATTCTTGGTTGCGACGATCGGCCACCGTGGCGCGTCGTCCTAGCCGGCGTGTTGCTCCAGCCAGCCTTCCAGCAACAGGGCGGCGGCGAGGGCATCCACCGGATTGTCGCGATAGCCGCCGCGTTGGCCCTGGGCCAGGCGCTGGCCCTTCGCCTCGAAGGTGGTCAGGCGTTCGTCGTGGGTGTGCACCGGCAGGTTGAAGCGGCCGTTCAGGCGCCTGGCGAACTTCTCCGCGCGGGCACTCATCTCGCTCGGCGTTCCGTCCATGTTCAGTGGCAGGCCGACGACGATGGCGTCCGGCTGCCACTCCTTGATCAGCGCTTCGACCTTCTGCCAGTCCGGCACGCCATTCTGCGCCTTGAGCACGCAGAGCTCGCGTGCCTGGCCGGTGATCGCCTGGCCGACGGCGACGCCGATCTGCTTGGTGCCGTAGTCGAAGCCGAGCAGCAGGCGCGGTGCGCTCATGCGTGGCCGGCCTGGGAAGTGAGCAGCGCGAGGTTGATGCCCAGGTGCGCGGCGGCGGCGTCCAGGCGACGTTCGGCCGGCGTCTGGAAGAGGATGTCGGGGTCTACCGGGCAGCTCAGCCAGGCATTGTCGACCAGTTCGGCCTCCAACTGCCCGGCTTCCCAGCCGGCATAGCCGAGGGCGATCAGGCTTTGCGCCGGGCCGTTGCCTTCGGCAATCGCGAAGAGCACGTCCTGCGACGTGGACAGCGACAGTTCACCGAGCGCCACCGTGGCCTGGTAGACCTCGCCCGCCGGATGCAGGACGAAGCCGCGATCGGTCTGCACCGGACCGCCGGTGAAGATCGCGATGTCCGCACAGCGCGGCGCGGGCTCGTCGTCCGGGCGCAGTTGCTCGAGCACGTCGGCGAGGTTGAGGCCGTTCGGGCGGTTGATGATCAGGCCCATGGCGCCCTGTTCGTTGTGCTCGACCAGGTAGATGACCGTCTGCGCGAAATTCGGGTCGGCCATGTGCGGCATGGCGATCAGGAGATGGTGCTTGAGGTAGCTGGGGGCATCGATGTTCATGTCGCCTAGTTTCGGGTTTCGTTCCTCGTGCCACAAGGGGCGAACGCGGTCGGCATGTGTACGAGGCGCGGGCGGGGCTAACGGCTGGACAGCTTGTCGCCGCGCTCGAAGCGCCAGGTGCGGATGATTTCCAGGCGATCGATGTCGGCCAGGTCGCCGCTGAACGGCGCGAAGGGCGCCGCCAGCCGGACGATGCGCAGGGCGGCCTGGTCGAGCACCGGCTGGCCGGAGGATTCGAGTACCTGCACTTCGTAGAGCGTACCGTCGCGGTTGATCGACACCAGCAGGCGCAGGCTGCCGTAGATGCGCTGGCGGCGGGCATCGTCCGGGTAGTTGAGGTTGCCGACCCGCTCGATCTTCTTGCGCCAGTCGTCCTTGTACCAGGCGCCCTTGTCGCGCATGGTCGAGGCCGCATTGAGGCGATGGATCTTCGGCCGCTTGGCGTACAGCTCGCGCTGGGTGGACAGCTCGGCCTCGAGGCTGGCGATCTCGCTACTCAACTGCGCGCTGTCGAACGCCGGGGCCTTCTGCGGCACCGGGTCGGGCTCCGGCTGACGCTGTTCGCGCTTGGCCGGGGTCTTCTCGGCCTTCGGCTTGGTGGTCGCGACGGCCGCCTTGGGCGCCTCGGCGGGTGCCGGTGCGGCCTTCGGTGCGCTGGGCGGCGCGACCTTGTTGATCTGGGTGTCCTGGAACGGCGCCTGCTCGGTGGTCTTCGGTGCCGCCTTGTGGTCCAGCGAGCCGCTGCCCTGCTGGTTGTCCTGGGCGAGGAAGTCGGCCTCCTTGGGCTTGGTCTCGCTCTTGAAAGTCGACAGGGTGATTTCCAGCGTCTTGCTGATCTGCTCGGGCTCGGCGAGGGTGAAACCGACGCCGAGGATCAGCGCGATGTGCAGCACGGCGGCGACGAACAGCGTGAAGCCCAGCCGGTCCGCCGGGCGAACAGCGGTGCGTTGGAGGGCGGGCGGTAGGCTGGCTGCGTTCATCAGGGCGTCGGCGGATCGCGGTAGCCGCGCAGTCTGAACAGGCGTCGCGGAAATGTCCACGCGGCCGGCGCCGCGGTCCTTCCCGCGACCCCTGCCGCGCCGTGTGGAGGGCACGAGCGGTTGCCGCCTCAGCCGCGGCCGAGCTTGTCGGCGATCGACTGCATCAGGCGTTCGCCGATGCGGGTGTCGTAGGCCTTGTCGATTTCGCGGATGCAGGTCGGGCTTGTGACGTTGATCTCGGTGAGGAAATCGCCGATCACGTCGAGGCCGACGAACAGCAGGCCGCGCTCGCGCAGGAACGGACCAACCTGGGCCGCGATCCAGCGGTCGCGTTCGCTCAGCGGCCGCGCCTCGCCACGCCCGCCGGCGGCCAGGTTGCCGCGCGTCTCACCAGCGGCCGGAATGCGCGCCAGGCAGTACTCCACCGGCTCGCCGTCGATCATCAGGATGCGCTTGTCGCCTTCCTTGATCGCCGGGATGTAGCGCTGCGCCATGATCTGCCGGGTGCCGAGCAGGGTCAGGGTCTCGAGGATCACCGAAAGGTTCGGGTCGCCCTCGCGGTGACGGAAAATCGAGGCTCCGCCCATTTCGTCGAGCGGTTTGAGAATGACGTCACCATGCTCGGCGACGAACTCGCGCAGAATGTCGGCCCTTCGGGCGACCAGGGTCGGTGGTGTGCACTGCGGAAACTGCGTGGCGAAGAGCTTCTCGTTGCAGTCGCGCAGGCTCTGTGGACGGTTGACCACCAGCGCGCCTGCCTTCTCGGCCTGTTCCAGCAGGTAGGTGGCATAGATGTACTCGCTGTTGAACGGCGGATCCTTGCGCATCAGGATCACATTCAGTTCGCCCAGCGGCATGTCAATGTCGGCCTCCAGCTCGAACCAGTGCTCAGGGTCGTTGAACACCTTCAGCGGACGCACGCGGGCGCGGGCCTGTTCGCTGCGCTGATAGAGGTCCTGGGGCTCCATATAGAAGAGCGACCAGCCGCGCGCCTGGGCGGCCAGCAGCATGGCCAGCGAACTGTCCTTCTTGAAGGAGATTCGCGCGATGGGGTCCATGACAATCCCGAGGCGAACGCTCATGTGGGGGTATCCTCCGCGGTGGCGAGGGGCGGCAACGAAGGGGCCGCCGGGCTGGGTCCTGAGGCGCCAAGGGTGGCGCTGCAACCCGCCCCGGTCAAGGAAAAACCTTGTGCGTCCGGGGCTTATAGATTGCATGTGGAGAGTGTGCTAAAACAGCTCGGCAATCGGGTCGCAACCCGTCATCGGCACGGTTCTGGCGTACCGGAATAGCAACGCAACGATTCACCGAGGCGATGGTAGGGCAGACATGGAACAGCATTCCGACGGATTGAAGGTGATGGTGATCGACGACTCGAAGACGATTCGTCGCACGGCGGAAACCCTGCTCAAGAAAGTGGGTTGCGACGTGATAACCGCAGTGGACGGTTTCGATGCGCTGGCCAAGATCGCCGACAGCCATCCCAGCATCATCTTCGTCGACATCATGATGCCGCGGCTCGACGGCTATCAGACCTGTGCGCTGATCAAGAACAACAGTGCCTTCAAATCCACACCCGTGATCATGCTGTCCTCCAAGGACGGCCTGTTCGACAAGGCCAAGGGCCGCATAGTCGGCTCGGACCAGTACCTGACCAAGCCTTTCAGCAAAGAAGAACTGCTCGGCGCGATAAAGGCTCACGTACCGGACTTCACTCCGGTGGAACACGCTTCCTGACGTCGGCCACTGGGTCGGCGACGCTATTTTCGTATGGGGACACCATGGCTCGAATTCTAATTGTTGATGACTCTCCTACCGAGATGTACAAGCTCACCGCCATGCTGGAAAAGCACGGCCATGAGGTCCTGAAGGCCGAGAATGGCGCGGACGGCGTTGCGCTGGCACGCCAGGAGAAGCCGGACGTGGTGCTGATGGACATCGTCATGCCTGGCCTCAACGGCTTCCAGGCCACCCGCCAGCTGTCCAAGGATGCCGACACCAGTCACATCCCCGTGATCATCGTCACGACCAAGGACCAAGAAACCGACAAGGTCTGGGGCAAGCGCCAGGGCGCGCGCGATTACCTGACCAAGCCGATCGAAGAAGACACCCTGGTCAAGACGATCGAAAGCGTACTGGCCGGCTGACGCCGGTCTCTTCCCTCAGCAGCTGACAAGGTCAGGCCGGCATGGCGGACGCGCGCGCTCCCTTTGAGCTCCTTCTCGAGATCGATCAGCGTTGTCGCGCGCTCGCGGTGGGCCTGCCTTCGCAGCAGGAAGCCGTACAGAGCTGGGGCGGCATCGGTTTTCGCATGGGTGAGCAGCATTTCGTGGCGCCGATGGGGGAGATCGGCGAGGTGCTGCACGAGCCCCGGCACACCCTGTTGCCCGGCGTGAAACCCTGGGTGAAGGGGGTAGCGAACGTGCGTGGACGGCTGTTGCCGATCATGGACCTCTGCGGATTCCTCGGCAGCGAGCTGTCACCCCTGCGCAAGCAGCGGCGGGTGCTGGTGGTGGAGCATCAGGACGTGTTCGCCGGGCTGATCGTCGACGAAGTCTTCGGCATGCAGCATTTCTCGGTGGATACCTTCGACGAGCGCCTGCCCGGGGTGGGCGAGGCAGTGCGACCCTTCATCCATGGCGTGTTCCAGCGCGAGCGCGAGTGGCTGGTGTTCAGCCCCCATGCGCTGGCGCGGCATCCGGGTTTTCTCGACGTCTCGATGTGACAGTTTTTGGTGGGCCGGCGCTGCCGGCTCTTTTGATGTGTATGGGAATCTAGATCGGCGGTAGGTCCAGGCGGGGGCCAGTTATGAGCAAACAGAGCGGTAATCTTCTCGCGGGTATGCGCAGCAGCAAGCTGATCGGCGGCCTCTTCATAGTCCTGATCGTCTCCATCGTGTTGCTGTTCGCCAACTTCGCCTACCTCAGCACGCAGACCAACAACGACACCGAGTACCTCGGCCATGCTGGCGAGCTGCGCGTGCTGTCCCAGCGGATCGCCAAGAACGCCACCGAGGCGGCGGCGGGTACCGTCGAAGCCTTCGCCCTGTTGAAGGACGCACGCAACGACTTCGAGAGGCGTTGGGGCTACCTGCGTGACGGCGACGGCGCCGGCCTTCCGGGGGCGCCGCCCGCCGTGCAGGCACAGATGGCCGCCGTGCAGCAGGACTGGGACAGCCTGAGGCAGAACTCCGACGCGATCATCGCTTCCGAACAGACCGTCCTTTCCCTGCACCAGGTGGCCGCGACCCTCGCCGAGACCATCCCGCAGCTGCAGGTCGAGTACGAAGAAGTCGTCGACATCCTGCTCAAGAGCGGCGCTCCGGCGACCCAGGTCTCGGTAGCTCAGCGGCAGTCGCTGCTGGCCGAGCGTATCCTCGGTTCGGTGAACAAGGTGCTCGCCGGCGACGCCGATTCGGTGCAGGCCGCCGACATGTTCGGCCGTGATGCCAACCTGTTCGGTCGGGTGCACACGGCGATGCTCGAAGGCAACGCATCAATGAACATCGCCAAGGTCAGCGATGCCGCGGCGCTGGAACGTCTGCGGGAGATTTCCGAGCTGTTCGAGTTCGTCTCCGGCTCGGTGGACGAAATTCTCGAAACCTCACCGGAGCTGTTCCAGGTCCGCGAATCCGCCAACACCATCTTCACCGTATCGCAGACCCTGCTGGAAAAAGCCTCGGCGTTGACCGACGGCTTCAATTCCCTGGCCGAGGGGCGCTCAGTCAATACAGTCGCCGGTTATCTGCTTGGCGCGCTGGTGCTGGGCGCGATCATCCTCATCGGTCTGGTGATGGTGCAGGACACCCGCCGCACGCTTGCCGAAACCGCCGAGAAGAACGACCGCAACCAGGCGGCGATCCTGCGTCTGCTCGACGAGATCGCCGACCTCGCCGACGGTGACCTGACCGTGACCGCGACGGTGACCGAGGACTTCACCGGCGCCATCGCCGACTCGATCAACTACTCCATCGACCAGCTCCGCGACCTGGTCGAAACGATCAACCTGACCGCCGTCCAGGTGGCCGCTGCCGCCCAGGAAACTCAGGCCACGGCGATGCACCTGGCGGAGGCGTCGGAGCACCAGGCGCAGGAGATCGCCGGGGCCTCCGCGGCGATCAACGAGATGGCGGTGTCCATCGACCAGGTATCGGCGAACGCCTCCGAGTCCACCGCGGTGGCGGAGCGCTCCGTGGCGATCGCCAACAAGGGCAACGAGGTGGTGCACAACACCATCACCGGGATGGACAACATCCGCGAGCAGATCCAGGACACCTCGAAGCGGATCAAGCGCCTCGGCGAGTCGTCCCAGGAGATCGGCGATATCGTCAGCCTGATCAACGACATCGCCGACCAGACCAACATCCTCGCCCTCAACGCCGCGATCCAGGCCTCCATGGCCGGCGACGCGGGCCGCGGCTTCGCCGTGGTGGCGGACGAAGTACAGCGCCTCGCGGAACGTTCCTCGGGCGCGACCAAACAGATCGAGGCGCTGGTGAAGACCATTCAGACCGACACCAACGAGGCGGTCATCTCGATGGAGCAAACCACCTCCGAAGTGGTCCGCGGCGCCCGCCTGGCGCAGGACGCCGGGGTCGCCCTGGAAGAGATCGAGAAGGTATCCAAGACCCTCGCGGCGCTGATCCAGAACATCTCCAACGCCGCCCGTCAGCAGGCTTCGTCGGCCGGTCATATTTCCAACACCATGAACGTGATCCAGGAGATCACCTCGCAGACCTCCGCCGGTACTACCGCCACCGCGCGCAGCATCGGAAACCTGGCGAAGATGGCCAGTGAGATGCGTCGCTCGGTGTCCGGCTTCACCCTGCCGGAAGCAGCGGAGCAGGCCTGAGTGAGGCAGCGTCGGTCGCCCGCGCGGGCGGCCGGCGGAGACGAAGGTCCATGACTGAGGGGCAGGGTATGCAGCCAAGTGGCGTCTGGGCCTTGAAACCCCTGGCGGAGATGTCGGCAGCGGAATTCCATGATTGGCGAACGCTGCTGGAAACGCGCACCGGCCTGGTGATCAGCGAAGGGCGGCAGGTGTTCCTGCAGACCAATCTGAGCGCGCGAATGCGCGAACTCGAGATCTATGACTATGCCAGCTACTACCGTCTGGTCGTCGAGGGCCCGCGCGGGGCGGTGGAGTGGTCGAATCTGCTGGATCGTCTGACGGTTCAGGAAACCCGCTTCTTCCGCCATCGGCCGTCCTTCGATCTGCTCGATCGTTATCTGCGCGAGCGGCTCGAACGGCAGGGCATGCCGTCGGCCTGGGCGCTGTGGAGCGTGGGTTGCTCGAGCGGCGAGGAACCGTATTCACTGGCGATCGCCGCCGCCGAGGTGCTGCACGACAGCCCGTGGCCGCAGCATTTCGGCGTGACCGGCACCGATATCAGCCTCAGCGCGCTGAGCCGGGCGCGCGAGGCTCACTACGACCTGCGTCGGCTCGAGCCGATGGAGGTTGAGCGTCGCGAGCGCTACTTCGACCGGCGGGGCGACGGACGCTACGAGATTTCCGCCGAGCTGGCGGCTCGCGTCTGCTGCGCACGGCTCAATGTGCTGGAATTGTCCAAGGCGCCGATGTCGGGCATGGACGTCATTTTCTGTCAGAACCTGCTGATCTATTTCCGCCGCTGGCGCCGCCGCGAAATCCTCAACCGGCTGGCCGAGCGTCTCGCTCCGGGCGGCCTGCTGGTGATCGGGGTCGGTGAGGTGGCGGGCTGGCAGCATCCGGACCTGGAGCCGGTGGCCGATGAGCAGGTTCTGGCTTTTACCCGCAGGGGTAACACACGCGTATGACTGGAGTGGCTATGGGTGATCGGCACGATTATGTCGCCCTGGAGTGGGTCAAGGGTGAAATCGCCGAAACGCTGAAGCAGGCGCGTCAGGCGCTGGAGGCGTTCGTCGAGAATCCGCAGGATTCCACGCGCATGAGTTTCTGCCTGACCTATGTGCATCAGGTGCAAGGCACCCTGCAGATGGTCGAGTTCTACGGCGCGGCGCTCCTTGCCGAGGAAATGGAACGTCTGGCCCAGGCCCTGATGGAAGGCGCTGTGAACAACCAGCGTGAGGCGCTGGAAGTGCTGATGCAGGCGATTCTGCAACTGCCGACCTATCTGGAGCGGGTACAGAGCGCGCGGCGCGACCTGCCGATGGTGGTGTTGCCATTGCTCAACGACCTGCGCGCGGCCCGCGGCGAAAACCTGCTGTCGGAAACCAGCCTGTTCTCGCCCGATCTCTCGGCGACGCTGCCGGCCGTCTCGCCGGATGCCCTTGAGCGCCTGCACAACGCCGACTTGTTGCCGCTGCTGCGCAAGCTGCGGCAGATGCAGCAGGTGGCGATGGTCGGTGTGCTGCGCAACCAGGACCTGCCGACCAACCTCGGCTACATGGCGCGGGTGTTCGCCCGCCTCGAAGGGTTGTGCCAGGGCGCTCCGCTCGGCCCGCTCTGGCAGATCGCCTCGGGTCTGGTCGAGGGCCTGTCCAACGGCAGCGTGGCCAACGGTACCTCGGTCCGTGGCTTGCTGCGTCAGGTCGACAAGGAGCTCAAGCGGCTGGTCGAGCAGGGCGCCGACGGCATCAACCAGGCGGCCTCCGACGAACTGACCAAGAACCTGCTCTTCTACATTGCCAAGGCACCGGTCCAGTCGCCGCGCATCCGTGCGCTGAAGGATCATTACCGTCTCGACGACGCGCTGCCGGACAGCGAGCTGGTCGACGAAGAGCGCGCTCGCCTGGCCGGTCCCGACCGCGACGCGATGCGTTCGGTGGTCGCCGCCTTGTGCGAGGAGCTGGTGCGGGTCAAGGACAGCCTCGATCTGTTCGTCCGCAGCGACCGCACCGGCGTCGCCGAACTCGATGGCCTGCGGGCCCCGCTGAAGCAGATCGCCGACACCCTAGCGATGCTCGGTTTCGGCCAGCCGCGCAAGGTCATCCTCGATCAGCTCGAGGTTGTCCATCAGTTGTCCATGGGCAACGGCGAGCCGAGCGACGCGGCGCTGATGGATATCGCCGGCGCGCTGCTCTACGTCGAGGCGACACTGGCCGGAATGGTCGGGCAGAGCGATGACGGCGCGGGCGAGGAAAGCCACCTGCCGACCACCGACGTGGCGCAAGTCCACCAGTTGGTCATCAAGGAAGCGCGCACCGGCCTGGAGCAGGCGAAGGACGCGATCATCGAGTTCATCGCTTCGCAATGGAACCACGAGCACCTGGCCCGCGTGCCGGAGCTGCTCACCCAGGTGCGCGGCGGGCTGGCGATGATCCCACTGGAGCGCGCCGCCGAACTGCTGCGCGCCTGCAACCGCTATATCGAGGAACAGCTGCTGGCGCGCAAGGCGGTGCCCAACTGGCAGAGCCTGGACACCCTGGCCGACGCCATCACCAGCGTTGAGTACTACCTCGAGCGCCTGTCCGAAGATCACGCCGCCCAGGGCGACATGATCCTCGACGTCGCCGAGGAAAGCCTTGGCAACCTCGGTTATGCGCTAGCCCGCAAGCCGATTCTCCCGCTTCCGGAGGCGGCCGAGGAGGCGCCGGCGGCGCTGGACGATCCGCTGGACGAAATCGAAGTCATCGCCGGGGAGGCCGATCATGCCCTCGACGACGAACTGCTCGCTGCGACGGCGCCTGACGCCCCGCTGCTGGTCGCCGCCCCGCTCGACGAGCCCTCCGAACAGGTGGAAGTGTTGCCGCTCGAACCGGGCGAGTCGTTTGACGAAATGCAACCTGACGATGCGCCGACCGACCTCGAGCCCGAAGTCGAACTAGGTGTCCTGAGCGATTCGCTGCAGGATATGGAGCTGCTCGCCGCCGAAGCCGAAGAGCTGGTCGAGGACCCGCTAGAACCCGCGCCGTCCGCCCCGGCAGCTGCCCGTTTCGACGATGAGGCCGGGCCATCGCCCACCGATCCGGCGTCGGTCCTGGCCCCGCAACCCGACCAGGCGACTCCCGCCGACACCGACCACTGGGACCTCGGCGAGCCGCTGCCAGAGCCCGCCGCCGAACTCGATCCGCCAGCCGCGCAGGATTGGCAGATCGAGCCTCTCGCGGCGCTGCCGCCCCTGGAGACCGAGGCGGAGAGCGCCGACCTGCCGCTCGCGGATGCCGAACACTGGGACCTGGGCGAGCCTTTGCCCGGTGGCAGCGGACAATCCGGCGAATTCGACCTGCAGCCGGATGCATTCGCGCCCGTCCCTGCGCCCCAGGCCGACACCGAAGTCTTCGAGCGACCACCGCCGGAGCTCGCCGCCGAAGCCGCGGCGCCAGAACTGTCCACTGACGATTGGAACCTCGGTGAGCCGGTGACCGTCACCCCCGAGGTCGCGGACCTGCCGCTCGACGAGCTGCCGCCGGTCAGCGCCGCCCAGGACGAGATTAGCCTGGAGCTGCTGCCGGACGAGCCCGCCACGCTGGCGGACCTTAACGACGGCTGGGAGCTTGGCGAGCTCACGTATGGCGAGCCTGCCGTCGCCGACTCCGGCCCCGACCTGCCGCTCGACGAGCTGCCGCCGGTCAGCGCTGCCCAGGACGCGATTAGCCTGGAGCTGCTGCCGGACGAGCCCGCCACGCTGGCGGACCTTAACGACGGCTGGGAGCTTGGCGAGCTCACGTCCGAAGAGCCCGCCGCCGCGGACCTTAGTCTCGACATTCCGCTCGGCGAACTGCCTGCCGTCTCCGCTGCGCAGGACGACGCCGCGCTGGAGCTGCCGGAGCTGAGTTTCGAGTCGTTCGACGAGGACGGCTTGAGCTTCGACGAACGTGACATCGCCGCGCTGGAGCTGCCCGAGGTCGAGCTGCCGGGCCTGCCCGAGGCGCCGGCCGAGGTCGCCGAACCGCAGGTCGAGGACAAGCCGCTGTCGATGGCCGACGTCATGGCTGCGCCGAGCCAGGCGATAAACCCGCCGGCGCGCGAGGTGCCGCCGAGTCTGCTGCCGCCGCCCGCCGACGAAGAGCCGATGGACGAGGAGCTGCTGGAAGTCTTCATCGAAGAAGCCGGCGAAGTCATGGACACCATCGCCGAGTACCTGCCGAAGTGGCAGGCAGACCTGGCCGACAAGGCGGCGCTCACCGAACTGCGGCGCGCTTTCCACACGCTCAAGGGCAGTGGCCGGATGGTTCGCGCGCTGGTCATCGGCGAACTCGCCTGGTCGATCGAGAACCTGCTCAACCGCGTGCTGGACAGGAGCATCGAGCCTGAAGAACCCGTGCAGCGGGTGATCCACGGCGTGGTCGCGCTGATGCCCGAACTGATCGAGGAATTCGCCGCCAGGGCCCAGCGCCAACGCGACGACGTCGACCAGCTCGCAGCCGTCGCCCATGCCCTGGCGAGGGGGCAGACACCGCCGCGTTTTAGTGACGGCCCGGACAGCGTCGCCACGTCCGCGGCCGTAACCACGGCGGCAGCTTCGCAGGATGCCATTGAAGACGCCGAGGACGGCCTGGACCCGCAGTTGCTGCAGATCTTCCGCAACGAAGCGGAAGCTCACCTGGACACGCTGAGGGGATTTCTCGCTGCCTGTGCGGAGGAACTCCCGCGGCCGGTCAACGACGAACTGCAACGCGCGCTGCATACCCTCAAGGGCAGCTCGCACATGGCCGGCATCCTGCCGATGGCGGAGATCGCCACGCCGCTGGAACGCATGGTCAAGGAACTCAAGACCAACCTGATTCCGCTGGATCTGGCCGAGACGGAACTGCTGCGTGATGCCGAGGCGCTGTTCCGCGAAGGCCTGGCGCAACTGGAGACGCATCCGCTCCGCCGGATCGAGGGCGCCGATGCGCTGATCGCCCGTGCGCAGAAACTCCTGAGTGACCGCCTGGAAGCCGCGCAGAGTGGGCGCGGCGGCGCGACGGGCAGCGCGCGCGATCCGCAGATGATCGCGCTGTTCCTCGCCGAAGGCATGGACATCTTGCTGGACGCCTCCGACCTGCTCGACCGCTGGCACGAACACCCCGCCGAGCGCCAGGAGCTGGGTGCGCTGCGCGATGAACTGAGCACGCTCGGGCGCGGCGCGCAGATGGCCGAACTGCCGCAGATCGACGAGCTGTGCCAGGCGCTGCTGGACACCTACAGCGCGGTGCAGGACGGCCGCCGGATGGTCAGCCCGGCGTTCTTCCGGGAAGTCGACCTGTCCCACGAGGCGCTCGTCGGAATGATGGATCAGGTCGCCGCCGGCCTGCAGGTTAACGCCCAGCCGGAGCGCGTGCAGGCCTTGCGCGCCCTGCTGGCTGAGGTTGAGCGGGTTCCTGGCGAGCTGCCGTCAGCGCCCGTGGAGCAGGACGAGGAGACCGCCGCGCAGGAAGCGCAGGGTTGGGGTGAGCGCGACGCCGAGGCGGCTGCCGGTGAGGCGGTCGAGCAGCGCATGAGTCACGACCTGCCTGCCGTGCAGAAGCGGGTCGGTTCGCTGGACGAGGAAATGGTCGACATTTTCCTCGAGGAAGCCGTGGATATTCTCGAAAGCTCTGGTCAGGCCTTGCAGCGCTGGGTCAACGACCCGGAAAACCATCTGGTGCTGTCGTCCCTGCATCGTGACCTGCACACTCTGCGCGGCGGCGCGCAGATGGCCGAGATCAACCCGATCGGCGAGCTCGCCCATGAACTCGAAAGCCTCTACGAGGGGCTGCTCGATCGCCGCTACGGGGTCAGCGCCGAGCTGGTCGCCCTGTTGCGCCGCAGCCATGACTGCCTGGACATCCTGCTCGACCAGTTGAAGGCGAACCAGCCGCTGGCGGCGGCCGATACCTTGATCAGCATCGTCCGCGACTTCCGTTCCAGCGGCGCGGCGATGGCCCATGCGCACTACCTTCCGCCTTCGGAAGCGTCGCAGGATTCGGCGGTTGCGCCGCCCGAGGACGCCGCGCAGTCCGTCGAGCCGGAAAGGGAAACCGGCGCTCCGCTGGTCTTCGAGGCGGCGCCCGAGGACAACCCGGCGCCCGCGTCGAAACCGACGGTGGTCGAGGAGGAACGCGATTACGAGCTGGTGGATATCTTCCTCGAGGAAGGTTTCGACATCATCGACAGCGCTGGCGCCGCCTTGCAGCGCTGGATGGGCGATATCGACAACAGTGTCGATCTGGAGGCGCTGCAGCGCGACCTGCACACGCTCAAAGGTGGCGCGCGGATGGCCGAGATTCGCGAGATAGGCGACCTCGCGCATGAGCTGGAATTTCTCTACGAAGGTCTTTGCGGCGGTCGCCTGCGTGCCAGCCAGCCGCTGTTCGGGCTGCTCCAGGCCTGCCACGACCGCCTTGCCGACATGCTCGAAGCGGTGCGCGAGCGCTCGGCCGTGCCGGGGGGCGACGACCTCATCGAGGCGATCCGCCGTTGGCGCGCCAACCCGGATGAGCAGCTCCGCGTGCCCACCAGCGTGCGCCTGCAGCCGGCTCCGATCCCGGTCGAGGATGACGAGGCCGCCGAGTCGGAAATCCTCGACATCTTCCTCGAAGAGGCCGACGAGCTGCTGGAAGCCTTGGAAGTGGCGCTCGGCAGCTGGGACGACAAGCCGGGCGACAGCGAGCCGATCGACGAGATGCTCCGCGTGCTGCATACCCTCAAGGGCGGCGCGCGCCTGGCCGGCCAGCAGACCCTCGGCGACCTGACCCATGCCCTCGAACAGCGTCTGGCCGAGGCCCTGCTGCAGGGCGCGCCCTGGCCGCAAAGCCTGGTGCTGGAGGTGCAGTCGGGTTTCGAAGGGTTGCAGAAGGAGGTTGACGGGTTGCGCCGGCGTCTGGCGCAGAGCGACGAGGCGGCCGGGCAGGCTTCGACCGAGCCGGGCGGCGCGCTGGTGCTGGACGCGCCGATTGTGGCGGCCAGCCAGGCACCTGGCGCCGCCAGGGAGAGCCGCGTTCTGCCGTTCGTCCGCCGTGCCCAGGAAGCCGCGCAGCAGGACAACACGCGGCGCGGCCCGCAGGAGCTGGTCAAGGTGCCCGCCGAACTGCTCGAGGGGCTGGTCAACCTGGCCGGGGAAACCTCCATCTTCCGCGGACGCGTCGAACAACAGGTGAGCGACGTCGGTTTCACCCTCGGCGAGATGGAGGCGACCATCGAGCGGGTGCGCGACCAGTTGCGCCGCCTGGACACCGAAACCCAGGCGCAGATCCTCAGCCGCTACCAGGCCGAGGCCGAACGCGCCGGCTACGAGGATTTCGACCCGCTGGAGATGGACCGTCACTCGCAACTGCAGCAGCTGTCGCGCGCGCTGTTCGAGTCCGCCTCCGACCTGCTCGACCTCAAGGAAACCCTGGCGGCGCGCAACCGCGACGCGGAAACCCTGCTGCTGCAGCAGGCACGGGTCAACACCGAGCTGCAGGAAGGCCTGATGCGCACGCGCATGGTGCCGTTCGACCGCCTGGTGCCGCGCCTAAGACGGATCGTCCGGCAGGTCGCCGGCGAGCTGGGCAAGCAGGTCGAGTTCGTCGTCGGCAACGCCGAGGGCGAGATGGACCGCAGCGTGCTCGAGCGCATCGTCGCGCCCCTCGAACACATGCTGCGCAACGCCGTCGACCACGGTATCGAGAGCGCCGAGCGCCGCCAGGCGGCCGGCAAGCCGGCGCAGGGCACGATTCGCCTCAACCTCGGCCGCGAGGGCGGCGATATCCTCCTCACCCTGGCCGACGACGGTGCCGGCATCCGCCTCGAAGCGGTGCGCCGCAAGGCCATCGAGCGCGGGCTGATGAGCGAGACCTCGGAAATCTCCGATCACGACGTGCTGCAGTTCATCCTCGAGGCCGGTTTCTCCACGGCGGAGAAGGTCACGCAGATTTCCGGGCGCGGCGTCGGCATGGATGTGGTGCATTCGGAGGTCAAGCAGCTCGGCGGTTCGATGAGCATCGACTCGACGCCGGGCGAGGGCACGCGCTTCCAGATCCGCCTGCCGTTCACCGTGTCGGTGAACCGCGCGCTGATGGTCTATTCCGGCGAAGATCTCTACGCCATCCCGCTGAACACCATCGAGGGCATCGTGCGGGTCTCGCCGTTCGAGCTGGAAGCCTACTACGCGCCCGATGCGCCGCGCTTCGCGTACGCCGGTCAGCCCTACGAATTGCGCTACCTCGGCGACCTGCTGAGCAACGGCCAGCAGCCCAAGCTGATCGGCCAGAGCCTGCCGCTGCCGGTGATCCTGGTGCGTTCGGCGGAGTACTCGGTGGCGGTGCAGGTGGACAGCCTGGCCGGTTCGCGGGAAATCGTGGTGAAGGGCCTCGGTCCGCAGTTCGCCGGCGTGCCGGGCATTTCCGGCGCGACCATTCTCGGCGACGGCCGCGTGGTGGTGATTCTCGACCTGCTGGCGACTATCCGCGCGTTGCAGGCACGCCAGGCGCACCTGTTGCCGCAGGTCGGCGGACCGCTCGGCGCTGGCGAAGTGGAAAGCGAACGGCCGGCACTGGTGATGGTGGTGGACGATTCGGTCACCGTGCGCAAGGTCACCAGTCGCCTGCTGGAGCGCAACGGCATGAACGTGCTGACCGCGAAGGACGGCGTCGACGCCATCGCCCAACTGCAGGAGCAGAAGCCGGACATCATGCTGCTGGACATCGAGATGCCGCGCATGGACGGCTTCGAGGTGGCCACCCTGGTGCGCCACGACGAACGCCTGAAGGACCTGCCAATCATCATGATCACCTCGCGTACCGGCGAAAAACACCGCGAGCGGGCGATGGCCATCGGCGTCGACGAATACCTGGGCAAGCCCTATCAGGAATCGCTCCTGCTCGAGCGCATCCAGCAACTGGTCAAATCCCATGAATGAGAAAGCGCCGGCGCGTATCGCCGTCATCGCCGACACCTCGCTGCAGCGCCACGTGCTGCAGCATGCGCTGGCCGGCAACGGTTACCAGGTGGTGCTGAACAGCGACCCGGCGCGGCTCGACGATGCCGCGCTGGCGGCCTGCGAAACCGACCTCTGGCTGGTCGACCTGGCGCAGCAGTCGGAGGACTCGGCGCTGCTCGACAGCCTCCTCGAACGCGCCAGCGCGCCGGTACTGTTCGGCGAGGGGCATGCACCGGAGCGGCATTCGGAGCATTACCCGCGCTGGGAGCGCAGCCTGTTCGGCAAACTCAAGCGGCTGATCGGCGACCCGGCGCAGGCGGTCGGCCCGAGCCTCGATGCATTGTTCTCCGACGCGCAACGCCCGGCGCGCCTGGACCTGCCGCAGGTGCTGGCGCAGAGGCCGCTGCAGGCCGGCGAGCCGGCGCGTCAGGTGTGGTTGCTGGCCGCCTCGCTGGGTGGGCCGGTGGCGGTGAAGGCGTTTCTCGACGCCCTGCCGGGCGGCCTGCCGGTGGGTTTTCTCTACGCCCAGCACATCGACGCGGCGTTCGAGGCGCGCTTGCCGCAGGCGGTCGGTCGGCACAGCCAGTGGCACGTCAACCCGGTGCGCCCCGGCGACAGCGTGCGCTGCGGCGAAGTCGTGGTGGTGCCGATCGGCAACGAGCTGCGCTTCGACGAAGACAGCCTCATGCAGGTCTCGACCCAGGGTTGGCCGGAGCCCTACGCGCCGTCGATCGACCAGATGATGCTCAACCTCGCCCAGCAGTTCGGCCGCCATTGCGGGGTCATCGCCTTCAGCGGCATGGGCAGCGACGGCAGCGCCGCGGCGGCCTACGTGCGCCGCCAGGGCGCGGAAATCTGGACGCAACGCGCCGATACCTGTGCCTGCCCGAGCATGCCGGACAGCCTGCGCGAAGCGGGCTACTCGAGCCTCACCGGCGATCCCCGCGAGTTGGCCGGAGCCCTGGTCGCGCGCCTGGCCGAGGCACTGAACTGATGTCCGTTCCCACGTCCTACCGGAGCCCGCCGCGATGAGCCAGGCCGTCATTGATCAGAACGCTGCCGCGAGCATCACCGGGCTGCTGCTGCCGCTGACCGATCGCACCCTGCTGGTGCCCAACGTGGCGCTGGCCGAACTCATCACCTACCGCGCCCCGCAGACCCAGCCCGGCATGCCGGCCTGGCTGCTCGGGCAGATTGCCTGGCGCGACCTGCGTCTGCCGCTGCTGTCCTTCGAGGCGGCGTCCGGGGGCGAGGCGAAGGTTGTTCCGGGTGCGCGCGTCGCCGTGCTCAATGCCATCGGCGGGCGCGCCCACGTGAAGTTCATCGCGCTGCTGATCCAGGGCATTCCCCGCTCGCTGAAGCTCGATGCCAGTCTGCGTCGGGCCGACGCGCCGCTGGCGCCGCTGGAGCTGGACGCGGTCGAGCTGGGAGACGACCTGGCGCGCATTCCCGATCTCGCCGGGCTGGAGCAGAAGCTCGCGGATGCCGGGCTGATCTGAGGGTAGCGGGCGAGCGTTTCGCCCCTTTGCGGCGTCCTAGCCCTTGCCGCGGGTCCGGGTCAGACCATGCTCGGCATTCTTCTCCAGGTACTCGATGACCAGCCCGGCGACGTCCTTGCCGGTGGTCACTTCGATGCCTTCCAGCCCCGGCGAGGAATTCACCTCCATCACCAGCGGGCCGTGGTTCGAGCGCAGGATGTCGACGCCGGCCACCGAGAGCCCCATCACCTTGGCCGCACGGATCGCCGTCATGCGCTCTTCCGGGGTGATCTTGATCAGGCTGGCGGTGCCGCCGCGGTGCAGGTTGGAGCGGAACTCGCCGGGCGCGGCCTGACGCTTCATCGCGGCAATCACCTTGTCACCGACCACGAAGCAGCGGATGTCGGCGCCGCCGGCTTCCTTGATGTACTCCTGCACCATGATGTCCTGCTTCAGCCCCATGAACGCTTCGATCACCGATTCCGCCGCCTTCTCGGTCTCGCAGAGCACCACGCCGATGCCCTGGGTGCCTTCGAGCACCTTGATCACCAGGGGCGCGCCGTTGACCATGCGGATCAGGTCCGGCACGTCGTCCGGCGAATGCGCGAAGCCGGTGACCGGCAGGCCGATGCCCTTGCGCGAGAGCAGTTGCAGCGAGCGCAGCTTGTCCCGCGAGCGGCTGATCGCCACCGACTCGTTGAGCGGGAACACGCCCATCATCTCGAACTGGCGCAGCACCGCGCAGCCGTAGAAGGTCACCGAGGCGCCGATCCGCGGGATCACCGCGTCGAAGCCTTCCAGCGGGCCGCCGCGGTAGTGGATCTGCGGCTTGTGGCTGGCGATGTTCATGTAGGCGCGCAGGGTATCGATTACCTGCATCTCATGACCGCGCGCCTGGCCGGCCTCCACCAGTCGTCGGGTCGAATACAGGCGCGGATTGCGCGACAGCACGGCGATCTTCATTGGGCACCGGGAGAAGTGAGTATCTGGGGTTTGTTGAGCAGGTAGGCATGCGCGGGATCGACCAGCAATCGACCGTCGACCAGCGCTTTCGATCCCAGCAGCACGCGATATCGCATGGTTTTCCTGCAGGTCAGGGTGAACTCCACCGGCCATGCCCGTTCGCCCAGCGCGAGCAGGGTGCGGATCACGTAACGGACCTGGGCCTGGCCATTGGAGCTCTTGATCGTCTTGCGCGTCACAATCGGCGCTTCGCAACGATGGCGACGCTGCACCAGCGTGCCGATGTGCGCGTCGAAGCGCACCCAGCGCTCGCCGTCGCGCTCGAACTCGCTGATCTCGGTGGCATGCAGCGCCGAGGTGCTGGCGCCGGTGTCGATCTTCGCGCGCAAGCCGACGACACCGAGGTCGGGCAGGGCGATCCACTCGCGCAGGCCGGTCACGCAAAGGGCTTCGGGGGTATCCAAAGGCGGCTTCCTCTCAGGAAGGCGGCATTCTAGTGAGCCCGCATGACAACTGCACGCAGCGGGCCTACCGGTGGTTTACCGCGGGGGACATTTCATGGTGCGATGCACGCACCCTACACAATCGGAACCCGCATGAGCGAGAAAGACGACGACAAAGTGCGCCTGGACAAATGGCTCTGGGCGGCCCGTTTCTATAAGACCCGGGCGCTGGCCAAGGCGGCCATCGAAGGTGGCAAAGTGCACTGCCGCGGCGAGCGCTGCAAACCGAGCAAGGAGCCGAAGATCGGCGAGGAACTGACCCTGCGTACCGGTTTCGACGAACGCACGGTGCGCATTCTGGCGCTATCAGTGGTGCGCCGCGGGGCACCCGAGGCGCAGACGCTCTACGAGGAGACTGCCGACAGCATCGAGCGCCGCGAGCAGGCGGCGGCGCAACGCAAGGCCGGCAGCCTTGGCGTCGCCACCGACGGCCGGCCGAGCAAGAAACAGCGTCGCCAGCTGTTCACCTTTCGCGACAGCCACTGACGCGTTTCAACTGCCGCGGATCAGCGCCGGTCGGCCGATCATCGGCAGGCGCGCGAGCAGGGCGAACAACGGCGCGTGAGGCGTTCCAGCAGCATGGCTGCAGTGGCTCGCCTAGGGCGCACAGCTACCCCGGGCTATGGCCAACAGGCTGAGGAACAGACCGCCGACGAAAGTCGTCCGAGCCGCAGTGAGCACGGGCCACCAGGCGCGGCGGCATGAACAGCGTGGCCAGGCCCAAATCACCAGCAGTCCCCAACCGCGAGCGAAGAAGCAGCGCCCAGAACAGCAGCACCGAGGCCTGATCGCCGGGGGAGTTGCGCTCGGCGCGTCCTTGAGTTCCCAGCGTTCCGGGTCCCGGAACAACTCGCCCAGGCCCGCCGCGCCGTCGATCACCCGCGCCGGCCGGGTGCTGCCAGTCGCCAGGGCGGTGAATCCGGGGCGCGCCAGCAACGGCAGGAGCAGGATCGCGACGAAGGCAAACAGCGCACGGCGCGCTTCGTTGCCGGGGAATACCCAGCCGCGGTGCAAAAGGAAACTGAGCAAGATCAGCCCGGCTGCGACGTCCATCGGCCGCAGGCTGCCGATCTCCTCGGTCTTGACCGCCAGTCACCGTCCGTCGGCCCGCGACCTGTCGAGCAGGCGGAATCGCTGGTCGTCTAAATGGTCACACGCCAGGCGGGTCTGTCCCTACACCCAGTTGGCCCGCAGCAGGGCGCCGAACAGGCGGCAAAGCAGCAGCGGCCTGGCGCACAGTAGGTCATTCGGCCATCTTCCCTAAGATAGAACGCGGGCGAACGGGTAGACCCGCGCTCAGACCCTGCCAGGCCGCTCGGTCGGAATCTTGGATCGTCCCCGCTTTGCGCCTAGAATCGACGCCCTTTGCCGTTCCCAACCTGCGAGCGACGCCATGTCCGACTTCACTCAGCGTTTCATCTTCGACGACACCGACGTGCGCGGCGAACTCGTCAGCCTCGGCGACAGCTACCAGCATGTTCTCGCCAAGCATCCCTATCCCGAGCCGGTCGCCCAGTTGCTCGGCGAACTGCTGGCGGCCGCGGCGCTGCTGGTCGGCACGCTGAAATTCGACGGCCTGCTGGTGCTTCAGGCGCGCTCCTCCGGCGCCGTGCCGCTGCTCATGGTGGAGTGCTCCAGCGAGCGCCAGGTGCGCGGCATCGCGCGCTATCACGCCGAGCAGATCGCCGATGGCGCGGGGCTCGCCGAGCTGATGCCCGAGGGCATGCTGACGGTGACCATCGACCCGCGCGCCGGCCAGCGCTACCAGGGTATCGTCGCGCTGGACGGGATCAACCTGTCTGCCTGCCTGACCAATTACTTCGCCAATTCCGAGCAGTTGCCGACGCGTTTCTGGCTGTACGCCGACGGCCGCCGCGCGCGCGGCCTGCTGCTCCAGGCGCTGCCGCCGGATCGCCTGAAGGACGCTGAGGCCCGCGCTGCGAGCTGGCAGCACCTGACCACGTTGGCGGACACCCTCACCGCGGAGGAGCTGCTCGGCCTGGACAACCTCACCGTGCTGCACCGGCTGTATCACGAAGAGGCGGTGCGCCTCTTCGATCCGCTGGGCCTGGAGTTCCGCTGCAGCTGCAACCGCCAGCGTTCCGCCAATGCGCTGGTCAGCCTCGGCCAGCAGGACGCGGAACGGCTGCTCGAAGAACATGGCGGCTCCGTGGAGATCGACTGCCAGTTCTGTAACCAGCGCTACCGCTTCGACAAGACCGACGTCGCCCAACTGTTCGCCGGTGGCGGCAGCGGCGCACCTTCCTCGACCCGCCACTGATCGGCGCGGGCGCCGCTGGAGCCCCGCCCGATGCCTGGCATCTGGACAAGCGGGTAGAGCGGGTGCCATAAAGGTGGCGCTATCTTCCGTAGTGACGTTTTGCTGGCGAGTCAGGAAACTAACGGCAGCCGCTGGACTCTATACGCGTCGTTGCTACCGCTTCGCTCGCCGATCGCGCGCCCCCGTCTGGCTCGCGACCTCGCCAGGGCGAAACAGGACTGCACCTGGCTAGACCTTTGAACTGCCCCAGAACTGGTGACGACTCCGACGAGGTTGCTGCCTCTGGGCGCGATACGGACGCCAACACGAATCCAGGGAAGACCATGGTCTGCAACCGCGACCCCCGTCGTTTCTGGCTCTGCGCCGCCGCCTCGCACTTGCAGCACATCCTCTGGCATAATCCGGCACACTTTTCTCATGCTGTAGCCGGGCAAAGAGTTCACTACAGATCGTTAGGAAGCATCCGGCTGAGACCAACGAGGACGCCATGAACCAAGCCATACAAGCCGTTTACACCGACATCAGCACGTCGCAGCTGGTCGAAGAAGCCATTCGCCGCGGCGAAGGCGAATTGGCCGCCAATGGCGCGCTGGTGGTGAGAACCGGGCAGCGCACCGGTCGCTCGCCGGCCGACCGCTTCATCGTGGACGAGCCCAGCACCACCGCCGAGATCGGCTGGGGCGCGATCAACCGCAAGTTCCCGGCCGACAAGTTCGACGCCCTGTGGGACCGCGTCCAGGCCTTCTCCGACGCCCAGGACAGCTTCGTTTCGCATGTCCACGTAGGCTCCGCCGAGACCCACTACCTGCCGGTCAAAATGACCACCGCCACGGCCTGGCAGAACCTCTTCGGTCGTCAGCTGTTCATCGAGCCCGCGGAATACAACCCGTCCGGGAAGGACGAGTGGCAAGTACTGAACGTCGCCAACTTCGAGTGCGTGCCCGAGCGTGACGGCACCAACTCCGACGGCTGCGTGATCCTCAACTTCGCGCAAAAGAAAGTCCTGATCGCCGGCATGCGTTACGCCGGCGAGATGAAGAAAGCCATGTTCAGCGTGCAGAACTTCCTGCTGCCGGCCGCCGACGTGCTGCCGATGCACTGCGCCGCCAACATCGGCGAGGAAGGCGACGTGACGCTGTTCTTCGGCCTGTCCGGCACCGGCAAGACCACCCTCTCGGCCGACGAAAGCCGCTACCTGATCGGCGACGACGAGCACGGCTGGGGCACCGGCGTGGTGTTCAACATCGAGGGCGGCTGCTACGCCAAGTGCATCGACCTGTCCGAGAAGAACGAGCCGGTGATCTGGAAGGCCATCCAGTTCGGCACCGTGCTGGAAAACGTCGTGCTCGACGACAAGCGCGTGCCCGATTACAGCGACGACAGCCTGACCCAGAACAGCCGCGCGGCCTACCCGCTGGAATACGTCGAGAAGCGCTCGCAGCAGAACCTCGGCGGCGAGCCGAACGCAGTGATCTTCCTCACCTGCGACCTGACCGGCGTGCTGCCTCCGGTGTCGATCCTCGACGAAGAGCAGGCCGCCTACCACTTCCTCTCCGGTTACACCGCGCTGGTCGGTTCCACCGAGATGGGTTCGGGCGCCGGCATCAAGTCGACCTTCTCCACCTGCTTCGGCGCGCCGTTCTTCCCGCGTCCGGCCGGCGTCTACGCCGAGCTGCTGATCAAGCGCATCCGCGCATTCGGCTCCAAGGTCTACCTGGTCAACACCGGCTGGACCGGCGGCGGCTACGGCGTCGGCAAGCGCTTCAACATCCCCACCACGCGTGGCGTTATCGCGGCGATCCAGAGCGGCGCGCTGATCGGCGCCGAGACCGAGCAACTGCCGATCATCAACCTGCGCGTGCCGAAGGCCGTGCCGGGGGTCGAGACCCAGCTGCTCAACCCGCGCAACACCTGGGAAGACCAGAACGCCTACGACGAAGCGGCGAAGGGGCTGGCCAGCCTGTTCATCGAGAACTTCAAGAAGTTCGATGTTTCCGACGCTATCAGGGCCGCTGGCCCGCAGCTGTAAGCGGTTTCGCGCCAGGAAAGGCCGCCTTCGGGCGGCCTTTTCGTTGGCTCAGAAACCGCGGAATTCGGCGAACGCCTCCACGGCGACCCGGCTGGCGCGCAGGGCGTTCACCGGGGCGTCCGGGTCGGCGTAGCCCAGCGCCATGGCGCAATAGATCATCTCCTGCTCGGGCAGGGCGAAGTGGCGTTTCAGCGTGTCGCGCCCCTGCGCCCAGTATTCCTGCATGCAGGTGGACAGCCCGCGCTCCTGCGCGGCGAGGGCCAGGGTCTGCATGAACATTCCCAGGTGCGCCCACTGGCCGTGTCCCATGCGCGTATCGATGACGAAGAACAGCCCGACCGGCGCGCCGAAGAATTCCAGGTTCCGGGCGAACTGACGGTAGCGCGCGGGCTTGTCCTCGCGGGTGATGCCGAGGGTGGCGTAGAGCGCCTCGCCGACCTCGTAGCGGCGCTCGCGATAGGGCGACCAGAGCGGGTCCGGGTAGACCCGCCGCTCGCCGACCTCGCCCTGCGGGTTGGCCCGCAACGCGGCGCCCACCGCCTCGATCACCGCGCGGCGTTCGTCGCCGGCGACGGCGATGACCTTCCACGGCTGCAGGTTGCCGCCGGACGGCGCATGCCGCGCCACGTCGAGAAGCTCGCGCAGCAGCGCTTCGGGCACCGCGGCGGGGGTAAAGGCGCGTATCGAGGTGCGCTGGCGGATGGCGTCGCTGACGTTCATGGCGTTGCTCCGGTGGATGAACCCTCATAGTGCCTGCGGCTCCGCGGCTTTGCAGAGGCGGATGACCCGCGCGGGACCAGGCTCTGCTACCGTGCCGGCCTGCGCCATGCGCCCCACCGAGGTAAACCATGATCGAACGGACACTCGCCAAGGTCTTCGGCTACGACGGTTTCCGTCCGGGCCAGGAGGCCGCCATCCGCGCGGTGATCGACGGCCGTTCGGCGGCGGCGATCTTTCCCACCGGTTCCGGCAAGTCGTTGTGCTACCAGTTGCCGGCGTTGTTGCTGCCCAACCTGACGCTGGTCGTCTCGCCGCTGCTGGCGCTGATGCAGGACCAGTTGGCGTTCCTGCACCGCCACGGGATCGCCGCGGCCAGCATCGATTCGGCGCAGAGCCGCGAGGACGCCATCGCGGTGATGGCGCGGGCCAAGTCCGGCGAGCTGAAGATCCTGATGATCTCGGTGGAGCGGCTGAAGAACGAGCGCTTCCGCCACTTCATCGCCCAGGTGCCGATCTCGCTGCTGGTGGTGGACGAGGCGCACTGCATCTCCGAGTGGGGGCACAACTTCCGCCCCGACTACCTCAAGCTGCCGGACTACGCGCGCCAGTTCGGCATTCCCCAGGTCCTGCTGCTGACCGCCACGGCGACGCCGCCGGTGATCGCCGACATGCAGGCCAAGTTCGCCATCGCCGCGGGCGACGTCATCACCACCGGCTTCTACCGGGCCAATCTCAACCTGCTGGTGGAACCGCTGGCCGGGCGCGACAAGCTGCGCCGGCTGGTCGACTGGCTCGGCGCCAAGGCCGGCGAACCGGCGATCGTCTACGTCACCCAGCAGAAGACCGCCGAGCAGGTCGCCGCCCATCTCGGCGCCAACGGCGTGCCGGCCAGTGCCTACCACGCGGGCATGCCGTTCGACGCGCGCGAGGCGATCCAGCGGCAGTTCATGGAAGGACGGATCGACTGCATCGTCGCCACCATCGCCTTCGGCATGGGCATCGACAAGAGCGACATCCGCAACGTGGTGCACTTCGACCTGCCGAAGTCGATCGAGAACTACAGCCAGGAGATCGGCCGTGCCGGCCGCGACGGCCGCCCTTCGGATTGCCTGGTGCTGGCGAATCGCGACAGCCTCAGCGTGCTGGAGAACTTCGTCTACGGCGACACCCCGGAGCGCGACGGCATCCGCGAGGTGCTCGAGGACATCCGCCAGGCACAGGGCGGACAGTGGGAGCTGATGCTGGGTGCGTTGAGCGAGCGGAGCAACATCCGCCCGCTGCCGCTGAAGACGTTGCTGGTGCAACTGGAGCTGCGCGGCATCATCGCCCCGCGCTACGCCTATTTCGCCGAGTACCGCTTCAAGTACCTGATCGAGCCGGACGCCCTGCTGGAGAAGTTCGACGGCGAGCGCCGCCAGTTCGTCGAGGCCATCGTCCACAGTTCGGCCCGCGCGCGGACCTGGTGCACGGTGGATTTCGACGCGCTCTACAGCCGGCACCGCGCCGAGCGCGGGCGGGTGGTCAAGGCGCTGGACTGGTTCCAGGAACGCGGCTGGATCGAGCTGGAGAGCAAGCAGATGACCGAAGTCTACGAACGGCTGAGCGGCGAGTTCGCCGTCGATCGGCTCGGCGGCGAGCTGCATGACTATTTCCGCCAGCAGGAAACCAGCGAGATCGCCCGCATCCACGCGATGCTCGAACTCTTCGCCAGCGATCGCTGCCTGAGCCGGCGCCTGGCCGGGTATTTCGGCGACGAACAGGCGCCACTGCACTGCGGACATTGCTCGGTGTGCCAGGGACGGGTCGCGCGACTGCCGGAAGCGCCGACGCTGGCGCCGCTGCGGGGCAAGGATTTCCGCGCACTGTGCGGCGCGTTCATCCAGCGCTACGAGGCGCTCAAGGGCAAGCCGCCGGGCAGCGAGACGCTGACCCGCTTTCTCTGCGGCATCGGCGCGCCGCTGTTCACCAAACTCAAGGCGAAGGGCATCGGCGGGTTCGCGGCGCTGGGCGAATACCCCTACGCGCAGGTGCGTACGTGGGTCGAAGCACAGGCTTGAACGCGCTCCGGTCAATTCCTGAAACAAAGCTTCTGCCCTGCCCTGCCGCGACGGGAGGGGCGGCAGGCGCGGCCATACTGAAGTCCGCCTGCCGCCTCGCGAGGCGGACCTTCTGTAACTTGCCCGGAGGCCTCCCATGCCCACGCGTCGCCAGTTCGTCCAGCAGTCATCCCTTCTCGCCGCCATGGCCGGGCTTGCGCCTCTGCTGCCGGCTTCCGCCTTCGCCGCCGATGGCCTGCTGTTGCGCAGCATCCCGTCGTCCGGGGAGCGCCTGCCGGTGATTGGCCTGGGCACTTCGCGGACCTTCAACGTCGATCCCGGCTCGGCCGAAATGGCCGAACTGCTGGAGGTGATGAAGGCTTTCGTCGCCGGCGGTGCGCGGCTGATCGATACCGCGCCCAGCTACGGCGATGCCGAGGCGGTGAGCGGCGAGCTGGTCAAGCGCGTCGGTGCCGGCGACAAGGTGTTCCTCGCCACCAAGGTCTCGTCCACCGGGCGCGAGGCCGGGCAGCGGCAGATCGAGGCCAGCTTCAAGGCGTTGCAGACCGAAAGGATCGACCTGATCCAGGTGCACAACCTGCAGGACACCGCCACCCAGCTGGGCCTGTTGCGCGAGCTGAAGAAGCAGGGGCGGATTCGCTACGTCGGCATCACCCACTACGTCGAGTCGGCCCACGACGACCTGATCGCGGTGCTGCAGAAGGAGAAGGTCGACTTCGTCCAGTTCAACTATTCAGTGGCGGCGCGCAATGCCGAGAAACGCCTGCTGCCGTTCTGCGCCGAACACGGCATCGCCACGCTGATCAACCGCACCTACGGCGCCGGCCAGCTGTTCGCCCGGGTCAAGGGCAAGGCGCTGCCGGGCTGGGCGGTGGCGGAGCTGGACGCCAGCTCCTGGGCGCAGCTGATGCTCAAGTTCGTGCTCGCCGACCCGGCGGTCACGGTGGTGATCCCGGCCACCTCCAACCCGCGCTACATGGCCGACAACCTGCTCGCCGGCCAGGGCCGCCTGCCGGATGCCCGGCAGCGCGAGCAGATCGCTGCCGAGTTCGCCTGACGCGGTTTGCCGCCGCCGTTGCGGGCTGGCCGACCATCCGCCCCGGCGCGCCATCGTTCACCGTGACGCGGGCGTGACCCCCGGGCCGCCCCGGCCTATGGCCCGAACCCCATGGCGCGCGGAGCCTCGACAACACGGGAATCCCCATGTCCGATCATTCCCTGACGCGGCGGCTGTCCGTTGCCATCAACGCCCGTCCCGGCGAACTGCTGCCGGCGCTGGCCGGCTTCGGCCTGTTCTTCTGCCTGTTCAGCGGCTACTTCATGCTGCGCCCGATCCGCGAGGCGATGGGTATCCAGGGCGGCGTGGAGAACCTGCAATGGCTGTTTACCGCCACCTTCGTGGTGATGCTGGTCGCCGTGCCGGCGTTCGCCTGGCTCAACTCGCGGGTGCCGCGCATCCATTTCATCGACTGGGTCTACGGCTTCTTCTGCCTCAACCTGCTGGCCTTCGCCGCGCTCTTCGCAATGCACAGCGACAGCGTGTGGATGGCGCGGGTGTTCTACGTGTGGATCTCGGTCTACAACCTGTTCGTCGTCTCGGTGGCCTGGAGCCTGATGGCCGACGTGTTCGATTCGCCGCAGGCCAAGCGCCTGTTCGCCTTCATCGCCGCCGGTGCCAGTGTCGGCGGGCTGGTCGGCCCGGCGCTCGCCGCCTTGCTGGTGGGTGCGCTCGGCCAGGCCGGGCTGGCGCTGCTGTCCGCCCTGCTGCTGGGCGCGGCGCTGCTGCTCAAGCACTACCTGATGGCCTGGCGCGAGCGCGGCGGAGCCGGTCGTCCGGGTGCGCAGGCGGCGGAGAGCCCGCGGCGACCGGTGGCCGGGAATCCGTTCAGCGGCATGCTGTGGGTCATCCGCTCGCGCTATCTGCTCGGCGTCTCGGGGTTCGTCATCCTGCTCGCGACGGTGACCACCTTTCTCTATTTCGAACAGGCGCGGCTGGTTGCCGAACTGTTTCCCGAGCGCAACGAACAGGTCCGCGTGTTCGGCCTGATCGACTTCGTCGTGCAGGCCGGCGCACTGCTCGCCCAGGTGTTCGTCACCGGCCGCGTCGCCCAGCGCTTCGGCGTGCGGGCGCTGCTGACGCTGGTGCCGGCGCTGCTCTGCCTCGGCTTCGTCGGCCTGGCACTGGCGCCGACCTTCGCCATGCTCGCCGGGCTGATGATCGTGCGGCGCATCGGCGAGTACGCCTTCGTCCGCCCCGGCCGAGAGATGCTCTTCGCGCCGCTGGACGCGCAGAGCAAGTACAAGGCGAAGAACTTCATCGACACGGTGGTTTACCGCGGCGGCGATGCCATCAGCGGATGGGCCAAGAGCCTGCTCGATCTGCTCGGCCAGGGCGCGGTGCTGGTGGCGCTGGTCGGTGCGGTGTGCGCAGCGCTGTGGGGGGCGCTCGGCTGGTACCTCGGCGACAGGGCCGATCGCGATGCGCGCCGGCCGCCGCGCTAGAGGCCTGCAGCCCGAATGTGACGGTTTGATGAAGATTGCCGCGGCCGGCTACCGCGCCCCGCGCCGCGCGGATACGCTCGCTGCACACCGAACTGCCTGGGGGAATCATGTCGTTTCGAATCCATGCCCGACGCCACGCCGACGACGAGGTGCGGCGGGTCGCCAGGGAGCGTATCGCCGCGGCCGTCGCCGCGCTGGACAGCGGCACGCCCAGCGGCGTGCACGATGCGCGCAAGCGGCTCAAGGAACTCCGCGCGCTGTTGCGCCTGGTGCACAAGCCGCTCGGCAAGAAGCTCTTCACCCGGTACAACCGCCAGTTCCGCGACATCGGCCAGCAACTGTCGAGCCTGCGCGATGCCGCGGCGATGGTGGAATGCTGGGATGCGCTGGTCGCCGAAGACCCCCGGCGCTTCTCCAGCGCGGCGATGAAGCGCGTGCGGGCACGGTTGCAGGCACGGGTGGCGGATATCGCACCCGATCAGCAGCGGGCCCACGCCGAGCTGCTCGCCAGCCTCGGCGCGGCGAGCGAGGCGGTGGCCGACTGGCCGCTGCGCGCGCAGGGTTTCGCGCTGTTCAAGGCCGGGGTGCTGCGCACCTGCCAAGACGGCCGGCGGGCGATGAAGGCGGTGCAGCAGAAACGCAGCGACGAGCTGCTCCACGAGTGGCGCAAGCGGGTCAAGGATCACTGGTACCAGACGCGCCTGCTGCGCGATGCCTGGCCGCAGCTGTTCAAGGCCCGGCAGAAGAGCCTGGAAACCCTCGCCGGCCATCTGGGCGACAATCACGACCTGGCCGTGCTGCACCTGCTGATCGACGAGCAGCCGGCGCTATTCGGCGCGCCCAACACGCGCAAGACCATCGCCCTCGCCGTCGAGGCCCGTCGCCTGCGATTGTTCGAGGATGCCCTGGCGCTTGGCACGCGGCTCTACGCGGAGAAACCCGAGGACCTCGCGGAGCTTTGGGCGGCCTACTGGAAGATCGCCAGCAAGGCTCCGAGGGCCGGTTAGCGCGGCGGAAATCATCGGGCCGCTCGATCCTTTCCATCGGCAAAAGAAGGTGGATTGCCGGCACGTCGCTGCCTAGCATGAGCGCCCGTCCTCATTCGTTCCGGAGTCCATATGCACATAGAAGAAGCGATCACCACCCGCCGCGCGGTCAAGGGCTACGATCCGGCCTTCGTTCTCAGCGCGGAGGAGAAGAACGACCTGCTGCGCCTTGCGCTGTTCGCCCCATCGGCGTTCAACCTGCAGCACGTGCGCCTGGTGGAAGTCAGCGACGTCGCCCTGCGCGCGCAGATCCGCGAAGCCGGCTGGGGCCAGGCGCAGATGACCGATGCTTCGATGCTGGTGGTGGTCTGCGCCCAGGTCGACAGCTGGGAGAAGAACGTGAAGCGCGTCTGGGAAGGCGCGCCGCCGGAAGTGCAGGACTACATGGCCGGCGCCATCGATGCCTACTACCGCGACAAGCCGCAGGTGCAGCGCGATGAAACCATGCGCAGCTGCGGGCTCATGGCGCAGACGCTGATGCTCGCCGCGCGCGGCAAGGGCCTCGACTCCTGCCCGATGGACGGTTTCGACTTCGACGCCGTGGCCAAGCTGATCCGTCTGCCGGCCAACCATGTGATCGGCCTTATGGTCGCCATCGGCAAGCAGACCATCGAACCCAAGCCGCGCATCGGCAAGCTGCCGTTCGGCGAGGTGGTGTTGCGTAACCACTTCTGATCGACCTGCACGATGAAAAAGGCGCGCCACGGCGCGCCTTTTTCATTGATGGCGCGAATCCGTCCGATTGCGACGCTCATGCCTTCTTACGATTTACCCTCCGGCGGAGCATGATCGGGTGAACCTCGACGCTCCCGCGAGCCTCGAAAAGAGACGTACACAAGAAGGCGAGGTCATTTCATGCAGGTTCAAGTGAACAGCAATCAGATCGTAGCGAGTGCTTCCGTCCAGGATTGGGTCAGCGCAGCCGTATTGGGGCGACTCGACCGATTCGAGGATTTCCTGACCCGCGTCGAAGTCCACCTTAGCGATGAGAACGCCAAGAAGGCCGGCGCTGACGACAAGCGGTGCCAGATTGAAGTGCGTCCGAAGGGTCACCAGCCGCTTTCGGTGACCCACAAATCCGAATCCATGAACCAGGCGGTGGATGGCGCCGCGGAAAAGATGCGCCATGCGCTCGAACATTTGATGGGCCGCCTCGACGCCAAGACGGTCTCCACCGGCCATCTGGCCGATCCGCTGCTGGAGGAGGATTCCGAACGGGTCACCGACGCGCTGTTGCAGGAGGAATTCCTCGCCAAGCAGGAAGCGCTCGGCAAGGACTGACTCCGCTCAGCGTTCCCGCAGCGCCGTGCGCCCGCCTAGAAGGCGGGCGCTTTCATTTTCGCCCGGTCAGCGCGCCGGCAGCGGCCGCACGGAGGGGGGCGGGCGGCGCCTGGCGACGTTCGGCGATGGCTTTCAGCCGGGCCACTTCGCCATCGGCCAGGCGATAGGTGGCTCCGTTGTCCAGCTCCACCTCGATGCCGATGAAGCCCGCATTGATCGCCGACCAGGGGCAGGCGAATGGGTGGATGGCGCGGCCCTGCAAGGCGATCGGCCCGCCGTTCATCGCCACGCCTAGGTCCCTGCCGCTCAGGGTCAGCCCGCCCAGTTGCAGTTGGCGGCCTTGGTCGTAGCGGAACAGCAGGGCGCTCACGGTTTGCTGCCGGCCACCCAGGTTGCACAGGTACAGGATGAAGGTCGGCCCCGTGGCGCGCAGGTTGGCGCCGGCGGGATCGGCGAGACCGCCCCGGGCGGGGAGCTGCGTGGTGATCAGGATCGACGGCGCTCGGCGGAACGGCGAGACGTACCAGAGCGCCCACACAGCCAGTGCCGACAGGACGAGCATCCAAATCGCTATCGAGGTCTGGGTCATCTGGAAAAAAACTTCCTGAGCGGCCGGAACCGGCGCCGGTGCAGGCCGCGACGGGCCTGTCTGCGCTCGCTGGGGAGCCTGTGTGGGACATTTCGGCGCGCAGGATATAGCCCGAATGGGCAAATGGCCAGTACACAGATCAAGCCGGCGGTGGTGAGGAGCGAATATGAAACCCCTCCGCCAGGCCGGCATGGAGGCCGGCCGATCCGGGGGACGCGCGGCGGCTGCCTACGCCGTCAGCCGATGCTGAATGCCGGGGAGTGGCGGTGCGGCAGCAGACGGGCGATCGACTTGATGCGTTGCACTTCGGAGTTGGGCAGGCGGAGCACGCTGCCATCGTCCAGTTCGGCCTCGATCCCATCGAAATCCTCGTCGATCGCTTCCCACGGGCAGTCGATCGGCACGATGGCGAGCATCCTCAGGCAGATTGGCTGTTGCGGGTCGATCAAGGTCGGAATGGCGCCGGCTTCGATCCTGATCTCGCCCAGGCGCAGGCGGTCATGGCGCTGATTGCGCAGCATCAGGTCCTGCACCGTTTCCGGCTGCTCGCCGAAATTGCAGAGATAGAGGGTGAATCCTTGGCTGCCCGTGGCTGAGCGGCGGGCGCCGTATTGGGAAACCAGCGGGAAGTTGGTGGTCAGCACCATGGCGCGGGGATTGAGCGGCGCCAGTAGCTGCCGCCACATGACCAATGCCACGAAGATCAACAGTGCCCAGGTCGCTAACGCAAGGGGAATGGCGTCCATTGGATGATTCCTTACAGCGTGAATCCGGTTATGCCGGCTGGGGGCATCCTTATTGTGTTTCGTCGCCGGTACCGATAGCGCGCAGCGTAGTACCAGATTGCCGAGACGGCTAGTGCAGAGAGCTCGCTGCCCTTTCACGGTGCGACAAAACGGCCGGTTGCTGAGCTGCAGCTCCGGTCGTGGCGGCGTAGGAGGCGACATTCATCATCGTGATACGACTTATCAGAGCGGCGGATTTGAAAAATAGTGCGCTGCTGACCGGCGTCGGCCGTGCCCGTTTCCATTCCTGCCATTCATCCGCGGGACTGGTTGCAGGGTCTGCCCGGGCTGTCCAACGAACAACAAGAGGACGTTTCATGAGCACTTATTCTCTCCAGCTGGCCGCCGTGATCGGCGCCGGAACCATGGGCCGCGGGATCGTCATGAGCCTGGCCAACGCCGGTGTGCAGGTGCTCTGGCTGGACAACAATCCGCAGATGCTCGAACAGGCGCTCGGCGTGGTCGCCGACACCAACGCGCACAACGTTCGCCAGGGTCGTATCAGCGAGGCCGAGGCGGCCGAACGCCTGGCGCGGGTGCGTGCGGTGGACGGCTATGCCGCACTGGCGGACACCGACCTGGCGATCGAGGCGGTCTACGAGAACCTCGAACTCAAACAGGGCATCTTCCGCGAGCTGGACAAGACCCTGAAGCCGACGGCGATCCTCGCCAGCAACACCTCGGCGCTGGACATCGACGCCATCGCCGCCGTCACCTCGCGGCCCGAACAGGTGCTCGGCCTGCACTTCTTCAGCCCGGCGCACATCATGAAGCTGCTGGAAATCGTGCGCGGCGCGCGTACCGACAAGGCGGTGCTGCAGGCCGCCGTCGAACTCGGCCAGCGCATGGGCAAGGTCAGCGTGGTGGCCGGCAACTGCGACGGCTTCATCGGCAACCGCATGCTCGCCACCTACGTGCGCGAGGCGCGGGCGATGCTGCTCGAGGGCGCCTACCCGCATCAGGTGGACGCCGCGCTGCAGGGGTTCGGTTTCGCCATGGGGCCGTTCCGCATGTACGACGTGGTCGGCATCGACCTCGAATGGCGCGCCCGCCAGCTGTCCGGCGAAGGCCAGGACGCCGCCGAGGTGCAGGTCGACAACCGCCTCTGCGAACTCGGCCGCTTCGGCCAGAAGGCGCGCCTGGGCTACTACCGCTACGCCGAGGGCAGCCGCCAGGCCGAACACGACCCGGAGGTCGACGCGCTGGTGCTGGAGGTGTCCGAGTCCCTCGGCTACACGCGCCGCGAGATCGGCCCCGAGGAAATCCTCGAGCGCTGCCTGCTGGCGCTGGTCAACGAGGGCGCGAAGATTCTCGACGAAGGTATCGCCGCCAGCAGCCATGACGTCGACCTGGTTTACCTCAACGGCTACGGGTTCCCGGCCGACAAGGGCGGACCGATGAGCTGGGCCGATGGCCAGGGGCTGGCGTCGATCCGCGACCGCCTGGATGACCTGCGCGCGCGTTTCGGCGACCACTGGCAGCCGGCCGCGCTGATCGACCGCCTGGCCGCCTCCGGGCAGCGTCTGAGCGACGTGAAGGAGGGCCGCGCATGAATTACCAGGCTCCCCTGCGCGACATGCGCTTCGTGCTGCACGAACTCTTCGACGTCGCCGGGCATTGCGAACGGCTCGGCAACGGTCTCGACCGCGAGCTGATCGACGGCGTGCTGGAAGAGGCCGCGCGCTACGCCGGCGAGGTGGTGGCTCCGCTCAACCGTCACAGCGACGAGCAGGGCGTCAATCTCGCCGACGGCGCGGTGACCACGCCGCAAGGCTTCCGTGAGGCCTACGCGCAGTTCGTCGAGAACGGCTGGGCGAGCATGACCGGGCCGGAACAGTACGGCGGCCAGGGTTTTCCGCAACTGGTGGCGTGCAATTTCCACGAGATGCTGATGGGCGCGAGCCTGTCGTTCCGCATCTATTCCGGGCTCACCGAGGGCGCCGTGCTGGCGCTGTACAAGCACGGCAGCGAGGCGCTCAAGGACGCCTACCTGGAGAAGATGGTGAGCGGCAGCTGGACCGGCACCATGTGCCTCACCGAGCCGCAGGCTGGCACCGACCTGGCGCTGTTGCGCACCCGCGCCGAGCCGCAGGCCGACGGCAGCTACCGGGTCAGCGGCAGCAAGATATTCATCAGCGGCGGCGAGCACGATCTGAGCGAGAACATCGTGCATCTGGTGCTCGCCCGCCTGCCGGACGCGCCGCCCGGCGTGAAGGGCATCAGCCTGCTGCTGGTGCCCAAGTTCATCGCCAACCCGGACGGCACGCCCGGCGCGCGCAACGCGCTGTCCTGCGGCGCCATCGAGCACAAGATGGGCATCAAGGGCGCGGCGACCTGCGTGATGAACTTCGACGGTGCAACCGGCTGGCTGGTGGGCGGCGCCAACCAGGGCCTGGCCTGCATGTTCACCATGATGAACGACGCGCGCTTCCAGGTCGGCCTGCAGGGCCTGGGCATCGCCGAACAGGCCTGGCAGGGCTCGCTCGCCTACGCCCGCGAACGCCTGCAATCGCGCGGCCTGGCCGGCGCGCAACAGCCGGACAAGGCGGCCGACCCGATCATCGTCCACCCGGACGTGCGGCGCATGCTGCTGACCCAGAAGACCCTGGTCGAAGGCAGCCGCATGCTCGCCGCCTACACCGCGCGCCAGCTCGATCTGGAGCACGGCCACCCGGACGAGGCGGAGCGCAAGGCCGCCGGCAAGCGCGCCGCGCTGCTGATCCCGATCGTCAAGGCGTTCTTCACCGACGTGGGCCAGGAAGTCGCCAGCCTCGGGGTGCAGATCTACGGCGGGCACGGCTACATCCGCGAGTGGGGCATGGAGCAGCTGATGCGCGACAGCCGCATCACCCAGCTCTACGAGGGCACCAACGGCATCCAGGCGCTCGACCTGATCCGCCGCAAGCTGCTCGGCGACGGCGGCGCGGAGATCGCTGCGTTGCAGGACGAACTGCTCACCGCCTGCGAAGCGCCCGCCGGGCGTCCGGCGCTGGCGGCGATGGCGGCCAGCGTGCAGACGCGATTGCTGGAGTGGCGCGAGCTGAGCGCGCATGTGCTGGCCATCAGCGCGCGCAACCCGCAGGAAATCGGCGCCACCTCGGTCGACTTCCTCGCCTACTCAGCCTACACGCTGCTCGGCGCGCTCTGGCTGCAAGCTGCCGCCAAGGCGCAGCAGGCGCTGGACGAGGGCAGCGGCGAGACGGCGTTCTACCAGGCCAAGCTGCACAGCGCGGACTTCTACCTGCGCCGCGTGCTGCCGCGCGCCAGCATGCACCGCGAGGCGCTGCTCGGCGGCGCGGACTGCCTGATGACGCTGCCGGAGGCGGATTTCGCCTTCTGACCCGGCGCGTGCCCGGCGTCGCCGCCGGGCGCTGCGAGCATCCCACGACAAGAAAGAAGGAGCTCCCCATGCAACCCTTCAGCTTCGCCACCACCGCCCAACTGATCTGCGAGAGCGGTGCCGCGCGCCGGCTCGCCGCGCTCTGTCGCGAACGCGGCGCGCGCTCGGTACTGATCGTCACCGATCCCGGCATCACCCGCTTCAAGCTGCTCGACAGTGCACTGCCCGGCTTCACCGAGGAGGGCGTCGCCGTGGCGGTCTTCGACCAGGTGCTCGCCGACCCACCGGAAGCGGTGGTGCTGGAGGCCGTGGCGCGGGCCAGGTCGCTGCACGCCGAGCTGATCGTCGGCTTCGGCGGCGGCAGCTCGATGGACGTGGCCAAGCTGGTGGCGCTGCTCGCCCACCCCAACTGCCGGCAGGCGCTGAAGGACATTTACGGCGTGGGCAATGCCCGTGGCCAGCGCCTGCCGTTGATCCAGGTGCCGACCACCGCCGGCACCGGCTCGGAGGTGACGCCGATCTCCATCGTCACCACCGGCGAGACGACCAAGATGGGCGTGGTCTCGCCGCTGCTGCTACCGGACCTGGCGCTGCTCGACGCCGAGCTGACCCTCGGCCTGCCGCCCGCGGTGACCGCCGCCACCGGTATCGACGCCATGGTGCATGCCATCGAGGCCTATACCAGCGTGCACAAGAAGAATCCGCTGTCCGACCTGCTGGCTCGCGAGGCGCTGCGTCTGCTGGCGGCCAACCTCGGCGAGGCGGTGCACAACGGGCAGAACCGCGAGGCGCGCCAGGCCATGCTGCTCGGCGCCTGCCTGGCCGGGCAGGCGTTCGCTAACTCGCCGGTGGCCGCGGTGCACGCGCTGGCCTATCCGTTGGGCGGGCATTTCCACATTCCCCATGGGCTGAGCAACGCGCTGGTGCTGCCGCACGTGCTGCGTTTCAACGCGCCGGCGGCCAGCGCGCACTACGCCGAACTGGCGCCGCTGCTGCTGGGCGAACGGCTGCAGGCCGGCAGTGCGGAGAGCCTGGTGGAGCAGTTCATCGCCGAGCTGGCGGCGCTCAATGCGCGCCATGGGCTGCCCGGCCGCCTGCGCGATGCGAACGTCCCCGAGGCGATGCTCGAGCGCCTGGCGGCCGACGCCATGCTGCAGACCCGCCTGCTGGTGAACAACCCGCGCGAACTGAGCGAAGCCGACGCCCTGGCGATCTACCGCGCCGCCTACTGACCGCCATACCGACAAGGATTCCCCATGCCACAGCCGCAGCACCTTCGCACCGACTACCGGCACTTCCAGCCGGTGACCACGCGCTGGCACGACAACGACCTCTACGGCCACGTCAATAACGTCGTCTACTACGGCTATTTCGACAGCGCAGTGAATACCTTTTTGATCGAGCGCGGCGGGCTGGATATTCACGACGGGCAGGTGGTGGGCTTCGTGGTCAGCTCCAGCTGCGACTACTTCGCCTCCATCGCCTTTCCTGAACGCATCGAGGTCGGCCTGAGGGTCGCCCGGCTGGGCAACAGCTCGGTGCAGTACGAGTTGGCAGTGTTCAAGGAAAGCGAAGATGAAGCCTGCGCCGCCGGGCGTTTCGTGCACGTCTTCGTCGACCGCCAGTCGAACCGCCCGGTGCCGATTCCCGACACCTTGCGCGCCGCGCTGGAGGGGTTGCTGGTCGGCTGAAATGCCTTGTTGCCAAGTTGTAGGGAACGCCGAAGGGCCTGCCACGTACTATTCTCCGGACCCTTTGGAGAGCTTCAATGGAATACCTGCAGCAACTCGCCAGCAACCCCGCCGCCTGGGTTGCGCTGGCCACCCTGGTCACCATGGAAATCGTTCTCGGCATCGATAACCTGGTGTTCATCTCGATCCTCACCAACAAACTCCCCGAACATCAACGCGCCAGGGCCCGCCGTCTCGGCATCGGCATGGCGCTGGTGTTGAGGCTGGGGCTGCTCGGCACCATCGCCTACATCGTCCAGCTCACCGAGCCGGTGTTCGAGGTGTTCGGCCAGGCGTTCTCCTGGAAGGACATGATTCTCATCGCCGGTGGACTGTTCCTGTTGTGGAAGGCGACCAAGGAAATCCACCACTCCGTGGACCCGCCGCCGGAAGGCGACATGTTCTCCGGCAAGGCCGCCAGCATCGGCTTCACTTCGGCCATCGTGCAGATCCTGATGCTCGACCTGGTGTTTTCCATCGACAGCATCATCACCGCCGTCGGCATGACCGAACACGTCCCGATCATGGTGATCGCGGTGATCGCCGCGGTGACCGTGATGCTGTTGGCCGCCGACCCGCTGGCGCGTTTCATCGGCAACAACCCGACGGTGGTCATGCTGGCGCTGGGCTTCCTGATCATGATCGGCATGACGCTGATCGCCGAAGGCTTCGGCGCCCACGTGCCGAAGGGCTACCTGTACGCGGCGATGGCGTTCTCGGCGCTGATCGAGGCGCTCAACATGCTGGCTCGTCGCGCACGGCGCAAGCGGTCCGGCACACCGTCCTGAGGGGCCAAACGGCGGCGGGGCCATGCGGCTCCGCTGCCGGATGCAGCCATCGCCTCGTGCGGTTGTCCAAGGTGTATCCGCTTCCGGAGACGCCCGATGAAAGTCCTCCTCGCCTGCCTGCTCTGCCTCTTTGGCGCTGCCGTCTTCGCGCAAACGTCCGCGCCGGGTTCGCCCGGCACGCCCACGCCGCAGCCCTATGTCCATCCGGCGCCGCAGCCCCGGCCTGCCGATCCGGCCAGGCCTGCCCTGTTCAGGCGCCCGCAGCCGACTGTCGACCCCGCGGCGCCTGCTAATCCTGCTCCCCGACTTGAACGGCCTCGCGCGCCTGTGGATAGAAAGTCCGCTTCCTGATGATCAATAAACGTACAGGCCGCGCAAAGCCCCGTCGTCAGCGGCCTGCAGCCGGGGCCGCACAGCTTGTCCACAGCCGCTTGCACAAGTACTGTGCAAAAGTGCGATGGCAACTCGTTGAAATCGCTCAAAAAATGTACGAGAGGCGGAAGGCGGCGCGGGCGCTGGGCTGGCGATGGGTCTGTAAAGCTTATCCACAGCGCAATCCACGCGCGCTGTGGGTAACGGGCTAACCGAAGACCGGGCGGAAGAAGCTGCGTTCGTAGCTGAGGATGCAGCGGGTTTCCTCGGCGTAACGAAAGGCGGCCTGGCAGTCGGCGTCGGCGAAGGAGCGCTCGCGGTAGGTTTCATAGGCCGCCAGCGAGGGGAAGCTGAACATCGCCAGGGCGACATTGCTGGCGCCTTCGCTGGGCAGGAAGTAGCCGTGGTGGGTGCCGCCGAACTTCTCCACCAGCGGTATCCAGAGTTTGCCGTAGTGCTCGAATTCCGCGAGCTTGTACGGATCGATGAGGTAACGCAGGTAGCAGGTGATCATGGCGCGGGGGTGTCCTCGGCGTGTGGATGAAGACCAGGCGATTGCCGAACGGGTCGTGGAGCGTCATTTCCCGGGTTGCCCAAGGCGTGTCGACGATGCCCGGGCGGGCGAACCCGTAGTCCTTCGCCTGGAGTTCGGCGTGCAGCGCAGGCAGGTCGGCGCAGTCGATCCGCAGCGCCGCGCCGGGGCAGGCGTCGCCGTGGTGTTCGGAAAGGTGCAGCAGGCAGCCGTCGCGCGACAGCTGCATGTACAGCGGCAGCGCCGGCTCGAAGCGGTGCTCCCAGTCGACCGAAAAACCGAGGTAGTCGAGGTAGAACGACCTGGTCCTGGCCTCGTCGAAGCTGCGCAGAATGGGCACCGGCGAGCCGAGCGTGGCCGCCATCAGAGACCGCCGGCCACGTCGCGGATGTCGCGGGCCAGTTCTTCCACCCGCTCCATCTGCGAATCCCACGAGCACATGAAGCGCGCGCCGCCGCTGCCGATGAAGGTGTAGAAGCGCCAGCCACGGTCGCGCAGGGCCTCCAGTGCCGGCTCGGGCATCTGCAGGAACACGCCGTTGGCCTCGACCGGGAACATCAGCCGGACGCCGGGCACGTCGGCGACGCATTCGGCCAGGCGCCGGGCGCAGGCGTTGGCGTGTTCGGCATGGCGCAGCCAGGCGCCGTCCTGCAACAGGCCGACCCAGGGTGCGGAGAGGAAGCGCATCTTCGAGGCCAACTGGCCGGCCTGCTTGCAGCGGTAGTCGAAGTCCTCGGCGAGCGCGCGGTTGAAGAACAGGATCGCCTCGCCGACCGCCATGCCATTCTTGGTGCCGCCAAAGCAGAGCACGTCGACCCCAGCCTTCCAGGTCATCTCGGCCGGCGTGCAGCCGAGGAAGGCGCAGGCGTTGGAGAAGCGCGCGCCGTCCATGTGCAGGTGCAGGCCGAGTTCGCGGCAGGTGGCGCTGATTGCGCGGATTTCCTCGGGGCGGTAGACGCTGCCGACCTCGGTGGCCTGGGTCAGGGTGACCACGCGGGGTTTCGGGAAGTGGATGTCCTGGCGCTTGTTGGCGATCAGGCGCACCGCGTCCGCGCTCAGCTTGCCGTCCGGGCTCGGGGCTACCAGCAGCTTGGAGCCGTTGGAGAAGAATTCCGGCGCGCCGCATTCGTCGGTCTCGACGTGGGCGGTCTCCGAGCAGATCACGCTGTGGTAGCTCTGGCACAGCGCGGCCAGGGCGAGGGAGTTGGCGGCAGTGCCGTTGAAGGCGAAGAAGACCTCGCAATCGGTCTCGAACAACGCGCGGAAATGATCGGCGGCGCGGGCCGTCCACTCGTCGTCGCCGTAGGCGCGGGCATGGCCCTGGTTGGCCTCTGCCATCGCCGCCCAGGCTTCCGGGCAGATGCCCGAGTAGTTGTCGCTGGCGAATTGCTGGCTGTTGTCGGTCATGGCGATCCTGGAATCGGTGAAAGCATCGCCGCTCACTTTACCCAACAATGGCGGTCAATGGCTGATCGTTACGGGTAAAGCGGGGGCTGGATGAGGGGCAAGGGCAGATGGCCGACAGGGCGCGACAGTTCGCTGGACCTGCTCAAATGGCTGGCGCTGGTGAGCATGCTGCTCGATCACCTGCGCTTTGTCTGGCCGGCGCTGGGCTGGCTGTATCCGTTCGGCCGGCTGGCGTTTCCGTTCTTCTGCCTGGCCATCGCGGCCAATCTCGCACGCGGCCTGGCGGCGCCTGAGCCGCGCCGGCTGCTGCGCTACCTGGGCGCGCTGCTGGTCTTCGCGCTGCTGGCGGAAGTGCCGTACCGCCTCCTGGTGGGCGACGCGGCGACGCTGAACGTGCTGCCGACGCTCGCCCTCGGCCTGTCGATTGCCCAGGCGCTGCGCCAGCCGCGTCGGGGTCGCCTGCTGCTGGCGGGCGCCGCGCTTGCGCTGGCCATCGTCTGCAACCGCTGGCTGATGTTCGGCGCCGCTGGCGCGCTGCTGCCGGCTGCCTGCCTGCTGGTGCTGCGCCGGCCGCTTTGGTGCGCGGCGCTGCCGGGGCTGGTCTGCCTGGCGGCGAACTGGTGGCCGCCGTTGTTTGCCGAAGCCGCCGCCTGGCAGCCGTTTGCCCTGCTGGTGCTGGGCATGTGTTTGGTCGCTCCGGCGCTTGGGCTGGCCGTGTTGCGCGTGGATACGGCGATCGGCGTGCCGCCGCTGAGGCGCTGGGGCTATCTGCTCTACCCTGGGCACTTCCTGCTGCTGGCCGCCGTGCGGGCGCTGGTGCGCATGCCCTAGGTGCCGATCACGCGGGAACTCACGGCCTCGGCAGCCCTCAGAACAGGAACCAGTGGCCGACGGCCGCGCGTCCTTCGCAAGAAAAAGGAGCAGCACCATGCGTTACGCCCGCTTGATCGCCTTCGCCGCACCCCTGTTCGTGGCCTTCTCGGCCACCGCCGCGCAGTGGCCCGCCGGTGCGAAGGAGGAATTCACCAACCAGTGCGTCACCAGCGCCAAGGCCAACGTGCCGGCGGCCAAGGCCGAAGCCTATTGCGGCTGTGCGGCGGAAAAGGTCGGGATGGAGTTCAGCAGCGCGGAAATCCAGGCCATGCAGGACAAGAAAGGCAGCGACGTGACACCGGAAATGAAGGAACGCCTGGGCAAGGCGTCCACCAGCTGCCTGCACTACCTGAACCCGTAAGTTCGCACCCCTTCCGGTGCGGAAGGGAATTACCGGCTTCGCACGACGCCGCGGATGGACCGTCATCCGCGGCGTCGTCGTGTCCGGCGGGGCGGAATCAGAGAATCCGGACGCTCTGCGCCGCCGGCTTCAAGCGGATGGCGATGAACTTGGAGGTCGGCGTGTGGCTGCCTTCGCCGTAGCTGTCCAGCGGCACCAGCGGGTTGGTTTCCGGGTAGTAGGCTGCGGCCTGGCCGTCCGGCATGTCGAAGGGGAGCAGGGTGAAGCCCTTCACCGTGCGCTCGATGCCGTCGTCCCACAGCGAGGTGATGTCGACCTTCTGCCCCGGCCGATAGCCCAGGCGCTCGATCTGCGCGGCGCTGACGAAGATCACCTCGCGCTGCCCGCGCACGCCGCGGTAACGGTCGTCCAGGCCGTAGATGGTGGTGTTGTACTGGTCGTGTGAACGCAGTGTCTGCAGGATCAGGTCGTGGGCCACGCCGCTGCTGCGCATGCGCTCGGACACCAGGTCCGCCGGCAGCGCGTTGGCCTTGAAGTTGGCCCTGCCGCTGGCCGTCGCCCATTTGCGGGCTCCGGCCGAGTTGCCGAGGTAGAAGCCGCCGGGGTGGGCGACGCGGCGGTTGAAGTCCTGGAAGCCGGGCAGCGTATCGGCGATCAGCTCGCGGATGCGGGCGTAGTCGGCGATCAGCGCGTCCCAGTCCACAGGATGATTGCCCAGGGTAGCCTTGGCGATGCCGGCGACGATGGCCGGTTCCGAGCGCATCTCGGCGGACAGCGGTTCGAGCTGGCCGAAGGAGGCGTGGATCATGCTGAACGAGTCCTCCACCGTCACCGCCTGTGGGCCGCCGGCCTGGCGATCGATGTCGGTGCGGCCCAGGCACGGCAGGATCAGCGCGTCCTGGCCGTGGGTCAGGTGGCTGCGATTGAGCTTGGTGCTGATCTGCACGGTTAGTGCGCAGCGCTGCAACGCCTGGTGGGTGCGCGGGCTGTCTGGGGTGGCCTGGGCGAAGTTGCCGCCCAGCCCGATGAACACCCGGGCGCGGCCGTCCAGCATCGCTTCGATGGCTTCCACGGTGTTGTGGCCGTTGTGCCGCGGCACGGCGAAGGCGAAGCGCTTTTCCAGCGAATCGAGCAGTGCCGCCGGCGGGCGGTCGTTGATGCCCATGGTGCGGTCGCCCTGCACGTTGCTGTGGCCGCGCACCGGGCAGAGGCCGGCGCCGGGCTTGCCGAGGTTACCGCGCAGTAGCTGCAGGTTGACGATTTCCTGGATGGTCGGCACCGAATGACGGTGCTGGGTGATGCCCATCGCCCAGCAGACGATCACCCGCTCGGCGCGCCGGTACATGCGCGCGGACTGCTCGATCTCCGCGAGGGTGAGACCGGACTGTTGCTCGATCTGCGCCCAGGAGGTGGCATCGAGTTCGGCCAGGTAGGCGTCGATGCCGTCGGTGTGCTCGGCGATGAAGGCGTGGTCGAATACCGCCGGCTCGCCCTTGGCCTGGGCCTCGCGCTCCCATTCCAAAAGGAACTTGGCCATGCCGCGGACCGCCGCCATGTCGCCGCCCAGCGCCGGGCGGAAGAACGCCGTGTTCAGCGGTTCGGAGCCGTTGGCGAGCATTTCCGCCACGTTCTGCGGGTTCTGGAAGCGTTCCAGGCCGCGTTCCTTGAGCGGGTTGAAGCAGACCACCTGGGCGCCGCGCTTTACCGCTTCGCGCAAGGGTTCGAGCATGCGCGGGTGGTTGGTGCCGGGGTTCTGGCCGAGCACGAAGATGGCGTCGGCATGCTCGAAGTCGGCGAAGGTCACGCTGCCCTTGCCGATCCCGACGCTCTGCCCGAGGGCCACGCCGCTGGCCTCGTGGCACATGTTCGAGCAGTCCGGGAAATTGTTGGTGCCATAGGCGCGGACGAACAGCTGATAGAGGTAGGCGGCCTCGTTGCTGGCCCGCCCGGAGGTGTAGAACTCGGCCTGGTTGGGGCTTTCCAGCGTGTGCAGGTGTTCGGCGATCAGGGCGAAGGCGGCGTCCCAGTCGATCGGCAGGTAACGGTCGCTGGCCGCGTCGTAGCGCATCGGCTGGGCCAGCCGGCCCTGATACTCGAGCCAGTAGTCGCTCTGCTCGCGCAGCTGGCTGACGCTGTAGCGGGCGAAAAAGGCGGCGTCCACGCGGCGCTTGGTGGCTTCCCAGTTGACCGCCTTGGCGCCGTTCTCGCAGAACTTGACCATGCCGTTCTCCGGCGAGTCGCCCCAGGCGCAGCCCGGGCAGTCGAAGCCGCCGTTCTGGTTGGTCTTGAGCAGCGCGCGAAGGTTCTTGAACGGCTGTTTGCTGTCCAGCCAGAAGCGCGTGACGCTGGCCAGCGCACCCCAGCCGGCGGCCGGACCTTTGTAGGGTCGGTACTGCGGATCGATCTTCTGCAGGCTCATGACGGCGATTCGTCTTCGCGGGGCGCCGGGCTGTAGACCCGTGGCGCGCTGTGTTGGGGCAGATGGATGAGGTTCAGGTTGTGCCGCCGCGCCCACTGCACGGCGAGGCCGGTGGGCGAGGAGAAACTGACCAGGCTGTGCAGGCCGGCGCGCAGCGCCTTGTGGATCAGCTCCAGGCTGCAGCGGCTGGTGACCACGGCCACCCCGCCAGCGGTGGCGATGCCCTGGCGTTGCAGGGCGCCGATCAGCTTGTCCAGGGCGTTGTGCCGACCGATGTCCTCGCGGCCCAGCAGCAGTTCGCCACGGGCGTCCATGAACAGCGCCGCGTGCACTGCGCCGCAGTGCTGTCCCAGCGGCTGAAATTCGCCGATGCGCTGGCGCAGGCCGTCCAGCCAGTGCGGTGGCGGCAGCGGGGTTGGCGGCAGCACCGGCAGGTCCGGCAACGCCTGTTCCAGCGCCTCGACGCCACACAACCCGCAGCCGCTGCTGCCGGCGACGGTGCGGCGCTGCCGCTTGAGCTGCCAGAAGGCGCGGCTGGCGATCTGCACCTGCGCCTGACGGGCATCGCCGTCGCCGGAAATGACGATGTCGTAGAGCTCGTCGGGCGAAGCGATGATGCCGCTGGCGAGGCTGAATCCGACCACGAAGTCCTCCAGGTCGGCGGGGGAGACCAGCATCACCGCCTGGTTCAGGCCGTTGTAGGAAATCGCCAGGGCAATTTCCTCGGCCAGTTCGGCAGGGCTTTCCGCCTGGTCGTCCAGGCCATGGAACCGGTAGCGCTGGCTTGCGGCGGCAACGGGAGCGGGCAGGCGGCGCACGGTTGAACGTCTCGGAGCGTTCATAGGCAAGGCTCGGTGTCGTTATGAAAGCGAGGCTAGGGCAGATTGTCGCACCCCGTCTAATCGTTAGGACCGATGCGCCGATAGAGGCGTTCGATGAGTTGCGCCACGTGGCTGGCGGCGCCTCTGGCTGGCGGCCGACCCGCGATGCAGGGGAACACCGGGCGGGGTCCGACGCTCAAAGCCGTGAGCGCCGGGCAAACGGCGCTCGGGAAGGAACAAAGGAATACATGTCTGCCCGGAGGCGCGGTACCCCGTATCGATCGACACAAGGAGACTTTCAGGATGATCAGGAAAGCGACCCCGGCCGATCTGCCGGCCCTGCTCGATATCTGGCTCGAAGCCACGCAACAGGCGCACGACTTCATCGAACCGTCCTTCTGGGAAGGCAAGTTCGAGGACATGCGCGATCACTATCTCCCCAGCGCGGACATCTGGCTCTACGAGCGCGACCATCGGCCGCTCGGGTTCTTCGCGTTACAGGAGCACATCCTCGCCGCGCTGTTCGTCAGTCCTTCCGCACATGGCCAGGGCATCGGCTCGGCGCTGTTGGAGAAGGCGCGCAGCATGACCGATGGGTTGGAACTGTCGGTCTACGAGCGCAACAGCGAGGCGGTTGCGTTCTATCAGAAACACGGTTTCTGCCAGATCGACCTGCGCACCGACCAGCGTGCCGGGCACGTGGAACTGGTGATGCTCGACTGCACACAAATGGAAGGCGCCGAGCAGCACGCCGCCGATCGCGAGGCGGTGGAGCTGATGCAGCCGGGTTGAGAGGGGTGGATTTGCAGCCGTGCTGTTTCTGAGTGACGGCGTGATTTTTCAGCATGAGTTCGGCTCTGCCGCGGGTCCCGTTTGGCATCGCCCGGATGGCGGGCCTGTTATACGGAACTGGGCGTCCCCGTCTCGCTGCGCGAGACTCCCTCGTTCCGTCGCCGCACCCATGCGGCTCGCTCCCCTACGCGACAATTCCACTCGGCCTTCTGAAGGCGCGATAGGTGGCTTCCGAAGGTTCGAGTCGTAGGGTGGATCGCGCTTCACCGATCCACCGGCGGTGTAAGGGTGGATGAAAGGAGCGTCATCCACCCTACATTTCGCGACTGCACACAGATGGAAGGCGCCGAGCAGCACGCCGCCGATCGCGAGGCGGTGGAGCTGATGCAGCCGGGTTGAGGGGGGCGGGGTTTTTGGGAGCCGTGCGGTTTCCGAGCGGACTAAATCGGTGTGCGGAATCAGTAGCCCCTACAATCGAGCGTCGGGTATCGCTTTGCTCAACCCAACCTACCCTTTACCCCCCGGAGGCTTCGGCCTCTGCCTTCAGCCGTTCGATCCGCTCATCCTTCTCTGCCCACAAGCCACTCACCCACTCCTGCACCTGGCGGCGGAAGTCGGGGTCGTTCTCGTAGTCGCCGCGCCACAGTGCCGGGTCGAGCGGCAGCGTGCGGATGTCCACGATCACCCGCGGCACCCGTCCGCAGAGCAGGTCCCAGAATCCCGGCGTGGGTGTCTGCGGATAGACCAGGGTGACGTCGAGGATGGCATCCAGCTGCTCGCCCAGCGCGGCGAGGACGAAAGCCACGCCGCCAGCCTTGGGCTTGAGCAGGTGACGGTAGGGCGAGCCCTGCGCCGCGCGCTTGGCCGGGGTGAAGCGGGTGCCTTCGAGGTAGTTGACCACGGTCACCGGCAGGCGCTTGAAGCGCTCGCAGGCGGCGCGGGTGATGGCCAGGTCCTGGCCGCGCAGCTGCGGGTTCTTCTCCAGAAAGGCCTTCGAGTAGCGCTTCATGAACGGGTAGTCCAGCGCCCAGAACGCCAGGCCAAGAAAGGGCACCCAGATCAGTTCCTTTTTCAGGAAGAATTTGAAATACGGTGTCTTGCGGTTGAAGGCCTGCACCAGCGCCGGGATGTCGACCCAGGACTGGTGATTGCTAATGACCAGGTAGGAGGTGTCCATACGCAGTTCGCCGCCACCGCGGATGTCCCAGTGCGTCGGCGTGCACAGGGCGAAGATCGCCTTGTCGATTTCGGCCCAGGTCTCGGCGACCCACATCACCCCGCGCGAGCAGCGGTCGCGCAGCGCCTGGTTCGGCGCGATCCGTTTGAACAGCGCGATCAGCAGCAGCGGGCCGATCAGGACGACGGTGTTGAACAGCAGCAGTAGGGTGGTGATGACGCCGGTTAGCGGGGCTCTCATCGGCCTCGTCTCCTTGGCTATGCTTGCGGACGGGAAATCATACCCAGCGCCTACGCTCGTCCCAAGCCAATGGTATTACAGGGCTTTTATGGGTTGATGTCTTTGAGCCATCATAATGCGGACATACGGCCATCTTCATCGGGTTCCAGCGTGCTCAAACGTATCGCTTTGACCGAACTGCGTATCGGCATGTTCATTCAGGAATTCTCCGGCTCATGGATAGAGCACCCCTTCTGGAAAAGCCGGTTTCTCCTCGATAGCCCGAAGGATCTGCAACGCATCCGTGACAGCGGCATCGGCGAGCTGTGGATCGATACGGCCAAGGGGCTCGACGTGCCAGGCGGGCAGACCGTCGACGAAGTCAAGGCGCAGACCGATGCGCGGTTGCTGGCGGCAGTGACGACGACGCTGCCTCCGGCGCGGGTCAGCCTCGACGAGGAAATTGCCCGCGCGCAGAAGCTCTGCTCGCACTCGCGGCGCGCGGTGATGGAAATGTTCCAGGACGCGCGCATGGGCCAGGCGGTGAACGTCGAGCAGGTCGGCCAGCTGGTCCGGGACATCACCGCCTCGGTGATGCGCCATCCGCATGCGCTCATCAGCCTGGCGCGCCTGAAGAGTGCCGACGAATACACCTACATGCACTCGGTGGCGGTGTGCGCGCTGATGATCGCGCTGGCGCGCCAGCTCGAACTGAGCGATGCGCAGGTCCAGGAGGCCGGAGTCGCCGGACTGCTGCACGACATCGGCAAGATGGCGATCCCCAGCGACGTGCTGAACAAGCCGGGCAAGCTCACCGACGCTGAGTTCCGCCGGGTCTGCGACCATCCGCAGGCAGGCACCGACATCCTGCTGGAGTGCAAGCAGGTCAGCGCGCTGGTGATCGACGTGTGCCTGCACCACCATGAAAAGATCGACGGAACCGGCTACCCGCACCGCCTGGCCGGCGATCAGATCAGCCTGTTCGCGCGGATGGGCGCGGTTTGCGACGTGTACGACGCGATCACCTCGAACCGCCCCTACAAGCGCGGCTGGGACCCGGCCGAGTCGATCCGCAAGATGGCCGAGTGGTGCCACGGGCATTTCGACGAGGCGGTGTTCCAGGCGTTCGTCAAATCGGTCGGCATCTATCCGGTCGGCTCGCTGGTGCGCCTGGACAGCGGCCGCCTGGGCGTGGTCATCGAACAGAGCGAGAAGTCCCTGCTGCTGCCGCGGGTGCGGGTGTTCTTCAATGCCAGGACCAACACGCACCTGGCGCGCGAGGTCGTCGACCTGGCCAGGCTGGTCGGCCGCGACAAGATCGTCGGCCGCGAATCCCCGGCGCAGTGGGGGTTCCGCGACCTCGACGAACTCTGGTCGGGGGTCGCCTCTCCCGCACCCCTGAGACGCCACCCTTCCGCGTAACGCCGCGGCCGGCGTACCCTGTGCGCTGGCTGCACTGAACCCCGTCCGCCAGCCGTCGTCTTAGACTATCCGCGCCCTTTGGAGAACCTGCGTGAAAGCCATTCTCGCCCTGCTAGTCCTGAGCGCCGTGCTGCCCGCCGTCGCCGATGAGCAAGAACAACCGACCCTCTATGGGCGCAACGAGTACGTACGCTTGCCGGAACTGGGCAAGACCCTGCGCGCGAAGCTCGATACCGGTGCGCTCAACGCCTCGCTGTCGGCCAAGGACATCGAGCGCTTCGAGCGCGATGGCGAGGACTGGGTGCGTTTTCGCCTGGCCGGCAAGGGCGCCGACGACACCCTCTACGAGCACAAGCTAGCGCGGATCGGCAAGATCAAGAACCGCGCCGGCGAGCAATCCGCAGACGACGAGGAGGACGCCGGGGTCGAGGTCAGCAAGCGTCCGGTAATCGATCTCGAACTGTGCCTGGGCACCGTCAAGGAGACCGTCGAGGTCAACCTGGCGGACCGCAGCAACTTCATCTATCCGCTGCTGCTGGGCGCCAAGACCCTGCGCGAGCTGGGTGCCGCGGTCGATCCCGCGCGCCGCTTCACCACCCGCAAGCCGGAATGCTGAGCAGGCGCTGAGATCACGACCAAGGGTCCGGTGAGGCGGCCCGCAACTTGCTAGCATTACGCCATTATGGCGTCAGAAGACTGGCGTGATCGTTGTCGAGGTGTGGTGATGAGCGCTCTACTGGTACCGGGGATGCGCGTTCTGGAACGTTTCAGTTTCGCGCGCAAGTTTCAGCTGCTGTTCCTGCTTTTCGTGTTGCCCCTGTGTTTCGCCGCCTGGGTGATCGTCAGCGATTTCACCGCCAAGCTGGACGTGGTGGCGAAGGAACGCGGCGGCATGCGTGCGACGCAGGCGCTGGACGCGGTACAGCAGGCGATGGTCGAGCAGCGCAACCTGTTCGCCCGTTGGAAAGGCACCGAGGAGCAGGCCAGGGCGGCGTTCGAGCAGCAGGCCGGCGAACTCGACCGCGCCCTGCAGGAGGCCGCCCGGCGCATCGCCCAGGAAGGTTTCACCGCGCAGACCGAGCAGCATTTGCAGGCGCTGCAGGCCCTGCATAGCGAACTGGCGGTCGACCGGCTGGGCAAGATGGCCCTGCCCGACGGGCTTGAGCGCTATCAGAAATTCCTCCTGCAACTGCTGCGCCTGCGCGACCAGGTCGCCACCGACAGCGGCCTGATCCTCGACCCCTGGCTCGATACCTATCTGATGATGGACCAGCTCACCGCCAGCCTTCCGCGTGCGCTGGAGCGCCTCGGCGGCTTCTTCGCCCAGGGCCATGGCGCGGTCGTCTCGCAGCATTTCACCCTGCAGAGCCGGGTGGTGATCCGCGACCTGCGTCGCGCGCTGGACGATTCCCGCGCCAGCCTGCAGAAGGCTGCCGCCACCCTTGCCCAGGATGCGCCCTGGGTGATGCCCGGCCTGCGTCAGCCCTACGACACGGCGCTGCAGGGCCTCGACGCCTATACCCAGCGAATCGATCGGGAGCTCTTCGAGAGCAACCCGATCGCCATCGGCCCGGCGCCGTTCGCCGCCGCCAGCGACACCCTGCGCGATCAGTTGCTCGGTCTGCAGCAGGCGCTCTATGGCGTGTTCGAGGCGCGCATGGCCAGCTACCGGGAGGACGCGCTGCACAGCCTGCTGCAGGTGATCGGCGCCTTCGCCGCGCTGGCGCTGGTCGCGCTCTACGTGCTGCTCTGCCTGAACGCCTCGATCCGGCGCAGCACGGCGAGCATCACCGAGGCGGCCCAGGGGCTGCGCGACGGCGACCTGCGCGTGCGCATCGCGGTGCATGGCGAGGACGATCTGGCGCAGATCGCGGTGGCCCTGAACGCCGCGGTCCTGCAGTTGCGCGGCAGCCTGAAGGGCGTCGACGACGAGAGCCACCAGCTCGGTGACACGGTGCAGCGGCTGTATGCCCAGGCGCAGGATTCCCTGGGCGACGTCGAGCAGCAGCAGGGCCAGCTGAGCCAGATCGCCACCGCTGCGACGCAGCTTGCCGCCACCGCGCAGAGCGTCGCGCAGAGCTGCGAGGAAGCGGCGGTGGACGCCGTACAGACCCGCGAGATCGCCATGCAGAGCCGCCAGCGCAGCACGCGGACCGGCGCCAGCATGCACCAGCTCGGCGAGCGCCTAGGCGAGGCCTCGGTCACCCTCGGGCAACTGCGCGAGCAGGCGCAGCGGATCGACCGAATCGTCGACGTGATCAAGGGCATCGCCGAACAGACCAACCTGCTGGCGCTCAATGCGGCCATCGAGGCGGCTCGCGCCGGCGAGCAGGGCCGCGGCTTCGCAGTGGTCGCCGACGAAGTGCGCAGCCTGTCGCAGCGGACCCAGGAGTCGACCAAGGAAATCGGCCAGACCGTCGGCGACCTGCAGAGCGCGGTCGGCCAGGCGGTGGCGCTGATGGAGGAAGCCAATCGCCAGGCCGAGGGCGACGTCGGCAGCGTGCTGGCGATGGGCGGCGATCTGGAGAACATCGCCGAGTCCGTGCAACGCGTCAGCGACCGCCTCGCGCAGATCGCCACCGCCGCCGAGCAGCAGGCCGCCACGGCAGACGAGGTGAGCGGCAACATCCAGCAGATCGACCAGGCGGCAAGCCAGTTGCTAAGCGGCGCGCAGTCGGTCAGCCGCGCGGCGGAGCAGATGCAGCGTGGCAGCGAGGGGCTGCGGCGCAACACCGGGCGTTTCCAGCTGAGCTGAGCCGACGGGAGGCGACGAAGCGAAGCGGCACCATTTCGTTTCGCCGGCGTCATAACCCTTGAGAGCCAGTCAGGACAGGACATTCCTCATGCTGCTAGACATCTTGCTGTGGGCCGGTCTGGTCGCCTTTTTCCTCGGCGGTCTGTACGTGAACCCGAAATGGAAAGAGCGCAACGACGCTTGATCCGGGCTGCCATGCACCGCCCGCTCGCCTGACGCGCCGCTCGTCGATCCCCGCGCATGCCGCCAACCTCCGGCGGTTTTCGCCATTCCTCGCCCCTTCGTCCCGCCTGCCGGTGGACAGCGCCGTGGCGATGCAGTTAGCGTCGTCGGCACCGGAATAGACGCCCGACGGCCACGATGGGAGCTGCATGAAAGAGCGCAAGAAACACGAAGCGCAGGGTGAAGCCATCCTCGCCGCCATGCGCGCGGGTCGTCCGCAGGATGACCGCGAGGCGCGCCGCCAACGGCTTTCCCGCCAACGCTGCCTGCTGCGCTTCGGCCTGGCCGGCTTCGCCGTCGCCGGGGTGACGGGTTATCTGATTTCCGGCGATCCGCTGCCGACCGCCTGGCTGGGAATGCCGGTGGGCGCAGCGGCCGGCTGGCTGTGGTTGAAGACCAGGGAGAAACGCTAGATGCAGACTACAGGGACCTTTTTCGCCGGCTGGGGCACGCTCTCGCTGATCAATGCCGGGCTGGCCCAGAGCAAGGGCCGCAGCGGACTGATCTGGTGGCTGGGATCGCTGTTCCTCGGCCCGGTGGCGACCTTTCTGATCGTCATCCTGCCCGCCGTTCCGCCGCGCTGATGGATACCGCCGCGTTGCTCTGGGGGATGCTGTTCGGCTCCTTCGGACTCGCCTATTTCATCTACGGCAAGAAGCAGGGCAAGGGCGTGCCGCTGGCCTGCGGCATCGCCCTGATGATCTTCCCCTATTTCATCGACAGCGACCTGCTGCTGGCCGGCATCGGCCTGACGCTGCTGGCGGTGCCGTTGGTGATTCGCGGCTGAGGTTTCTAGCCGGCGCGCTTTCCGGGCAGCAGAGCCAGGCAGCCGAGCAGCGCCGGCACGCCGAGGCCGAGCCAGGCCACCGCGTCCCACAGGCCGTCGCCGAGCAGCGCGCAGAACAGGCCGATGGCGCAGCCCAGGCCGATCAGCGTCGGCAGCGCGAAGGTCGAACGGCGCAGGCGCGTCATGCGTCCACCCCGGGCGTCACCGGGCTGCCCATGGGCACGCGGCGGCGCACCCACCAGAGGTACAGGCCGCTGCCGAGGACGATGATCGTCAGCACGTCCAGCACGGCCCACAGCACTTTCATCGGCATGCCGCCGTAGTCGCCGAAATGCAGCGGGCCGGACATGCCCAGCGCGTCCATGTACCAGGGCCGCGCGACCACCGCGGTGACCTCGAGGGTCTTCGCATCGATAAGCACCGGGGTGAACAGGTGCGAGGTCAGCGGCGTGTTGCCGTTCATGAACACCGTGTAGTGGTGCTCGCTGGAGAACCGTGTGCCGGGGAAGGCGATGAAATCCGGCTGGCTGTCGGGCGCCGCGGCGCTGGCGATCTCCAGCAGGCGGCTGGCCGGCGCGCGTTCGGTGAGCGGCGGGGCGTCCCGGTAGGGCGCCAGCATCGCGGTCAGTGCGTCCTGCCGCCAGGCGGCGATCAGCAGGTCGGCGCAGGCGCTGATTACGCCGGTGATGCCCACCGCCAGCACCCAGACCAGGGTTACGACGCCGATCAGGTTGTGCAGGTCCAGCCAGCGCAGCCGGGTAGATCGATCACGGCGAACCTGGGCGAACCGCTGGCGGCGCATGAAGGGCGCGTAAAGCACCACGCCGGAGACAGTGGCGACGACGAACAGCAGCCCCATGAACGCCAGCAGCAGCTTGCCCGGCAGCCCGGCGAACATGTCGACGTGCAGGCGCAGGATGAACAGCATCAGTCCGCCGTTCGCCGACGGCAGCTCCAGCGCCTCGCCGCTGCGCGCGTCGAGCAGGAAGGTGTGCGAGTCGTTCGGGTCGCTGCCGGCAGTGGCGGCGGTGATCGCCATCACCGCGTTGGGTTCGTCGTCTTCCCAGGCGAGGTACTGCATCACCTCGCCCGGCCGGTGCGCCTCGCCGGCCTGCACCAGTTGCTGGAGGTCCAGGTGCGGCGTATCGGCCGGCATCTCGCGCAGTTCCGGGGCATCGCCGAGCAGGCGGTCGATCTCGTGATGGAAGATCAGCGGTAGACCGGTCAGCGCCAGCATCAGCAGGAACAGCGTGCAGATCAGGCTGCTCCAGGTGTGGACGACGGACCAGCGGCGGATTGTCTTGGCGTGCATCGGGGATTCCCTTGAAAGTGCCAGCCGGCTCCCTAACCGGCTCTGGCGCGAAACGGGGCGGCGGCGTTCAGAACTCCATTTCCGCCGAGAAGGTCAGGGTGCGCGGGTCGCCCAGGTAGTGGCTGTTCAGCCAGTAGGACTTGTCCGCCAGGTTGCTGACGTTGGTGCGCAGGGTCAGCGTGTTGTCCGCCACCGGCATGCTGTAGCGCGCGCCTAAGTCGAAGGTGGTGAAGGACGGCAGACTGTAGTCGTTGGCCTCGTCGCTGTACTGCTTGCCGGTGTAGTAGGCGCCGCCGGTGAAGGCGAAGCCGGGCAGTGCGTCGAGGTCGTATTCGGCATAGAGCTTGGCCAGTTGCGAGGCCACGTTGGTCGGCTTGTTGCCGTCGTTCGCCGCCACGTTGGATTTCTCGACCTGCGGATCGAGCAGGGTCAGGCCGCCGACCAGCGTCAGTTTGGAGGTCACCCTGCCGGTCACCCCGAGTTCCAGGCCGGTGTTCTCCTGACGGCCATTGGGGGTGTAGACGAAATTGGTGATGTAGTTGGGCTTGTCGATGTTGAACAGCGCCACGGTGAACAGCGCATCGCCCAGGGTCGCCTTGGCGCCGATCTCGTACTGTTCGCTGACTTCCGGCGGCAGGGCGATGGAGCGGCCGTTCAGCGTGGTGGCGCCGCCGGCTTCCAGGCCTTCGATGTAGGTCGCATAGGTGGTCAGCCAGGGCAGCGGTTTGAAGATCAGCGAGTAGTTCGGCGAGGTCTTGGTCTTGGCGTAGGTGCTCACGCCGCTGCCGTAGACGAAGTCGTTGGTGAAGGTGTCGATCTTGCTGTGGGTGACACCGATGATCGTCGACCACTGCTCGTTGAAGGTGATGACGTCGCCGATCAGCAGGTTCCGGGTTTCATTGGTGCTGTAGAGGTGCTTGGCGCTGTTGCCGATGCCGTAGGACGGCTTGTCGACCTGCGGCGTTTCGCCGAGCGGGATGTCGCCGACCACCGAGAACTGCGGATAGGGCGGGTAGGCGTGGTCGATGTGCTGCTTCACCCGACGCATGTTGCCCTGGTAGCCGAAGGTCACCTTGTGGTCGATCGAGCCGGTGGAGAAGGCCGAATCGAGGAACAGATAGCCGGAGGTCTCGGCGTTGTCCACGGGGGCATAAGCGTACAGCGGCTGGGTGTAGTTGCCCGGTGCCGATACCGGCGGTGAGGTGCTGTAGATGGTCGGTCCGGTGTAGGTGTATTCCTGGGTGTATTCGGTATAGGCCAGCGCGCCGCGCAGGCTGAAGACATCGTTCATGCGCCAGTTGAAGCGGCTGCCGACGCGGTCGCTTTCCGAGTCCGAGAACGCCCACTTCTGGCTGTAGAGCTTGTCATTGTCCAGGTCGTCGGCATCCGGGCGGCGGGCGCCGTCCTCGACGTACCAGTAGCTGCTCAGGCCACGTGTTTCGCTCTTCTTGTGCGAGGCATCGAACTGGATCTGCAGGTCGTCGCTGACGTTCCAGTCCAGCGCCAGGCTGACCATTTCGCGACGGCGCTTCTGCAGGTCGATGGCGGTTTCGCCATCCTGGGTCAGCACGTTGAGGCGATAGGCGAACCGGCCCTCGCTGTCGATCGGGCCGCCGAAATCGCCGTGCAGGTAGTAGTTCTCGCCGCCAGCATTGCCCAGGGTGACGCTGTTGTAGCGCTCGATCGTCGGCCGCTTGAGCACGTAGTTGACCAGGCCGCCGGGGTTGCCGGGGCCGTAGAGGAAGCCGGAGAGGCCGGTGAGGATCTCGATCTGCTCCATTTCCTCGACGAAGTTGCTACGGTCGGAGTCGGTGCTGAAGCGCAGGCCATCGGTGGCGACGTTCAGGTTGCCGGCGCCGCTGAAGCCGCGGATTGCCACGGCGCTGGCATAGCCGGCGTTCTTCGGCGAGTAGAGTTGGGTGAACGGGTTGCGCTTGAAGACATCGTCGGTGGAAGTGGTCTGGGTGTTGCGCAGCTGATCGCTGGACACCACGCTGATCGAATACGGCGAGTCCTGCAGGCTCATGCCGCCCAGCGCGCCGACGTTCTTCGCCGCGTCTACCCGGTAACCGGCGGCGGCGCTGCCATCGGTGGACGCCGCGGCACTCGCGGTGACATTGGATTCGGAAAGCACCACGGCGCCACCCTGCTGGATCTCGTCCAGGCTGTAGACGCCGGCGGCGTTGCGCTGCAACTGCAGGCCGGTGCCGCGCAGGGCCTCGCGCAAGGCGCCTTGGGCGTCGAACGAGCCACGCACCGGGTTGGACGTGCGGCTCGCAGCCAGCGCCGGGTCGATGCTCAACGTCAGCCCGGCCTGTCCGGCGATGCGGTTGAGGGTGTTGGCCAGGGGCGCGGACGGCAGCTGGTAGTCGCGCACTTCGCTGCGGCTGCTGGGTTCCTGAGCCAGCGCGCCACTCCAGGGTTGGCTGGCGAGCAGGGCGGCGACCAGCAGGCTGGGTCGGAAGAGGATTTTCGAGGCGGACATTGGGAATGGCTCCTGGACAAGAATTAATCTCAATGTCCCTTTGCCGAAGCAAGATCGAAAAGTGATAGGGCGCCGCGAAAATATTCGCGCCGGCTTCATTCCCATCACCTCTCCTTGGCCGCTGCCGGCACCACCGTCACCCACCAGTCGGTGTACCGCTTGATGCCAACCGGCAGGCTGGGCGGAAGCGCGGCGAGGGTCAGGTCGCTGTCGTTCAGCGGGAAGCTGCCAGTGATGCGCAGCTCCGCCAGACGCGGGTCGAGACCGAGATGACCGCGCCGGTACTCGCCCAGGCGCTCTATCAGCTGGCCCAGCGGCATGTCCTCCACCACCAGCATGCCGCGGCTCCAGGCGTCCGCGCCGACCGGCGCGGGCTGGCTGGCGCCGAGCCAGGCGCGGCGCATCAACACCTGCCGCCCCTCGCCGATGACGCGTTCCTCGTCGCCCCGTTCCGGGTGCGCGGCGACGGCCGACTTCAGCACGATCAGGCGGGTGCCTTCGGGTTCGCGGCGGACCAGAAAACGGGTGCCAAGGGCGCGTAGATCGCCGTCGGCGGTCTGCACGATGAAGGGGCGCCGATCGCTGTGCGCGGTCTCCACCAGCACCTCGCCACCGCGCAGGATCACCCGTCGCTCGCGGGCGTCGAAGGCGATATCCAGCGCGCTGCGGCTGTTCAGGCGGATTCGCGTGCGGTCGGGCAACTCGAGGTCGCGCTGTTCGCCGCTGGTGGTGACTTCGTCGGCCAGCCAGTCGCTCAGCGGGCGCTGCTGCTGGAGCAGGCCCAAGGTCGGCCCGGCTATCAGCAGCAGGCCGAGCACTGTGCCGCCGAGCCGGCGCAGGCGCCGCCGCACGTCGCCTTCGGAGCGCTGCAGGGCGCGCCGTGCGGGAGGCGACGCGGCGCCGTGCAGCTGCTGGTCGATGCCGCCCAGTTGCGCCCAGGCGCGCGCGTTGTCCGGGTGCGCGGCGTGCCAGTGGGCGAACGCCTGCTGCTGGCCGTCGTCGTCGCCGGCGCCGAGGTTCAACTGCCAGGCGATGGCTTCGTCGAGGATGCGTGCGCTGACCGGACGGGCGTCGATCATGTCGGCTCGCCGTACAGCGCGATGTAGCACTGGCGCAGGCCCTGGGCCAGGTACTGGCGCACACGCGGCACCGAAACGCCGAGGCGTTCGGCGATCTCGGCGTGGCTCATGCCGTCTAGGCGGCTGTGCAGGAAGGCGGCGCGGGCGCGGGTGGACAAGGTGGCGAGTAGGCGCTCGACCTCATGCAGCGCCTGCAGAATCTGCAATTGCTCCTCGGCGCTGGGCTGCAGCGCCTCGGGCTGGGCGGCGAGTTCATCCAGATAGGCGCGTTCCAGCGCGCTGCGTCGGAAATGATCGATCAGCAAGCCTTTGGCGATGGTGCGCAGCAGCGCACGCGGCTCGCGCGGCGCTTGCACGTCCTGGCGGGCGAGCAGGCGCAGGAAGGTGTCCTGACTGAGGTCCTCGGCGCGCTGCGGGCAGCTGAGGCTGCGCCGCAACCAGGCGAGCAGCCAGTCGCGATGACCGCGATACAGCAGCCCGACCAACTCATGGTTCGGCGATTGCGCGGTCGACACGACCAGCCTCCATTGCGCACGCTGGCGGAAAAACGAGAATTATTCGCACATGATCGCAAATGTCGTTTGCGTAGGCAATGCCGGAGCGTGGCCGTCGGATTAAAGGGATTGCGCCCGCTGCCGGCGACGCCAGCCGGCCAGGCGCTCTTCCATCGCGACGAAACTGTCCATGCCCTGGCGCCGCGCGTGGCTGAACAGGATCAGCGCCAGTTCCGCGGTGGCCAGGGCGTCGGCGCTGGCGTTGTGGCGCTGCTGCACCTGCAGGCCAAAATGGGCGATCCAGTCGTCCAGCCCGCCCTGGCGGATGTTCGCCTGGGGAAACAGCAGCGGCGCCAGTTCGGCGAGGTCGATGAACGGATGCGCCAGGCGATGGCCGAGGCTGTCCCTGAGTGCGCGGGCGAGCATGCGCTGGTCGAACGGCGCGTGAAACGCCAGCAGCGGGCTGTCGCCGAGGAACTCGAGGAAATCCAGCAGCGCGCTGGCCGGGTCGCTACCGGCCGCCACCGCATCCGGGCCGATTCCGTGGATCAGCACGCTCTCGCTGACCTGGTGATTGTCGCGCTGCAGGGTGCGCTCGAACTGCTGGCCGAGCTGGATCGCGCCGTCGTCGATGACCACCGCGCCGATCGCCAGGACCAGGTCGCGGCTGGTGTTCAGCCCGGTGGTCTCCAGGTCGAGGACGACGAAGCGCTGCTCGCGCAGCGGCTGCGTGCCGCCGGCGATGCCCGGCAGTGCCTCGAGGCGCTGGCGCTGGGTGTCGTCCAGGCTCGGCGCGCGGCGTTTAAGCCAGGAGAGCCCCTTCACAGCTGATACCTCAGCGCCAGGCTGCTCTGCAGGCGCTGCGCCTGGCGGAATGACTCGCGCAGGATGCGCCGGTCGAGGTGATTGAGCGTATCCGGGTCGAGCCGGTTGGAGTAGGGCAGGTTCTGCCGTGCCTGCTGCTGGTGCTGCTGCATGCGAATCAGCTGGATGATGTGGTACGCCTCCTCGTAAGCGCCGCCGTCCTGGGCGTCGATGATGTCCCGGGCGACCAGTTGGCGCAGGCGTTCGAGGGTGTTGCCGGCCTCGATGCCGTGGGCCAGGGCGAGTAGCCGGGCGCCGTCGACGAAGGGCGTCAGGCCCTGAACCTTGAGGTCCAGGGTGTCCTTCTCGGCGCCCTTGCGGGCCACCACGAAGTCACGGAAACGCCCCACCGGCGGGCGCTGGCGCAGTGCGTTCTCGGCCATCATGCGCTGGAACAGACGGTTGTCGTCGATCTGCCGCAGCAGCTCGCGGCGCAGCTCGTCGCAGCCTTCCGGTGGGCCCCAGACCGCGCGCAGGTCGAAATAGATGCTCGAGCCGAGCAGGTTCTCCGGCGTCGCCTCGCGGATGAAGCCGGCGAAGCGCCGCGACCACTCGGCGCGCGACAGGCACAGCTCCGGGTTGCCGGCCATGATCCGCCCCTTGCACAGGCTGAAGCCGCACAGCGCCAGGGCCTCGTTGATGCGTTCGGCGAGCGGCAGCAGGCGCCCGCGGATCGCCGCGGCATCGGCCGAATCCTCGGCGTCGAAGAGGATGCCATTGTCCTGATCGGTATGCAGCGTCTGCTCGCGACGGCCCTCGCTGCCGAAACACAGCCAGGTGAAGGGCACGCCGGGGTCGCCGCATTCCTCCAGCAGCAGCTCGATCACCCGGCATACGGTGTGATCGTTGAGCAGGGTGATGATGTGGGTGATCTGCGTCGAGCTGGCGCCGTGGGCGAGCATGCGGTCGACCAGCAGATGGATGTCGCGGCGCAGTGCCGCCAGCGTCTCGATGCGCCCGGCGTGGCGGATGGTCCGCGCCAGGTGCACCAGGTCGACGCGTTGCAAGGAGAACAGGTCGCGCTCGGAGACCACGCCGCACAGGCGGCCGTCCTCGACCAGGCAGACGTGGGCGATGTGCCGCTCGGTCATCGCGATGGCGGCGTCGAAGGCACTGGCGGCGGGTGTCAGGTGGAACGGGTCGCGGATCATCAGCGCGTCGATCGGCTGGTTCATCTCGCCGCCGCCGGCCACCGCGCCGCGCAGGTCGCGCAGGGTGAAGATGCCCAGCGGGCGCTGTTCGGCGTCGACGATCACGATGCTGCCGACGCTCTGCTCGTCCATCAGGCGTACCGCCTCGCGCAGCGGCGTGCCTGGCGCGCAGCACACCGGCAGGCGCATCGACAGCTCGCCCAGTCGGGTGTCCAGCGAATACTGCGCGCCCAGGGTTTCCGCGGCGCGCAGCTGGATCTGCTGGTTGACCTGGTCGAGCAGACTGCTGACCCCGCGCAGGGCGAAGTCGCGGAACACGCTCGACACGCCGAACAACTTGACGAAGGCCGGCTTGGCCAGCTGCAGGCAGAAGGTGTCCTCGGCGGCGAGGTGTTCGGTGCGGGTGGCGCGCTCGCCGATCAGCGCCGCCAGCGGGAAGCACTCGCCAGCGGTGATCTCGAAGGTAGTCTCGGTGCCGCGTCGCGCGCTGTGCGGGCGTTCGCCGTGCACCCGGCCCTGCTTGACGATGTAGAAGTGCTGCACCACGCCATCGGCGGGTTTGATGATGGAATCGCCGCTTCCATAGAAGCGCAGCTGGCAGTTCTCCACCATGAACGCCAGGTGGGCGTTCTCCATCTGGTTGAACGGCGGGTACTTCTGCAGGAACTCCATGGTGCCGTGGATGTTCTGCAGCACGGCGGTCTTGCCCGCCTGGGCGAAGGCGTCGGCTTTGCTCATGGCTGGCTCGCTCTAGGGTCAGCACGCATGGTCGGCTGCGCCCGGCACGCTCGACATTGGACGTAAGTCTAGGGCAGGGAAAGGCCAGACGGCTGATCCCCAACGTCATCAACCATGCATTGCTCTACCTGGTCGCAACTCTGGCCGGGAGCCTGTTGACCGGGGTGGTCTATGCGCTGATCAAGCGGCTCCAGATTCAGCCGCTTGCGGTCGGTGCGGCCGCCTGACCGACAGGCCGAAACGGCTGAACTAAAGCGCGCCGCGCCGCATCCACTACAAGCTGGCGACGACGCTGTGTCAGAAGATTTCGCCAGCTTTTTGCTTTGCATCGATCCGGCTGGAGACTGCGATGAGTATCGACTACGGGCCGCGGCCCCTGCGTATCACCCTGACCGCCCTGGTTATTCTGGTGCTGGGGGCGCTCATGACCATTGGCGGCGGCTACCTCGTGACGTTGGACGGTTCCTGGTACTACCTGGTCGCCGGTGTCGGTCTGCTGGTGGTGGCCGGCCTGCTGTTCGGCCGGCGGCGCGCGGCGATCTGGCTGTACGCGGCGTTGCTGCTGGGAACGCTGGCCTGGACGTTCTATGAGGTGCGCTTCGACTGGTGGCAGCTGGCGCCGCGGATCGACCTCTGGTGCATCCTCGGGCTATGGCTGATCCTGCCCTTCGTCAATCGCCATGTCAGCGACCGGCTGGTCTGGCGCGACAGCGCGAGCGGTCTGCTCGGGATCGGCCTGCTGGCCGGCGCGCTGATGGCAGGCTATTCGTTGACGCAGGACTACCACTCGATCACCGGTGAGTTCAGCGATGCGCAGATGCAGGGTCTGGCCCCGGAAGGTCAGGCCGGACGCCCGGCCAGCGAGTGGCGGGCCTATGGCGGCTCCGACCGGGGCGACCGCTACGCCCCGTCGGACCTGATCACACCGGCCAACGTCGGCAAGCTGAAGAAGGCCTGGGAGTTCCACACCGGCGATCTGCCGGGCGAGGGCGACCCCGGCGAGATCACCTACCAGGTCACACCGCTGAAGGTCGGCGACAACCTGTTCGTCTGCACCCCGCACAGCATCGCCATCGCGGTGGATGCCGACACCGGCGAGGAGCGCTGGCGCTTCGACCCGAGCATCAATCGCGATGCCAAGTACTACCAGCACATGACCTGCCGCGGCCTGGCCTACCACGACGCCCGGGCCTACGGCCAGGCGCCGGCCGCTACGGCCAAGCCGGCCGCGCGTTGCGAGCGGCGGTTGTTCCTGCCGACCAACGACGGCACGCTGGTCGCCCTGGACGTTGCCGATGGCAAGCCCTGCGAGGACTTCGGCAATGCCGGCACGGTGGACCTCAAGGCCGGGCTGGGCAAGGACGCGCTGGGCGTCTACCTGCCGACCTCGCCGCCGGTGGTGACGGAGAAGCTGGTCATCGTCGGCGGCTCGATCACCGACAACGGCGCGGTGGATTCCCCCGGCGGGGTGATCCGCGCCTATGACGTGCGCAGCGGTGAGCTGGTATGGAATTTCGACCCGGGCAACCCGGACGCCACCGAGCCCCTGGCCCCCGGCAAAACCTACGTGCGCAGCACGCCGAACTCCTGGACCATCGCCACCGCCGACGAGTCGCTGGGGCTGGTCTACATACCCACTGGCAACCAGACGCCGGACCAGTGGGCGCAACCGCGCACGCCGGAGTCCGAGCGCTTCACCGACACCCTGGTGGCGCTGGACCTGGCGAGCGGCCAGTTGCGCTGGGAATTCCAGACGGTGCACCACGATCTCTGGGACCGCGACCTGCCCTCGCAGCCCACGCTGGTCGATATCGACGGGCCGCAGGGCAAGGTCCCGGCCATCATCCAGCCGACCAAGCGCGGCGACCTGTACATCCTCGACCGGCGCACTGGCGAGCCCATCGTGCCGGTCGACGAGATGCCCGTGCCGCAAGGCACCGACTACGGCGAGTTCACTGCGCCCACGCAGCCCTATTCGACCGTGAGCTACGCGCCGGACGAGCCACTGCGCGAGCGCGACATGTGGGGCAGCACGCCGCTGGATCAGATGATGTGCCGCATCCAGTTCCGTCAGCTGCGCTACGAGGGCGATTTCACGCCGCCGTCGGAGCAGGGCTCGCTGATCTATCCGGGCAACGTGGGGACCTTCAACTGGCCGTCCGTGGCCGTCGATCCCGGCCGCCAGCTGCTGTTCGGCGCACCGAACTACCTGGCCTTCGTTTCGACCATGGTCAAGCGCAGCGACGTCGACCCGAGCGAGCGCTCCGGTGGCGGCGAGACCGGTCTGCAGCCTAACCTCGGCGCGCCGTACATGGTGCGGCTGGAGCCGTTCATGTCGGTGCTCGGCCTGCCTTGCCAGACGCCACCCTGGGGTTATGTCACCGGGCTGGACCTGCGCAGCATGAAAAAGGTCTGGATGCACAAGAACGGCACCAGCCGCGACAGCGCGCCCTTGGGCATCCCTCTGCCGGTGGGCACGCCCGCACTCGGCGGGCCGATCGTCACTGCGGGTGGCGTGGCCTTCATGAGCGGCACCTTGGATTACTACCTGCGTGCCTATGATCTGCAAAACGGCAAGGAGCTGTGGAAAGGCCGCCTGCCTGCCGGTGGCCAGGCGACGCCGATGACCTACGTATCCGAGAAGACCGGCAAGCAGTACGTGGTGCAGATGGCCGGCGGGCATGGCTCGTTCGGCACCAAGCTGGGTGATTCCTTAATCGCTTGGACGCTTGAGGAGTAGGTGATAGGGGCGGTGTGGGTTTTAGTTGCGACGCTAGGCATGGCGGCCAGCCCCTCACCCTGGCCCTCTCCACGGAAGAGGGGACTAGCTCGCGCGGTTTCCGTTCCGGGTGTAGGGCGAAGCGCCGGGCTGATAACAAGGGGTTCGGTGGCTTGATTCAGGCCCCCTGTCTCCGCTGGGGAGCGGCTGGGGAGGTGCCCGGGCCTCGATAAAGGGGGCCGATTTATTTCCACCTGATCGGCTAGGCTGAAGGCCTCAATGGAAGGAGGTCGTCATGCCAAGGGTGGGACGGATTGTGTGTTGCCGAACCCGCATCATGTGGTGCAGCGAGGGCATAACCGGCAGGTGGTGTTTGCCGCTGATCAGACTATCAGCGCTACATTGCCGATCTGCGCGAGTTGAAAGATGCCTTCGAGGTCAGGGTCTACGCCTATTGCCTAATGACCAACCATGTTCACCTGCTACTGGCACCCGGTGAAGCTATTGCTGGGTTGGGGCAGTTGATGAAAGCGCTGGCGGCGCGCGCCACCCGTTATCGGAACCGTTTAGAGGACGAACCGGTACTCTCTGGGAAAGTCGCTATAAGTCCAGCGTGGTTGAGTCAGACACTTACCTGCTTGCCTGCTGTCGCTACATCGAGCTGAACCCGGTTCGAGGCCGTATGGTTGCCGAGGCGTCTGACTATCCGTGGTCGAGCTATCGGATGCGGGTAACGGATCAGGTGGACGGTGATTGGTTGGACATAGACCCCAGCTTCATCGCACTGGGCGAAACGCTGGACACACGTCGTCTCTGATACAAGGAATTCACGCGCCAAGCCGTTCCATTAAGCGAGATTGAATTGATTCGTGCAGCACTGCAGAGAGGACAGCTAACCGGCAGTTCGTTTCGTAGATGAAATAAAATGAATCCAAGGGCGGCGGGTTGAACTACGAGGCCAGGGCAGACCGAGTCGTAATCCCGGAAAATAAATCTGTCCCCTTTTTTTCTTTTTTCCATTGCTTTCAAACCTCGAATAACACAGGCATTAAACACCGAGCCATGCCTCGGCATGCGGCGCTGTCCCTGCTTTTCGCGTCTTCGTCGAGGCCGCAGGGAGACGTCTGGCCAGGTATTTTTGAACCTCGTCGGGCTATCCGGGTCGCTTGTGGTCACGGGAATATATGGCGATTTCCCATCGGACTGGAGATGAACCCATGACTAGTGCTTCGACCCTTTGGGGAAAACTGTGTGCGCTGCTGTGCGCGACCTTGCTACTGGGCAACGCCCAGGCCCAGGAGGCGCCTCCGCAACTGGTCGGCATCAACGTCGCCGGCGCGGGTTTCGCGGGCGGCACGCTGCCAGGCAAGCACGGCACCAACTACTTCTTTCCGCCGCCGGATTATTTCGTCCAGTGGAAGGAACGCGGCATCACCTGGATTCGCTTCTCGATCGTCTGGGAGCGCCTACAGCCGCAGCAGTTCGGCGACTTCGACCGCGACTATGCCGCGCGCATCGACCAGACCCTCGAGGACGCCAAGGCGAATGGCATCCGTGTGATGCTCGACGTGCACAACTACGGGCGTTACTACGGCAAGATCATTGGCGAAGCCGATGTGCCGATCAGGGCTTATCGGGACCTGATGGAGCGCATCGCCGAGCGGTGGGCGGATAACGACACGCTGTATTCCTATGACATCATGAACGAGCCCTACGGCGACGCCGAACGCTACTGGTTCGAGGTCGCCCAGGCCGGCATCGACGGCGTGCGCAAGTACGACAAGACCAAGACGATCTACGTCGAAGGCCGCAGCTGGTCTTCGGCGCAGCGCTGGCCGCGGCTCAACGACGACCTGCTGAAGCTGGTCGACCCGGCGGACAACCTGGTGTTCTCCGCGCACATCTATGCCGACAAGGACAGCAGCGGGCTGTACAAGCAGGCGATGCCGGACAACTACGACCCAATGGTGGCGGTCAAGCGCGTCGAGCCCTTCGTCGAATGGTTGCGCCAGCACGGCAAGCGCGGCCACCTCGGCGAATTCGGCGTGCCCAACAACGATCCGCGTTGGCTGCCGATCATGGACAACCTGCTGAGCTACCTGCGCGAGAACTGCATGCCGCTGACCTACTGGGCGGCCGGGCCGTCCTGGGGTCGCAACTACCACATGTCCATCGAGCCGCTCGACGGCAAGGACCGCCCGCAATGGCCGGTGCTGCAGAAGTATCTCGGCAGCGGCGGCTGCGAGGCGATCGGCCCGAAGAAATCCTGAAACCTCCGCCCGCCGCCGGTTATCGGCGCAGTGCATCCGGACACCCTACGTTCGTCTGGATAGGCACCGCGCCCGGAACCGGCGCATCTTTTTGCGCTCCAAGTTGAGCTCTGTAGCTGGGTTGCGAGAAGAAACCTCCTGAGGGAAGTCGTTCGGCATAGACGAATGCCGGGCAGTCGGCCTCCCGTTGCCAGGAGTGATCACCGAGTGAGTGCGGCGCCCTTCGTCCGGCGATGTGCCGATCCCGCTTCGCCCTGGTTGTGAGAGCTCCACGGGCTTTTCGAGAAAAGGATGTTCATGAACAATCGCAACCTTTGGGTGGACTACGGCAAAGCCATCGGCATCGTTCTGGTCGTGTACGGCCACGTCGTGCGCGGGTTGCTGGCGGCCGGGATCATCGAGGACCACATCTTCCTGCACAAGCTGGTAGACAGCGTCATCTACAGCTTCCACATGCCGCTGTTCTTCTTCCTTTCCGGGTTGTTCTTCTGGCACTCGATGAGCAACCGCGGGGCCAACGGGGTGTTCCTCAGCAAGATCGACACGGTGTTCTATCCCTTCGTGCTGTGGTCCATCCTGCAGGGCTGCACCGAGGCGCTACTGTCCAACTACACCAACGGCGACGTCAGCCTGGCCAAGGTGTTCTCGCTGCTTTGGGCGCCACGCGCGCAGTTCTGGTTCCTCTACGCGCTGTTCCTGATCTTCACCCTCAGCGTGCTGCTCTACCGCCGCAGCGCGATGTTCCTGCCGCTGCTGGTGGCGGGCGCGGTGATCTACGTGTTCCAAAACCGCGGGCCGAACTTCTTCGTCTTCAACTTCATCGCGCAGAATTTCGTGTTCTTCGCCTTCGGCGTCTGGTTCAACAGCATTCGCGGGCACATCGAGAGCCGCGCCGGCCTTGTCGCGGCGGTCAGCGGGGTGGCCTTCGTGGTGGTGGAATACGTCTTCCACGGCGTGCTCGGCATGCGCTATGAAGACCGCGGGGCGATCTCGCTGGTGGTGGCGATGACCGCCATCCTGTTCGTCGTCAGCGCCTGCATGGTGCTGGCCCGCAAGCCGCTCGGCTGGGTGCTGACCCTCGGCGCGCTGTCGATGCCGATCTACCTGATGCACATCCTCGCCGGCAGCGGCATCCGCGTCATTCTCAGCAAGTTCTTCGGCATCGACAGCGTCGCCGTGCATATCCTCGCCGGTTGCGTCATCGGCCTGGTGCTGCCGGTGATCGCCGCGAAGATCCTCGAGGCCATGGGCATCAAGTGGCTGTACGAGGCACCGGCCTGGATGTCACTGGACAAGCGTCGCCAACGCCGCCTGACGATCGCTCCGCGCACCCTCTGAGCGCGCCCGCGGCGGAGCGATCTTTTCCGCCGGATTACGGTTATAAATGATCCCCCTCCCGCTCAGCGAAGCCGTGATGTTGCCGATCCTCTCCGCCCATCCCCTGATCAGCGCCGTGCTCCTGCTGGTCATCGACCTGCTCGCCTGGCAATTGGTCGACGAGCGCCACAAGCCATGGAAGATCGCCGCGCGACTGGGCATCTTCCTGCTCTACAGCCTGCTGATCTTCGAGGCAGGCCTTAGCCCGCTGCAAGCCGCGCCCTGGTCCGGCGACGTGCCGCTGCACCTGCTCGCCATCGTGCTGGAAATCGTCTGGTGGCTGTTCTGTGCGCGGACCCTCACCGTGGTCATCGGCCCGCTGCTGATGCCGCGCGGCGGACACACCGGGCGCCTGGTGCAGGATGTGCTGGGCGCGATCATCTTCCTGGTCGCCATCGTCGCCGCCGCCGCCTACGTCATGGAGCTGCCGGTGCGCGGCCTGCTGGCGACGTCCGGCGCGGTGGCGATCATCGTCGGCCTGGCGTTGCAGAGCACCCTGGGCGACGTGTTTTCCGGGATCGTGCTGAACACCACCAAGCCCTATCAGCTGGACGACTGGATTTCCATCGACGGCATCGAGGGCAAGGTGGTGGAGATCGACTGGCGTTCCACCCACCTGCTTACCGCCCAGGGCAGCATGGCGGTGGTGCCCAACTCGGTGGCGGCCAAGGCCAAGATCCTCAACCTGAGCCGCCCGCGCGACGTGCATGGCGTGTCGATCCGCCTGGAATTGCCGCGCCTGGTGCGCCCGCGCAAGGCGCTCGACGCCCTCGAGCGCGCCTTGCAGGGTTGCAGCGAGTTGCTGTCGACGCCCAAGGCCAGCGTCGGCATCAAGAGCTCCGGCATCGACAGTGTCGAGTACGAACTCACCGGCTTCGTCGATGCGATGGCGAAGAAGGCTGCGGTGCGCAACCAGCTCTACGACCTCGCCTACCGCCACCTGGAGGCCTCCGCGGTGTTGCGCGAGGATGCCCCGGCGCAGACGCCACGGGAAATCTCCCGCGCCCGCGCGCTGCTCGACGAGGTGAAGATCTTCCGCACCCTGAGCGGGCCGCAGAAGGACGAGTTGAGTGGCCACTTGATGCGCCAGGACCATGCCGCCGGCGAAGAGGTGATCGCCATCGGCGCCCTCACCGAGGACCTGCTGATCATCGGTTCGGGGGTGATCGAGGTGTCGGTCGCCGATGGCGCGACGCTGATCGAGGCGGGGCGCATGGGGCCGGGCGAGATCATGGGCGAGGAGAGCCTGATTTCCGGCCAGCCGTCGCAGGCCCGCTTCGCCGCGCTGACCGCCTGCGTGCTCTACCGGATCGACAAGACGCACATCCAGACCTGCCTGGAGGCAGGAGGCGAGGTCGCCGAGGCGATGACGCGGCTGCACCATTTCCGCCAGCAGGCCAGCCAGTCGCTGCTGCTGCAAAAACCGGTGGCGGTGCACAAGGCCGGCTTCCTCAGCTGGTTGCGCAAGCGCTGAGACGCGCCGCCGCCAGCTCCTCCACCAGCACCCGCATCAGCTCGGCGGCCGGCAGCGCCCGCGCCAGTGGCGCGCCCTGGCCGGCCCACTGCGCGGCGAAGTCGTGGTTGCCGCGGGCGCTGGCCGCGGCATGCAGCGCCTTGGCGGCATCGTAGGCGATCGGGTAGTCGGGCAGCGCGGGTCTCGTATCGGCATCCCGGTACAGGCGATTGGGCAGGCCGCGCGCCGGGCGTCCGGACAGCGTCGCGGTGATCCGCGTGCGGGCGGCGCGTTCGCCCTGCAACGCGGCGCGGTAGGCCGGGTTGGCCGCGGACTCCGGGCAGAGGATGAAGGCCGTGCCCATCTGCACCGCGTCGGCGCCCAGCGCCAGCGCGGCGGCGATGCCGGCGCCATCCATGATTCCGCCGGCGGCGATCAGCGGCAGGCGGGTCTGCTGCGCGAGCAGGCGCAGCAGCGCCAGGGTGCCGATCCCGTCGTCGCCGCGTTGCGGGTCGAATACCCCGCGATGACCGCCGGCCTCGACGCCCTGGGCGACCAGCGCATCGACCCCGGCGGCCTCGGCCAGCGTCGCTTCCGCCGGCGTGGTGACGCAGGCCAGCAGGCGGATACCGGCGCCCTTCAGCGCGGCAATGGTCGCCGCCGGAGGCAGGCCGAAGTGGAAGCTCACCACTGCCGGGCGCTCGTCCAGCAGCACCTCGAGCATCGGCGCATCGACCAGGAAGCTGGTGTAGATCTCGCCCAGTGCGGCCGGCGGCGCGGCGTCGAACTCGGCGAACAGCGGCCGCAGGAAGTCGAGCCAGGCCGTCTCGCGTGCGGCGTCGGGCTGCGCCGGCTGGTGGCAGAACAGGTTGACGTTGAACGGCCGCGCGGTCAGCGCGCGGGTTTCGCCGATCAGCGCGCGGGTCTGTTGCGCCGTATTGGCGCCCACGCCCAGCGAGCCCAGCCCGCCGGCCTCGGACACCGCCGCCGCCAGGTGCGGCGTGGAAACGCCGGCCATCGGCGCCTGGATGATCGGGTGTTCGATGCCCAGCAGGGCGGTGACGCGCGGGCTCATGGCTGCTCCTCGGGCGGCGCGGCCGCCGGTAGTTCGATCAGGCGATAGCCGATGCCGGGTTCCGTGACGATGAAGCGCGGCCGGGTCGGCGCATCGCCGAGCTTCTGCCGCAGGTGGCCGACGACCACGCGCAGGTAGTGGCTGTCCTCGACGTGGGTCGGGCCCCAGATGTCCTTGAGCAGTTGCTGCTGGGTGACCATCCGCCCGAGGTGCCGGGCGAGCAGCGCCAGCACGGCGAACTCCTTGCGGGTCAGCGCCACCTCGGCGCCGTCCAGGGACACCCGGCGATCGGCGAAATCGATGTGCAGCGGGCCGTTGTCCAGGCTCGGCTCGCCGCGCGGGCCGTCGGCCAGGCGCAGCAGCACGCGCACGCGGGCGAGGAATTCCTGGATGCCGAACGGCTTGGTCACGTAGTCGTTGGCGCCGCCATCCAGGGCCAGCACCTTCTCGCCCTCGCTGGCGCGCACCGAGAGCACCAGCACCGGCATCCGCGACCACTGGCGCAGGTCGCGAAGCACCTCCTGGCCGTCCATGTCCGGCAGGCCGAGGTCGAGCACCATCAGGTCCGGGCGCGCCAGCGCGGCCTGGGCCAGGCCATCGGCGCCGTTCGCCGCCTCCAGCACGCGGTAGCCCTGGGCGCTGAGGGCGATGCGCAGAAAGCGGCGGATCTGCGCTTCATCTTCGACGATCAGGATGCTGCTCGACATGGGCGTCACTCGTCTTCCAGCGGCGGTTGCGGATGCACCGGCAGGTGCAGGGTGAAGCAGGCGCCGCGCCCGTCGAGGCCGTCGCCGATGCTCACCCTACCACCGTGGGCGCCGACCATGCCCAGGCAGATCGACAGGCCGAGGCCGGTGCCCTGGCCGCCACGATCGCCGCGGCTGGCGGTATAGAACATGTCGAATACCTTGTCGCGCTCCTCGGGCGGAATCCCCGGCCCCTGGTCGGCAACGGCGAAGCGCAGCTCGCCGTCGTCGGCGTCCAGGCCGATGCGCAGCCGCGCGCCGGCCGGGGAGAAGCGCGCGGCGTTCTCCAGCACGTTGACCAGCGCCTGTTCGATCAGCGCCGCATGGACGAACAGCAGCGGCAGTTCCTCGGCCACCGCCAGCTCCACCCGCAAGGGCGCGAGCACCGGGCGCAGGCGCTGCAGCGCGCTGGCGAGGATGTCGGCGGGCGCCACCCAGTCGCGCATCAGCTTCAGCCCGCCGTGGCCGAGGCGGGTCATGTCCAGCAGGTTCTGGATGTAGCGATCGAGCCGCTCGGCCTCGTCGCGGGTGCCTTCGAGCAGTTCGCGGCGATCCGCCGGGGGAATCTGGTCGCCCAGCGCCAGCAGGCTGTCGATGGAGCCGCGCATGGCCGTCAGCGGGGTGCGCAGGTCGTGGGACACCGAGGCCAGCAGGGCGCTGCGCAGTTGTTCGGTTTCGCCGTGCAGGCGCGCGGCTTCCAGATCGCTGGCCAGTTGCGCGCGCGCCAGCGCCTGCGCCAGCGGCTGGCCGAGGGCGGCGTACAGGCGGCGCTGTTCGGCGCTCAGCGGCTGGCCGTCGTGGGGCGCAATGCCGAGCAGCGCCAGCGGCTGGCCGTCGCTGCTCAACGGCAGCCACCACCAGCGACCGCCCGGCAGCGTACCGGTGCCCAGCCCGGCCGGCTGTTCGTGCTTCCAGGCCCAGTCGGCGGCGGCGCGCTCCTGTTCGGCGAGCGGCGGGTGTTCCCCCGCTGGCGCCTGCCACTTCCCGTCGGCGTCACGCCCGAGCAGGCAAACGGCGACGTCCGGGTGCCGGGCGAACTGCTGGCGGGCGGCGCTCAGCACGGCCTGGCGATCGGTGGCGGCGGTCAGCCGGCGCGACAGCTCCAGCAGCTCCCCGGTTTCCGCCTGGGTCCGGCGCAGCGCCTGCAACTGGCGGCGCTGGCGGCTGGCGAGGTCGCCGGTGAGGCCGGCCATGAGCAGGAAGAACAGCAGGGTCAGCACGTCCTCTTCGCGGCGGATGCTCAGCGAAAGGGTCGGCTGGATGAACAGGAAGTCGTAGGCGAGGAACGACAGCCCGGCGCACGCCAGTGCCGGCCACAGGCTGCTGCGTACCGCTACCAGCAGCACCGCGGCGAGGAACACCAGGGAGATGTTCGGCAGCTCCAGCACCCGCGAAACGCCCAGCGACAGCGCCACGGCGGCCAGCGTGGCACCGACCGCCAGCAGGTAGTCGCGGCGCCGCCAGGCCGGCCGTGCGCGGGGAGCCCGCGGTGTCTCGAAGTCGCTGCCGAGCACGCTGATCTCTAGCGCGCCGGCGCCCGGCAGCAGGCGTTCGGCGAGGCTGCGTCGCCACAGCCGGCGCGGCGCGCGGTGACCGACCAGCAATAGGCTGGCGCGGCGCTCGCGGGCGTGGTCGAGCAGCGCACGCGGCACGTCGTCGGCGCGCAGCAGCACGACTTCGCCGCCGAGCCGTTCGGCCAGTTGCTGCGCCGCCTGCAGCGCCGCGCGCGCGGTCTCGCTGGCGGGCTTGCCGGTGTCGATGTGCAGCGCGCTCCAGGGCAGGTGGCGGCGCTCGGCGACCCGGCTGGCGTGGCGCACCAGGCGCTGCGCCTGCTCGTCGCCGGCGATCCCCACCAGCAGCCGGCCGCGCAGTGCCGGGGCTTCCTGGCCCTGCTGGCGGTAGCGACGGTCGAGGTCGGCGTCGACCCGCGCGGCGGCGGTGTGCATCGCCAGCTCGCGCAGGGCGGTGAGGTTGGTCTGCGTGAAGAACGCGTCGATCGCCGCGCGCGCCTGTTCCGGCACGTAGACCTTGCCGTCGCGCAGGCGCTCGAGCAGTTCGCGCGGCGGCAGGTCGATCAGGAGGATTTCGTCGGCGTCCTGCAGCAGCCAGTCCGGCACGGTTTCGCGCACCTGCACCCCGGTGATGTCGCGGACCTGGTCGTTGAGGCTTTCCAGGTGCTGCACGTTGACCGTGGTGTAGACGTCGATGCCGGCGTCGAGCAGCTCCAGCACGTCCTGCCAGCGCTTGGCGTGGCGGCTGCCCGGCGCGTTGCTGTGCGCCAGCTCGTCCACCAGCGCCAGCTTCGGCCGCGCCGCCAGCAGACCGTCGAGGTCGAGCTCGGCCAATTGCAGGCCGCGGTAGTCGAGGCGCCGCAGCGGCTGCTGCGGCAGGCCGGCGAGCAGCGCCTCGGTCTCCGCGCGGCCATGGCTCTCGACAATCCCGGCGCGCAGCGCGACGCCCTGGCGCCGTTGCGCCTGGGCAGCCTGGAGCATGGCGTAGGTCTTGCCCACCCCGGGCGCGGCACCGAGGAAGACCTTCAGACGGCCGCGTCCGCTGCCGGGAAGGTCGGCGAGCAGGGCGTCGGCGCGGTGGCTATCGCTCATGGCGGGCTCTCGGAACGGGTCAGCGATTGTCGTTCAGCGCCCGGTTCAGAGCCAGCACATTGACCACCTCGGGACCGACCAGCGGGCGCTCGATGTGGCGCTCCACCAGCTGTTCCAGATCGGCCGCGGCGACCCCGCGGGCGGCAGCCACGCGGGGTATCTGGAAGCGCGCCGCGTCCGGCGGCAGGTCGGGGTCCAGGCCGCTGCCGGAGGTGCTGACCAGGGCCATCGGCACGGCGCCGGGCGCTTCGGCGTGCAGGCGCGCGGCGTCGGCGGCGATGCGCTGGCGTAGCGCCGGGTTGCTCGCCGAGAGGTTGCTGGCGGCACTGGCGACGGTGGCGAAGGCGCCGGCCGAGGGGCGCGGCTGGAACCATTCGGCGCCGTCGAATTGCTGCGCCAGCAGCCGGCTGCCGCGCACCTTGCCGGTGGCATCGCGGATCAGGCTGCCGTTGGCCTGTTCGGGAAACGCCAGCTGCGCGACGGCGGTGACGGCCAGCGGGTAGGCGACGCCGGTGATCAGGGTCAGCAGCGCCAGCAGGGTAATGGCGGGGCGGATATGCGTGAGCATGGGGTTCTCCGGATTCGATGAGGGTTCAGTTGCGTAGGAGGGGGCGAGCGCAGCGCCACCCATCACGGACACCTCGTTGGGTATCGCTGCGCTCAACGCCAACCTAGGTCCGCGTCATGCCAGACCCAGCGCGACCAGCAACAGGTCGAGCGCCTTGATCCCGAGGAACGGTGCGATCAACCCGCCGAGCCCGTAGATCAGCAGGTTGCGCCGCAGCAGACTGGCCGCTTCGGCTGCCTGCACGCGCACCCCGCGCAGCGCCAGGGGAATCAGCGCGACGATGATCAGCGCGTTGAACACGATGGCCGAGAGGATCGCGCTCTGCGGGCTGTGCAACTGCATCAGGTTGAGCAGGCCGAGCTGCGGATAGAGGCCGCTGAACAGCGCCGGCAGGATGGCGAAGTACTTGGCCACATCGTTGGCCACCGAGAAGGTGGTCAGCGCGCCGCGGGTCACCAGCAGCTCCTTGCCGACCCGCACCACGTCCAGCAGCTTGGTCGGGTCCGAGTCCAGGTCGACCAGATTGGCCGCCTCGCGCGCGGCCTGGGTGCCGTCGTTCATCGCCATGCCGACGTCGGCCTGGGCCAGCGCCGGCGCGTCGTTGGCGCCGTCGCCGCACATCGCGACCATCTTGCCCTCGGCCTGCTCCTGGCGAATGCGTTGCAGCTTCTTCTCCGGCGTGGCCTCGGCGATGACGTCGTCGACCCCGGCTTCGGCGGCGATGGCGGCGGCGGTCAGCGGGTTGTCGCCGGTCACCATCACGGTGCGGATGCCCAGCGTGCGCAGCTCGGCGAAGCGCTGGCGGATTCCCGGCTTGACCACGTCCTTGAGGTGTACGGCGCCGAGCAACTGGCCGTCGGCGCAGACCAGCAGCGGCGTGCCGCCACTCTGCGCGATGCCGTCGATCTCTCGGGCCAGCGCCGGCGCAAGGCTGGCGCGGTCGCGGCCGAGGAAGGCCAGCACCGAGTCCACGGCGCCCTTGCGCAGCATTCGGCCGTTCCAGTCGATCCCGGAGAGTCGCGTCTCGGCGCTGAACGGCACCGCCGTCACCGCACTGCGCGGCGGCTCCTCCAGCGGATGCAGCGCGCGCAGGTAGTCGACGATGGATTTGCCCTCCGGCGTGTCATCGGCCAGCGAGGCCAGCAGCGCGCCTTCGGCCAAGGCCATGGCGCTGACGCCGGGCGCGGCGAACAGCGCGCTGCAGCGGCGATTGCCGAAGGTGATGGTGCCGGTCTTGTCGAGCAGCAGCACGTGTACGTCGCCGGCCGCCTCGACCGCGCGGCCGGACTTGGCGATCACGTTGAGGCGCACCAGGCGGTCCATCCCGGCGATGCCGATGGCCGAGAGCAGGCCGCCGATGGTGGTCGGGATCAGCGTCACCAGCAGCGCCACCAGGTACACCAGCGGCAGCTCGCCACCGGCGAAGCGGGCGAATGGCTGCAGGGTGGCGACCACCAGCAGGAAGATCAGCGTCAGGCCGATCAGCAGGATATCCAGCGCCACCTCGTTCGGCGTCTTCTGCCGCCTGGCGCCTTCGACCAGGGCGATCATCCGGTCCAGCGTCGACTCGCCGGGGTTGGCGCCGATGCGCACCAGCAGCCAGTCCGACACCAGCCGCGTGTTGCCGGTCACCGCCGAGCGGTCGCCGCCGGATTCGCGGATCACCGGCGCCGATTCGCCGGTGATCGCCGCCTCGTTTACCGCGCCGATGCCTTCGACGATCTCGCCGTCGCCGGGAATCAGTTCGCCGGCCTCGACGCGCACCAGGTCGCCACGCCGCAGGCTGCTGGCGGCGACGCTGGTGTAACTGCCATCGGCCGCGCGAAGACGGGCGCGCAGGCCTTCGCCACCGGCCTTGAGGCTGTCGGCGCGGGCCTTGCCGCGGCCCTCGGCGAGCGCCTCGGCGAAGTTGGCGAAAAGTACGGTGAACCACAGCCAGAGTGCGATCTGCAGGGCCAGTCCGGTGCTCACGCCCTGCGCCGGGACGAAACACAGCAGGCTGGTGACCACGGCGGTCAGCTCGACCACCAGCATCACCGGCGAGCGCAGCAACTGGCGCGGGTCGAGCTTGACGAACGCCTGCACCAGCGCCGGACGCCAGAGGGCGGCGAGGCGCGTGCTGGCCTGTTGGGTGGCGCCGTTCAGCGCCGGATTCTGCGAGTTGCCAGTCATGTCGGCTCCTTATTGGCGCAGCAGGCTGAGGTGTTCGGCGAGTGGGCCGAGGGCCAGCGCCGGGAGGAAGGTCAGGCCGCCGACCAGCAGGATGGTCAGGATCAACAGGGTGACGAACAGCGGGCCGTGGGTCGGGAAGCTGTCGCTGCCCAGCGGGGCGCGCTTCTTCTGCGCCAGGCTGCCGGCAATCGCCAGTACCGGCAGGAGGTAGCCGAAGCGCCCGAGCAGCATGGCCAGGCCGAGCATCAGGTTGTGGTAGACGGTGTTGGCGCCGAAGCCGGCGAAGGCCGAGCCGTTGTTGGCGCTGGCGGAGGTGTAGGCGTAGAGGATCTGGCTGAAACCATGCGGGCCGGGGTTGCTCACCGAGGCCAGCGGGCCGGGCAGGCTGGCGGCGAGTGCGCCGAACACCAGCGTGCCGAGCGGCATCACCAGCAGGGTCGCCACCAGCAGGCGGACTTCGCGGGCTTCGAGCTTCTTGCCAAGGTATTCCGGGGTGCGGCCGATCATCAGCCCGGCGAGGAACACGGCGATCAGGACGAACAGCAGCATGCCGTAGAGGCCGGCGCCGACGCCGCCGAAGATCACCTCGCCGAGCATCATGTTGGCCAGCGGCATCAACGAACCGAGCGCACTGAAACTGTCGTGCATGGCATTCACCGAGCCGTTCGACGCGGCCGTCGTGGTCACCGCCCAGAGGCTCGAGGCGGTGATGCCGAAGCGGCTTTCCTTGCCTTCCAGCGAGCCCGCCTGCTCGATCGGCAGGCCCGCCAGCAGCGGGTTCGGCTGGTACTCGGCGTACAGCGTCAGGCCCAGGCCGATGACGAAGACGATCAGCATGCTCGCCAGCAGCGCACGGCTCTGGCGCAGGTCCCTGACGTAATGGCCGAAGGTAAACAGCAGCGCCGCCGGGATCAGCAGGATCGAGACGACCTCGAACAGGTTGCTCCAGGCCGTCGGGTTCTCGAACGGGTGCGCCGAGTTGACGCCGAAGAAGCCGCCGCCGTTGGTGCCGAGCTGCTTGATGGCGATCTGGCTGGCCGCCGGGCCGAGGGGAATGCTTTGCGGCTGGCCCTGCAGGGTCAGCGCGTCGACGTAGGGCTGGAAGGTCTGCGGCACGCCCTGCCAGACCAGCAGCAGCGCCAGCAGCAGGCACAGCGGCAGCAGGCCGTAGAGCGTGGCACGGGTAAGGTCAACCCAGAAGTTGCCGATCTCTTTCGTCGAGCGCCGCGCGATGCCGCGGCAGAACACCGCCAGCACGGCCAGGCCCACCGCGGGGCTGACGAAGTTCTGCACGCCGAGGCCGAGCATCTGGCTGAAGTAGCTGAGCGTCGACTCGCCACTGTAGGCCTGCCAGTTGGTGTTGCTGACGAAGCTGATCGCGGTGTTCAGCGCCAGGCTCCATTCCAGGCCGGCCAATCCCTGCGGATTGAGTGGCAGCACGCCCTGGAACAGCAGGATGGCGAACAGCAAGCCGATGCACGTCAGGCTGAAGACCAGCAGCGCCGTCGCATAGCCCTTCCAGTCCTGCTCGGCGCCGGGCTCGAGCCCGCAGATCCGGTAACAGCCACGTTCCAGCGGACCGAGCAACGGGCTGAGCAGCGTGCGCTCGCCTTCCATCACGCGGTACAGGTAGCGGCCGAGCCAGGGCGCTGGTGCCAGCACCAGGGCGAAGAAGGCGCCCAGAAGCCAGTAGTCGGAGGTCTGCATGGCGTCTAGCTCCGCCCGGCGCGCAGCAGCGCCGCCAGCAGGTAGATGAACAGGCCCGTGGCCAGGGCCAGGGACACGCCGTCGAGAATGCTCATAGGTTCTCTCCATTCGGCGGACCATCCGCCTGGCGCCATTCTCGGCAGCGGCGGCGTAAAGGAACGAGACGTGGGGACGGGCGACGGCGTAAAGAATTCATAAAGACCGCGAGCCGGGGCGATCCTGCGGCAGAATTCCGTGACCGCGCTGGGCTGGCAGGCTGCGGCGCACTTCGCGCCGATCTGCCGAAGATTTCATCGGACCGTCGCGCATCCTTTCCCTCGCGGAGTCGAAGGGAGCATCGACGACAGGTGGCGAACCGAATGAAGAGCAATCGCGAAAAAATGCTAGCGGGCGAGCTGTACCAACCCTGGGACCCGGAGCTGGTCGCCGCCCGCGCCGCGGCGCGGGTGCTGATGCAGGCGTTCAACGCCAGCGCGGAGCACTCCGCCGAGCGCCGCGAGCTGCTCGGCAGGATACTCGGCTCCGCGCAGGGTGAGCCTTACATCGAATCGACCTTCCGCTTCGACTACGGCTTCAACATCCATGTCGGACGGACCTTCTACGCCAATTTCGATCTGCTGATCCTCGACGCTGCGCCGGTACGCATCGGCGACGACTGCCTGATCGGCCCGGGTGTGCACATCTACACCAGCACCCATCCGTTGGCGCTGGAAGAGCGTGTCTCCAGCCTGGAGAGCGCGCGGCCGGTGTCCATCGGTAACGGCGTCTGGATCGGCGGGCGCGCGGTGATCAATCCCGGCGTCAGCATCGGCGACGGCGCCATCATCGCCTCGGGCGCGGTGGTGACCCGCGATGTGGCGGCGTTCACACTGGTCGGCGGCAATCCGGCACGGCTGATCCGCCCGCTGCCCTAGCCCCCGTCGCTGGTGCGCGCGGTGCCCTCCGCTCTGCGCAAAAGAAAAACCCCGCACCCAGACAAGCCGGTGCGGGGTGACGCGAAATCCGCGGAACGAGGTTTCGCGTGGGCGCTAGCGCAAGGCGGCGTGCGGCCCGGAAAGGTAGTCGAGCAGACGGAACAGGCTGATCTTCAGCGTGCTGCACAGGCTCAGGCCCTGGCGGATGGCGGCGGCATCCTGCACGGCGCCGCGGCTCTGCAGGTCTTCGGCGCAGGCGCCGAGCAGTGCCTCGATGCTGTCCGGCGTGCTCTCCAGGTGGTATTGCAGGGCGATCGCGCGTTCCTTCCAGATGAACCCCTGGCATTCGCACGCCGCCGAGCCGTACAAGGGAATCGCCCCTGACGGCAGCTCGAAGTTGCGCTCGTGCCAGTGCAGCGCCATCAGCCGTTGCGGCAGCATCCGGCCGAGCGGCGAGCTCTGTGCCTGGGCATATTTCTCAACCGGCCACCAGCCGACTTCGGCCTGGCCGACGTCGCGTACCCGCGCACCGAGCGCATCGGCGATCAACTGGCCGCCGAAGCCGATGCCAAAGAGGCGTTTTTCCGCCTTCAGCGCGGCACGGATCAGCTGCTTCTCGGCACTCAGCCAGGGGTAATCGGCTTCGTCGTCGACATCCATCGGGCCGCCGAGAACGATCAGCAGGTCGAAATCGTCGATCTCCGGCAGCGCGGCGTTCTCGTACAGGGCATGCACGCGTGCCCAGAGGGCGCGCGATTCCAGCCATGGACCGATGCGGCCGAGGCCTTCGAAGGACGCATGTTGCAGGATCGAGACGCGCATCAGGCCACCTCCGCCGTAGCGGTCTTCGCTCGCGCCAGGGCGGCGCCGAGTCGTTTGAGCATTTCTTCGACATTGGCCGCGCTGACCGTCAGCGCCGGGGAGAAGCGCAGGCAATGCGCATGCGGCGCGCTGATCAGCAGGCCTTCGGCCAGTGCCGCGCGGACTACCGCCGGGGCATCCAGGCCGAGCAGCGGCAGGCCGATCAGCAGGCCGTGTCCGCGCAGCGGGCCATGGCCGCCGCGCCGGGACAGCCGCGCCAAGCCCTCGCGCATGCGCGTGCCGACCTCGCGGATGTGTTCTAGGAAACCCGGCTCCAGGGTCGCCTGCAACACCGCCAGCCCGGCACTGGTCATCAACGGGTTGCCGTGCAGCGTGCCGCCGAGGTCGCCGGGCTCGAAACAGCCGGCGTTGCCGCGCGCCAGCAAGGCGGCCAGCGGAACGCCGCCGCCGAGGCCCTTGCCGAGGGTGACGATATCGGCGCGCACGCCGTACAGCTCCTCGGCGAGCAGCGAGCCGCAGCGGCCGATGCCGGTCTGCACTTCGTCGAGGATCAGCAGCAGGCCGCGCTCGCGGCACAGCCGCTCCGCACCTTGCAGGTATTCCAGGGTCGCCGGGATCACGCCGGCATCGCCCTGCACCGGTTCGAGCAGGATCGCCACTGTGTCGTCGTCCACTGCGGCCTGCAGCGCGGCGAAGTCGTTGAACGGCACCGAGCCGAAGCCGTTGCGCGCCTCGCCCTGTTCCGACAGCGCGCCGAAGGTCAGGCCGTGGCCGCTCTGGCTGGCGCTGATCACCTTGCGCGCGCCGCCGCGATGCAGGCGGCCCCATTTGCGCGCCAGTTGCACTGCGGCCTCGTTAGCTTCGGCACCGCTGTTGAGGAAGTACGCCTGCTCGCTGCCGGTGGCCTGGCACAGCCGCGCGGCGAGCTTGAGCAGGCTGCGGCTGTAGAAGCTCGGGCCGGGGTTGAGCAGATTCTCGGCCTGACGTTGCAACGCTTCGACCAGCACGCTGGGGCTATGGCCGAGGCTGTTGGCGGCGCCGCCCTGGTGGAAGTCGAGGTAGGCACGGCCGCCGCTGTCCCACAGCCAGGAACCCTGGCCGCGGACGAACACCTGCTCCGGGCGCTCGATCGTATGCATCAGGCGCAGGCGGGCCTGTATGTCACGCATGGTCGTGGCCACCCTGTTGCAGGTACTCGACACGAATCTGCCGGCGACCATGGTGGTTCAGGCCGAGCACCCGGCGCAGCTCGCGACCGCCCTCGACGACCAGAACGAAGCCCTGTTCCGGCGGAAAGCGCTCTACCAAGAGGCGGCGCACCTGGCGGTACTGCGCGCTGCGGACGATAAGCTCGGCCAACTGCATGTCGCCGTCGAGGAGGGTGATGTGATAGTCGCTCATGCGCGCAGCCCCTCCGGCGCCTGGCCATACAGGCGGGCGCTCCAGTCTTCGATGCGGCCGGTAGCCAGGCGCCGCGCGGCGGCGTCGCGCCAGCGCACACTGAGGTCATGGCAGGACACCAACTGCTGCAGGCCGGCGCGCTCCAGCGGTGCCTGGTAGAAGCTGCGGATCGCCTGGGCGACGGTCAGCCCCGGATTGTTGCGCTGAACCAGTTGCAGGCTGTTTTCCGGGCTGACGAAACCGGCCTTGAGCACTCGGTAGTACCAGCCGAAGCGGCCGCTCTCCTGCGCCCATTGCGGCATTTCGGTGATACCGCTGCAATGGCTCAGGCGGTAGCACGGGGAGCGCGGCTGGCTGACCTGCAGCAGCGCGTCGCCCCAGCGGAACACATCGCCGATGCATACGCGGTTTTCCAGCAGGCCATAGGTGGACAGGTTTTCGCCGAAGTCCGGCGCCTTCCAGTCGATCTGCGGCAGCACGCGTTTCCAGTGGGCGTAGTGCTCGGCGGGGTAGTGGTGCAGGACGCGCTCGGGGCCGCCGTGGAAGCGGATGTCGCCCTGTTCGTCGCTGCCCAGACCCTGTGGCCACAGCCAGAGCCGATGGTTGATCGGCTGCTTGTCGGTCGCGCTGACCAAGCCGACGCCAATCTCTTTAGCTTTACCTATGAATAAACCGTTGACCTTGATGGCTTTCATCGCCGTTCTCCGCACCGAGCCCTCGCTCTGTGGGGCTAGATTAAGAGCGGCAGGGGTGCGCGGATATTTCGATTTTTCAGATTCATTGATAAGCTCGGCTTATGGATTTTCGCCAACTTCGCTACTTCGTCGCTGTCTACGAGGAAGGCCATGTCGGTCGCGCCGCCGAACGCCTGAGCCTCTCGCAGCCGGCGCTGTCCCAGCAGATCCGCGGGCTCGAGCAGGGGCTCGACGTCAGCCTGTTCCAGCGCAGCGGCAAACGCCTGCTGCCGACCCTCGCCGCCCACACCCTGTACAACCATGCGGTCGCCCTTCTCGACGGCATGGAGCGTGCGCGCGAGGCGTTGCGCAGTTTCCGCGGCCAGGCGCCGCGCAGCCTCGCCATCGGCGTGCTGCAGACGGTCAACGCCAGCCTGGTGCCGATGCTGCTGGAACGGCTGCGCGAGGCGCAGCCGCAACTGGTGGTGCAGATCTACGAATTGTCCGGTATCGATATCGAACGGCGGCTGCTCACCGGCACCCTGGATGTCGGCATCGGCTTCCTGCCGCCACGCCAGCCGGGGCTGCATTCGCTGCCGCTGTACGAGGACGAGTTGCAACTGGTGATTCCGGCCGAACACCCGCTGAAGGAGTTCAAGAAGGTCTCCCTGACCCAGGCCGCGGAGTTGCCGATGCTGCTGCTGGGCGAGGAATTCCGCGTGCGGCAGATCTGGCAGGAGCAGTTGGCGGGGCTCGGTCGGCGGCCGCGGGTGCAGGCCGAGCTGAACCAGATGGGCGGGATCCTCGACAGCCTGGCACAGTCCAACCTGGCCACCGTGCTGCCCGGCCGCGCGCGCCAGGTCAACGCTACCGACAGCCTGTTGTGGAAGCCGCTCAGCGAGCCGCGCGTGCTGTTGCAGGTCGGCCTTGTATTCCGCGATGCGCAGCGTCAGCAGGCCACGCTGGAACTGCTGCGCTCGTTGCTGGAAGGCATCAACCCGCCGCGCGATGGGCTGAGCTGAGGCTACTTCGCCTCGTCGCGTGGCGGGCGCAGCACCAGCCACAGGGCCAGGGCGATCAGCACGCCGCCGTACAGGTAGGCCCAGGACAGCTGTTCGTCGAGCAGCAGCACGCCCCAGAACACACCGAAAAGCGGAATCAGGAAGGTCACGGTCATCGACTTGACCGGGCCGATGTCGGCGATCAGGCGGAAATACAGGATGAAGGCGAACGCTGTGCAGACCACGCCCAGTCCGGTCAGCGCCAGCCAGGTGACCGGGTCGCTCCAGTGCGCCTGCGACTGCCCAGGCAATGCCCAGAGCATCAGCGGTAGCAGGCTGAGGGTCGCGCCGAACTGGCTGGCCAAGGCCAGCAGACGGCTGTCCAGCCCGCCGCGCTGGCCGACCCAACGTTGCGTGAGGAAGCCGGATAGCCCGTAACAGGCGGTCGCCACCAGGCAGGCCGCGGCGCCCCAGGCGAGGTTGAGGTCGAAGGGCACCGGACCTGTGCGGCTGAGCACGGCGACGCCAGCCAGGCCGAGCAGCACGCCGGCGCCCTTGCTTGCGGTCAGCGTGTCGCGGAAGAACAGCGCACCCATCAGTACGCCCATCAGCGGCGTGGTGGCGTTGAAGATCGCCAGGTAACCGGCCGGCAGGTGCTGTGCCGCTACCGCGTACATGGCGAAGGGAATCCCGGCGCTGATCACCCCGAGCAGCAGCACGCGGCCGAGCAGGCCACGGAAATCCCATCGGATGCGCAGCACGAGGACGATCAGCGCCAAGCCCAGGCAGGCCATCGATACGCGCCCGAAGGCCGTGGGCAGGGTGCCGATCCGCGGCACCAGCATCCGCACGAAGAGGAAGCTGGCACCCCAGATGGCGGCAAGACTGATCAGGCGAAGGTAATCGGCAGCGCGCATGGGTCGATTCCGTGGGAGTGGGCGCCGAGTGTTGCCATCCACGAGTCGTCTGGCAATCCGATTTAGGCTTTTGCGGCGTTTTCCGGGCAATAAAAAACCCCGCCGAAGCGGGGTTGTTGATTTCGACTTCCTTGATCTGCCGCCGTTCCGTGGCGGGTTCCGACGTATCCGTGTTCGACCTTGGCGCTTCCTGCGCGACGTCCTTGGAGCAGGAGAATACGCAGGCACCCCGTGGCTGGGTAGAGGCGGAAAGCTATCACGCCTTGTAAGCTTTGGCTTACGTGAGAGAGCCGTTCGTCCTTTCGCGCTTCCTCTTTCTTGCGGCCATGAAAATGCCCCGCGCAGGCGGTAACGCTGTTCGCCTTAGCGGTGGTCGAACGCGATCAGTTCCTTCGCCCGTCTGGGGAGAGGGTTAGGAGAGGGAAGTACTGGCCGTTTCGCGGCGTTTCGTACCACCTCCTCTCCCATGAATGGGAGAGGAGGTGGTACGGACGATCTGAACAGCATTACCGCCCAGGCGGGCTATTTTCGGAGCACGGCGGGCGGTCAGAACTGCGCGGCGTCCAGCAGGTACAGCGATTCGCTACCGGCCTTTACCGACGCCGTAAGCGAATGGATACGCGGCAGCAGGCGTGCGAAATAGAAGCGCGCGGTGCCGAGCTTGCTGGCGTAGAACGCATCCTCGGCTTCCTTACCCAGCGCAGCGCGTGCCATCAGCGCCCACATGTAGGCGTAGGCGGTGTAGCCGAATACGTGCAGGTATTCCACCGACGCGGCGCCGATCTCATTGGGGTTGCTCTGCGAGCGGTCGAGCAGCCAGGCGCTGAGCTCGTCGAGGTTCTTCACCGCCGCGTCCAGCGGTACGGTGAATTCGGCGAGTTCGCTGCCGGCGGACGCGGTGAACGCCTTGATCTCGTCGGAGAAGTGCTTGTAGAACGCACCGCCGCTACCGACGATCTTGCGCCCGACCAGGTCCAGCGCCTGGATGCCATTGGTGCCTTCGTAGATCTGCGTGATGCGCACGTCGCGCACCAGCTGCTCCTGACCCCATTCGCGGATGAAGCCGTGGCCGCCGAACACCTGCTGGCCGTGCACCGTGGTTTCCAGGCCGAGATCGGTGAGGAATGCCTTGGCCACGGGGGTGAGCAGGGCGACCAGGTCCTCGGCGCGTTTGCGCTGGGCCGGGTCCTCGCTGAACTTGGCGGTATCCAGCTGCATGGCGACGTAGGTGGAGAAGGCGCGGCCGCCTTCGTTGCTGGCTTTCATGGTCAGCAGCATGCGTCGCACGTCGGGATGCACGATGATCGGGTCGGCAGCCTTGGTCTTGTCCTGCGGGCCGGTCGGCGCGCGACTCTGGATACGTTCGCGGGCGTACTCGACGGCGCTCTGGTAGGAGCGCTCGCCCGATGCGAGGCCCTGGATGCCGACGCCCAGGCGCTCGTAGTTCATCATGGTGAACATCGCCGCGAGGCCCTTGTTGACCTCGCCGACCAGCCAGCCGGTGGCGCCGTCGAAGTTCATCACGCAGGTGGCCGAGGCCTTGATGCCCATCTTGTGCTCGATCGAACCGCAGCTCACCGCGTTGCGCTCGCCCAGCGAACCGTCGGCGCCGACCATGAACTTCGGCACCAGGAACAGCGAGATGCCTTTCGGCCCGGCCGGCGCGTCCGGCAGCTTGGCCAGCACCAGGTGGATGATGTTCTCGGTGAGGTCGTGCTCGCCGCCGGTGATGAAGATCTTCGTGCCGCTGACCTTGTAGCTGCCGTCGGCCTGCGGTTCGGCCTTGGTGCGGATGATGCCCAGGTCGGTGCCGGCATGCGGCTCGGTCAGACACATGGAACCGGCCCAGACGCCGGCGTACATGTTCGGCAGGTAGGTGTCCTTGAGTGCGTCGCTGGCGTGGGCGTTGATCGCCAGGCAGGCGCCGGCGGTGAGCATCGGGTACAGGCCGAACGACAGGCTGGACGAGTTGACCATCTCCTCGACCTGCGCGCCGATCACCTTGGGCATGCCCATGCCGCCGTAGGCCGGGTTGCCGCCCACGCCGACCCAGCCGCCTTCGGCGTAGGTGCGATAAGCCTCGACGAAGCCGGCCGGCGTGCTGACCGCACCGTCCTTCCACTGGCAGCCTTCCTCGTCGCCGCTGCGATTGAGCGGCGCGATGCTGCGGGCGTTGACCTTGCCGGCCTCCTCGAGGATGGCTTCGGCGGTGTCGGCATCGACGACCTCGGCCAGCGCCGGCATCTCGGCCCACAGACTGGCCACGTCGAAGACTTCGTTGAGGACGAAACGCATATCGCGCAGGGGCGCTTTGTAGTCAGCCATGATGCTTACCTCGGGAGAGCGATCGGCCGCGGGAGGCCGGTACTTGTTTTCACCAGTCTAACCGAACACCTTTTCAGACACGTAGGTTCATGTTGTGACCGGTCGGCCAGGAATTGATTCGCGAAATACGCCGCTTCAGGCGTCCCGTTGCGGCTTCAGGCGGACCGCACCGCGGCGGTTCTGGCCCTGCAGGAAGACCCGGTTGCGTCCAGCGCTCTTGGCGCTGTAGAGCGCCTGGTCGGCGGCTTTCAGCACGGCGTCGGCGCTGCGCAGCGCATCGCTGCGCGCCGCTACGCCGAGGCTCATCGTCACCGACACGGCCTCGACCTGGGTGGTGCCGCGCAGATTGCGGCCTTGCAGATTGTCGGCCGGGCGCTGCTGCCGGTCGCGCAGTTGCAGGCTGTAGGACTCGATGGCCTGGCGCACCGCTTCCAGGTGCGGCAGGCAGTCCTCAGCCTGCTTGCCGGTGAACAACAAGGTGAATTCCTCGCCACCGTAGCGGTACGCCTTGCCGCCGCCACCGACCTTGCGCAGCTGCGCCGCGACCATGCGCAATACCTGATCGCCGACGTCGTGGCCATGGATGTCGTTGAATTTCTTGAAGTGATCGACATCGGCCATGGCGATCACGTAGCTGCGAGGCAGGCGCTGCAGGCGCTCGTTCAGCGCACGCCGGCCGGGCAGCCCGGTGAGTTCGTCACGATAGGCCATCTGGTATGCCTCGTGAGCCAGCGCGGCGGTCTGCGCGAGCATCACCAGGCTGCTCATTACTCCCAGCGCGTGCGGCAGGATGAACACCTTGGGCAGCATCCACAGCAGCCCGGCCAAGCCGATCAGTTGCGCGGCGTGAGAGGGGCGCGGCTGGCGCAGGTACTGGATGGCGAGCAGCAACAGGGCACCGCCGAACGCGAAGTAGGCGAGCTGCACCAGGCTCATCCACTGGCCGTGCAGCAGCGGCCAGTAGACCCGGCTGGTCGCGCTCAGCACGCCTTCGGGAAAGCGCCGGGCGAGCGCCACGACGACACCCAGCGTGGCCAGCAGCACGGCGCTGCGGGCGATCAGGTCCTGCAGCAGATGGGCACGCTCCTGCCACCAGCCATACAGTCCATAGAGCAGCGGCAGCAGCAGGCTGCCGAGGTGGAACGTCAGCGCGGCGTCCGCGCTCGCCGCGTCGCTGAGGCGGAAATGATCGACCTCGTTGTCGAGAAGGAAATACAACAGGTACACCACCAGCAGGAGGAACAGCTGGCGGACACGCCCGTAGACCAGGCAAAACGCACCGCCGAGCAACAGCAACAGGGTTGGCAGCACGTTGAACAGGGAGGTGAAAAACTCGGTCATCCGCGCCAGGGAACCGGCCACCATACCGCCGCCGACCAGCAGCAGCGGCACGAAGAAATGGCTCGGACGAAAGGAGGCGAGATTCCGCACGCGGGATACCGGTCGATGGCGTTGGATCGGTCAGGGGCTTCTATAGTGGCATTTCCGCCCCAACGGCGGGAGATCATGATGCCACGGCCCGACGCGTCGCCGGCCGGCAGCAACAAAAATGCCGCTCACCTTGCGGTGAGCGGCATCGGGAGGAGCGTCCTTCGGCTTAGTAACCCAGGGCGAAGTCCTCTTCGGCCATGTCCATCAGGTTGTCGGCGCCGGACAGCATGGTTTCCACATGGGTGCGGGTGCGCGGCAGGATGCGCGCGTAGTAGAAGCGCGCAGTCTGCAGCTTGGCCTTGTAGAAGGCTTCGTCGCCGGTGCCGGCAGCGAGCTTCTCGGCTGCCAGACGAGCCATGTCGGCCCAGAAGTAGGCCAGACAGACGTAACCCGAATACATCAGGTAATCCACCGAAGCGGCACCGACTTCTTCGCGGTCCTTCATCGCGGCCATGCCGATCTTCATCGTCAGCTCGCCCCATTCCTTGTTCAGCTTGGCCAGCGGCGCGACGAACTCCTTCACCGCGTCATTGCCTTCGTTGGCCTGGCAGAACTTGTGGACGATCTTGGTGAAGCCTTTCAGCGCTTCGCCCTGGGTCATTAGCACCTTGCGACCCAGCAGGTCGAGGGCCTGAATGCCGGTGGTGCCTTCGTACATCATCGAGATACGGCAGTCGCGCAGGTTCTGCTCCATGCCCCACTCGGCGATGAAGCCGTGGCCGCCGTAGATCTGCATGCCGTGGGAAGCGGACTCGAAACCGACCTCAGTCATGAAGGCCTTGGCGATCGGCGTCAGGAACGCCAGCAGGCCGTCGGCCGCCTTGCGCGCTTCTTCGTCCTGGCTGTGCTGGGTGATGTCGACCTGCTTGGCGGTGAAGTACACCATCGCGCGGTTGCCCTCGGCGAAGGCCTTCATGGTCAGCAGCATGCGACGCACGTCCGGGTGGACGATGATCGGATCGGCGGCCTTGTCGGGTGCTTTCGGACCGGTCAGAGAACGCATCTGCAGACGCTCGCGGGCGTACTTGATGCCGCCCTGGAAACCGACTTCCGCATGCGCCAGGCCTTGCAGCGCGGTGCCCAGGCGAGCGGTGTTCATGAAGGTGAACATGCAGTTCAGGCCTTTGTTCGCCGGCCCGATCAGGAAGCCGGTGGCACCGTCGAAGTTCATCACGCAGGTGGCGTTGCCGTGGATGCCCATCTTGTGTTCCAGCGAGCCGCAGGAAACGCCGTTGCGCTCGCCCACACCGCCTTCGGCGTTGGGCAGGAACTTCGGCACGATGAACAGCGAGATGCCTTTGGTGCCAGCCGGCGCATCGGGCAGCCGCGCCAGCACGATATGGACGATGTTCTCGGCCATGTCGTGTTCGCCTGCGGAGATGAAGATCTTGGTGCCGGAAACCTTGTAGGAGCCATCGGCCTGCGGTTCGGCCTTGGTGCGCAGCATGCCCAGGTCGGTGCCGCAATGCGGCTCGGTCAGGCACATGGTGCCGGTCCATTCGCCGGAGACCAGCTTGGTCAGGTAGGTCTGCTGCTGTTCGGCGGTGCCGTGGGCGGAGATGGTGTTCATCGCGCCATGCGACAGGCCGGGGTACATGCCCCACGACCAGTTGGCCGAGCCGACCATTTCGCTGACCGCCAGGCCGAGGGATTCCGGCAGGCCCTGGCCGCCGTGCTCGACGTCATGTGCCAGGCTTGGCCAGCCGCCTTCGACGAACTGCTTGTAGGCTTCCTTGAAGCCGGTCGGCGTCTTCACGCCTTCCGGGCTCCAGGTGCAACCTTCCTGGTCGCCGACGCGGTTCAGCGGAGCGATGACCTGCTCGCAGAACTTCGCGCCTTCTTCGAGGATGGCGTTGACCATGTCCGGAGTGGCGTCTTCGCAGCCGGGCAGGCTCTGGTAATGCGCTTCGTAGCCGAGCAGTTCGTCGCGTACGAAACGGATATCGCGCAAGGGGGCCTTGTAGTCAGGCATAACGGTAAACCTCTGCGGTGGGTTCGTAATGTATGAGCCGCTCACGGACTCTCTGGGCGACCGGTGCGCCGGTCTTGGCATCGCATCAAATCGCTGGCGGCCGACAAGGCCGCCAAGCATCAAACAGGCGTTTGAAACATACGTTCGCGTTCTGGGCTTGTCAACCCTGGGCCAAAGACGCCAGGCGCGCAATTCGGCGTTTTGACAGCGACTTTAGTCTAGGTGCTGCCCGGCAACGCACAGACGTGTGCCGGAGGGGGCTGTTCCTTGAGGAAAACAGGGAGGACCACTGCCAGCGGGCGCCGGCGAAGGATCAGGCGCGGATGTCGATCAGCGTGCCGAGCGCGTCGTCGGCGGTTTCGACGACTTTGGCGTTGACCTGCACGTCCCGCTTGCCGGCTTGCAGATCGACCAGACTGCGCGCCAGGTCATCGCTCTCGCGCACCTGCGCGGGCGTTTCCTCGATGCCGTTGCCGCGCGCAGCCGACTGGCTGGCGATCTCGCCGGCGGCGCGGTCGACGCGCTGCTGGCCGGCCTGGATGCCGCTGAAACCGCTGCTGAAGGCACTTCCTGAGATTTGCATGGCGAAGGGCTCGGGGAGAACGCTGGAGTGGTCATTGAAACAGAGTCGTTGCGCCTAGCGTACTGGCAATGGGCTATGTAAACCGCCGTGCTTAGAACCCGAGCGCTGCCAGATCCAGATGAGCGGCGACGCTTGCGGCATCGGCGCGGGCCAGGCGCGGCACCCGGCCGAGGCAGGGTGCCGGCAGGCGCTCTGTCAGCGTGGCTAGGTTTTCCTCCAGGCGCGAGGTCTGCGCGTCGACCAGGTTGGCGACCCAGCCGGCCAATCGCAGGCCATCGCGCTGGATGGCTTCGGCGCTGAGCAACGCGTGGTTGATGCAGCCCAGGCGCACGCCCACTACGAGAATCACCGGCAGGCCGAGAACGATGGGCAGGTCGGACAGGCTGGCCGTGCCGGCGAGGGGAACGCGCCATCCGCCGGCGCCTTCGACCAGGGTGAAGTCGGCCTGGCGGGCGAGGACCGGTCGCACCGCATCGACCAGCGCCGGTACGTCCAGCCGCACACCGGCCTCGCGGGCGGCGAGGTGCGGCGCGATCGGCGGCTCGAAGGCCAGTGGGTTCACCTCCTCGTAGCGCAGCGCGACGCTGCATTGCGCGAGCAGGGCGAGGGCGTCGTCGTTGCGCAGGCCGGCGTCGGTCAGCTGGCAACCGGAGGCGACCGGCTTGGCCGCAGCGGTCGAGAGTCCGGCGCGGCGGGCGGCGTGCAGCAGGCCCGCGGCGATGGTGGTCTTGCCGATTTCGGTGTCGGTGCCGGTGACGAAGTAGGCGTGCTTCATGCGTTGGTTTTCACTCCGGTTGCAGGCGAAGTTCGCTCAGCCCTTGACCAATACGCCGTATACGACCTGATAGGTCGCCGGCAATCCCAGCGGCTGCCGCCGGCGCTCGTAGGCCTCGACCAACGCCCGCACGCGGGCGCGGCCGGTCAGCCCGTCGGGGCGGCCAGGATTGAGATTATGTGCGCCAAGCGCCTTGAGTTCGTGGGTCAACTGGCGCAGCTCGGGGAAATGCAGGACCTCGGCGTGCCGCTCCAAGCCGACCAGCTGCAGACCGCTACTGGCGCACAACTGCTGGTAATCCTCGAAGTGGCGGAAGGCGTTGACATGGACCCGGCCGTCGACCGCCTGCCAACTGGCGCGCAACTCGTGCAGGGTGCCGATGCAGAGGCTGGAGAATGCCAGGCAGCCGCCCGGGCGCAGCACCCGCCGGGCCTCGTCGAGCACGCCCGCGAAGTCGCCGCACCATTGCAGCGCCAGGCTGCTGAACAGCAGGTCAACACTGGCGTCGCGCAGCGGCAGATGCTCGGCGTCGCCCGCGACGAAGTGCGTCGCGCCGCCCAGTGGCCGGGCGTGGCGGAGCATGCCTTCGGCGATGTCCAGCGCCAGCCCTTCGGCTTGCGGAAAGCGGGCCTCCAGCACGCGGGAGAAATGCCCGGTGCCGCAGCCCAGGTCGAGCCAGCGCGTGGGCGCCAGATCGGCCGGCAGGCGCGCGAGCAGGGCGTCGCCCACGCTGCGCTGCAGGCTGGCGACGCCGTCGTAGCTGGCCGCGGCGCGGGAGAACGAGGCGGAGACGCGGCGCTTGTCGGGGCGCGTCGAGGCGGCGGGCTCAGTCATCACCGGCCTCGCCGATGAAGCCCAGCAGCGCCCGCGCGACCTGGTCCGGGCATTCCAGCGGCAGGCCGTGGCTGGCGTCGAACAGCTCCACTTCCAGGTCCGGCAGCCAGGCCAGCAGGGCGTCGGCGGCGGCCACCGGGACCAGCGCGTCGTGGCGGGCGAACAGGTGCAGCTGCGGGCCGGAATAGGCGCGCAGGGCGGCGCGTCCGTCCAGCTCGGCGAGTAGGCTGAGGCCGGCATCCAGCGCTTCGACGGGCGTGCGCGGCTGGGTCACCTGCAGTTGCCGGGCGAGCGTGCGCGGGTCGAAGGCGCCGCGGCTGGCGAGCAGACTGAAGCGCTTTAGGGTTTGCTCGGCATCCAGGCCGAACGCCTGGCGGAAGGTGGCGAAAATCTCTGCGGGCATCGCCGTGGGCCAGTCCTCGCGGCTGGCGAAGCAGACGTTGCTGGCGAAGGTGATCAGCCCCGGACAGGCCTCGCCGCGGCGGGCGGCGAGCTGGGTGGCGAGCATGCCGCCGAGCGACCAGCCGGCCAGCCAGGCTTCGGCCGGCAGGCGTGCGTCGAGTTCGTCGAGCCAGGCGCCGGGCGCGGCGTTCTCGGGCAGCTCGGCGATCTCCACGCGCAAGTTGGGCGCGCGTTGTTCGAGGGCTTCCTGTAGCGGTTGCAGCGCGGCGGCGCCGAAGCTCCAGCCGGGCAGCAGGATCAGGCGGTCACGCATCGGCGCCGGTCTCCGTATTCAGTTGGTGCCAGGCGTCGGCGAGGGCGTCGAGCAGGCGTTCGACCTGCGCCTCGCTGTGGGCGGCGCTGAGGGTCACGCGCAGCCGCGCGCTGCCGGCCGGCACCGTCGGTGGTCGGATTGCGCCTACCAGCAGGCCGCGCTCGCGCAGCAGGCTGGACAGACGCAACGCTCGGGCGCTGTCGCCGATCAGGATGGGCTGGATCGGCGTCGGGCTGTCCATCAGCGCCAGGCCGATGCGCGCGGCACCGTCGCGAAATTGCGCGATCAGCCGCTCCAGGTGCTCGCGCCGCCAGCGTTCGCTGCGCAGCAGTTCGAGGCTCTTCAGCGTCGCGCAGGCCACGGCCGGTGGCTGGCTGGTGGTGTAGATGTAGGGGCGGGCGAACTGGATCAGTGTTTCGATCAGTTCCTCGCTGCCGGCGACGAACGCGCCGGCGGTGCCGAAGGCTTTGCCAAGGGTGCCGACCAGCACCTGCACGTCATCGCTGCCCAGGCCGAAATGCTCGACGATGCCGCCGCCGGTCGCGCCCAGCGGGCCGAAGCCGTGGGCGTCGTCGACCATTACCCAGGCGCCTGTGCGGCGGGCGGCGGCACAGAGCGCCGGCAGGTCGGCGAGGTCGCCGTCCATGCTGAACACGCCGTCGGTGACCACCAGGGTATTGCCGCAGGCTTTCTCCAGGCGCTTGCCCAGGCTGTCGGCGTCGTTGTGCAGGTAGCGCGAGAAGCGCGCGCCGCTGAGCAGGCCGGCGTCGAGCAGCGAGGCGTGGTTGATGCGGTCTTCCAGCACGGTGTCGCCCTGGCCGACCAGCGCCGTGACGGCGGCCAGGTTGGCCATGTAGCCGGTGGAAAACAGCAGCGCGCGCGGGCGCCCGGTGAACTCGGCGAGGGCCAGTTCCAGTTCGTGATGCGGGCCGCTGTGGCCGATTACCAGATGCGAGGCGCCGCCGCCGACGCCCCAGCGTGCGGCGCCGTCCTGCATCGCGCGGACCACCTCGGGGTGATTGGCCAGGCCGAGGTAGTCGTTGGAGCAGAACGCCAGAAACTCGCGGCCATCGACCTGCGCCAGCGGGCCTTGCGGGCTCTCCAGCAGGGGCCGTTGGCGATAGAGATGGGCGGCGCGGCGCTCGGCGAGGCGGGCGGAAAGGTCGAAGGTCATGGTGGTCCGGTTGCGAGGCGGGTCTCCCCCACCCTTTTACGGGAGAGGGGCCGAAGGCATTCAGGCCGAGGCGGCGTTGTAGAACAACTTGCTGTCGCGCTGCTCCACCAGGGCCTGCTCGATGGCGGCCTGGTGCACTTCGTCGGCGTGTTCCTGGCGCTCTTCGGGCTTGATGCCGAGGCGGGCGAACAGCTGCATGTCCTTGCCGGCCTGCGGGTTGGCGGTGGTCAGCAGTTTCTCACCGTAGAAGATCGAGTTGGCTCCGGCGAAGAACGCCAGCGCCTGCATCTGGTCGTTCATCTGCTCGCGGCCGGCGGACAGGCGCACGTGGGATTTCGGCATCATGATCCGCGCCACCGCCAGGGTGCGGATGAAGTCGAAGGGGTCGACGTCCTTCTCTTCCGCCAGTGGCGTGCCCTTGACCTTGACCAGCATGTTGATCGGCACCGATTCCGGCTGCTCGGGCAGGTTGGCCAGCTGGATCAGCAGGCCGGCGCGGTCGTCCACCGACTCGCCCATGCCGAGGATGCCGCCGGAGCAGATCTTCATCCCCGCCTCGCGCACGTGGGCGAGGGTTTCCAGGCGCTCGGCGTAGGTACGCGTGGTGATGATGTTGCCGTAGAACTCCGGCGAGGTGTCCAGGTTGTGGTTGTAGTAGTCGAGGCCGGCCTCGGCCAGCGCGACGGTCTGCTCGCGGCTCAGCTTGCCAAGCGTCATGCAGGTTTCCATGCCGAGCGCCTTGACCCCTTCGACCATCTTCAGCACGTAGGGCATGTCCTTGGCGGACGGGTGCTTCCAGGCCGCGCCCATGCAGAAGCGCGTGGAGCCGATGGCCTTGGCTTCGGCCGCGGCGTCGAGCACCTTCTGCACCTCCATCAGCTTTTCCTTGTCCAGTCCGGTGTTGTAGTGGCCGGACTGCGGGCAGTACTTGCAGTCTTCCGGGCAGGCGCCGGTCTTGATCGAAAGCAGGGTGGAAACCTGCACGCGGTTCGCGTCGAAATGCGCACGGTGTACGGTCTGCGCCTGGAACAGCAGGTCGTTGAACGGCAGCTCGAAGAGCGCGCGGACCTCGGCGAGGGTCCAATCGTTACGCGGAGCGAAGGGAGAAGTGGCGCTCATGGGTGTTCCTTATAAGGGGCTGGCGCCTGCTACAGTCAGGCGCGACACGGATGTGACGCATATTAGGGAAGCTGGATGCGCTGTCAACCAAGGGTCTTACAGCGGGTTTACAAGTGGTTAAATAGTGGTCAGACGTGTCTGCTCTGCGATGAGCCGGCCGAGCGTGACGAACTCCCCCTGTGCAACGCCTGTGAACTGGAGTTGCCCTGGCTGCGCGGGCACTGCGCGGTCTGCGCGTTGCCGCTGCCCACCGAGGGGCTGGCCTGCGGCGCCTGCCTCAAGCGACCGCCGGCCTTCAGCCGGGTCGAGGCGCCCTGGCGCTATGCCTTCCCGGTCGACAGCCTGATCACCCGCTTCAAGCATCAGTCACGCTGGCCCATGGGACGTCTGCTCGGCGGCCTGCTGTCACATCACCTGCAACAAGCCTTCGCCGAGGGCCTGCCGCGCCCGGACGCCCTGCTGCCGGTGCCGCTGGCCACGCGGCGGCTGCGCGAGCGCGGCTTCAACCAGGCGGCGATGCTCGCCCGCTGGCTGGGCCGCGACCTCGGGCTGCCGGTCGAGGAGGGTGCGCTGCTGCGGGTGCTCGATACGCCGGCGCAGCAGGGGCTGACGGCCGTCGAGCGGCGGCGCAACCTGCGCCGGGCCTTCGCGCTGTCGGCCGGCGCTGAGGTGGAGGGCCGTCACCTGGCGCTGGTGGATGACGTGCTGACCACAGGCAGCACCGCCGATGCGCTGGCTCGGCTGCTGATCAAGGCCGGTGCGGGTCGCGTCGATGTCTATTGCCTGGCGCGCACGCCGCGGCCCGGTGACTGAAACAGGACTGTCATCCCGGCGAATTAAGGTCGGCCGCATCCCCGTGAAGGAGCCGACCATGTATCCAGACGACCAGCCCACCGACCTCGAACGCCTCGCCGGCCTGTCGCGCCGGCGCTTTCTCGGCGCCGGAACCCTCTGCGGCGCCGCGCTGTTCTTCGGCGGCAACCCGCTGGGCGCGCTGGCCGCCAGCGCGCAGGCCGGCAACCGCGCGTTGATCGGCTTCGACGGGATCGCTGCGTCCGGCGCCGACGCCGTGCTGCTGCCGCCCGGCTACCGCTACGAGGTGCTGATCAGCTGGGGCGAGCCTCTGCACGCGGATGCGCCCGCGTTCGATCCCTCCGGCAACGGCAGTGCGGCGGACCAGGAGCGGCAGTTCGGCGACAACAACGACGGCATGTGCCTGTTCGCCTTCCCCGGCGATGCCGACCGAGCGCTGCTGGCGATCAACAACGAGTACACCAACTACCGCTACCTGTATCCCCACGGCGGCGCTCCGCAGTCGGCCGCCGAGGTGCACAAGGCGCTCGCCTGCGAGGGTGTCTCGGTGGTGGAAATCCGCCGCGGTGCCGACGGCTGGCGCTTCGCCCGCGACTCCGCCTACAACCGGCGCATCCACGGCAACACGCCGATCCGCATCGGCGGTCCGGCCGCCGGCCACGCCTGGCTGCGCACCGACGCCGATCCCAGCGGGCGCGAGGTGCTCGGCACCTTCCAGAACTGCTCCTCGGGCAAGACGCCGTGGGGCACCTACCTGACCTGCGAGGAAAACTTCACCGACTGCTTCGGCAGCAGCGACCCGGCCTACGCGCCGGAGGGTGCGCTGAAGCGCTACGGCGTGCTGGCCGACAGCAAGGACGTGCACTGGCATCCCTTCGAGGCACGCTTCGACGTGAGCAGGACGCCCAACGAATACAACCGTCACGGCTGGGTGGTGGAGATCGACCCCTTCGACCCGCAGTCGAAACCGGTCAAGCGCACCGCCCTGGGTCGCTTCAAGCACGAGAACGCGGCGCTGACGCAGGCTGCCGACGGTCGCGTGGTGGTCTACATGGGCGACGACGAGCGCGGCGAGTTCATCTACAAGTTCGTCAGCTTCGCCCGTTTCGACCCGACGCAGCCCAACCCCGACCTGCTCGACCATGGCACGCTGTACGTCGCGCGCTTCGATGATGGCGACGGCGACCCGCGGCATCCCAAAGGCCGCGGCGAATGGCTGGAGCTGGTACACGGGCGCGGCGGGCTGGATGCCGCCGCCGGCTTCCCCGGCCAGGCGGAAATCCTCATTCATGCCCGGCTGGCGGCCAGCGTGGTTGGTGCCACGCGGATGGACCGCCCGGAGTGGATCGTCGTCAGCCCCGAGGACGGCCAGGTCTACTGCACCCTGACCAACAACGTGAAACGCGGCGGCGACGGCCAGCCGGTGGGCGGGCCGAACCCGCGGGCGAACAACGTCTACGGGCAGATCCTGCGCTGGCGCGAGCAGGGCGACGATGCCGCGGCGTCGAGCTTCGAGTGGGACCTGTTCGCCGTGGCCGGCAACCCGGTGGCGCACCCCGGCACGGCCAGCGGCGGGTCGCCGAACGTCACCCCGCGGAACATGTTCAACAGCCCGGACGGCCTGGCCTTCGACGGCGGCGGCCGGCTGTGGATCCAGACCGACGGCGACACCAGCAACCGCGGCGACTTCTCCGGCATGGGTAACAACCAGATGCTCTGCGCCGACCCGCGTAGTGGAGAGATCCGCCGCTTCATGACCGGCCCGGTGGGTTGCGAAGTGACCGGCGTGGCCTTCGCCCCGGACTACCGCACGCTGTTCATCGGCATCCAGCATCCCGGCGAGAACGGCGGTTCGACCTTCCCCTCCGGGCAGCCGGGTGCCAAGCCGCGCTCCTCGGTGCTGGCGATCCGCCGCGACGACGGCGGGGTAATTGGCGCCGCCTGAGCAGCCTGCATCCGTACCCGGCGATCTATGCTCATTGGCGGGCGCAATCGTTGCCCTGCCCGCGGCAGGGCTGCGCTACCATGCCGGCCCGCCGCAGGGGATCGCCATGACCCATCCGTTCGTCTCCCTCAGTCCCGACCTGGTGCTGGATGCCGTCGAAAGCATCGGCTACCTCAGCGATGCCCGCGTGCTGGCGCTGAACAGCTACGAGAACCGCGTCTATCAGGTGGGCATCGAGGGCGAGACGCCGATCATCGCCAAGTTCTACCGGCCCGAGCGCTGGAGCGAGGCGGCGATCCGCGAGGAGCACGCCTTCACCCTCGAGCTGGCCGAGCGCGAGGTGCCGGTCGTCGCGCCGCTGATGCGCGACGGCGAGACCCTGTTCGAGCACGCCGGCTTTCGCTTCGCGCTGTTCCCGCGCCGTGGCGGGCGCGCGCCGGAGCCCGGCAACCTGGACCAGCTGTATCGCCTCGGCCAGCTGCTCGGGCGTTTGCACGGGGTGTCGGCGATGCGCCCGTTCGAGCACCGTGAAAGCCTCGGCGTGCAGAACTTCGGCCACGACTCGCTGAATTTCCTCCTCGAAGGCGGCTTCGTTCCACGTAGCCTGCTGCCGGCCTACGAGTCGGTGGCGCGCGACCTGCTCAGGCGTCTCGACGAACTCTTCGCGCGGGTTCGCTTCACGCCGATCCGCCTGCATGGCGACTGCCATCCGGGCAACCTGCTGTGCCGCGACGAGACCTACCACATGGTCGATCTCGACGACTGCCGCATGGGCCCGGCGGTGCAGGACCTGTGGATGATGCTCGCCGGCGACCGCCACGAGCGCCTCGGGCAGATTGCCGAGCTGATCGACGGCTATCAGGAGTTCCATGACTTCGATGCACGCGAACTGCCGCTGATCGAAGGCCTGCGTTCGCTCCGGCTGATGCACTACAGCGCCTGGCTGGCGCGGCGCTGGGACGATCCGGCGTTCCCCATGAGCTTTCCCTGGTTCGGCAGCGAGCGTTACTGGGGCGACCAGGTGCTGGTGCTGCGCGAGCAGCTCTCGGCGCTGGACGAGGAACCGCTGAAGCTGTTCTGAGATCCGCGCGGCGCAGTTCGTGCGGTTGCGGTGCCGCAGCGCGCCATGCGCAGCGAGGCGCGCGGCGGAAAAAGCTGATCGACCAGACAAACTCCGGGTGGCCCTCTAGAATCATCGGCCCTCCCCCCTTCAGGACTCCTGCATGTCCACCGCCAACCCGCGCCGCGGTTATCTGCTGGGTATCGCCGCCTATACCGCCTGGGGTCTGTTTCCGCTGTATTTCAAGATGCTGCAGGCGATTCCGGCGATCGAGATCATCGTCCACCGGGTGCTCTGGTCGGCGCTGTTCGGCGCGCTGCTGCTGACGGTCTGGAAGCACCCCGGCTGGTGGCGCGAGCTGCGCGACAACCCGCGGCGCCTGGCGGTGCTGGCCGTCAGCGGTTCGCTGATCGCCTGCAACTGGCTGGTCTACGTGTGGGCGGTGAACAACGGGCGGATGATCGAGGCCAGCCTGGGCTACTACATCAACCCGCTGGTCAACGTGCTGCTCGGCCTGCTCCTGCTCGGCGAACGCCTGCGCCCGCTGCAATGGCTGGCGCTGGGCCTGGCGGCGCTCGGCGTGGCGCAGCAGGTGTGGCAACTGGGCAGCCTGCCGTGGGTCTCGCTGGTGCTGGCGCTGACCTTCGGTTTCTACGGGCTGATCCGCAAGCAGGCGCCGGTGGCGGCGTTGCCCGGGCTGGTGGTGGAAACCTGGATGCTGCTACCGCTGGCGCTGCTCTGGCTGATCCTCGGGCCGTCCGGCGTAAGCACGCAGGCGAGCTTCTGGACCACGGCGGATGCGTTCTGGCTGGCGCTCGCCGGGCTGATCACACTGTTCCCGCTGATCTGCTTCAACTCGGCCACGCGGCATTTGCCGTTCACCTCGCTGGCGTTCCTGCAATACCTCTCGCCGACGCTGGTGCTGCTCCTCGCGGTGGTGGTCTACGGCGAGCACTTCGACCCGGTGCGCCTGCTTTCCTTCGCCTGCATCTGGCTGGGTCTGCTGGTTTACAGCCTGGACATCTGGCGCGGCCTGCGCCGCCCCCGCGCGGCGAACTGAGCGCGCGTCAGACGTCGGTCCGCAGGTTCAGCTCCACCATCAGGTCGTCCGCCAGGGTCTCCAGGCGTTCCTGCAAGAGGTCGAGGGACAGCTCCAGCGGCACCGCCAGCATCGCCTCGGCGTGGAACAGCGGCTCGCTGCTCATCGGCGCCGGCAGCACTTCGGTGATCAGGCTTTCGAGGTTGACGTCGTGTTCGGCCAGCAACCGGGTGATGTCGCGGACGATACCCGGCCGGTCGTTGCCGACCAGGTCGAGAAGGATCGGCTTGCCGCTGCGTTGCGGCTCGCCGCCCTCGGCCAACTGGACGCGGATGCCGTGGGTCTGTAGCGCCTGCAGGGCGTCGCTCAGGCCGCGATGGCCAGCCGCCGGCACTGACACACGGAGAATTCCAGCGAACTGCCCGGCCATGCGCGACATGCGGCTTTCCAGCCAGTTGCCGCCATGATCGGCGACGCAGGCGGCGAGACGTTCCACCAGGCCGGGCTGGTCCGGGGCGATGACGGTGATTACCAGATTGTCCATGCGCAGCTTCCTTGGGATGAAGACGGCGGGCCGTGGATCAGGCGTCGGGCAGGGCCAGCCAGTAGGTGAGATAGACCTCGTCGCGCACGTAGCCCAGGCTTTCGTAGAGCGCCTGGCCGGCGAGGTTGGTCTTCGCGGTCTCCAGTTGGATGCCGCAAGCGCCGTCGAGTTGCGCGACTTGCCGGGCGGCATCCATCAGCGCGCGGGCGACGCCCCGGCGGCGGGCGCTCTCGGCGACGTAGAGGTCGCTGAGCAGCCAGGACGGGCGCAGCGCCAGCGAGGCGAACAGCGGATAGAGCTGGACGAAGCCCTGCGCCCGGCCCTCGGCATCACGGGCGATCAGCAGCCGCGAGTCGCCCCGTTCCAGGCGCGCGGCGAGGAACGCGCGGATCGGCTCCTCTGCCTGTGGCACCTCGTAGAAGCTCAGATAGCCGCCGAAGAGGCGGGTGAGATCATCCAGATCGGCAGGTTGTGCGGGGCTTACCGGCATGCGTCAGTCTCCATGGGCGAGGCCTGAGTATAGGCCGGCGCGGGCCGATGCCAGGGCGGTTTCGGCGCTCCCCGGCGGCCCCCTGATTTTTCCGCAGGCATCATGTAGTATCCGCCGATCCGCACTACAAGATCGTCCAGCCAGGCAGTGCTGGCCCCGAAAAGAGAGAGGAAAATGATGACGGAACGTGTTCAAGCCGGCGGCCTGCAGGTCGCCAAGATCCTCTTCGACTTCGTCAACGACGAGGCGATTCCCGGCACCGGCATCGATGCCGACGCCTTCTGGGCCGGCGCCGGAAAACTCATCGACGAACTGGCGCCGAAGAACCGCGCGCTGCTGGCCAAGCGCGACGAGCTGCAGGCGCAGATCGATGCCTGGCACCAGGCGCGTGCCGGCCAGGCTCACGACGCCGCGGCCTACAAGGCCTTCCTCGGCGAGATCGGCTACCTGCTGCCGGCGATGGAGGATTTCCACATCGCCACCGAAAACGTCGACGACGAGATCGCCCGCATGGCCGGCCCGCAGCTGGTGGTGCCGGTGATGAACGCGCGCTTCGCCCTGAACGCCGCCAACGCCCGCTGGGGTTCGCTGTACGACGCGCTCTACGGCACCGACGCGATCAGCGAGGACGGCGGCGCCAGCAAGGGCCCGGGCTACAACGAAGTGCGCGGCGCCAAGGTGATCGCCTTCGCCCGCGCCTTCCTCGACCAGGCCGCGCCGCTGGCCAACGGCTCCCACGTGGACGCCACGGCCTACGTGATCTACGGCGACAAGCTGGTGGTCAACCTCAAGGGCGGCGATGAAACCGGCCTGCAGGACGAGTCGCAGTTCATCGGCTTCCAAGGCGACGCCGCGCAGCCCAAGGCCGTGCTGCTCAAGCACAACGGCCTGCACTTCGAAATCCAGATCGATCCTTCCAGCCCGGTCGGCCAGACCGACGCCGCCGGCGTCAAGGACGTGCTGATGGAGGCCGCGCTGACCACCATCATGGACTGCGAGGACTCCGTCGCCGCGGTCGATGCCGAGGACAAGGTGCTGATCTACCGCAACTGGCTGGGCCTGATGAAGGGCGACCTCGCCGAAGGCATCAACAAGGGCGGCAAGGTCTTCACCCGCGTCATGTACGCCGACCGCAACTACACCGCGGCCGACGGCAGCGCGCTGACCCTGCACGGCCGCTCGCTGCTGTTCGTGCGCAACGTCGGCCACCTGATGACCAACGACGCGATCCTCGACGCTGCCGGCAACGAGGCGCCGGAAGGCATCCTCGACGCGCTGTTCACCAGCCTTGCGGCGATCCACAACCTCAACGGCAACACCACGCGCAGCAACAGCCGCCGCGGCTCGGTGTACATCGTCAAACCGAAGATGCACGGTCCCGAGGAAGTGGCGTTCACCAACGAGCTGTTCGGCCGTGTCGAGGACGTCCTCGGCCTGCCGCGCAACACCCTCAAGGTCGGCATCATGGACGAGGAGCGCCGCACCACGGTCAACCTCAAGGCCTGCATCAAGGCCGCCCGCGAGCGCGTGGTGTTCATCAACACCGGCTTCCTCGACCGCACCGGCGACGAAATCCACACCTCCATGGAGGCCGGGCCGATGGTGCGCAAGGCGGCGATGAAGGGCGAGAAGTGGATCGGCGCCTACGAGAACAACAACGTCGACGTCGGCCTGGCCTGCGGCCTCGCCGGACGCGCGCAGATCGGCAAGGGCATGTGGGCGATGCCGGACCTGATGGCGGCCATGCTGGAACAGAAGATCGGCCATCCGAAATCCGGCGCCAACACCGCCTGGGTGCCGTCGCCGACCGCCGCCGCGCTGCACGCGCTGCACTACCACCAGGTCGACGTGTTCGCCGTGCAGGCCGAACTGGCGCAGCGCGCGCCGGCCTCGGTGGACGACATCCTCGCCATCCCGCTGGCGCCTAACCGCGACTGGTCGGCGGCGGACATCCAGAGCGAGCTGGACAACAACGCCCAGGGCATCCTCGGCTACGTGGTGCGCTGGGTCGAACAGGGCGTCGGCTGCTCCAAGGTGCCGGACATCCACGACATCGGCCTGATGGAAGACCGCGCCACCCTGCGCATCTCCAGCCAGCACATGGCCAACTGGCTGCGCCACGGCGTGGTCAGCGAGGAGCAGGTGCGCGCCAGTCTGGAGCGCATGGCGCCGGTGGTGGACCGGCAGAATGCCGGCGACCCGGCCTACCGGCCGATGGCACCGGACTTCGCCAGCAGCGTGGCGTTCCAGGCCGCACTGGAGCTGGTCCTGGAAGGCACCAAGCAGCCGAACGGCTACACCGAGCCGGTGCTGCACCGTCGCCGTCGCGAGTTCAAGGCCAAGCAGGCCCGCTGAATGCTTCGCGGATACTCCGCGTTCCCGTTCACGGAGCGCGGGGTGTAAGGCGAGTGGGCCGCGAAACGCCGGCCCTCTGAGTTTCGCCAAGAAGTAGCAACCGCATCAGCCGCCTTTCGGGGCGGCTTTTTTGTGCCCGGCAGCCTAGAGTGACTTGGCCATCTCCGTGGTGCCTTTCCAGCCCAGTTCCGCGTACATCGGCTTGCCCATTTCGGTGGCATGGAGGATGGCGAAAGGCAGTTCGCGGCGGGCGAATTCCGCTTCCGCCAGTTCCATCAACACACGCCCCAGGCCGCGCCGCCGGTGGCTGTGCTCGACATAGACGTTGAGCACGTAGCCGCGCTGGTCGTGGCGCGGATGCGATGGGTGCGGCGGCCAGTCGATGGCCATCAGGCCGATGCCGGCGACCGGCGTTTCGCCGTCCAGCAGGACAAAGCCGAAGTAGCGTCCGTCGGCCAGGCGCGGCGCCAGCCAGGGACGAAAATGTTCGGTCATCACCTCCAGGGTGCCCGCGTCACGGCCGGCCTCTTGGAACATCGCATGGCGGTGCCGGCAGATCAGTTCGAGGTCGCGGGCATCGACCTGGCGGTGCGGCAGGGCGGACATGGGACGGCTCCTGTGAGGGGTGTCTGGCGGCGATCCTAACCCGCGGCCAAGACTCCGGAAATGGCCCAGGTGCTCGTGGCGGCACTCAGCGCGCTTCGTGAAGCTTGAACGCCTGCCAGAGCGCGCTGCGATAGCGTTCCGCGAGCCACACCAGGGAGAAAGTGCGGGTCAGTTGCAGGTCGTTCTGCAGGGCCACCACTTCGCCGTGCTCCAGCTCGCCGGCAATGCTCAGGCGCGGCTCGCTGCACTGGCCTTCCACCAGTCCGATATCGACCTCGAAGCGGAGAATGTCGCCAATCAGATCCTGATCGCCTGGCGATGGCGATGGCGATGGCGATGGCGATGGCTGCGCTGGGCTACGAGACCCGCCTGGAGCAGCTGGCCGCGCTGGGCGTGCGGCCGTTCATCCTGGCCCTGTGTCTGTTCGCCATGCTCACCGGCGGCGGGCTGCTGATGACCGTGCTCTGCTTCGGCTGAGCAGGCCGTCGGGCTAGCCGGGCAGCGGCGTTGGCTCCACCGGCACGCTGGCGTCCTGGCCCACCGCGATCACCTGGCGCAGCGTGACGGGGATCGATTTCGCCGCCGGCACCTTGGCCCTTTCCGCGTAATGCCAAAGCGGGATCAGCGCGTTGCACTCGGGGTAGTAGCCGGCGCAGCAGCCTTCGGGGATGTCGTAGGGCGTCACCCGCAGCGGCCCCACCTCGCGATGCTCGCCGTCGTCCACCGCAGTGCTGACCTGCACCTTATCGCCTTCCGCTAGATTGAGCCGAGCGATGTCGTTGCGATGCATCAGCAGCACCGCGCGGGTGCCGTGGATACCGCGAAAGCGGTCGTTGTAGCCGTAGACGGTGGTGTTGAACTGGTCGTTGCTGCGGATCGTCATTAGGTTCAGCACGTTGCGACGCTCCGGCGGCTGCTCGACATCCTCGTCCGCCGACAGGGTGTGCGGCTCGATGAAGTTGGCCTTGCCGTTGCTCGTCTGCCACTGACGCTTGCTGGCGCCGAGCGGGCGGTGGAAGCCGCCAGGCTCCATCATCCTGACGTTGAGGTCGTGGAAGGTCTCCGGGTAGGTCGCGGCAATGGCGTCGCGCACCCGGCCGTAGTCGGCTACCCAGGCATCCCAGTCGATGGCCGGGTTCGGCGCCAGGGTGGCCTTGGCCAGCGCCGCGATGATGGCCGGCTCGGACAGCAGGTGCTCGCCGGCCGGCGCCGCCACGCCGCGCCAGGCACGGATGCAGGCGGTGCTGTCCTCGGTGGTGTAGCGCTGCTCGCCGCTGGCCTGGACGTCGACCTCGGTGCGTCCCAGGCACGGCAGCAGGTAGGCCTTCTCGCCGTGGACCAGATGGCTGCGGTTGAGCTTGGTGGCGATCTGCACGCTCAGCTTGAGCGCCGACCAGGCCGGCTCGAGACGGCCGCTGTCGGGAATCGCGCGGACGAAATTGCCGCCGAGGGCGACGAAAGCTTTCACCTTGCCGGCGATGATTGCTTCGCAGGCCTCCACCGTGTTCATCCCGTCCTCGCTGGGAGGCTCGAAGCCAAAGCGCTCGCGCAATTTGTCCGCGGGTACCTTGGCGGCTTTCTCGGTGATCCCCACGCTGCGCTGGCCCTGCACGTTGGAATGGCCGCGCACCGGGCATATGCCGGCGCCTTCCTTGCCCATGTTGCCGCGCAACAGCAGCAGGTTGACCAGCATCTGCACGTTCAGCACGCCGTGGCGGTGCTGGGTCAGCCCCATGCCGTATATCCCGATCACCCGCTCGCAACGGGCGTAGACGCTGGCCGCGGCCTCCATGGCGCCGCGGGTCAAACCACTGCGGCGCTCCAGCATTGGCCAGGCATAGCTGCGGATGCGTTGCTCGAAGGCCTCGAAGCCCGCCGTGTGCTCCTCGATGAAAGCAACGTCGAGCACCCGCGCGGCACCGGTCTCGCGGGCGCAGTCGTCCATTTCAAAGAGTGCCTTGCAGATCCCGGCAATGCAGGCGATGTCGCCGCCGATCGCCAGCTGGTGATACTGGGTGCTGACCACGATGGATTCGCCGGTGGTCATCTGCACCGGCGACTGCGGGTTGGTGAAGCGCTCCAGCCCGCGTTCGCGCAGCGGGTTGAAGGTGATGATCGGCGCATTGCGTTTACGCGCGGCCTCCAGCTCATGGAGCATCCGCGGGGCGTTGCTGCCGGTGTTGTGGCCGAAGAACAGCAGGCCGTCGGTTTTCGCGAAGTCGTTCAGCGTGACCGTGCCGACCGGCACGCCGATACTTTCCGGCAGCGCGATCGAGGTGCTCTCGTGGCACATGTTCGAACTGTCCGGCAGGTTGTTGGTGCCGTACAGGCGGGCATACAGCGCCCACATGTAGGAGGCCTCCAGCGAGGCACGGCCGGAGGCGTAGAACACCACTTCATTGGGATCGGCATAGCCCTTGAGTTCGGCGCCGATCTCGGCGAAGGCCTGTTCCCAGCTGATCGGCAGGTAGCGGTCGCTGGCGGCGTCCCAGTGCAGCGGTTCGGTCAGGCGACCCTGCTGCTCGAGTTCGTAGTCGCTCCAGTTGCGCAGTTCGCGCAGCGTATGCCGGGCGAAGAACTCCGGCCCGCAGCGCAGGTGGGTGCCTTCCCAGGCGGTGGCCTTGGCGCCGTTCTCGCAGAAGGCCAGCGGCAGGCTCGGGTGCGGCTTGGCCCAGGCGCAGCTAACGCAGGCGAAGCCGTCGATCGGCTTGTTCTGTTTGAGCAGCGCCTTGCTGGCGGCGAAGGGCGCGCGTTCGCGCAGCAGTATCTCGCCCACCGAATGCGCCGAACCCCAGCCACCGGCCGGGCCCTTGTAAGGCTTGAAGCGCGCTTTACGCATGCGGTTCTCCTCGGCGGCTGACGCGGGTTCGCTCAGGCATCTGAGTTACGACGCCGCGCCGCGGAGGATGGTTCAGGACAGCCGACGCCGCCCGATGAAACGCTAAGCGCCGCCGCGGAAACCAAGTTGGCGCCAGGCTTCGTAGACCGCAACCGCCACCGTGTTGGAGAGGTTCAGGCTGCGGCAGTCCGGCCGCATCGGTAGGCGCAGCCGCTGGTCGACCGGCAAGGCATTGCGGATTTCTTCCGGCAGGCCGCGGCTCTCGGGGCCGAAGAGGAAGGCATCGCCCTCGCGGTACTCGGCCTCATGGTGCGGGCGCGAGCCTTTGGTGGTGAAGGCGAATACCCGCGGGTGGCCGAGGCTTTTCAGGCAGCTGGGCAGGTCGGCGTGACGCTGCAGGGTGGCGTACTCGTGGTAATCCAGGCCGGCGCGGCGCAGACGTTTGTCGTCCAGCTCGAACCCCAGCGGCTCGATCAGGTGCAGGCTGCAGCCAGCGTTGGCGCATAGCCTGATAATGTTGCCGGTGTTGGGTGGAATTTCCGGTTGAAAAAGGATCACGCGAAACATGCACGGCTCCGAGCCTGAAGACGGGCTCCATTCTACCCCCGAGGATGACCCGCGACCGCGCATGTGGCCGCGCTTTCTCCTGGCCCTGGCGCTGTTCGGCCTGCTGCTGGGGATGATGATCGGTCGCCTGAATGCGCCCCAGCCCGTACTGTTGCAGCGGGTCGAGGTCCTGCCCGGTGCGCTGGTGCTGTGGTTCGACCGCGAACCGAAGGTTTTCGTCGAGCGTATCGAAGGCACGCTGGCGATGCTCATCGAAACCCGCGGCAAGACGGCGGGCGGCCAGTTGCTGCTCGACGGGCGTCCGGTGAACTGGAGGATCGTGCGGGTGGAGCGTGGGTTGTTGCTCAATCTTGTCGCTGCCCTGCCCCTGCACGGCGCCTTGAAGGGCGCGGCAGAGGAGGGAGGATGGCGGCTGGAGATCAGCCTGCGAGCGGAATAAAAGAGGGGAATCCCCGGCCTGCCTGTACCAAGGCCCCCGAAAAACGGTGGTATCTGGCTTATTGCATCTGCTGTGCCAGTTCCGTGCGGATACTCAAAAATCCGTCGGAGCTTTCTTTAAACCCTTTAATTACAATGGCTTGCGCTTCTTGTGCGCGGCAAACAATGACGATTGCATGCATGCGGCGCTAGTCGGCGGCGAGTGCGTGGCGCAGCGCGTGTTCAACATCTGTGCGCCGTGCATTCAGGTTGTGCATGCAAGGCCATCGGCGGGTGGTTTCGAGTGAGCGGTTGTAGCGGCGCCGACCCGGGCAGACCGGCACACTTTCTGTCGGTCCGCTACCGACGACGGGCGGGGGAATCCGCGAGGCTGAAAAAAGCAGACCGAAGTCTGCTTTTTTCCAGCGCGACGCGGCTCAGCTTTCTTCGCTGTCGTCCTCGTCGCCGCCGTCGATCTTCATGCCCAGTTCCTTGATCTTGCGCGTCAGGGTGTTACGACCCCAGCCGAGCAGCACCGCCGCATCGCGTCGGCGGCCAGCAGTATGTTTGAGCGCGGTCTCGATCATGATCCGCTCGAAGGTCGGCACGGCGCTGTCGAGCAGGCTCGACTGACCGCGTGCCAGCGCCTGGTCGGCCCACTGGCGCAAGGCCTGCTCCCAGTTGGTCACCGGCGCAGCATCCTGCGGCTGGGTGAGCAGTTCCGGTGGCAGGTCGTCGATGTGCACTTCGCGACCCGATGCCATCACCGTGATCCAGCGGCAGGTGTTCTCCAGCTGGCGCACGTTGCCCGGCCAGTGCAGGTTCTGCAGGTAATCCTCGGTTTCGGGCTTCAGCAGTTTCGGCTCCACCGCCAGCTCCAGCGCGGCGCGGGCGAGGAAGTGGCGGGCCAGCGCGGGAATGTCCTCACGGCGGTCGGACATCCGCGGGATGTGGATGCGGATGACGTTGAGGCGGTGGAACAGGTCTTCGCGGAATTTCCCGGCCTGCACCAGGTTTTCCAGGTTCTGGTGGGTCGCGGCGATGATCCGCACGTCGACCTTGACCGGCGTATGACCGCCGACCCGGTAGAACTCGCCGTCCGCCAGCACGCGCAGCAGGCGGGTCTGGGTGTCGGCCGGCATGTCGCCGATCTCGTCGAGGAACAGCGTGCCGCCGTCGGCCTGCTCGAAACGCCCGCGGCGCTGGTTGGCCGCGCCGGTGAAGGCGCCTTTCTCATGGCCGAACAGCTCGGACTCCATCAGGTCCTTGGGAATCGCCGCCATGTTCAGCGCGATGAAAGGCGCAGCGGCGCGCGGGCTGTGGCGGTGCAGGGCGTGGGCGACCAGTTCCTTGCCGGTACCGGACTCGCCGTTGATCAGCACGGTGATGTTGGAATGCGACAGGCGACCTATGGCGCGGAACACCTCCTGCATCGCCGGCGCTTCGCCGATGATTTCCGGGGTCCGGGCGATGCTCGCCGGCGCTTCCAGGCCCTGCTGTTCCTGGGCGTGGAGAAAGGCGCGTTTGACCAGCGAAACCGCCTCGTCGACGTCGAACGGCTTGGGCAGGTATTCGAAGGCGCCACCCTGGTAGGAGGCCACTGCGCTGTCCAGGTCGGAATGCGCGGTCATGATGATCACCGGCAGGCGCGGGTAAAGCTCGCGGATCTGCGCCAGCAGGTCAAGGCCGCTGGAACCGGGCATGCGGATGTCGGAAATGATCACGTCCGGCTGCTGACGGGTCAGCCGATTGAGCACGCTGTCGGCGTTGTCGAAGCTCTGGACGTTCATCCCCTCCTGTTGCAACGCCTTTTCCAGGACCCAGCGGATGGAACGGTCGTCGTCGACGATCCAGACGGTTTCGCTACGGCTCATGTGACGCTGCTCCTTGTTCCAGCGGCAGGAAGATCGAGAACACGGTGTGGCCGGGATGGCTTTCGCATTCGATCAGTCCCTGGTGCTGACTGATGATGTTCTGGGTGATCGCGAGGCCGAGCCCGGTACCGTCCGGGCGGCCACTGACCATGGGGTAGAAGATGGTGTCCTGCATGTCGGCGGGGATGCCCGGCCCGTTGTCGATGATTTCCAGCTTGGCCACCAGGCGATGACGGATGTAGCCGATGGTGAACTGGCGCAAGGTGCGGGTACGCAGGGAAATCCGCCCCAGGTGCAGGTCGTTCTGCGCCGACAGCGCCTGCATCGCGTTGCGCACGATGTTGAGCACCGCCTGAATCATCTGCTCACGATCGATCAGCACCTCGGGAATGCTCGGGTCGTAGTCGCGTACCAGGGTGATGCGCCCCTGGCTTTCCGCCTCGACCAGGCTGCTGACGCGTTCCAGTACTTCGTGGACATTGGTCATCGACAGCGACGGCAGCTTGTTCGAGCCGAGCATGCGGTCGACCAGATTCCGCAGTCGGTCGGCCTCCTCGATGATGACGTTGGTGTAGTCCTTGAGGTGTTCTTCCGGCAGCTCGCGGGCGAGCAACTGGGCCGCGCCGCGAATGCCGCCCAGCGGGTTCTTGATCTCGTGAGCGAGGCCGCGCACCAGCAGCTTGGTGGTTTCCTGCTTGGACAGCTGCGCCTCCTCCTTGGTGATCCGCAGCAGGCGATCGCGCGGGTGCACTTCCAGAAGCAGCAGGGTCTCGTTGCGGGTGATGATCGGCGTCACCGCGTAGTCGACCGTCTGCACTTGGCCGGTGAGCGAGGTGAGGGTGGCTTCGCGCTTGGTGAACGGGTGGGCCTGCTCGACCGCCTGGCGCAGCGAATGCAGCGCCTCGGGCGATTCGGTGAAGAGTTCGCTGATGAACTGCCCGTGGCTGCGCTGCCCGCTGACGGCCAGCAGCATCTCGGCCGCCGGGTTCATGTACTCGAGCCGCAGTTCGGCGTTGAGCAGCAGGGTCGCGGTGGTGAGATTGTCGAGCAGCAACCGGTGCAGGGGGGAATCGTTGATCATGAGTGCGCAGGTCTCAAAGGATGCTGGAAAAATGCAAAAAGCAAACCAAGCCCTGAAAAGACGCGCTTTTATAGCCGGAATCACCCGGCAAGCTGTTTTTCGGCGCAAAAAACAGCCGGATAGCGGGCTTATTTGGGGAGAGTATAAAAATCAGTGCACTGTCGCGCTCCTTATTGGTGCGCGACTTTGTCTTAGATGAACGGGACGAGGGGGATGTCGCGTTTTTCCGGGGGTTTGTCTTTCAGCGGGCATTCCGGGCGCACGCCCCAGTCGCCCTCCTTGCAGGGGTTCACACGGCGTTTCTGCGCCAGGCTCGGCCGCTGCACGTGGAAGGGCTGACTCGGCGTCCGCTCCAGAACTACGCCAGCAGCGTCAATGATTTCCACTGACAGCTGATGCGTTCCACGGTCCAGCGCGGCGAGTGGAAATACGGGGCTGCGCGTGGCTTCGCCCACCACCTTGCCATCCAGATGCAACCGGAAATTGTGCCCAGGGCGCAGATTCGGTTCGCTGGTCACGGTGACGATCAGGTTGCCGTCGCCGTCGCGAAGGGTCGCGTCCGGCTCGGGAACCAGGATGCGTAGCAGGTCGTAGCGGGGCGTGGCCGCGGGTGCGGCTTCGGCCGGCCTCATGTGGATCGTCGCCGGCGCCGAGGTCATCGCGTTCGGCGGCGACAGCTCGACGCGCTTGGCGTTGTCGCCAGCCCGCGGCTGATCGGTGAACACGCGGTTACCGGCGGCGTCGACGTAGGTGTACACCTCTGCGGTCGCAGGCAGGGCGATCAGCAGCAGGGCGAAAAGCAGACTGGTGTTCGGCACTAGTTGCTGGGCCTCGGCGGTGGTGATGGTGGTGGGCGCAGCGCCGGGCTCTGGGTGTTGACCCGCTGCACGCTGAAGGTGATGGGCGGGCTCTGCTGGATCGACCGGCCGCCGCTGAGGACCTGGACGGCCAGGCTGTGCTCGCCCCGATCGATATTGCTGAGCGGCAGGCGCAGCGAAGAATAGGGAACGCCGTAGGGGCTGCCATCCAGCAGCAGGCGCAGCGTATGACCCGCACTCAGTTCGGGCTGCAGGATCACATCGACGCTGAAGCTGCCATTGTTGGCGCGGATCGCTTCGTCGGTGGACACGTTCAGCTGCAGGACCGCGTACGGCGGCTGATCCGCCTGCTGCTGGTCGGAGCCCTGGCTTGGCGGATTGGCGGGTGTCTGGATATCCACGGTGTTGGTTGGCGGCAGCTGGATGGTCTCCGCCTGGGTGCCATCCGGAGGCTGGCTGGTGAACACCGTCTTGCCGTTGGCATCGATGTATTTGTAGATCTGCGCGGTCGCCGGCAGAGTCAGCAGGCAGAGAAGGCAGGCAATCAACAGGCGCATCGGTGCGGCTCCGTGAGTGGACGGCCTAAGCCTTGCACCCCGTCGCCCGGCTTGCAAGACGGATGAGCCTGAAAGCCCCCTGGCGTTCATCCGGGCCTGCGCAACGACTTTCGAGTGCCCATGAAAAAGGCCTCCCGAGGGAGGCCTTTCGCTGACGTTACTGGCTTAGACGCTGTAGTACAGGTCGTATTCCAGCGGGTGCACGAAGGTACGCACCTTGATTTCCTCTTCCGATTTCAGCTCGATGTAGGCGTCGATGAAGTCGTCGGAGAAAACGCCGCCCTTGGTCAGGAACGCGCGACCCTTGTCCAGCTCTTCCAGGGCTTCTTTCAGGCTGCCGCAGACCTGCGGGATCTGGCTCGCCTCTTCCGGCGGCAGGTCGTACAGGTTTTTGTCGGCGGCATCGCCGGGGTGGATCTTGTTCTGGATACCGTCCAGACCGGCCATCAGCAGTGCAGCGAAGGCCAGGTACGGGTTGGCAGCCGGATCCGGGAAGCGCGCTTCGATGCGGCGGGCTTTCGGGCTGTTGACGTACGGGATGCGGATCGAAGCGGAACGGTTACGGGCCGAGTAGGCCAGCATGACCGGAGCTTCGAAGCCTGGGACCAGACGCTTGTAGGAGTTGGTCGACGGGTTGGTGAAGCCGTTCAGCGCCTTGCCGTGCTTGATGATGCCGCCGATGAAGAACAACGCGGTCTCGGACAGGCCGGCATAGCCTTCGCCCGCGAAGGTGTTCTTGCCATCTTTGGAGATGGACATGTGGACGTGCATACCCGAACCGTTGTCGCCATACAGCGGCTTCGGCATGAAGGTAGCGGTCTTGCCGTAGGCGTCGGCGACGTTGTGCACGCAGTACTTCAGGGTCTGCACTTCGTCGGCCTTGGCGACCAGGGTGTTGAACAGCACGCCGATTTCGTTCTGGCCGGCAGTGGCCACTTCATGGTGGTGGACTTCGACCTTCAGGCCCATCTCTTCCAGTGCGTTGCACATGGCGGTACGGATTTCGTGGTCGTGGTCGACCGGCGGTACCGGGAAATAGCCGCCCTTGACGCCCGGACGATGGCCTTTGTTGCCGCTTTCGAAATCACCGTCGGTGTTCCAGGAAGCCTGCTCGGAGAAGATCTTGAACATCGAGCCGGAGATGTCCGACTTGAACTTCACTTCGTCGAATACGAAGAATTCCGGCTCCGGACCGACGAACACCTTGTCGCCGATACCGGTGGACTTGAGGTATTCCTCGGCGCGGCGTGCGATGGCGCGCGGGTCGCGATCGTAGCCTTGCATGGTGCTCGGCTCGATGATGTCGCAGACCAGGATCAGGGTCGGCTCTTCGGTGAACGGATCGAGCACGGCGGTGCTGTCATCGGGCATCAGGATCATGTCGGAGGCTTCGATGCCTTTCCAGCCGGCGATGGAGGAGCCATCGAACATCTTGCCGTACTCGAAGAAATCGTCGTCCGCATCGCGTGCCGGCATAGTGACGTGTTGCTGCTTGCCCTTGGTGTCGGTGAAGCGCAGATCAATCCACTTCACATCGTTATCTTTGATCAGTTGAAGCGACTTCGACATGTTGTCCTCCAGGTGAAAGGCTGGGAGCGGTTGGCATACCCCCAGTATCAGTTGATGCCGGGGCAGGGATACTCCGCCAGGGCAACCTGCCTCACAAGGGAGCAATTAGCATGCCAGCGCCCCGAAATGGTAACGGGGCCGAAACACTTGAATTTTCAGGGGGTCAAAGGCAATTGGCGTAAGGTCGCCGTCTTCATTTGGTGCGCAGTGTTTTTCCAGTGCATCGTTTTGGTGCTCACTTGGGTGATGGATAATCACTGATTAAACCTTGAGCAATTTTCCGCTATAATCCGCCCCCCTCTTTTTTGGCTGCTTCGCGCACGCGCCGTTTCCATGAAACTCATCGTCAAGGTCTTCCCGGAAATCACCATCAAGAGCCGGCCGGTGCGCAAGCAGTTCATCCGCCAGTTGGCGAAGAATGTGCGCACGGTACTGCGCGACCTGGATGCCGACGTCAGTGTGGAAGGCGTGTGGGACAACCTCGAGCTGCTGACCCGCGTGGAAGACCCCAAGGTCCTGCGCCAGATGATCGAGCGGCTGACCTGCATTCCGGGCATCGCCCATTTCCTCGAGGTACACGAGTACCCGCTGGGCGATTTCGATGACGTGCTGGAGAAGTGCAAGCTGCATTTCGGCGATCAGTTGGCGGGCAAGGTCTTCGCCGTGCGCTGCAAGCGCGCCGGCAAGCACAGCTTCACCTCGATGGAGATCGAGCGCTACGTCGGCAGCCAGCTGCGCCAGCAGTGCGGTGCCGCGGGCATCTCGCTGAAGCAGCCGGAAGTCGAGGTGCGTATGGAGATTCGCCACGAACGTCTGTTCGTCATTCACCACCAGCACGAGGGCATTGGCGGCTACCCGTTGGGTTCGCTGGAGCAGACGCTGGTACTGATGTCCGGTGGCTTCGACTCCACGGTGGCCGCCTACCAGATGATGCGGCGCGGCCTGCTCACGCACTTCTGCTTCTTCAACCTGGGCGGTCGGGCCCACGAACTGGGGGTGATGGAAGTCGCCCATTATCTGTGGGACAAGTTCGGCAAGTCGCACCGGGTGCTGTTCATCAGCGTGCCGTTCGAGGAAGTTCTCGGGGAAATCCTGGAAAAAGTCGACAATAGCCAGATGGGCGTGGTGTTGAAGCGGATGATGCTGCGCGCCGCCACGCGCCTGGCCGAAGATTTGCAAATCGATGCGCTGGTGACCGGCGAGGCGATTTCCCAGGTGTCCAGCCAGACCCTGCCGAATCTCTCGGTGATCGACTCGGCCACCGACATGCTGGTGCTGCGCCCGCTGGTCGCGGCGCACAAGCAGGACATCATCGATACCGCCTGCGAAATCGGTACCGCCGAGTTCGCCAAGCACATGCCGGAATACTGCGGAGTGATCTCGGTGAACCCGACCACCCGCGCCAAGCGAGCGCGTATCGAATACGAGGAAAAGCAGTTCGACATGGCCATTCTCGAGCGGGCGCTGCAGCGTTCGCGGCGGATGACCGTGGACCGGGTAATCGATGAGCTGGGTCAGGACGTCCAGGTCGAGGAGATCGCCCAGGCGCTGCCGGGGCAGGTGGTGATCGACATCCGCCACCCCGACGACCAGGAAGAGGCGCCGCTCGAACTGTCCGGCATCGAAGTGCGCAACCTGCCGTTCTATGCCGTCAACAGCAAGTTCAAGGAGCTGGATGAAAACCGCCAGTACCTGCTGTACTGCGACAAAGGCGTGATGAGCCGCCTGCACGCTCATCATCTGCTCAGCGAGGGGCATGCGAATGTACGTGTTTATCGCCCGTCTTAAGCAGCCCGGGCTGTTCGGCGGCAGTATCCGCCACCGCCCTCCCGACGCCTGAGCCTTACTGTTTCAGGCCCCGTTTCCGTGATCGGCGACGGGGAAAGCACGCTTCCAGCCCGGACCTTAAGCCCGGTGCCACAAACGAGATATAGAACTGTGATCGAGAAACTCCGCAACATCGCCATCATCGCCCACGTCGACCATGGCAAAACCACCCTGGTGGACAAACTCCTGCGCCTGTCTGGCACCCTGGACCGCAAAGAGCTCGAAAGCGAGCGCGTGATGGACTCCAACGACCAGGAAAAAGAGCGTGGCATCACCATTCTTGCGAAGAACACCGCGCTGAAGTGGAACGGCTACGACATCAACATCGTCGACACCCCCGGCCACGCCGACTTCGGCGGTGAAGTCGAGCGTGTGATGTCGATGGTCGATTCCGTGCTGCTGGTGGTCGATGCCCAGGACGGCCCGATGCCGCAGACCCGTTTCGTGACCCAGAAGGCGTTCAAGGCCGGTCTGCGTCCGATCCTCGTGGTGAACAAGATCGACCGTCCGGGCGCGCGTCCGGACTGGGTCATCGACCAGATCTTCGACCTCTTCGACAACCTCGGCGCCACCGACGAGCAGCTCGACTTCCCGATCGTCTACGCCAGCGCCCTGAACGGTATCGCCGGTCTCGACCACGAGAAGATGGACGACCACATGGATGCGCTGTTCCAGGCCATCGTCGACCACGTTCCGCCGCCGAAGGTCGATATCGACGGCCCGTTCCAGATGCAGATCTCGCAGCTGGACTACAACAGCTTCCTCGGCGTCATCGGCATCGGCCGTATCGCCCGCGGCAAGGTCAAGACCAACACCCCAGTGGTCGCCGTTGGCGCCGATGGCAAGAAGCGTCAGGGCCGCATCCTGAAAATCATGGGTCACTCCGGCCTGCACCGTGTCGAAGTCGCCGAAGCACAGGCCGGTGACATCGTCTGCGTCAGCGGCATGGACGAGCTGTACATCTCCGATACCCTCTGCGACCTGCAGACCGTTGAGGCTCTGCCGCCGTTGTCCGTCGACGAACCGACCGTTTCCATGACCTTCCAGGTCAACGACTCGCCGTTCTGCGGCAAGGAAGGCAAGTTCGTCACCAGCCGCAACATCAAGGAGCGTCTGGAGAAGGAGCTGCTGCACAACGTCGCCCTGCGCGTCGAGGAAGGCGATTCGGCCGACAAGTTCAAGGTCTCCGGCCGTGGCGAGCTGCACCTCTCCGTACTGATCGAAACCATGCGCCGTGAAGGCTTCGAGCTGGCTGTCGGCCGCCCGGAAGTGGTGATCAAGGAAGTGAATGGCGAGAAGCAGGAGCCCTACGAAAACGTCATCATCGATATCGAAGAGCAGCACCAGGGCCCGATCATGGAGCAAATGGGTCTGCGCAAGGCCGACCTGACCAACATGGTTCCGGACGGCAAGGGCCGTATCCGCCTGGAATACACCGTGCCGGCACGTGGCCTGATCGGTTTCCGTAACGCCTTCCTGACCATGACTTCTGGTAGCGGCGTGCTGACCAGCACCTTCAGCCACTACGGTCCGATCAAGGTGGGCGACGTCGGCCACCGCCTCAACGGCGTGCTGGTGTCGATGGCCACCGGCAAGGCGCTGACCTACTCGCTGGAAACCCTGCAGGATCGCGGCAAGCTGTTCCTCGAGCCGGGCCAGGATATCTACGAAGGCCAGCTGTGCGGCATCAACAGCCGTGACAACGACCTGGTGATCAACCCCACCAAGGGCAAGAAGCTCGACAACATGCGCGCTTCGGGCAAGGACGAAACCATCGCCCTGGTTCCGCCGATCAAGTTCACCCTGGAGCAAGCGCTGGAATTCATCGACGACGACGAACTGGTCGAAGTGACGCCGAAGTCGATCCGTCTGCGCAAAAAGTTCCTCAACGAGAACGACCGCAAGCGTGCCAGCAAAAGCTGATAGCGCTCGCGTTTGACGACGAAGGCGCCTTATGGCGCCTTTTTCGTTTCCGGATTTACGTTTTCAGCCGCTCGTATGGAGGTTTCGTCGCTGCTCATCAAAGGCTTGGCGATCATTAGATTATGGTATTAATATAAGTCCACGATCTCTTACTTGCGGAGCAACACCATGAGCGTCCCTTCACGAAAAGGTGTGGCACTGGTTACCGGAGCTTCCAGCGGAATCGGCGCCGGCTATGCGCAACGCCTCGCTCAACGCGGCTACGATCTGCTGCTAGTGGCGCGCGACGAGCAGCGCCTGAATGCGCTGGCTGCACGCCTGGGCGGCGAGACCGGGGTGAAGGTCGAGGTGCTTCGCGCGGACCTGACCGACAAGGCAGATCTGCTGCGCGTCGAACAGCGCCTGCGCAGCGACGACTCGATCAGCCTGCTGGTGAACAACGCGGGAATCGCGGTCAAAGGCACCACGCTGGAAACCGACCTGGACGCCTTCGAGCAGATGGTCCAGCTCAACGTGGTCGCACTGACGCGGCTGGCGATGGCTGCCGGTGCCCGTTTCAGCGCCGCTGCCGGCGGCATCCTGATCAACATCGCCTCGGTGCTGGCACTGGCGCCGGAGTTGTTCAACGGCCCCTACAACGCCACCAAGGCTTATGTGCTCAGCCTCACCCAGAGCCTGCAGAACGAGCTGGTGCCGATGGGCGTTCGCGTTCAGGCGGTGCTGCCGGGCGCGACGCGGACGGAAATCTGGGAGCGTGCCGGGCTGGACGTGGACGGCTTCCCGGCGAGCATGGTGATGGAAACCATGGAGATGGTCGATGCCGCGCTGGCCGGTCTCGATCTGGGCGAGAACGTCACCATCCCCGCGCTGCCGGAAGTTGCCGACTGGGAAGCGTTCAGCGCGGCGCGGCTGAAGCTGATGCCCAATCTGTCACTGAGACAGGCCGCCCTGCGCTACAAAACGGCGGGAGAAAACGTCGCCTGAGTTCCCCCGGTCGCTGCGCGGCGCGCAGCGCCTTTATGCCTGCCGTGAACCTTTGCGGCGGGCTTTTTACTATCTGGGTGTCCGGTTTTCCGGCGCCCCGGAGGCTGGATATGACTGCAACGAGAATCGTGGTGACCGGCATGGGGTTGGTCTCGCCGCTGGGCTGTGGGACCGAGACGGTCTGGCGCCGCCTGTTGGCCGGCCAGTCGGGCATCAGGCGACTGCCTGACGACGTCGTGGCCGACCTGCCGACGGCGATTGGCGGTGCGGTGCCGACGCTGGAGGAAGACCCCGAGGCCGGTTTCGACCCGGAGCGCGCCGCGCCGGCCAAAGAGCGCAAGAAGATGGATCGTTTCATCCTGTTCGCCCTGGCCGCCGCCCGCGAGGCGCTGGAGCAGGCGAACTGGTGCCCGCAGACCTCCGCGCAGCAGGAGCGCACGGCGACCATCATCGCATCCGGTATCGGCGGCTTCGGCACCATCGCCGACGCGGTGAGGACGACCGACAGCCGGGGGCCGGGGCGCCTCTCGCCGTTCACCATTCCGTCCTTCCTGGTCAACCTCGCGGCGGGCCACGTGTCCATCCAGCATGGCTTCAAGGGGCCGCTGGGCGCTCCGGTCACCGCGTGCGCGGCGGGCGTGCAGGCGATCGGAGATGCGGCGCGGATGATCCGTGCGGGTGAAGTGGACATCGCCGTGTGCGGTGGCGCCGAGGCGGCGATCGACAGGGTCAGCCTGGCAGGCTTCGCCGCGGCGCGGGCACTTTCGAGCGATTTCAACGAGACGCCCGAGCGCGCCTCGCGGCCTTTCGACCGCGATCGCGACGGCTTCGTCATGGGCGAGGGTGCCGGTGTACTGGTGATCGAGTCGCTCGAACATGCGCTGGTCCGGGGTGCGGCGCCGATCGTCGAGCTGGTCGGTTACGGCACCAGTGCCGATGCTTATCACCTCACCGCGGGTCCGGAGGACGGCAACGGCGCACGTCGCGCGATGGAACTGGCCCTGCGCCAGGCGGACATTGCACCCGAACAAGTGCAGCACCTCAACGCCCACGCCACCTCGACGCCGGTCGGTGACAGGGGTGAGCTGGCGGCGATCAAGGCGCTGTTCGGCGCGGAAGGCGGTATTGCGGTGACGTCCACCAAGTCCGCCACCGGCCACCTGCTCGGTGCAGCCGGCGGTATCGAGGCGATCTTCACTGCCTTGGCGTTGCGCGATCAGAAGGTCCCGGCGACGCTCAACCTGGAGCACCTCGACGAGGCGGCGCAGGGTGTCGACATCGTTCACGGAGCGGCGCGCCCGATGCGCATCGAGCATGCGCTGTCCAACGGCTTCGGTTTCGGCGGGGTGAACGCCAGCGTGCTGTTCAGGCGCTGGCAAGGCTGAGCCAGGAGGCGGTATCGATCACCCGGCGGGGCGATCGATACCGGCAAGCTCCGTCAGCCGCGAGGGCCGAGGATCATGCAAGTCGTAGTGCCGGTGGCGTAGAGGCGATCGTCCACGTCGTAGATGCGGCCTTCGGCGAGGGCGATGGTGCGGCCGATGTGGACGATCGTGCCTTCCGCCCGGACCGGTCCGGTATCGCTGGTCAGGGCGCGTACGTAGCTGATGCGCAGGTCGACTGTGGTGTAAGCCTGGCCTTTCTTCAGCCCGGTATGCACTGCGCAGCCCATGGCGGAGTCCAGCAGTGTCGCGGCGTAGCCGCCGTGCACGCTGCCGAGGGGGTTGTAGTGGCGCTTCCCGGGTGTGCCTTGGAAGACAAAGCGCCCTTCCGACCATTCGATGGGGTAGAAACCTATCAGGTCGCCGATGGCCGGGCTGGGGAAGTCCCCGCTGCCTATGCCGGCGAGGTAGTCCGTCGGTGCCAGTTCGAGCAGTTGCTCGATGCTCGTGCTGCCGGGCGCGGCGAGGCGAGCACGCATGGCGGCCTCCATGGCATTCCATTCCTCGATTTTGCGTATGCGTTCGGCTTCGTTCATGGTTGTTCCTCTTTATTTTGTGTTGTATGACGGCCAACATGTTGCTGTGCAAGGGCTCACCCTTCTAGGAGGACAAGCGGGAAGTTCAGTCGCGGGGGTTGCAGGTCTGCTCGATGAGCCAGTCGCGGGTCGTGTCGAGGATGCGTTCGGACAACTCGGGATCGACCACGCTGCGCGAGATCATCAGGGCGCCGAGCATGGCGCAGAAGGTGCCTATGCTGTCGCGTTCAGCCTGGGCGCCACCGATCTTGCCCTCGAGATTCGCCAGGCGGTTGCGCACCAGTTCATCGGTCGTGCTGCTGGGTTGGCCACGCTGGCCCAGCTCGGAGGACATGGTGGGCAGCGGGCAGCCCTTGCCGGGATTATCGCGGTGCGCGGTGGACAGGTAGCCAGTGATCAGCGTGCGCAGGTCGCCGCTCAGGGTGGCGTTCTGGGCGCTGTTCAGGTTGCTGGATGCCGCGCGGAGCGCTTCTTCGACCAGTTCGTCCTTCGACTTAAAGTGCGCATAGAAGCCGCCGTGGGTCAGCCCCAACGCCTTCATCAGCGGCTGCAGGCCGGTGGCGCCGATGCCGTCGCGGCGGAACCGCTCGGAGGCTTCGTCGATGATGCGCTGATGGGTGCGCGCCTTGTGGTCTTCCGAATATCGCACGGACATGCCTCCGCTTAGATTGTGACCGTAATCTAACACGGAATGGGCGGTCTGCAAAAAGCAGGAGGCGGTATTTCGGCGGGGTGCTGGAGAAATGGTGGGCCTTCCCGGGCTCGAACCGGGGACCGAGCGATTATGAGTCGCGCGCTCTAACCAACTGAGCTAAAGGCCCTTGTAGCAATGCCGGCGACATGGCGTCCGGCGGTGGTGCGGGTCGCCCGTGAGGGCCGGCGGATTATAGGGCGCGCGTCGCCACGCGCCAAGCCATTGAGCAGAAAGCAAAACCCCAGCTTGTAGCTGGGGTTCTGGAGTTACTCGTCGAGGAACGAACGCAGGTGCTCGCTTCGCGACGGGTGGCGCAGCTTGCGCAGCGCCTTGGCTTCGATCTGGCGGATACGCTCGCGGGTGACATCGAACTGCTTGCCGACTTCCTCAAGGGTATGGTCGGTATTCATGTCGATGCCGAAGCGCATGCGCAGCACCTTGGCTTCACGCGCGGTCAGCCCGGAGAGCACTTCGCGGGTCGCTTCCTTGAGGCTTTCCACGGTCGCCACGTCAATCGGCGACTGCATGCTGGAGTCCTCGATGAAGTCGCCCAGGTGCGAGTCTTCGTCATCGCCGATGGGTGTTTCCATGGAGATCGGCTCTTTGGCGATCTTCAACACCTTGCGGATCTTGTCCTCGGGCATTTCCATGCGTTCGCCCAGCTCTTCCGGGGTGGGCTCGCGACCCATTTCCTGGAGCATCTGGCGAGAGATGCGGTTGAGCTTGTTGATCGTCTCGATCATGTGCACCGGGATACGGATGGTGCGCGCCTGGTCG